>BNJU01002703.1_pt1 | contig 113593 bp, 139 predicted proteins | sample 8539281 | NCBI WGS metagenome assembly BNJU01 (sample SAMD00202456, study PRJDB9452) | human saliva metagenome | isolation source: human saliva | place: Japan
GAGGGAACTGAAGAAAGCGGCACAAAGCACTGTGGACCAGAAGAAAATGGAGCTGGATGTGCCCGCATGAAGAACTTTGGCGGCTATGATCGGCCCAAAATTGAAAGGCTGCATAAGGATATGGAAAGCAGCCCTTCAATATGAGTGTTCAGCCACGGGCCTAAAGAAATTTCAAGACTTCTCTCTTTTTCGAAAAATGCTAAAGAAAAGGAGAAGTTTTTAGACAAAGCAGTAGAGAGGGATGGCTGAACAGGAAGAGCGCCTAAGTTACTGAGAACCGTTCCCCATGGAAGAGGCGGAAGAAAGTGTCATCGGTGCCATGAGTTCGAGACCAGGATGCAGTGATGTGCTTTGGAAATTCTGGTACCGGAGATTTTTCACAATGAACAATATCATATTTTGTTTGATGCCATGCGAGAGATGTCTTCCGAGGGCGTGAGCATTGACATATCCAGTCTTCAAGAGCGTCTTCGAAGAAAAAGGATGTTCCGCCAGGTTTTTCTCCTGGAAACCCTTAAATTTGGCGATTTCCGTTCCCAGTGTAGAAAATGTTCGTCTCTATGCGGAGATGGTAAAGGAAAAGTCTACCTGCGGGCTGATTAAAACCAATGAGGAGATTACGCAGAGCTTTGCTATAGCGGAAAAGAGAAGATTTGGAACCATACTGGAAAGTACGGAGAAACGGATTTTCCAGGCGCTGATGCAGAAAAATAACCGGCAGTTTGTTCCCATTGATGAGGTGGCGATGAATGTACTTCGACGCATTGAAGCCGCTTCAAGCAAAGAATCCATCACCGGTGTGCCTACCGGCTTTATTGACCTGGATTATCGAACCGCCGAGGCGCAAAAATCGGACTTGATTCTGATTGCCGCCGTCCTTCATCGGGAAAAACGGCCTTTGTTCTCCAATATTTTGGACCATGTGGCGGTGAAGAAGCGAGGCCTGTGGTATTTTCTTTCGGAGATGTCAAGGAACGACTGGTAAAACCGTCTGCTCTCTTTGGAAACCTCCATTGACGCGGATAAACTCGAGAAAGGACTTACCGATGAGGACTGAGGAAATCAGTTGAGAGAATTGACCGTATTTTCCCATATAATATGAGTGATTGATGATACGAATCACGGTTTCCGAGCTTAGGGCAAATGCCGTAGATGAAGCTGGAAAAGAGCACTTTCTCTGATTATAATTGACTATTTACAGTTGATGAGCGGAAAGGAAAAGACGTTCTTGGAGAACAGACGGCAGAAAATCTCCGAAATATCCCGCTCCTAAAGGCCATTGCCAGAGAAATGGATTGTCCGGTGGTGCCTTTCTCAGCTTTCCCGAGCTGTAGAACAAAGACCGGATCATCGTCCTGCTTTTCCGACTTAAGAGGTCAGAGGGAGCCATCGAAACAGGACATGCGGACATTGTAATGTTCTTATATCGATGAGCTATTACCACAAGGTTCGGAGACCCCCAATGTGGCGGAGGTTATCATTGCCAAACAAAGAAACGGTCCCATCGGAACGGTTACCCTGGGATGGCAACCACAGTATACAAGGTTTGTGAATGCAACAGAGAAGCACTAGATAGATATAATAGGGGAAAAACATGGCGGATTTATTCAATAAAAATGCAGAAGAAAGCTGTAGAGCAATGGTGCAGAAGCCGGAGTTTTCAGAAGCTTTGGGGGAAGAATATCATAAGCTGGAAGCGGAGGGTTTCCCTGATGGGGATAGGATTCGTTTTATTTCTGCTCTTGGAAATAGTGGCGAGGATAGCTTATCATTACCAGCTAATCTGCTGAGGACTGGGAAGAAGAGACCTTGACTTTTCTTGAGAAACAGTTTTGATTGTCATGGAGAGAAGGGCTGAAGTTTTATGGGAAAAGCTGCAGATGGTGAAACAGGGAGGAGGCATTTACTGCCTATTTGATGGCAGTATGTCTTTCCAAGTTAAAGCATAGAACGTTTTATACTTCCTATTGTGATTGCTTGGCAGTTTTTGACCAGAGCTTTTTGGAAAAAGAAGGAGAAGCCTTTCTTCGTTCTAAGCTGATTATTGCCCCTATGGATGGGTGGGCTCTTCAAGGAAATCGAGAGTTCTTATAAAGCAAATGCAGTACGATTCGGATGCTCTTTGCAGAGTTTAGTCTGCCACAAGTCTTATGCAAAATGTCTTTTATCGAGTGAATAAGGCGGTATTACAGGAAAAACAAGAGGTTTTTGCAAGAGCTATCTTAGAAAGAAAAGGATGCCTATGGTTGTGGACTGATCTTGGAATCCGCACAAATTATATTTGAGAAAAAGTGGATTACTACCTCTGCCCTAGAAAAATAGAGCTTGAAAAATAGAAGGCAAAAGAAATCGCCCATAGATTTTTATATACAGAAGTAAATAAAAGGAGAAAAATAAACTCCTTACTAGGGAAGAACTGGGGAAAATCATAAAACAGCAAAAAAATAGAGCAAAAGAAATAGAGCAAAAGAAATAGAGCAAAAGAAATAGAGCAAAAGAAATAGAGCAAAAGAAATAGAACAAAAGAAATCGCTTTAGCGAAGCTCTAAACTCTCCGCATTGTACCATGGGAAGCCTTTTCTCCTTACAGTATCGGTCAATTTTCGCTTAAGCTACTGTCAGCTTGATATTCTGTGAGATAGACTGAAAGACCGGCAGTTTTTGCTTTTTCCAAATATTCTTCATAATAGGCTTTGGTTTCTTTATCCTGAGAAAGATAGGAGGGCTTGGAAAAATCGATTTTGGTGAAGACGCATTCCTGGTTCACCCCGTCAAAGAGGCTTAAAGCGCTCACCATTCTCTATGCTTTTTGTACGAAAGTATCACCTCCATTTAAAATTAGAGGGAGGAGTATTGCTTCAGCCCAGTCAAAATTGCTCAGCCCCTGATAGATTTCCTCTTTGGAATATTGGTAGTAAATGTCTGTGTTATCCAGAAAAAACCGTCTAAACCCATGGCGGCATATTGTTTTTCCTAAACTGTTGATTAGAAAATCCTGCCACTGTGGATTACTGACATCCATCCAGTATTCTTCCTCCCAGTTTTCATAGGGCGCCAGACTATCCTTTTTAAAATCTTCATAATAGGGGCGGAAATTTTCCAAGGCACCGATGTTCAGATAGCCGTAAACCTTTGTACCTTCCGCCTTGATTTCCCGAATCTGCTCAGGACTAAAGTTAGAAGGCTCCAGAACCACCATGCGGTAGTTTTTCAGCTTTTGGAGAGCTTCCTTATCCTTTCTCTATTCCGGTATTTCCGCTAATACCAAGAAACACCCCATAGTCCTTTTTGGGGCTTTCAGCCTTGGTACAGAAGCTGAGGGTAAGCAAAAAGAAAACACAAAGCAGCATGGCGGGAAAAAAGCTGATTTGTGTTTTCTTTATTTTCATGGGTTCTCCTTATTTCTCATGCATCTTCCTGTAGCTTCCATCTTATTCTACTACTCGATACTCCTTTGGTACATGGTCATCATCAAAAATCAGGGTTTGGCGCCCTAAACCGTCGGCATCCTGATCATAGTAGCCCATTAAATGAGTCATTGACCTCTTGAGTTGGAAAATTCATCCACCTGATAGGGAAGCTCAAAGGCCAGCTTTTCAATAAAAAGATATTTGTCGCCGTCCTGTACCAGAACCCCCACATGACCGACGAATTCCTGCACTTTATTCTTGCCGTCATCCATGGTCATAAAGACGGAAATCATATGCATTTTGTCGTTTTGGAAAGAGATTTCTTTCTCCTTCCAAGATTTTTGAGTTTCCTCGCCAAAACCTTGCTGTCCTTCGTATTTGTTACATCAATGTAGGAGAAGAGGGTGTCGAATTTCTTCTTATCTTCTCCGGTGAAAATGTTTTTTGCGGAAATTGCATCAAAATCCGAAAAGAGCATAGTGGTATCCCCCGGAGTTTGCTTTCCTACAGAGATAAAATCTCCCATCAAAGAGTAGGCGGTAATTCTACAGTTTCTGCCTACATATCCCCTTTATCTAACCATGCATCCACCAGCTTATCCGTATCCAAGCTTGGAAATGCCTTGTCAATGGTGGTCATCTTTTGTACAAGATTGTCCTTCCCGACAGCATTGTTATATTCATCCACAGCGGCAAAAAATGCTTTGATTTTCTCATCTTTCAGACCTGCATTTTTTAAAGCATTGGAAACCCAGTCTCTACTTTCCTGATCCACAGATTGGAATATTTTAGGGAGAGCTTTGCCTTACTTACAGGTGTAAGACTGTCGGAGACGTCATTGCCTTGTTTAGTCTCTGCTGCGGAAATCTCATTGCCTTGTTTTGTCTCCGCTACGGAAACCTTATTGCCTTGCTTAGTCTCTGCGACTGTAGCAGTACTTTCCTTTTTGGGGAAGTCCCTTTATTTCCACAGGCTACAGCAAGAAGGCTTAAGCCAAGCAGAAAAATTCCAAGTGCTTTTTATCATAGAAGACCTACTTTCTGAAAATGTACTATAATACTCTCAGGCAAGTCTTTGCCGGAGAAAATTTGCTCATTATGGAAGACTGTAGTTTTTCCTCTTCAGGTTACAAAAGAAAAGGAGAATTTTGTATCTGAATAGTTTTTATAGATTGTTTTCCGATATAAAAATCCTTTCGACGCTTGTATACTGAATACCGATTTTGGGCTTATAATCATCTATACACTGAATTAAAAATATTTATAACTATTTATATACAATAAAAATATTTATTTCAGCTATTTTATAAATGATTTTTATACATGTTATCATCTTAAATATTTCTGAAAATGGGTAATTCAAATTGCAAAAGTACCGATAAAATAGTATGATGAATGCACCGATAAACTTTCAGTAAGGGTAAAAAGAAGTTTATTTTGGAGAAGGAGGAGCCATGAAAATCGAGAAAATTGATGACAACTCCATCAAGTGTACTTTATCCAGTTTGGATTTATCTTCAAGAAATATAAATCTAAGGGATATGACCTATGGCTCGCAGGCTGCTAAGCAGCTCTTTAATGAAATGATGTTGAAGGCAAAGGAAGAAGTGGGAGTTGCAATGGACAACACCCCTCTGATGATAGAGGCTATTCCTTTACAGGGTGGTGCGGTTCAACTCATTATTTCTAAGGTGGATGATCCGGAAGAATTAGATACACGTTTTTCGAAGTTTTCCACCGCAAGCAACGGACAAAACGGCTGGATTTCAGAACTGGCCACCCAGATTCTTGAAGCGCTCACGGACTGATGAAACAGTTGAAGGAGACAGAAGACAACAGTGATGAGGAGTTAGATGCTTCTCAGACGGAGACTAGACAGCAGGAAAAGAAAGAAGAAGGGCTTCGCTTATACCGTTTTCAGAGCTTAGACAGAGTGATTGATGCGGCGAAAGCAGTTCATGGCATGGATTTAGGAAACAATAGCCTTTATAAAGACGTGGATAAGAAGGAATTTTACCTTTCTATACATAGTAAGAATGAAGATATGGAAACGCTAAATCGCGTGGCAAATCTTTTGCTGGAATACGGAGAAAGATTACACGGTAATATGGCTAGTGAAGCCTATTATCAGGAGCATATGGAATGTTTGATTCCCAATTCTGCATTGGAGAAATTACAGACAGTTTAAATCCCTTACAAAGTAAAGCAGATGTGATATACTGGTAGCTGCCAATTCTTAAGAAAAGAAGGAGGAAGGCTATGGACGAAGTACCAAGGATATGAGAAATCAGTGATATTCTGGCTTTAAATGAGCTGATTGCACCGTTTCTCATGCAAAACGGCTTAGGCTGTGTATCCTGTTCCGCATCCAGCGCAGAGTCTTTGGAAGAAGCTTGCGAACTCCATAGCATTAACGTGGAAGATTTGACGGAAGATTTAAAACGATGTTTTAAGAGAGTATTTGGAGACACAGGAAGCATCACAGAACGGATAGGAATTTTTGAAGAAGAAAGAGAGAGCAGTTTGGCAGGGATTTGCCGGGTCGCTTTTTCTTCAGGACTGTTACTTTGGTATTGTTTTGGGCTATAAGTCAGGAATTTCAGGGATTTTCCATGGGAGAATATACTGAAATAGCGTGAAGAAAAATTTTTGAAAAATCGAATTTCCTGTTGACAACTAGAATTCAAAGTGTATTATACGTCAGTTAGATAAAACTAACTGTTGTGAATTTACAAATACCTGGTTTGTAAACTTCATAACTGCCCTGTGTTCGTGTCCTCCTGACCATAAGCACGACACATGGGAAATCTCCTGAAATAAATAGACTCAACTAAGTGTCCGTCCACAAGACGGGAAGAAAGCAGAGGCGCTCACCTTCTGCTTTTTTCGTTCTCAAGGAGTATCCTTCGCAGAATGTAAAAATATTTCCTTGTAAAAAAGAATGCAATGGCAGTTCTTTCTGTTTGTTATAAATTCAAAGAAAATGACGATATTAGATAGACAGATTGTGCAAAAATTAAAAATTAAGAACTAAATTGGGCGATTTTACAAGGACATTCGGTAAGAGAAAGCTAATGCGGAAGGCTTTCCGGAGGAAAAGACGGAAGGAAACAGGTATTTAAGAGGAATGTCTGTTGAAGGGAGTATATATGAAGCGCTTTTTAGCACTATTTTTGGCCGTGTCTATCAGCTTACAGAGCTTTACCGCTGTGGGAGAAAGCTCAAGACTTATGAGGGATAGTTCCGTTTTGAATGGGCAAGCTACGGAGGAAGGGATATCTTCCGAGGATCCACCGGATTGAGCCAGGGAAAAGCAGAGGAGAATAGGGAGAGACTGTAGCACAGGGAGATGCCGAAGCGACTTCCAAAGTTGATAAGCACCACTGATGCAGGAACCACTGAAGAAACAGGAGAGTCCAGGAAAATCTTGCGGCTCAAAGCAGGGAAGCGAATGAGCAGGAAGGATTTTTCAGTAAAAAGAGTGCTAAGGGGAGCGGAGAGTGAAGAAACGGAGGGGAAAGCACTTCCTACTGTCCTACTCTACCATCAGAAAGAAACGAGAAAAAGCAATTTTCAATATAGGATGATGAGATTAGCGTAAATGCCGAGCTGGAATATCCGGAAAGTCTGCCGAAGGGCGTTGTATTTTTGGTTCGTCCGATTTTAGAGGAGGAAAGAAAAGAGCAGTACCGGGCTTATAAAGAGGCTTTACTGGAAGCAAAAACGAAGGAAACAAGATACAGAGAATGGGGGAAAGTGCCGGGAAGAGGGCTTTGTACTCCATGACCTTAGACTGTATGATGTAGGCTTTTTCCTAGGAAGACCGGAGATTGGGAAGAGGTTCAGCCGGAAAGAGGCGGTGTAAAGATTAATTTTACTCTTCAAGGAAGCTTTGGAGGAGAGGGAAAAGGCTGCAGGTAACCCATCTTCCTATTAAGCAGGAAAAAAAGCAGGAGGGAATCAACAGCTTAGAGATTCCGAACCTGCAAAAGGAAGATATTCTTGTGGAGGATTTGGAGGTTAAGGAAAACAAGGCCTTCTTCAGCAAGAAAGAACGAATTCAGTTTAGTCTGGATAGCTTCTCCACCATTGGAATTTATAAAGGAGAGGTCAATGCCACAGATCATATTTTGAATGATGTAAAATTTACTTTAAAATAACATCAATGTACAGCTAAAGAACAGGGAGGACAAAAGGATTTTTCAGCAAGTTGGAAAAGAAGGAAATACCGTTAGCTGGAAATTAAATGAAAATTACTCTCCCTATGAAGTGGAAAACTTACATATGGATATCCGTTTGGTAAGCCAGGAGACAGCTTTACCGTAAAAATGGATTCTCTTCAGCTTCCCTTCTATTTTACAGGCAAAAGGAGCCGGTACCTATTACAATACCGGATATCCCGCTAAAAAATTCTATAAATTTACTATCCGGGAGAATCCTGCCACCAAGAATTGGGAGCTGGAAGTGGAATTCTTACAGGATTTTGAGCTTTCCGCTTATGGGGAGATTAAAGGAATCATCACCTTGGTTTTAGCCTGGACTCTACTAAGCTTACGGAAAAGACGGATAATTCTGTGAGAATTTCCTTGCCGGAGCAAAATTATAAAATCATTCTTCCACCCTACCATCCGTGATTTCCAGGGGGTAAAGAAAGGTGGCGGATGCACAGCCCTGCCAAGGGACAGGTGGCATGGAATATTACTGTGGGAGAGGATTCTCCCGGTGTTGCCTTAAACGGTTTAACAGTTACCGACAGTTTTCCAAGCAACCATCAGGTCTTTAAATCGGCTACCTGGTTGGGAAAGAAAGATCCTTAACCGGTCAGGATATGACTCTCAAATGACGGAAGCTTCGGGAGGCGGAAGTGGTATGAGCACCTACAGCTATACCTTCCCGGAGAGCGGAGAAGTGATTCGTGCTCCTCAGACGATTCGGATCGTTACCGGCATTCGGGAGAGGTATATAAGGATAAAAAAATGCCACTACCATAGAAATAACGTGAGCTTAAGTCATAAAAGTGAAGCTCGTCTTCCCAAGGATACGAGCAAAGATCTACCTTTGCCTTAACCACGATTCCGAAGATTAGCTTAAATAAGAGCGGAACACAGGTTAGCGGAAATCGTGTCCGTTGGAAAATGGACTTTAATAACAACAGGCAGCGACCTATCAAGCCAGAGTATTGGATAATCTGGGAAGGGCCTTACTTTAGATGAGAACAGAGAATCACCATTCGCTATGGAGATGAGAGGCCACCGTTTTAAAGCCCAATAACAATCATGTGAATCTGGCGGGAAGAGGCTTTGGAGACGTTAATGATGTATCCTATGACTATAGTAAGGGCACAGGCCCTAATGGGGGAGATACCTTGACCCTTGCCTTCGGCACTCGCTTTAAGGAGCCCTACAGTATCGAATTTGATACGCTTGTTGCGGAAGACTTTCCTTTACAGGGAAGCGGCACAGACACAAGCATTGGGAACAAGGCCCAGGTGGTAGCCACCTATCCCACAGGGGACAGGGTGGCGGGCGGAATTTCGAGGAACTCTTTAATGAAACCCCAACCATTTCCGCCCCCTTTAAGTCCATTTTCCTGGAAATTAAGGGAACAGGAACGGATTCCAGAAAGGCTCTGTTAAACTGGAGGGTAAAGGCCACCACCAAGGAAAATTATGAAAAATTAAAGCTTGTTATTAACAATGGACAGTATCATGAATTTAACAGCCTAAATCTTCGCTATGGAGAAGGGGCTTCCGCCTCTAACCTATTTGTGGATAAGGCAAAGTAGAGACAAGCTTGTGAATCAAACACAGACGGAAACCATTATGGCAAGCGACAGGGGTTACTCCTATTGCTACCTTAAACCTGACCTATCTTCCCAGCACCGGAGCTCCGGCGAAGAATGTGGAATTAACCGTAATCCGAAACAACGCAGTTCCTGTAGAAAGAGCGTTTTGATGTTGACACTGTCCTGGAATCACGATTCCAAAGGCACTGTACTATATGACGAGAAAAGATGGAACTCAGTCTTTTTGGTAGTAATGCCACCTATCCCTCTATACCCATAAGGAGGATATAAACCCCTTTAAGACGGTGAGGTCTGTGGCGGAGCCTCAGAAAATGAGCCCGGATATGCTGAGAAAAACGGTGCAAAGCTTTTACGATGATGAGCAGAAGCGTGCCTATTTCCGTTTCCAAATTACGGCAAATGCCAGTCGTATGGAAGATTTGAAGAACTTTGTATTACAGGGATGACCTGCAAAATATCTTTAAATACAAAAGCCCAACGGGCAGACACAGCCTTTGGATTCCAAAGTGTTTACCATTACCACGGCATCGGACAGCAAATATCCACACTGGCAAGAATAGGAAGCGGAACTGCTGGAACAGATTGTATCCGGCAGTGAGCTGACGGTAGATAATGTGGCGAAGAGGGTGGAACTGAACTTACAAAATCCTTTAAATGATACCCTGTACATGGATATTTATGTTTATCTGAATCAGGAAGGGCAGGATGTTCTTTTTGAAAATACCAATGCGGCAGGGCTTAATTTACAGGAAGCTACCATCAGCACCACCAATAGAGTGACCATCACCTCTACCAGCTTCCCCACCTATTTAAATGGCGGAAATCGATTGTTCATGACGCAACAGCCTCAGGAACCGGAAAAACCCAGGTGATTCCCAATAAGATCTTGGTCAAGGAGGAGAACAGGGTAAGGCAGAGTTCCCGCTATCAGGGTGTTATGAACTGGAAGGTGCTGATTAATCCTCTGGGCGGAAATATTACAGGGAGGAACCGTACTGCTGGATAAGATTCCCAAAGGGCTATTCCTGGATATGAAGTCCATTAAGCTCTATAGAGTAAAGCATCAGGATCATTCTATAGAGATTAACGGAGATGTAAATGATCCCAACAATGCCACACTAGTGCCGGATACGGAGTGGGAAGCCAAGCGACTTCGCCACTTTGATGACCAGCATGACCTGGTGACGGAGCTGGAAATCACTTTAAAAAAATTCCACTACCGATACCTATGTTCTGGCTTATTCACGGATATTACGGCGGATATTGAAAATACGACACCACCCTTTGAAAATGTGGTATATGTGAAAAAAAGGCTGGAGCCCCGGATTCTATTGCGAAAAAGTCGATAAAAAGGCCCAGTCCTTTGACTATTCCACCAGCTCCAAGAAGGTGCGCTATGTCATTAACAGAAGGATTCCCTTGCAGATAATAAGGTAAGTCTTCCCTTGGCAGGAGCGGAGTTTGGCCTTTTTGAAGAGAAATACTTACCCTTTTTGAAAACGTGCAAGTAAGGATGCCCTTCTGGGTATGGCCCATGACTACGGCGTTACCGATGCAAAGGGACAGGTGCGTTTTCCGGTGAGGCATATGATTCAAATTTTTCCTACAGAAAATATTTACTACCTGATGGAGATGGAAGCTCCTACAGGGTTATAAAAAAGAGATAGAAGAGTTTTCGGACCCTATAAGGAGGAAGCGGGAAGGCAGAAATCAAACCGATTTATGAGGAAAAGAAATTTCCGATGCTTTTCTATAATTTTTAGAGAAAGGAGGAGTACAAAACCAGTTCTGCAGAAATTAAGAAAGTCTATGAAGAAGAAAAATCCTCGTCTTCCCTAAGGTTTCCTATGTGGCCAAAGGAAAGGGAGATAAGACCGGTTATAAGACGAAATTTAAGTTTTATATTAATCGGATCCGGAGATGAAGGAGATTGCTTTAAGGAATTTCCCTATGGTGAGATTAGACGGAGAAGACGGTGTTTACGAGTATCCTGCCGGTATCGGTTTGGGGAAAGCGCAGAGGTGGAAACTGCTCCTGCGGTGGCGGTACCGGATGGACGGGAGGCTTTGCCTGAGGAAGCCTGCGGATTAAACGGCCTACCCTGGGGACAGTATGCTTTGGAAGAAATTGATACGGAAACAGGGTATCTGCTCAGCGATCGTATTGTCTTTAATGTGGAGCGTGAGAAAACTCCTAACGGCACCCCTGTGCAGCAGTACCCTGAACTATCAGGGAGAAAAGGACGAGGGACAAGGTGGTTCTTCAGAGTTACCCCACGGTCTTCTCCTTTGAAAAAGAGGGATGGAGAAGGAAATGTTCTGACAGGAGATGCCCTGAAGAGGGCAAAAATTCCGTATTACAGGAAAGACGGAGGATTTCCTGCAAAGTAGGGATACTTCTTCCCGTTATACCTTGCACAGTGCCGGAAACAGAGTCCTATATTCTTCTTACGGAAGAGGAAATGAAGAAGGAGGGTGGTTTACTAGGTGTCTTAAAGACAGGAGTGGAGTATCGCTTTAGTGAGGAAGTTCCCCAAGAGGCTATGAAAAAGGGCCGGCAATTTCTTTTCACAATTAATGCCAATAGCGAAAATCTGGAATTGAAACAGCCGGCAAACAATTCACCGGAGGCAGGTTTTATACCTCTGATGGAGCAAAAGCTGATTTTAAAGGATAATCCTACCCAGAATCTTAATTTCGGAGAGGATCAAAAATGCTTTTCCGGTGTCTCATTCCTCCTATAAAGCTTTATCTTGCCAACAGAGATGGAAGCAAAAAGGGAAGAGAGTCCCGCATTTTTCCTGGGATAATGGGGAAAATACGGAAAAAAACCCTGGAGAAGCCGGTGGCCGGAGAGTACTACCGTTTGGAAAGAACAGCTCAGTCCATCCTTTATCAATGCAACAACAGACTATGCACTTTTTAGTCTGTCTAAGGACAGGAAAGAGCATCGAAGTGGTGGAAAGCCACGGCATTACGTTGGAAAAACGGGCGGATAGAAGTCTGATGGTAAAGGCAAAGCGAATTCTTGCAGAAGGAAGCTTAACAAAGATTGACAGAATCGATGGAAAGGCTTTGGAGAAGGCTACATTTGCCCTCTATCAGGTAAAGGACAGCGGAAAGGCGGACAAGGCGGAGGCTTTGGAGCAGGGCGGAAAGATTGCGACTGTGCCCGAGATCTTGTGCTGAGAAAGCCGGAAAATGACCTGTATCTGGGAGACTTTACGACAGACGGATCCGGAAAGCTGTCCACGAAGGATGGGGGCAATAAGCAGAATCTTGCTTATGAAAATAAGCCTCTTTCTCAGGGACTGCCCGTGGGACTCTACTACTTCGTGGAGACCAAGGCGCCTACAGGCTACAGCATTGAAACGGAGCAATCCGGACAGGAGAAAAAAAAGTACTTCTTTGCGGTTCGCCCGAAGGAGGATGGAAAAAGCAGTGCTTGCCCGTTCTCTGGAAAGCGTTTTTGGAAGCAGAGGCAGGACTTCCTGAAACAGCCAACAGGGAAAAGGCAGGGATTTGCGAAAAATACCAGAATTCCGGGAACCTAAATCTTGTAAAGGAGCGGAGCATACCGGAAGAAACTGTCAGGGGCACAGTATGGACTTTATTTGGATGCAAAGGAGAAAAATCCTGCAAAGGACAGTGGTGGAAAGCCTTTGGTGAAGAAAGTAATGAGAAGGTCGCCTAAGCTTTTCCAACCTGGAATGGTACCAAGATTACTATGTCAAAGAAGTAAAAGAACCCAGAGGTTATCGATTGGATCAAAAGGTCTACGGTCCCTTCCGTTTTTCCGCAAAGGAACTGGAGAAGGAAAGCACTCAGGTGGATAGAGTGACCGGAGTTCGTTTCAACCACTACGGCATTGACCCCTTCTCAGTTATCAGGAGAAGGACAAAAAGCGTGAGCTTTGGGAAAACGAAGAAAAGTTGAAGGGACTTAGGGTGAAAATCAAAGGTCTTTTCAAGGGAGAAACAGCGGTTAGTGAAAAAATCTATACCACCGATGAAAATGGAGGCTTTACCGTTGCAGGAGATTTGGTGGCAGGAGAGGATTACAGCATCCTGCCGGCAGAGAACCTTCCCGCGTCTCTCCATCCCATGAAAGAACTGCATTTCCAGATTGATAACCAGGACAATTTTGTGGTGAAGAAGGGGATGATTCTCAGATTTACTTTGTGAAGGACAATGTTTTAGAGCTTCCCAGAGAGAGAACCGCATTCAGATTTCACAAAGTACAGCATGAAGAGGCAGGAAGGTCTGAAAATGCTGTCCTTCCGGGAGTGGAATTTATGCTCTATAAGGATGCAGCAGGCAGGGAAGCCTTCAGTGGAAAACTGGTGGTCAACGGGAAAGGAGAGGAGATTACAGACGGAATTGTAAAGACTCTTTTAGGAAAGCCGGAAAACTTGGATTCCTCCAAAAAGGGATATCTGATGCAGAAAAACAGGCTTTATCAGGAGGGAACGCTACGTCTCCACGGCCTTCCCAAGGGAGAGTATTATCTGAAGGCGGTAAGCCTTGGAGAAAGACTTCCGGAAGAAGGAAATGTGGACTTTGAGGAAGAGAAAACAGCTTTCTACAAGCTGTCTCTTACCGATACGGAGAGTCGCCTGGAAGTGGTATCCTCTTCCGACATTGAAAAAGCAACGAAGGCTACGGACGGCTATCATTTGCAGTACGGGCTGAAGAAGGCGGACTTCTCCTTCCATACCACAGACTTTAAAAGCAGAAAAGAGGACATCAACAAGCAGAGCTATACCCTCTATGTGGAAAAAGGACTGGGCTATGGAAAAAGCTTGTGAAGGAGAGACTTTTCGAGGAAGACAGTATCATTAGCAGAGACAGCTTTCAAGGATAGAGAGGCTAAGCCGGAAAATCAGCATTGAAGGAAAAAGTATGTTTTACTCTCTGTGCAGGAAAATGATGATTTCGAAAGCTTGCGCTTCAAGAACCTTACCCGTGCACAACACTATGCTCTTTTTGAATGTGACCAAGGAAGAAAAGTACCAGGATCCCACGGAGCTCTGGTTTCCAGCCTTCCGATGAGGGAGCGGTAATTATCTCCTATGGAAGAAACCACAGAATTCCCACAAGACCGAAGTTTGCAGGAGCTTATAGTATTCAAGAAGAACTGTATCTTAAGGATAAGGATGGCCTCTATCATCTGCTTGGAAAGGACGGTGTTTTTGGGAGAAGGTTTTTGCTCTAATGGAAAAAGCCCGGCTTCCAATGGTTGCTTTATGAGAAGGAAAAACGAGGGAGAGCATGGGTGGTATCGGAGGAAAGAATAATGGCTTTAAGCCTTCTATTCGTCGGGAGATAGGATTGTTAACGATAAGCGAAATCCTATAATCAAAAACCCCAATAAGCCTATTCCCGGAGATCCGGGAAAGAGATTACACATAGGGCTGGATCGTAACGGAAATCTATTTATGTACCGGTGGATATCCTTCCGGGAGAAGTTCGCCGCTATATTGAAAAATACGGGATTTCCCATTCCTTCAGGAGGAAACAGTCAGGTTTTAAAGAATCGAATTGTTCGATTGGATCCGAAGAAAAGAAGAAGGAGAAATCGGAAGCGAGTTACAGTAGAGATGATTTAGCCCAGAGATTGAGAGAAATTCTTGGAAGAACCGAGAGCTAAGCAAGGAAGACTTGGAGGAATTACAAATCATCGGAGAGTATTTGGGTCGCCATCCGAGAAAGGAGGTGGACAAATACGGAAGAGCGATAACCACCGGAGATATGTCTACCATGGTTCTGAATTTCGGACTCTTCGGCTCCAGCCTTATGCTTCTTTGTGCCCTATAGCTTATGGGAGAGAAGAAGCTGGAAAGAAAGAGAAGAAGAGTAAGAGTGCGGAAGAGAAAAGAGTATTCTGAGAAGCAGTTCTATTTAAAAGCAAAAAGCTAAAGAAAAAAAGCTTAAAAGAAAACACAGCAAAGATGTAAAATAGATAGCGGAAAGTAAATAGCGCAAAAGTAAAAGTGTATTCAGGGGTATCCTGTGTTATAAAAAGATTCCACGGATACACTTTATCTAACGTTCAAAAGCTTGGGTTTTATGGTGGAAGAGAATAAAAATCGAAATGTAAAGAGATAGACTAAGATGAAAAAGATAGAAGAAAAGATAGAAAAAAAGATAGAAAAAGATAGAGAAAAGCAATAAAAAGGAAAGCGATAAAAAGATAGATGTGAAGGAAGGTAGACGGAATGGGATTGGCATTAATTGAAAAATCATCGCCTTGTTTTTGATGCTCTTTGCGGGCTTTGCTTTGGTCAAAAAGATATTTTTAAAGAAGGAAGACAGCAAACCCTGTCCAAGCTATGCTATGTTTGATTTCCCCTGTGTGCTTTTCCATGCCTTTACGGTAGAGGTTACACCGGAACAGCAAAGAGCCTTTTTCCTCTGCAGGATGTGGCACTGGGAATACAGGGATTTTTTACCCTTTTATCTTCTTATTGGATAAGATATTTTCCCATGACAGTAGTGGAGAAAACCGCAGTGATTTACAGTAACTGCGAGTAATATCATTATCGATTGTGGCCTATGCTTTGGGGAAGAGTATTTGATTTATATTACCGCCTATATCGGCGTATATAATATCCTGCTTTGGACTCACAGGGATTTTCCCTGTTTAAAAACAGCTAAAGAAGGCGGGAAAGAAAGGGGACTTTGCAGATACGGTTACGGAAAAATGTCGGAGAAGCTTCTGTTTTAAAAAGCTTTCCGGATTTTTAAAAATCCCAATATTTTAGCAATCATTTTTGGATTTCTTTGCTTCAGTTTTTCGGATTGACCTTCCCTAGACCCTTGGGTCAGGCCATTAAAAGATATAGGAGGAATGATTGGTCCGGTCAGCATGATGGTCACCGGTATGGTTTTGGCAAAAATGCCTGTCGCTCGATTTTTTCAGAACAAGAGATTGTTTTTTGTGACCTTTTTGCGTATGGTTTTTCTTTCCAATCTGCTTATTGCTCTTTTTTAAAGCTAGCCATATAGCAAGTTTTCTTCCCATGGGGAAAGGAGATTTTTCTGGTGACCTATCTCAGTGCCATTGCCCTCCCAGCGGAACCAGTGTGAATCAGTTTGCCATTATCTATGAGCAGGATGCGGAATACGCCAGCTGTATTAATATCTTCACCACCCTGGTAGCGATTGTGACCATGCCCTTGTTTGTCTACCTCTACCTATGGCTGATATAATACAGAGACTATAAAAATATTGAAAAGTTAATTATGCAGTATAGGGTCTGAAGTCGGGGCACGCTCTGCTAGCTTCGCCTTGACTGCGCAGTGGTTTATGTTAACCACTGCGCACTTTGCTACGCAAAGCAACTTCCTTCGAAAAGTTGGTCTACATCAGGACGACTTTTTCTGATGAAAAGTCTGTCCTTTCGAGTGTAAGCGAAAAACTGCGTTTCTCTTGTTTTTCGCAAGTACCGGCAGGCTCAAACTACCCTTTTCAGACCCTACTGCATAAAAAATAGTTTTTAATATTCGTTTTTTTATAGTCTCGTTTTATTCTTCCCCTAAGATTACGGAGGTGGACTTCACAATGGCAACGGCCTTGGCACCTACTGTTAAGCCAAGATCTTTAACAGCCTCTAAAAGAGATGGTGGAAGTGATGGTTACGCCTTCCTCAATCTCCAGCTTTACAATAGCGTTTACTGCGCCGTCTTTAATCTCCTTAACAGTTCCCTTCCATTGGTTTCTTTGCGGAGATTTTCAGATAGTCGTTAGCCAGCATTACTTCGGTAGCCTTTACGAAGATACAAGCCTTCTTGCCTTCGGCAAGCTTTAAATCCTCGATAGCTTCCATAGAGATGAGTGGAGCTGACACGGTTTCCCCAGGAGTTTCCAGCTTTACGATACCGTTTTACGGCACCCTTACGAATTTCCTTTACAATTCCATGAAAAATGGTTTCTTGCACTAATCATTTTTCTTTCCTTTCTAGTCTCATTATCTTTTTCACAGTCCAGTCTACAGGGAAAAAGAATAAATTGCCAGTGAGCTATCTGTTTTTAGATGATTTTTAGAAATTCTAGTCACCGGCCTTTAAATATTGGTACACCTCTTTTTCCGATGCCCTATCCTTCGCCACCATTTTCATAGCTTCCTTTTCTGACAGTCCCTTATCCAGGTATTTCTGCAAATGCTCTTCTATAGATAGCTCTTCCCATTGAGCCTTAGCCTCTTCCTTTTTCTTTTCTAAAGACTTTCCTTCTATAGAAGAGCAAATTCTCCTCTGGGCTCTTCTCCCTTATATTTCTCTATCGCCCGATCTAAGTCCAGATAAAGGAGCTCTTCATACTTTTGGTTAGCTCTCTTGCTAGGGTAATTTTTCTATTTTTCCCCGAAAGGCTTCTCGAAGGTCTTCCAAGGTTTTTCGCAAATGATGGGGAGCCTCATAGAGAAGGATTGTTCGTTCCTCGTCCTTTAATTGGGAGAGTAGTCACGCCTCTCTTTTTGTTGGCTTTTTTCTGTGGGAAGGAAAAGCTTCGAAGCAAAAAGCGTCTGGTAGAGGGCGGAAAGACTTAGGGAGTCAGCACAAGGCGGCGAGCTCCCGGAAGACTTTCTACAGGGATTCCTTGCTCAACTGCCTGTTTCACCAGCTCTTCTCCCAGGTCGGAAATACAGGGGTTCCACATCCGTAATCAGGGCTATATGTTTTCCCTCAAGCATTGTGCAATTAATTCCTGCCTTTTCCACCTTATTAAACTCATGGTGAGGCAGTCATGGGAGTTTTAATCTCAAAATGATTTAAAAAGCTTGATGGAGTTTCTGGTATCCTCAGCGGCGATAAGGTCTGCTTCTTTCAGGGGTGCGAAGCACCAGCTGATATCCTCAGATTGCCGATGGGGTAGCACATAAACTGATTTTTCCGATGGGCATAATGGTCTCCTTGAATATATAAAAAGTTAAGGATTTATTGAATATATCGAGCTTGGATTGCGACCCTCATATCCGTTAATGGATAATATCCGAATGTGGATAATAGGTATTTTAGCATACTTGTTTTTATAATAGGAAAGAAGCTTTTTCTCATCATTTTAACTATCTTATTTTTATTCTGATAATCTTAATTAAACGATTTTATTTATCTAAAATCATTAACTTTATATTCTTTTCATCTTCTGAAAATCTATCACAGAAAGGAGCTTCCCTTTATGACTCAATCAGCTAAAAACTCAAACTTTCATCATACAGACAAGAAAGATATGGAGGACTTGGAAAAACGCAAAACCATAGAATCCTTCACCTTAATGGATGATATTTTCATGAGACTTGTATTTGAGGAAAAAGTCTTGCACGGAATATGTTTTTACAAGTTCTAATGAATAAAAAGAGTTTAAAAAGTGAAAAAGCAGTATGTACAAAAAGACCTTCCTAATTTGTACGGTCATTCTTTTGCTCCTGGATTGCTTTTGTGAAGATGATCAGGGGAATTTGTATAATATAGAAATTCAAAATTCGTCCCATGATGCCGGACCTAAAAGAGCCAGATATCATGCCGGGCTGTTGGATATTCATTATTTGGGAAAGGGGAGGACTTTACGCATTTGCCCAAGCTATATTATATTCATTACAGATAAGGATATTTTTCAAAGCAAAGAAACAGCTTTTATCATATCGAGAGGAAGATAGAGGAAATAGGAGCTGATTTTCAGGATGGCTCCCATATCCTATATTTTTAATACAGATTGCAAACAGGATAATACCTTAGGGAATCTTGCCAAAGACTTTCATCGAGAGAATCCTGAGGAAATGCAATCTAAAATTTTTATCGAAAAAGAGTAGCTTTGCTGAAATCAAGGCGTTTGGATAAGAAAGGAGAGCAAAAATGAATTTAGTGTTAGAGCAATACAGACAAAAAAAGCATTCCGGGAAGGTATTGAAGAAGGCATGGAAAAAGGAATGGAAAAAGGCGTTGAGAGTGGAAAGCAAAGGATAGGCTCTTCTTATGGGAATCCTTGCTGAGAAGGGCAGGGTGGAGGACATCAAAAAGGCGCAGGGGACAAGTTATATTTAGAAAGCTTACTTTTCAGAGTTTGGCTTATAAAATTAGTCTTTTTGCCTATAGAGAACTCTGCTTTTTCTATGGCGGAAAGTTTTTCCCCTATGGTAGAATGTAACTGCTTATTTTTATTCTACCGGCTGCAAACTGCGATATTCCAAAAGAGGAGGTGCTATGCAAAGAACAAAAAAACACAGCTCCATTCTAGGGGAGTATCCGCGCCAAGGCTTTATACCAGTGTCAGCACCAAAGAAGAAAGCTTAAAAGTTGAGGCGGACTGGCATGATTATTATGAGTTGATTTATTTTCAGGAAGGGAGCTTTCAGCTCTATCTCAATTTGAAAGAAATCAATATCGAAGAGGAATGTTTGTTTTTGATTCCCAAGGGCTGTGTCCATCGCTTGTATGCTACTTCAGAGAAGGCGGTGGAACATTCCTGTGTTTCCGTTTAGAGGATTTCTGCTTTTCGAGGAGGATATTCTGGAGCAGGGATTTTTCAGGGAATTAAGAAAAGAAGAACACTTTTTTCCTAAAGAAATCAGCCTGTCTCATTTGGGATTTTTGGAGATGGTACAGGGATTTTCGAAATCTACAAGTTGTTTCACCAGCACGGGAAGAAAGAAAGTTCTGTTTCCTCCAGCAATTCCTATCGTCTGGAGAGACTGGCGGACCACATGATGGTTAAGGGGGGCTTGTTGCAGCTCTTTGCCATTATGGAAGGTATGGGGATGATTTCGGAAAGGCGTTTGGTGGAAGAGGAAAAAGCAGGTGCTGTTTATTAAAAATAGTATTGAATATATTCGTGAGCATTATGCGGAGAAGATTTATATTCGGGATTTGGCAAATCTATGCCAGTTAAACGAGCAGTATTTTACTCGTTTTTTTGGAAACAATGTGAGGGATTTCCCGCTGGAATATATTAATCGTTACAGAGTAGAAAAGGCGGTGGAGATCCTCTCCGGGGGAGAGGATAAGGTTTTGGATGTGGCTAAAGCCACCGGTTTCCATAATCAAGGGAATTTTATCAAGATATTTAAGAGCATTATGGGAGAGACGCCCCACCAGTATAGAAAGAGGTTAGAATGACATATTATTATCCTGCGGTAATTCGGAAGAAAGAAGATGGCTACAGAGTGGATGTAATTGACTTGGAGGATTGCTACGGCGAGGGAAAAACAAAGGAAGAGGCCTTGGAGGACGCTCGTTATGCCGGTGTGAACTGGTTGCTAGTGGAGTCTGAGGAGTCTATGGATTTTCCGAGACAGACCCATTTGGATGACATTGTTTTGGGAGAAGGAGAAGAGAAGACCATGCTGGCGTTCCTTATGCCTAAGGAGGCTGGGACGAGTAGAAGTCTGTTTAACTTGTTGAAGATAAGAAGCTGTTACCCCTTTTAGAAGAAGACCGGGAACTCGGAATCTCCCCTTGCAAGACCTTCGGAATTTTGCTATACTCTGTCGGACGTAGAGATAGGAAAAAGGAGGATAGGGTGAATAAAATCGTTCTTCGCAATGGCTTTGTTTACAAAAAGGAAGGAATCGTAAAGGCTGATCTTTTGATTTCTGAGGGAAAACTATTTCTTCAATTCTCTAAAATGGACGAAGAAGGTGCCACCGTTTATGACGTGGATGGAAAATTAATAGTTCCGGGCTTCGTGGATGTACATGTACATCTGCGGGAGCCCGGTTTTTTTCTATAAAGAGACCATCAAGAGCGGATGCAGAGCAGGCTGCCCATGGTGGCTATACGGCGGTTTGCGCTATGCCGAACTTAAATCCTCCTCCTTCAAATATAGAGAATTTGACTTTGGAAATGGATAAAATTCACGAGGATGCCTGCATTGCCGTGTATCCGTATGGAAGCTAACGAAAAATCAGAGTGGAAGAGGGAGTTATCCGATATTGCGGAATTGGCTCCCTATGTCATCGGTTTTACCGATGACGGAAAAGAGATGCAGGATGACTGGCTGATGCTGGAGGCCATGGTTCAGGCAAAGGCGGTGGGAAAGGCCGTGATTGCCCACTGTGAGGATGAAAGGAATTAAAAACCCGGCGCTTGTATCCATGAGGGCATGTTTGCAGAGGCTCATGGCTACATCGGCATCAACAGTGCTTCAGAGTGGAAGCAGGTGGAAAGAGATATTCATCTGGCGGAGGAAAGTGGTGCCCAGTACCATATCTGCCATGTTTCCACCAAAGAATCCGTGGCGCTTATTCAGAAGGCTAAGGAAAAAGGACTGCCCGTATCCGGTGAGACAGGTCCTCATTATCTGATGTTTACCGATGAGGATTTACAGGAGGATGGTTCCTGGAAGATGAATCCGCCTATCCGCAGTATGGAGGACAGGGCGGCATTGATTAAAGGCATTCAGGAAGGTGTGCTGGACTGCCTGATTACAGACCATGCCCCCCATAGTGCGGAGGAAAAGTCCAAGGGCTTAGATGGCTCTTCCTTCGGAATCGTGGGATTGGAAACTGCCTTTGCTTCCATGCTGCACAATATGGTGCTTCGTAACCCTTTGGATCAGGATCCGGAACGGGTGGATTTTAGAAAGGCAAAGTGCAGTACGGAAGAGCTTTTCAAGGATGGCGGAAAAAAGGCTTATGGTGCGATTTCTTTATACAGACTTATGGAAATCATGTGTACCAAACCAAGAGAGCTTTTCCCCATTCGTGGACCCAAGTATATTGCAGAGGGAGAAGAAGCGGATCTTGCAATCCTGGACTGTGAGAAAGTCTATCAGGTAGACCCGGAAAAGTTTTACTCCATGGGAAGAAGCACTCTTTTCTCCGGTATGGAGGTACAGGGGGAGGTAGTGAAGACCTTTTATGAGGGGAAAGAGATTTATGATAGAGAAAAGGGTTTCTTGGAGGACTAAGCTCTTGTTTCGGAAGAGTTGAGTGAAAGCCCTTGGAATATTAAGGAATTACAAAAAACAGTTGCGTCAAGGTTTTGGGAGTAAAGGAGTAAAAGAGGGAAGATGAAAGAACGGGAGTTTAAGATTTTAGAGAATCGTCCCCTTGCAAAGGATGTATATCTTTTGAAGCTGGATGGAGATTGCTCGGCGATTCATAGACCCGGGCAGTTTGTGGAAGTGGAGATTCCGGGAAAATATCTTCGCCGTCCCATTTCGGTTTGTGATGTGGAGGGAGATCAGCTCACACTGATTTATAAGGTACTGGGACAGGGTACAGAGCTTCTTTCCTATAAAGAAGAGGGGGAATATCTATCCCTTCTAACCGGTTTGGGTAACGGCTATGACTTAAGCCGGGTTCCGGATCATCCGGTGCTTTGTGGAGGTGGGGTAGGAGTGCCTCCCCTTTACTACCTTTGTAAAAAATTGGTACAGGAAAAGAAGCACCCTTATGTGGCTTTAGGATTTAGAAGTAAGGAAGATGTTTTCTTCGAGGAAGAGTTCCGTGCTTTATCCGTACCGATTAATATTACCACGGAAGACGGCTCCTATGGAGCCAAGGGCTTTGTAACGAGCATTTTGGGACAGCATGACTATGCCCTGTGCTGCGGGCCTGAGCCAATGCTAAAGGCGGTGTATCAAGGGGTAAAGGACGGACAGTTCAGCTTTGAGGAAAGAATGGGCTGCGGTTTTGGCGCTTGTATGGGTTGCAGCAGGAAAATGAAGACCGGGATGAAACGGATTTGCAAGGACGGACCGGTATTTTCCTATGATGAGATTGCATGGTAAGGAGGGGAGAAAAATGGTGGATTTAAGAACAAAACTCTCTTCGCTGGAGTTGGACAACCCTTTGATTCCTGCCTCCGGTTGTTATGGCTTCGGACAGGACTTTGCGCCGCTCTATGACTTAAATATTTTAGGCTCCATTTCCTTTAAGGGAACTACGGTGGAACCGAGAGAAGGAAATGCCCTGCCCCGTATTGCAGAGTGCCCCATGGGAATGTTGAATTCCGTGGGCTTGCAAAATCCGGGGGTTAAGGTGGTGGTGGAAGAAGAGCTTCCCGCCTTAAAAAAGATATTCCATAAGCCGCTGATTGCCAACATTTCCGGCTTCTCCTTCGAGGAGTTTTTCCATCCTTGCGGAGGAGATGGATAAGGTGGAAAATGTAGGGCTTTTAGAGGTAAATATCTCCTGCCCCAATGTGCATAACGGCGGGATGGCCTTTGGAACTGACGCAAAAAATGTGACGGAGGTTTGTAAGCGGGTAAAGGAAAAAACCAAGAAGCCTGTCTATATGAAACTAAGCCCCAATGTAACGGATATTACGGAGATGGCCAAGGCGGCGGAAGCAGCCGGTGCGGACGGCATTTCCTTAATCAACACCCTCTTGGGAATGCGGATTGATATAAAAAGAAGAAGACCGGTTTTAGCCAATAAGGTGGGAGGATATTCCGGACCGGCAGTCTTCCCCATTGCTCTTAGGATGGTGTATCAGGTGCGAAAGGCTGTACAGATTCCCATTATCGGCATGGGAGGCATTGCCTCCGCCGAAGATGTAATCGAAATGATGATGGCGGGAGCCAGTGCGGTGGAAATCGGGGCGGAGAATCTGGTACACCCCTATGTTTGCCGGGATATTTTAGAGAATCTTCCCATTCTTTGTGAGGAGCTGGGGATTTCTTCCTTACAGGATATTATTGGGATTATTGATTAATAGAAAAAGTTTCTTTTTCGCTGAGCGGAATAAGAAATGAAGAATATAGCTTTTGCGTAAGTCAGACAGAAAGGAAAAACCATGGGAAAAGACGTGATTGTAGCTTTAGACTTTCCGACAGGGAAGGAGGCATTGGACTTTTTAGACCTCTTTCAGAAGGAAGAGCGAAAGCCCTATGTTAAGGTAGGAATGGAACTTTTCTATAGCGAGGGACCGGAGATTGTACGGCAGATTAAAAAGCGTGGCCATTCTATCTTCCTGGATTTAAAGCTCACGACATTCCCAATACCGTAAAGGGGGCATGGCTTCTCTGAAGGCCTTAGGGGTGGATATGACCAATGTGCATGCTTCCGGAGGAATCCTAATGATGAAGGCGGGACTGGAAGGGCTTTCCGGGGGAGAGCATTTGCCCATCCTGATTGCTGTAACCCAGCTCACCTCCACCGACCAGAGAATGATGGAAGAGGAGCTTTTGATTCCGAAAACCGTGAAGGAAGTGGTACTCCATTACGGGGAAAATGCCAAGGCGGCAGGACTTCACGGAGTGGTATGCTCCCCCCATGAGGCAAAGGAAATTCATGAAAGAATCGGTGCGGACTTCTTAACAGTAACCCCCGGGGTGCGTTTTGCCGGAGGAGAAGTGGGAGACCAAAAGCGCGTCATGACACCGGAGGAGGCCAAGAAGGTTGGCTCCGACTATATTGTTATGGGACGACCCATTACCAAGGCGGAGAACCCGGTGGAAGCTTACCGGGAGGCAGTACGGCAGTTTTGTGATGCCTAAGCACCGGAATGTGTAAAGCACGGTGGAGGCTATCGAGAGGCAGTAAGACGGTTCTGTGATGCCTAGCTCCCAAAATGCAAGCGTAGCATGATAGAGATTGTGAGACATCAAATATAGAAAAGCTTATAGGATAGAGAAGGAGAATATTATGGGAAGAAAAGAAGAGATTGCAAAGGGACTTTTATCCATTCAGGCGGTATTTTTACGGCCGAAGGATCCCTTTACCTGGGCATCCGGGATTCATTCCCCGATTTACTGCGACAACCGCCTGACCCTGTCTTTTCCAAAGGTAAGAAGACAGATTGAGGAAGGCTTGGCAGCTCTTGTAAAGGAAGAGTTTCCTGAGGCGGAGGCGCTTTTCGGAACCTCTACAGCAGGAATTGCCCATGCGGCAATTACCGCAGAAATTCTTGGCCTTCCCATGGGCTATGTTCGCGGTTCCGCAAAGGATCACGGAAGACAGAATCAGGTGGAAGGAAAGCTCAGTAAGGGAGATAAGGTGGTCGTTGTGGAGGATTTGATTTCCACCGGGGGCTCTGTTCTGGACTGCGTAAAGGTTTTGCAGGAAAATGGAGCTGAGGTTTTGGGGATTGTCAGCATTTTCACCTATGGCATGCAGAAGGGAAAGGACAGACTGGCAGAGGCCAAGGTGGTAAACCACTCCCTTTGTGACCTGGACGCCCTTCTTCCTGTGGCAGTAGAGCAGGGCTATATTGAGAAGGAGGAGCAGGAAAAGCTGCTTCGCTTCCGAGACAACCCCTCCGATGAGTCCTGGAGAGAGGCATAAAGGTTTTTTCTGTAGGAAATTTTCCTTGAAGAAAATGTTCCGGAAGAAATAGGACGAAAAGCTGATTTCGCAATGGTTTGTAGGCAAAAATAGGAAAGGAAAGAAAATGGCAAAGGAAAATCGTAGTATCATTAACATCTTGGATTTAAGCGTTGAAGAGCTGGACCATTTGATGGACCTGGCGGACCGGATTGAGAAAAATAAAGAAGAGTACTGGGAAAGATGCAAGCATAAGAAGCTGGCGACTCTCTTTTTCGAGCCTTCCACAAGAACCAGACTTTCCTTTGAGGCGGCTATGCTGGAATTGGGCGGATCCGTTCTGGGCTTTGCCGGAGCAAGCAGTTCCTCTGCGACTAAGGGAGAAAAGTGTAGCGGATACCATTGAGACCGTCTCCAACTATGCGGATATTATTACTATGCGGCATCCCAAGGAGGGAGCACCGGTGGTAGCGGCAAGCCATACCTCCGTACCCTTTATCAATGCGGGAGACGGCGGACATTTTCACCCAACCCAGACCTTGGCTGACCTTTTAACCATTCGGAGATGCAGAGGAGAGCTTTCCGGCTTAACCATCGGTCTTTGTGGAGACTTAAAGTTCGGCCGTACCGTGCACTCCCTGATTGATGCGATGCTTCGTTACCCCAATAACCGTTATATTCTGATTTCTCCGGAGGAGTTACAGCTTCCGGAGTACGAAATTGAAAAGCTGAAGGAAGAGGGAGCGGAATTTGTTCAAACCACCGACTTAGAGGGCTCCATTCCTGAATTGGATATTCTCTACATGACCAGAGTGCAGAAGGAGCGTTTCTTTAACGAGGAAGATTATCTTCGTTTGAAGGACATTTACATCTTGACCAAGGAGAAGCTGGAAAATGCCAAGAAGGATATGGCAATCCTTCACCCTCTTCCCCGTGTAAATGAGATTTCCGTGGCGATTGATAAGGACGAAAGAGCCAAGTATTTCTACCAGACTCTCTGCGGAAAGCAGATGCGTATGGCTTTGATTCTGTATCTGTTAGGACTGGATCAGTAAGAAAAGGGAAGCCTAAAAGATAGATTAAAAAGATAGCTTGAAAAGATAGCTTGAAAAGATAGTTTGAAAAGATAGTTTGAAAAGAGAACTTGAAAAGAGAGCTTAAAGAAAATTCATTGGAAATGCTTGATAAGGGAAGAAAATTAAGTTTCTTGAATATAGAGAAAGGATAAAAGATGAAGATTGACGGAATCGAAAAACAGAATTGTACTGGATCATATTAAGGCCGGAAAAAGTATGCTGGTTTACAAATATCTGGGATTGGACAGTGTAAAGAGCCCGGTGGCTTTGATTCAAAACTGCCATTCTCAGAAAATGGGACAGAAGGACATTGTAAAGATTGCGGAAAATATTGACCTGGACTTAAACGTCTTAGGCTATATCGGACCGGGCATTACCGTAAACTACATTCAGGACGGAAAACGGGTGAATAAGGCTACTCTGTCCTTACCCGATACCTTAAAGAATGTATTACACTGTAAGAATCCTCGTTGCATTACCTCTACAGAGCAGGAGTTGCCCCATATCTTTAAGCGGATTCAGGGACAAAAAGACAGTATCGTTGCATTTACTGTGATACAATTGCAAAAAATGACGATTTTGAATAAGAGATGATCATAGCGTAAAGCTCTTTTCGGCGAGGAAAAATATTTCTAATCGTAGAAAAAACGGAAAGCAAGATATGCAATTCAATGAGAATAGGAGAGTAGGGATGGAGAAGAAAAATTTTTAGACAGAAGAAGAGCGGGACTTTTGATGCCTATATTTTTCCTTGCCGGAGAAAATACGGTATCGGTTCTTTTTCCAAGGAGGCCAGAGCCTTTGCAGACTTTTTAAAAGAGGCGGGGCAGAGCTATTGGCAGATTCTTCCCTTAGGCCCTACGGGCTATGGAGATTCCCCCTACCAAAAGCTTCTCCACCTTCGCCGGAAACCCCTATTTTATTGACTTGGAGCAGTTACAGGAGGAGGGCTATCTTTCAGAAGGGGATTGCGCTGAGCTGGCCAATGTATCCGAAAGTCAAATTGACTACGGTATGCTTTATGAAAAGCGTTATCCTGTGCTGAAGAAAGCTATGGACCGCTTTTTCGAAAAGCTGAATACTCCGGCAGGACAGGAAGAAAAAAAGGCTTTTCAGGACTTTTGTGAGAAGAATTCCTTCTGGCTTTCTTCTTATGCCAGTTTTATGGAAGGAAAGCTTCCCTATCCTAAGGAGTTTCACGAAAGCCTGCCAGTACTTTTTTTCCAAAAGCAGTGGCTAAGCTTAAAGGCCTATGTGAATAGCCTTGGAATTCAGCTGATTGGAGATATTCCCATCTATGTTTCTCTGGATTCCTCTGATGTGATGGACAACCCCTCCCTGTTCCAACTGGAAGGGGGAAGACCCAAGGCGGTGGCAGGTTGCCCTCCTGATGCCTTTGCGGAAAATGGACAGCTTTGGGGCAATCCTCTCTATGACTGGGAAAAAGCATAAGGAAACAGGCTATGCCTGGTGGATTTCAGAATGAAGCACTGCTTTACTCTTTATGATGTGGTAAGAGTGGATCATTTCCGGGGATTTGATGAGTATTATTCTATTCCTTACGGAGATGAAAATGCGAAAAGGGGCCACTGGGAAAAGGGGCCGGGAATGGATCTGTTCCATGCCTTAAGGAAAGCTTTGGGAGAGCAGGCGGTGATTGCGGAAGACTTGGGGTATGTTACAGAGTCTGTAAAAACTGGTGGAAGACAGCGGTTTCCCAGGATGAAAGCTTCTGAATTTGCCTTTGACTCCAGAGAAAGTGGAGATTATCGGCCCAATACCTGGACGGAAAAATACGGTTTGCTATACAGGGAACCCATGATAATCAGGTCTTAAAGGACTGGTTCTTGGAAATTGAAGATGCGGATCGACAGATGGCGGCAGACTATGTGGGAAAAACCGTGGAAGAGCTTTTGGCCATGGATTATGTGGACTTTTTCATTAAACTGACTTTAAATTCCAGATCAACACGGCAATTATCCCTTATCAGGATTATTGCCATAAGGGAAAAGGGAAGCCAGAGTGAATAAGCCCTCCGTTCTAGGCTGTAACTGGAGCTATCGATTCCAAAAAGGAAGATTTCACCAAGGAAATGGCGGAGAAGATTCGTGCCTTCTGTGAGGAAAGCAAGAGAATCTAAAGCGGTTTTCTGACTATTTCTATAGCTGAAGCTATGGCAGACTTTTGTTAGAGTTATAAGGCAGTATATATTATTCGGAATACAGTATAGAGAAAATAGGGAAAGATGAGAGAAGAAGTAAATTGTCCTAAGAATAGAGAAAAGAAAAAGGGGATGGTGGCCTTTGACTTAGACCATACCCTCTTAGACCATAAGAAGGGAGCCATCACGCCCTCTAGCCTGGAAGCCATTGAACGCCTAAAGGAAAAATGGCTATCTTGTGGTGCTGGCTTCCGGCAGAAATATGTATGATCGCTATTCCTATGAATATTTAAAAGAAATCGCTCCCCATGCTTTGGTGCAGATGAACGGTACCAAGGTGCTTTTGGATCCCTTGGAGAAGCGGAAAGTTTTGATGCATAGCGTGATGTCCAAAGATTTGCTGGAACGATTGATTCGCTTCGGAAAGGAGCATCATATTGCTCTTGGAACCGCCATAGAGGATAGGGATTATTTCACGGAAGAGGAACAGGTGATACAGTACGACCTGAATTTTGTGCAGGAAAACGACAGAAATTTCGTGCCGGTGGAGGAACTCTTAAAAGAAGAGGTTTCTGCTCTGTGTTATTGCGGTGGAGCAGAGGGGGCAGAAGCTCTCAGGAAGAATTTTCCGGAGTTAAATGTCTTCCCCTTTAGCAGAGACACCGGGGCTGACCTTTTGGAAAAGGGCTATAGCAAGGCCATGGGCTTAGAGAAAATCGCTGAGGTTTACAAGATTCCCGGAGAAAAGACCGTTGCCTTCGGAGATAGCTTTAATGATGAGGAAATGCTTCTTTGGGCAAATGTTGGCGTGGCTGTAGGAAATGCCATTCCCTATATCAAGGAAAAGGCGGATATTGTGGCAAAGCCCATTTGGGAGGACGGTATCTACCTTACGCTAAAGGACCTTGGGATGATTTAAGAGGCAAAAGGGAAAGTATCGAAGTTTGTACTTAAAAAAGTATAAAGGAAAGTATCGAAGTTTTTGCTTTCAATAGTAACAAAGAGCAGTAATAAATAGCTATTCTTAGAATGAGTAACGAGGAAAATATGATTAAAGAAGCCTTATATTATCAAAGAGGAAACAGCGGGGAAGAGGCGGAAAAAAAGAGCTGATTGTATTGGAAAAGCAGGAGCTAACCGAAAAGGAAATAGAAGAGTTTGTAAAAAAATTGGGAGGAAGCTATTCTTCCCTTTTTTGCTATAGACTGTCGGAATCCTTCTTCTATCCGGAGGGAGGCGGACAGCCCTGTGACAGAGGAAGCATTGCAGGAGCAGAGCTTCTCTTTGTGGAGGAAAAATGAAGGGAGCTGTGGCATTATTTAGAAGTGGATTTGCCTGAGGAGAAAAAGTCCGTTGTAAGTTTGACGCGGATTTTCGGAGATGGCAGTCGGAAAACCACAGTGCAGAGCATATTTTTTCAGGTCTTGTGACTAGGCGTTTTCCCTATAAAAACAGCGGCTTCACATGGAATGTTTCGGGGAAAATCCCCACATGACCGTGGATTTTGACGGAGAATTCAGCGAGAAGGAACTGGAGGAGCTGGAGCAGGGGGTGAATGCCGTCATCCGAAAAAATCTTCCCATAAGAGAAATTTACCTGGAAGGGGAAGAAGAAAATACGAGTTCAGAAAGGAAAGACGGGAATATTTCATTTCGACAAAAGAAGGCTTTGGAGGGGATATCCGTATTATCGAAATTCCTAAGGTGGATTCCTGCGCCTGTTGCGGAACCCATGTAAGCTTTACCGGAGAGATTGGGGTGTTATCATTCTTTCCTATGAAAAGCATAGGAAGGGCTGTCGTTTGACCATGCTGGCGGGAGAGTTGGCCTTTCTTGCTTTTAGAAAAAAGCTAAAGCTTTTATCCGGCTTCGCCCAAAAGCCTTAGCCGACCTTGGACAGAGATTCCGGAGGCCTTCCGGAGCTTGCAGGAGAAAAATCTTTGAAAAGGAAGAAGAAAAAGAGGAATTTTTAGAGGCGGGAATCCGGCTTTTGGAAGAAAAGATATTGAAAGAGCTGGAAGAGCAACGGAAGGAAATAGAGAATAGAGAAAAGATAGAAAGAACGGAAGAAACGAAAAGCAGGGAGGAATCCGGACAAGGTGCCAAAACGCTATTGCTGGGAAGTCCTCTAAAGGATAGCTGCTTTTTCTACTACGGAAGAATCTCACCTCTTTCTCTACCTGTCCGAACTTGGGATGAAGGACTTGCAAAAATCTGTGACAGGCTGAGACTTTCCTTCCCTTTCCCTCATTTGCCTTGGGAAAAAGGAAGAAGGCTTTTTCCCTGGTGGCAGGAAGCAAAGAAGAGGATATGAGAGTCTTTGGAAAGCTACTGGGAGAAAAATTGTCCTTCCGGGGAGGGGACAGAAGGAGATGATTCAGGGAAGCACTGGGGTAGGCTTTAGGGAGATGAATGCCTTTATTGAAAAGAATTTTATAGGCAAAGTCAAGTTTTTTTCTTGTTGAAATTGAAAAATCTAAAACTATACTTAAGGAAGGACAAGAAGAAAAATAACTTTTTCTTCAAGAACGAATAAAAAAATTTTTTTCAGGAAAAAGGAGTGTTCCATGACAGAGAGAATCAAGGGCTTGAAAGGGTGAAACTCATTGTATCTTGTCAGGCGCTGCCGGAGGAGCCCCTACATTCCTCCTTCATTATGGGAAGAATGGCCAGAGCGGCAAAGATGGCAGGGGCAGGAGGCATCCGGGCCAACACCAAAGAAGATATTGCGGAGATTAAGAAGGAAGTGGAGCTTCCCATTATCGGTATCGTTAAGAGAGATTACGAGGATTCGAAGGTATATATCACCCCCACCATGAAAGAGGTGGATGAACTTATGGAAGTAGGGGTAGATATCATTGCGATTGATGCCACCATTTCCAAAAGGCCGGGGGGAAAGAGTCTGGCAGAATTTTTCCAGGAAATAAAGGCCAAATACAAGGATCAGGCATTTATGGCGGATTGTTCCACGGTGGAAGAAGCCATAGAAGCGGATCGCCTGGGATTTGACTTTATTGGCTCCACTATGGTGGGGTATACAGAGCAGTCTAAGGGAGATCGGATTGAGGCAGACGATTTCCTGATTCTTCGGAAAATGATTGAGAGCGTAAAGCATCCGGTCATTGCCGAAGGCAACATCAACACTCCGGCAAAGGCGAAACGAGTTATGGAACTTGGTGCCTATGCGGTAGTTGTTGGATCAATCATCACAAGGCCGCAGCTGATTGCGGTACCCTTTGTGGAGGCACTCAAAGAATGGGAGGAGAAACAATGAAGAAAAGAATCTTAGCATGGGGAGCAGCTTCTCTGCTTCTGGCAAGCAGCTTGGCAGCTTGCGGACCAAAGGCTACGACAGAGACAGAGAAGAAGGCGGAATCCGGAAAGGCAAGTGAGGCCGCTTCCGAGAAGGCCGAGGGAGCTTCCGAGGATGAGGCATTAAAGGCTGATTTAAAGCTCTACACCTATCCTATCGGAAAATGGGGCGACAGCGCTTCCGTAGATACCTTGCTGCAGAATTTTAACGCAAAGTATCCGGATATCCATGTTACCGTAGAGTATCTGGACTACCAGAGTGGTGACGACCAGGTAAATACCGCTATCGAAGGAAAAGCGGCACCCGACCTGATTATGGAAGGACCGGAGCGTTTGGTGGCAAACTGGGGCGCAAAGGGATTGATGGTGGATTTGGCGGATCTCTTTGAAGATGATGCGGCAAAGGATATTTATCCCAACGTAGTAGAGGCTTGTAAGTCCTCCGAGGGAAAGTACTACGAGTATCCCTTGGCTATGATTGCACACTGCATGGCTATTAACAAGACTGCCTTCGAGAATGCAGATGCATTACAGTATCTTGACTTGGACAACCACACCTGGACTACAGAGAATTTCTTCAAGGCTGTGAAGGCTCTGCATGATAAGGGTCAGGAAAATGTTGCGGCAGTTTACTGCGGCGGACAGGGCGGAGACCAGGGAACCAGAGCTTTGGTAAACAACCTGTACGGCGGAAAGTTTACCAATAAGGAGCATACCGAGTATGCTGTAGATTCTTCCGAGAATGCACAGGCTTTAGAAGAGCTTGTGAAGGCAGAGGGAATTAATTTTGACCCGGCTTTGGTTGGAGGAGATGAGATTACCCTTTTCAGAAACGGAACCCTGGCAATGTCTCTTTGCTGGAATTCTGCTCAGCAGAACAACAAGGACAACGGCGAAGCGGGAAAGACCAACAACGGCGATGAAATCATTCCTATGCTTTTCCCTGCAAAGGACGGAAAGGCAGAGCTTTGCGGAGGAATCTGGGGCTTCGGAATCTTCGATAACGGCGATGAGAACAAGGTGAAGGCTGCAAAGGCATTTATCCGTTTCATGGCAAACGATGCAGAACAGGCAAAGCTTTCCGTACAGACTACAGGTTTCTTCCCTGTACATAAGGATCTTACAGACGTTTATGAGGGAACAGAGAACGCAGAGACTATGAAGCTTTTTACAGAGAAGTTCATGCCTTCCTTTGGAGACTACTATCAGGTAACTCCGGGCTGGGCAACTGCCAGAACAGAGTGGTGGAACATGCTTCAGAGAATCGGTCAGGGAGGAGATGTAAAAACAGAATTAACCACTTTCCAGACCAATGCAAACGCGGCAGCAAAGGCATAAGCTATAGCGGAGTACAGCATACAGCTTATGAAAAATGTTTTTAGAATGTATTTGAGAATTATTCGAAACATTTGTGAAGAAGAATAGGCTCCGGAAGGCTCACCCTTTGACAGGAAGCCTCCGGAGTTTTTGATTAGAGGAGAGAAAATGGACTACGTACAAAAGCAATCGAAGCAAAATATTAGCCCAAAGAGAAACTCGCTCTGCCTATTTGTTTTTTATTGCCAAGCCTTGTGTTCTTTCTGGGCTTCGTAATTTTTTTCCCATGATTTTTGTGCGTCTATACCAGTTTCTTTGATGCCACCATGGGAAAAGAATGTGGCAGACCAGTTTATCGGTTTGAAAAAAACTATGCAGAGCTTTTTCGGAGACAGCATTTTTCCAAAAAGCATTGAAAAAAATACCTTAATCATCGTTTTGGTATCTGTTCCAACGGTAGCGATTTTTTCCCTGTGGGTGGCCTCCGCCATTTATAAGATGAAGGGACCGGTACTTTCCGCCTTCCGCTGTATCTTCTACCTGCCTGTAGTAACAGGCTCCGTAGCGGTTACCGTGGTATGGAAATGGATGTTCCATAATTACTATGGCTTGTTTAACTATGTGGGAACCCATACCGGCGTGTTGGAGAAGAATATCAACTGGCTGGGAGATGCCCGTTTTGCCCTGCCCTGTATTATTCTGATTTTTATTTACCACCTCCGTGGGACAGCCAATCGTCCTCTATGTTTCCGCTCTTGGAAATGTGGATGACTCTTTGGTGGAGGCGGCTTCCGTAGACGGCGCCACCAATCTTCAGCTCTTCTGGAAGATTAAATGGCCCCAGATTATGCCGACTACTCTGTATATTCTGGTTATTACCACCATCAACAGCTTCCAGTGCTTTGCCCTGATTCAGCTTTTTGACCTCCGGCGGACCGAACCACAGTACGGATACGGTAATGTATTACATTTACTACACGGCCTTTAAGCTTTATCGTTATGGCTACGGAAATGCTATGGGAGTTATTTTGGCGATTATCATTGCCTTACTCTCTGCATTACAGTTCCAGTTGGCAAAAGAAAAGTAGGAGGAATTTATGCATAAGACAAAAAATCTTTATAGCTTAATTAGCCTGTTCCTGCTAATTCTCCTGGCTTTCTTCTTTCTTTTTCCCTTATACTGGATAATTACAGGATCCTTTAAAACCGCCCAGTCCATCAACGGCACAAGTCCGGACTGGTTCCCGAAAGAATGGGTACTATTGAATTACCAAAAGCTCTTTTTCCCGTCAGCCCACCGCCCTCTTTACCTTGAGCATTCCCTTTAGCGGAGCCTTTTCCGGAACAGGGAAGGACATTGTGCTGATGACAGGCCCGAAGGTACCGGGTGCGGTACGCTGGCTTTTAAACACGGTGTTCATGTCCTTGTCCGCTATGATTTTAACCTGTGTAACCGCCTCCATGGCAGGCTACGCCTTGGCAAAAAAGCGTTTTAGAGGAAGAACTCTTTTGTTTACCCTGATTGTTTGCGCTATGGCTCTTCCTAAGCAGGTAATTTTGATTCCGCTGATTCGGGAAATGTCTTTTCTAAAGCTTTACAACAGCCTTTTGGCGGTTATCTTCCCCACCGTGGGATGGCCCTTCGGCGTGTTCTTAATGAAGCAGTTCTCCGAGGGTGTACCCGGGGAAATGCTGGAAGCCTCCCGCATTGACGGAGCCTCCGAAGCTAGAATCTTTAGCCAGATTGTGCTTCCCATGATTAAGCCGGGAATCGGTGCCTTGGCCATCTTTACCTTTATCAACAGCTGGAATGACTACTTCATGCAGTTGATTATGTTGAGCAGTACGGAGAACTTAACCATTTCTTTGGGAATCGCCAAGCTACAGGCGGAAAATGCCACAGACTTCGGTATCATCATGGCAGGAGCAGCAGTGGCGGCTATCCCGATTTTGATTGTATTCTTGATGTTCCAAAGATATTTTACCCAGGGTATTGCCATGGGAGCCGTTAAGGGATAAAAATGTAAATGTAAGCCGGTGGGATTCTTACAGTATCCTGTTTATTGTGCCGACTGAAATATCAAGAGGCTTGTATTAGCCTGCAAAAGGAGATAGATATGACAAATGTAGAGAAATTTCAAGGAATTTTACCGGCTTTTTATGCCTGCTATGAGGATAATGGAGAGGTGTCTGTAGAGAGAACCAAGGCGCTGGTTCGTTATTTTATTGAAGCCGGTGTACAGGGCTTATATGTAAACGGTTCTTCCGGAGAATGCATTTACCTTTCCGTAGAGGACAGAAAGCAGATTTTTGGAAGCGGTAATGGCGGAAGCCAGAGAAAGCTTCGCATTATTGCCCATGTGGCTTGCAACAACACCAAGGACTCCGTGGAGCTGGCTAAGCATGCGGAAAGTCTGGGAGTAGATGCCATTGCATCCATTCCTCCCATTTACTTCCGTCTGCCAAGCTACAGCATTGCGGAGTATTGGAACACCATCAGTGCGGCAGCACCCAACACCGACTTCATCATTTACAATATCCCCCAGCTTGCGGGAGTAAGCCTGACCAAGGATTTATTCATGGAAATGAAGAAGAATCCCAGAGTCATCGGAGTAAAGAACTCCTCCATGCCTGTTCAGGATATTCAGAATTACAAGGCCTGGGGCGGAGAGGACTTCGTGGTTTTCAACGGCCCGGATGAGCAGTTTATCGGGGGAAGAAGCATGGGAGCCTGTGCCGGAATCGGCGGAACCTATGGGGCTATGCCGGAGCTTTTCTTAAAGATGAATGCTCTTTTCAAGGAAAACCGTATGGAAGAAGCGAGAAAGATTCAGTTTGCGGTAAATGAAATCATTACCCTGCTTTGCAGCGGACACGGCAATATGTATGCCATGATTAAGGAAGTGCTGAAGCTTCGCAAGGGATTAAATGTGGGTTCTGTAAGAAGTCCGCTTAGCCCTTTAACACAGGAAGATTTGGAGATTGCAAAGAAGACCGCTAAAGTGATTGATGAGACTGTAGCCCGTTTCGTATAATGATTTGCCTGCTTTGTAGGGTTTCCTGGAAACTTTACAGAGCAGGCTTAAAGTGTTTTTAAGGAGGAAATATGGCAGGGGCAAAGACCATTGTTTGTTTTGGAGATTCCAACACCCACGGTTACAACAATAAAAACGGCAAACGATTCAGCGAGCATGTACGCTGGCCCATGGTTTTACAGAAATTATTGGGGGAGGAGTATCTGGTACGGGAGGAAGGCTTATCAGGCCGTACCACAGTCTTTGAGGATCCCTTGTACGAGGGACTTTCCGGCGTGAGCATGATTCGTCCAATCCTTCTTACCCATGAGCCGGTTTCTCTTTTGATTATCATGCTGGGTACCAATGATGTGAAGGAACGCTTTTCCGCTACAGCGGAAAATATCTCCAGAGGCCTGGAGCGTTTAATCCGAAAGGCTCAATCCGTGCAGGAAGCCTTTACGGAAGAAAAGCCGAAAATCCTGATTATCGCCCCCTACCCCATTGACCCGGAATATAAGGACACTATCGTGGGAAATGAAATGGGAAAGGACTGCTGTGAAAAATCCAAGGCCATTATTCCTCTGTATGAGGCGGTGGCAAAGCGTACCGGCTGTACCTTCCTTTCGGCGCAGGACATTCCGGGAGTGGAAAACTATCCCTACGACTATATGCATTTAAGTCCCGATGCCCATAAAGCTTTGGCGGAGCATCTGGCTAAGTGGATTCCCGAATATTTTTCAGAAGAAGGAAAGTAGGTAGCGGTATGGAAAAGCGATACTTTGCCCTGGATATCGGAGGCACCAAAACAAAATATGCTCTTTTTGGGAGAAAAGGAGAAATCCTCTCTACTTATGAAAAAGGACACTGAGGCCCAAAAGAGGCGGGTCTTTTATTCTGGAAAATGTAAAGGAGAAATCCGTAGAGTTTTAGAGGAGCTAAAGGGAGAGCAGCTTTTAGCCGGCATCTGCATCTCCACCGCAGGGATGGTGGATGAGATAAAGGGAGAGATTATTCATGCAGGTCCCCAGATTCCGGAGTACAAGGGAACAAAGTGGAAGGAAGAGATAGAAACTGCATTTTCCATTCCCTGTGAGGTGGAAAATGATGTAAAGTGCGCCGGTCTTGGAGAATATTCCTTTGGTAGCGGAAAAGGGACAAGTTCCATGCTTTGCCTTACCATAGGCACCGGTATCGGCGGCAGTTTTATCCTAAAGGGAGAGGTCTACCATGGCACTTCCCATTCCGCCATGGAAATCGGCTATATGCAGATTCCGGGAGGAATGTTCAGCGTATGGCTTCCACATCTGCCTTGGTGAAGAGAGTAGCCAGCAGAAAGGGAGAGCCGGAAGAACTTTGGAATGGAAAGCGGATATTTGAGGAAGTTAAGAAGGAAGATAAAATCTGTCTGGAAGAGCTGGACAGACTTTGCGATGCTTTGTCTATCGGACTTAGTAACCTTTGCTATGCCTTTAACCCGGAGTGTATTGTGCTGGGGGGAGGCATCATGGAGCAGAAGGAAATCCTGCTTCCTAAGATTTGGGGACATTTGCAGGAGCATCTGGTGCCTATCGTTGCGGAGAATACCAGACTGCTGGCGGCCAGCCTGGGAAACAGGGCAGGACTGCTGGGGGCTTATGTGCATTTTCAAAATAGACAAAGAGCTAAAGACTAAAAGAAGTTCGCGGTCTTCGTATTTTATCCTAAAGACAATCCGTTGAGAGTCTATATTTTAAAAGGAAAACCGAGCAAGCTTCCTTAGGGGAAAGGGCGTATTGGGAAGGATTAAAGATGGAAAAATATTGTATCTTTACAGAAGAAAAAAAGTTTACTTTAGCTTCCGTGGAAGTGAAGGATGGGCGCTTCTCCGTGATTCACAAGGAAAAAGAACTTTCCGAAGAGGAAGCATTTTTCCTGTCCGAGGACTTTCTCCTGCCGGGGCTGATTGACATTCATTTTCATGGCTGTTTGGGAGAGGACTTTTTGTGACGGTACCAAAGAGGCCATACAGACCTTAGCGAAGTATGAGGCGGAACACGGCATTACCGTCATTTGCCCGGCAACCCTGACCTTGGCTGTGGAAGATTTGGAAAAGGTGCTTTCTTTAGCGAAGGAATACCACGAGGAAGGCTTAAAAATCGGAGAGGCAAGACTGCTTGGCATCAATATGGAAGGCCCCTTTATCAGCCCGGTGAAGAAGGGGCGCAGAATCCCAATTACATTTTAAAATGGGATGAAAAGCTTGCGGAGCGCTTCTTACATTGCTCCGGAGGACTGGTAAAATATATGGGCTTGGCTCCGGAGGAGAACCCTGATTTCCAGCGTTTTATTCCGAAAATGCGGGGGAAGGTGAAGATTTCCCTTGCCCATACCAATGCGGATTTCCCCACGGCCTTGAAAGCTTATCAGGCCGGTGCCAGTCATGCGGTACATCTTTTCAATGCTATGACCGGTCTGGATCACAGAAATCCGGGAGTAGTGGGAGCAACCATTGAGGAAAAGGAAGTCTTTGCAGAGCTGATTACGGACGGCATTCATGTGCATCCTGCCATGGTGCGCCTGGCCTTTGAGGCTTTGGGAGAGGATAGAGTCATTCTCATCAGTGACAGCCTTCGCTCCACCGGAATGCCGGACGGCCTTTATGACCTTGGAGGGCAGGAAGTGGAGAAGAAGGGAAAGCACTGTACCCTGACGTCCAACGGAGCATTGGCAGGCTCCGTGTCCAATGTTTATGACTGCCTTTGCACTGCGGTAAAGAAATGAAGATTCCTCTGAGAAAGGCCATTACAGCAGCCCAGCTTAAACCCTGCCCGCTCCTTAGGAATTGAGAAGGACTATGGCGAGCATTACGGTAGGAAAAGCAGGCGGATTATCTCATCGTGGATAAGGATTTAAAGCAAAAGGCAGTTTACCAGGCCGGTGAAAAGATTATTTAGATTCTATATTAAGTAGGAAAAAAATTGCTTAAAATCCCCTATGACAATGAGCTTGGGAAAGACTGAGATTGCATGAAAAATATTCAAACATCAAAAATTGGGAATGAATAAAGTTACTAAAAATGCAAAGAAAAAAATGTAAGAGGAATAGCATTTGACGAAATCTCCTTCCAATCCTATAGTTAAAATAGCTTATGTATAATTCATAACGAGATATCTCTCGCAAAGCGTGAGATATCTCGTTTTAAAGGATTGGGAGGAGAAAAATATGAATACAGAGAATCAAAAGCCATGGCTATACAGAAGCGTTAAGAGCACTTTTAAGCCTGGCTTTTTTTCTTGGAAATGTTACTTTCTTATTTTTATGCCTTTTTCTGATAAGGGGAATCAAATAGGGATTGGTTTTTCCCTATACCTATCTTTATATACAAAAAGCAGGGAGCTTTGCATAGTTCTCCTTTTTGTCTGTCGGTATGAATCCGTTGAGACTGATTTTTGAATCTTTTTCTTTTTGTATCTTTTATTAAAAATTCCTCTCCTGGTCCTGGTGTTTTTGGAATTAAATAGGAAACAGAATTAGGAGTTCAGGCGATGGTTCTTCTCAAAAGAGGAAACAAAAGCCAGGAGCTATGGGCGTTGGTTCTTCTCAAAAAGAGGAAATAGAACCAGGAGCTTCCGGCAATTGTTCTTATCAAAAAGAAAAATGAGGATAAGCTCGGCAGAATTAATGGCTTTATAAGAGCCTAAAAAAATAAAAAAACAATAAATATTGTCACTTTCGAAAAATAGAACTTGCCAAAAGCTCTCTTCTATAATAGAGTATCGAAGGATTTTAGGACGGATAGAGTGTTCTAAAAGGGAGATTCTATATTTTTAAGGAGAGACAAATGAAGGGTTTTTAAAAGAGTTTAAGGAATTCGCTTTAAAGGAAACATGATTGACCTGGCAATCGGTATGATTATCGGTTCCGCATTTACCGCTTTTGGTAACCAAGCTGGTAGACAGCCTGATTATGCCACTGCTTTCCTTAATCACAGGAAAGATTGATTTTGAAAATATGTTTATTCCTTTAGCAGGACAGACCACCAAGGTTTACTCTGAGGCCGTTGAGCAAGGTGCGGTATTGGCATACGGTTCCTTCATCACTGCAGTAATCAATTTCCTGATTATGGCTTTAGTGGTATTTATCTTCGTTAAGCAGATGAACAAGTTAAAGAAGGCTGAGCCGGAAGCAGCACCTACAGAGAAAGAGTGTGAGTACTGCAAGACTATGATTCCTATCGCGGCAACTCGTTGTCCTCATTGCACATCCAAGTTGGCAGGATACGCAGAGTCCGTTTAAGAATGCAAAAAGAAGAGGGGAACCTCTTCTTTTTTTGTAGGAAAGATAGAAACGGTATGCAGAATAAAAAAAATAGAGTAGAATAGGGCAGAAAGAATTCCGTAGGGGAGCTATAAAACAGAAGGAAAAGGTATTTTAGGATCTGTGTAATAAAATAGAGAGGAACGGGATTCCGGATTCAGTGAGATAGAGTAGGTTTTAAGGGAAAATCAAGAAAGGGTGGCAAAGGATGTATGAGATTCAAGAGAGAGTTCGTTATTCCGAGGTAACGGAGAAGGGGGAAATGAGCCTGTTTTCCGTGGTGAATCTTTTGCAGGATTGTTCCACCTTTCATTCTCACGATGTGGGAATGTCCATTGAAGTTTTACAGAAAAAGCATAGAGCATGGCTCTTGAGCGCCTGGAATATTGAGCTATATGCCCTACCTAAGCTCTATGAGAAGCTTTCCATCGGAACGTCTCCCCACAATTTCCGGGGGATTTTCGCCTATAGGAATTTCTGGATTCAAAATGAAGCAAGAGAGTTCTATGTGAAAGCAGACAGCGAGTGGTTTTGCTTTGATTTAGCTAAGGGACGTCCCGGAAAGATTACGGAGGAATTGATTGCACCCTTTAAGGAACGGGAGGATGTTACATTTGCCTCCCCTGCAAAGAAAAATTGCTTTTCCGGAAAGCTATCAGGAGGGAGAGCCCATTCCCGTTGTGCAGGATTTTCTGGATACCAACCACCACATGAACAACGCCAAGTACATTGCTTTGGCGGAGGAAGTTATTTTCCAATGTACAGGAAAACCGGCGATTCTTTTCACCGAAGGAGAAGAGAAAGCCGATTCTAAGAGAGAATTTTATTCCATTCGGGCGGAATATGTGAAGGCCTATACTTTAGGGGACAGTATTTTTCCCAAAGGGTAGCAATAGAAGAGGATAGAACGGTTGTAGCCTTTTATAATCAGAATAAGGAGTTATGTTGCCATGTTGAAATTAGGAAAAATCCAGACGCTTAAGATTCTTAGGGAAAAGGATTTTGGTGTTTTTGTGGGAGAGGAAGGAGGAGACAGCGTGCTTCTTCCCATCCGTCAGGTTCCCAAAGGGAAGACCGTAGGGGATGAGGTCTCCGTATTTTTTTGTATAAGGATTCAAGGACAGGTTAATTGCCACCACCAAAAAAACCTTATCTTGAAGTAGGAGAAATCGGAAGGCTGCGGGTCAGCGATGTCAATACCATCGGCGCCTTTGTGGATATCGGTCTGGAGAAGGATATTTTGGTGCCCCACAGGGAGATGCGTTATGCGCTAAAGAAGGACATGGAGGTGGAGATTTACCTCTATGTGGACAAGACCGAGCGTTTGGCAGGTACTATGTATACCAAGAAAAAAGAGGATGCCAAGCATTTGACTCAGGAGGAAATGAATGCTTCCCGATATGAGAAGCTGGGAGAGCAGATTGAACGGCTGATTGAGGAGAAGTTTGAGGGACATATCCCTTATACGGATAAGACTGTGGATCCGGAGCAGGTGAAAAAGGACTTCGGCGTGTCAAAAAGCCGCCTTTAAAAAAGGCAATTGGTAAGCTTTTAAAGGAAAAAAAGATTAAAATCACCAGAACGGCAATTTTTTTAAAATTTATCAGGATTAGCAACAAAGAGGGGGGATTCTGCTAAAAATCCCCTCTCTTTTTGGGCAGATTGACATTTATTTAATAAAGGAACTCTATCTTGTACAAAATTAGGAGCATTTTTTCGGAAACTTAGTCTATAGCCAGAAAGAGGGAAAAATAGATAGAATATTCTTAGCATAAGTATGCGAAAATCCAGGAATTAAGACACCGGTTTTTCTGCTGAAAAGAAAGCATAAATCATATTTATAGAAGGAGAAACAGCATGGCAAGTGTGCAGACTCAAAAATGTGGTAAAAGAAATACCCCAACGGTTTTGTGGCAGTTAAAGATTTTAATTTAGAGATTGAAGATAAGGAATTCATCATTTTCGTAGGACCTTCAGGATGCGGTAAGTCCACCACCCTTCGTATGGTGGCAGGACTGGAAGACATCAGCTCCGGAGACCTTTTCATTGACGGAAAGAGAATGAATGATGTAGAACCGAAGGATAGAGACATTGCCATGGTTTTCCAGAACTATGCATTATATCCTCATATGACTGTATGTGATAACATGGCTTTTCGGACTTAAGCTGAGAAAAGTACCGAAGGATGAAATCGACAAGAAGGTGCATGAAGCGGCAAGAATCCTGGATTTGGAGCATTTGCTGGACAGAAAGCCCAAGGCGCTTTCCGGAGGACAGAGACAGCGTGTAGCTATGGGACGTGCCATCGTTCGTCGTCCGAAGGTATTCCTGATGGATGAGCCTCTTTCCAACCTGGATGCAAAGTTAAGGGCACAGATGCGTGTAGAGATTGCGAAAGCTCCACAAGTCCTTAGAGACTACCATCATCTATGTAACCCATGACCAGACCGAGGCTATGACACTGGGAACCAGAATCGTAGTTTTGAAGGACGGTTATATCCAGCAGGTAGACACTCCGGAGAATCTTTATGATACCCCCTGCAACAAGTTCGTGCCAGGATTTATCGGTTCTCCTCAGATGAACATGATTGATGCGGAGTGTTCCGAAGAGGGCGGCGCTGTAAAGTTAAGCTTTGCAGGAAACACCATCACCTTAAATGAAAAGAAGGCAGCAGCTTTAAAGGATAAGGGATATATCGGAAAGACCGTTACTTTAGGAATTCGTCCTGAAGATTTACATGACGAGGAAGAGTATCTTTCTCAGCACGGACAGTCCGTGATTTCCGCAGAAATCCGTGTTTATGAGATGCTTGGAGCGGAGACCTTACTCTACTTCGATATCGGAGATGCTTCCTGGACTGCAAGAGTGAATCCCAAGACCAAGGCAAGAACAGGAGATACCGTTCGCTTTGCTTTGGATGAGAACAAGATTCATATCTTCGATAAGGAAACAGAGCAGACCATTACAAACTAAGAGATTTCCGGCTTTTGTAGAAAAGTAATAAAAGATTTCTAAAAACTGGTAAAAAGACAGGAAAAGAACTTTTTCTTTCCCTGTCTTTTTAAAATACTGAAAATTGCAAAAAAAACTGATTATAGTAATGTGGAAAAACGGATAGGGTTGGGAGAAGAAAAACAGGATTAGACGAGATTGAAGGACAAACTTTCTTCCCCTGCTTCATGGTCATCATGAAAGAATGGAGTAGAGATGATTTCAAATCAAGTTTTGCAAAGTACAATTGATTCCTTAAAGGGAATCGCCAGACTGGATATTGCCATTGCAGACATTGACGGAAAAGTATTAGCCACAACTTTCCAAGAGGATAGGGATGTATCCGAGATGGTCGTCTCTTTTGCGGCCTCTCAGGCGGATTCCCAGGCAGCGGGAGGCTTCCAGTTTTTTAAGATTTTTGATGAGCACCAGCTGGAATATGTTCTGATTGCCCACGGGGACACAGACGATGTATATATGGTAGGAAAGCTTGCCGTATTACAGATTCAGACTCTTTTGGTGGCTTACCGTGAGAAGTTTGATAAGGACAACTTTATTAAGAATCTTCTTTTAGACAACTTGCTTCTGGTAGACATTTATAACCGGGCGAAGAAGCTTCATATTGAAGTGGGCGTTCGTCGTGTAGTGTATATGGTAGAGGCGAAGGATAACCTGGACGGTTCCGCACAGGAGGCTTTAAAGAGCTTTTTCTCTTCCGAGCCCAAGGATTTCGTGACTGCTGTAGATGAGAAGAACATTATCGTGGTAAAGGAGCTTGCTCCCGAAGATGATTATAAGCAGGTACAGAAGGTTGCGGAGAGCATGATGGATATGCTGTCTTCCGAGCTTATGCTTTCAGCAAAGATTTCTTACGGTACCATTGTGAACGAGATTAAGGAAGTTTCCCGTTCTTATAAGGAAGCAAAGATGGCTTTGGAAGTGGGCAAGATTTTCTTTGTGGACAAGGAGATTATTGCTTACAATGCCCTTGGTATCGGCCGTTTGATTTATCAGTTGCCGATTCCTCTTTGTAAGATGTTTATCAAGGAAATCTTTACAGACGTTTCCCCGGACGATTTCGACGAGGAAACCCTGTCCACCATCAACAAGTTCTTTGAGAACAATCTGAATGTGTCCGAGACTTCCAGACAGCTGTATATCCATAGAAATACCTTAGTGTATCGTTTGGACAAGCTGGATCGTTCCACAGGACTGGATTTAAGAGTCTTTGATGACGCCATTACCTTCAAGATTGCCCTTATGGTTGTAAAGTATATGAAGTATATGGAAACTCTTGATTTTTAAAGAAGGTTTCTAAAGAACGCCAAGAGCTGAAAAGCTTTTGGCGTTTATTCTTAATGAGTATCGCACGCGTAGTGTGCGATATCTCGTTAATGGACTTTAGCCAGTATCGGAGCTGACATTTGAAAAATGTTAGCTCTGATACTAAAAACCACCCGCTATGCGGGTGGGAAACACTTGTTATACAAAAATCACCTTTCCTAATACAATAAAGTTGTTCAAGCTATATTGCAGAAAAAGGAAGGTGATTTTATGGCGAAGAAAGAATATGCATTAGCACATACGAAATGGATGTGTAAATAACATATTGTCTTCACACCGAAGTATAGGCGAAAAAAATAATATATTATCAATATAAGTCAGATATTCGGGATATTATCAAGTCAGATATTCGGGATATTATCAAGCAACTCTGCGCCTTTAAAGGAGTGGAGATTATAGAAGGGCATTTAATGCCGGACCATGTACACATTCTGGTTAGTATTCCACCTAAGATAAGCGTTTCTTCTTTTATGGGCTATTTAAAGGGAAAAAGTGCTTTGATGATATTTGATAAACACGCAAATCTTAAATACAAATTTGGGAACAGACATTTCTGGGCCGAAGGCTATTATGTCAGTACAGTAGGTCTAAATGAAGCCACAATAAAAAAGTATATCCAAGATCAAGAAAAACACGATATAGCTTTGGATAAACTAAGTGTTAAAGAATATGAAGACCCTTTTAAGGGTTAAAGTGCAGTAGTACCAATACCCCTTTATGGGGTAGCGACGAGTCAAACGCAATATGGCTTGAATGGAGCTGTGGGAAGGTGCAAAGCAAACTTCCCATAGCCCAAAATGAAAGCCAGCGCCTTAGACGCTGGCCAGTAGCAGGGGCTTATAGCCCCGAGCAAACCACCCGTTTGACGGGTGGTAGTGATTTCTGAAATGGAGTAAAAGGCAGTTAGGAGAAATAGATGGACGCAAATGAGGAGAAGCATTTGAGGGAAGAGGAGAAGCAGGAACTGAGGAAGGAAGAGGAGTCTGCATCGAATAGAAAGGGAAGCTGGAAGGGGTAGTATTTTTTTCTTCCTTTGCTTTACCCTTTCCTTTGTTCTGGGTGCGCTTTTGTGCTATTTTTATTTCTTCGGATTTCCAAAAAGACAAGAAAATCAGGCCATTCATAATGGAGCGGCCAGTTCTTCCACCCTTTCCGACTCCAATCTGGAGAACTTGGAGTCCATTAACCTTCCAAGAGTTACGGAGAAGCTTAGGAAGATTCAGGATTTGCTGACGGACAGCTACCTTTATCAGGAAAATGGAAAAGATGCGGAGGAGATGATTTATAAGGGCTTTTTGACAAGCCTTCTGCAAGAGGATCCCTACGCTGCTTACTATACAAAGGAAGAAATAGAGGAGACCAGAAATCGTCAAAAGGGAATATACAAAGGAATCGGTGCAGCAGTCTCCGAAAAGGAAGGCGGCCCCTTGGTAGAGTATGTTTATCCCGGATCTCCTGCGGAAAAGGCGGGACTTCTGGCGGGAGACATTGTGCTGAAGGTGGACGGCATTTCCGTGGAAAGTCTCAGCTTAAACTATATTGTGGAGAATTTGATTCAAGGGTTTGGCGGGAAGCTCTCTGGAAATGGTGGTAAATCGAAACGGTGAGGAAGTTACTCTGCGGATTACCAGAGGTGAGGTGGTCATTCCCGGCTCGGAAGTAGGGGATGTGGCAGAGATGTTGAAGCTTCAGGGCGGTGCAGAACAGCAAAACGAAAGCAGACGTCACAGAATGGAGACGAAAAGCAGACTGATGTCGGCACGGGCGTCTTAGCAAACTTAAAGCCCTGGAGATATCGGCTATCTTTCCTTACGAGGCTTCTATATGGAGGCGGTGGATTCCTTCATTTCCCAGTATGAATCTGACATTGACGGAAAAAGAAGGCTTTGATTATCGATCTACGAGGAAATCCGGGAGGGTGACGTGGAAGCAGCCACCAAAGCTTTTGGACTACTTTTCTGCCGGATCACTTTGCAGAAGCCGAAGAGAAAGGATAGCCAGCCTTTCACAAACGCAAGAGAACAGTCCTGAAACAAGCAATGCGCAGGCCACCGGTACAGAAGGGAGTAACACACAGTACGGTGGCGAAAAACGCTTCCCGCCTCCGTCTTGGAAGTCACTCCCAACCCCAATCGCCAATTTGATAAAGGATAAGACCCTTCTTCTTTATACGGAAGACAAGTGGGGAAAGGGAAAGGACTGGTATGCCAGGACGGACACGAAGTGGACCTGCCCATCATCATTTTAATGAATCAAAACTCCGCCTCCGCTTCGGAGCTTTTTTTGCAGGAACCATGCAGGATTATGACAGAGCCTGGGTTTTTGGAACCCTGTCTTACGGCAAAGGGTATTGTGCAGACGGTTCGAAGCTTTCCGGACGGATCTGCGGTGGAGTTTACCACGCACTACTACTTTACGCCGGCCGGGCGAAACATCCACAAGAAGGGAATCACGCCGGATCTTACGGTGGAAATGCCGGAGGCGGATCAATTCACTTATCTTCGGGACAGAACAAAAGACCTGCAATTAAGAAAAAGCAGCAGAGAGTATTTATATTAATTTTATACACGATAAAAAAACAGCCCATGATATACTCAGTTCATCAGAAGATGAACAGTAATGGATGGTGAGGCATGGTATTTTTTATCGTTAATCCCTCGAGCAGGGACAGGGAATGGGGTTACGACTTTGGGAGAAAATGAAGGAAGAGGGAAAGTCTTTGTTGGGAGAAGAAGGCTTTTCCGTTTTCTTTACGGAAAAACAGGGAGATGCCAGACTCTTTGCCAGAGAAATCACCAGAGAGATCAATAAAGAAATTCATGGGGGCATAAAGAAATTCATAAAGAAACCGGAGAATATCATAAAGAAATCATAAAGAAATTGCCCGAAAAATCAAGAGAATCTCATGAGAGATTATTCCGGAGAAAGGAACAGAGAAGCAAAAAGCTGTCTCTATAGAGGATAGGATTTGCGTCATTGGCGGAACCGGTACCTTAAATGAAGTGATTGACGGGGCTATGCTGGACAACAATTCTTTCCCGATTTCCTTTTTGCCGGTGCATAGGGATAACGATTTTGCCAGAGCCCTGCAAAAGGGCTATAAGATTCAGAAAGTCTTTCTTCCCTTTTTGCCAAGGAAGAGCGAAAGGTAGATTACGGCATTGTAGAGGGTGAAAGAGGACATCGGCGTTTTGTGGTCAGTGTGGGACTGGGCTTTGAGGCAGCTGTCCTGCAGGAGCTGCTCAGTATGGGGTGCAGCATTTGCCCCAAAGAAAAACAGAGGATTCGTTCCAAGGCCCTTTTCTTATTTTTTTATGCTTTTTGTGAAAAGAATTAAAACGGGCAAAAGAAAAATCAAAGGAAGTATTCTCCTAGATGGAGAAGAAAGGATGGAATTCCAGCATATCCTCTTTTTGTCCATTCATAATCATCCCTATGAATCCGGCTATGCCTTGGGATGTGGAGCTTCCGGAGAAGATGGCGTCCTGGATTTATGCTTGGTCAGCACCAAGAAAAAGCTTCGATTGCTTTACATTATGTTTGCGGCACTTTTTCGGAAAGCATAAAAAGTCTTCCTGGGGTGCATTGCTACCGGTTTAAGAAGATGGAGATTCATTTGGAGCAGGAGGTGGCCTTCCATGTGGATGGAGAATCCTTGGGAAAACAAAAGGATCTCTCCATTTCCTGTATGCCCGGAAGATTGCGGCTGCAAATTTAAAGCAGATGGGAAGAAGATAGACATAAAAGACTGTTTCTTGAGGTTTCTGGAAAGGGTTTAGCAGAGATAAAAAGCTTTAGCAGAAATGAAAAGGTCTTAGGGAAAGGAAAGGGAAAATGAGAGTTGGGCTGGGCTATGACGTACACAGGCTGGTGGAAGGAAGAGACTTGATTCTTGCCGGGGTAAAGATTCCTTATGAAAAGGGACTTTTGGGACATTCCGACGCGGATGTGGTGCTGCACGCTTTAACCGATGCCATCCTGGGGGCAGCTGCTCTTGGAGATATCGGAAGACATTTTCCGGATACGGAGGAACGCTATAAGGGGATTTCTTCTGTCCTGCTTTTGGAAAAGGCCTATGCTTTGGTACAGGAGAAGGGCTATACTCTGGGAAATGCAGACATTTGTATCCTACTGGAAAGACCGAAAATCAAGAATTATATTCCGGAGATGGAAGAATGCATCGCCAGGGCGCTTCATTGTGAAAGAGGACAGATTTCCGTGAAAGCCACAACGGAAGAAGGCTTGGGCTTTACCGGAAGGGGCGAGGGGATTGCGGCGAAGGCCATTGTCCTTTTGGAAAACCGTTAACACTATGGTAAAATGAAGGGAAGTCTCGGAAAAGGAAAGTTCTTCGGAAGTTTTATGCATTGTCACAAATTGAACACAATATCTCTTTAGAATAAAGAGATATTTTTATATAAGATAATGCTTCAGTAGGCGGGAGACAGTGTTTTTTTCTGCAATATTTTTTTAACGAGAAAAATGTTTTTAAGGGGAGAAGAGATGAAACGTTTTATTGGGATAATCTTTTCGGCTTTTGCTTTTTTTGGAGTGATTGCCGGAACTTGTATGGTGGGCATCAATTACCTTGCTCAATCCAATGGGATTTATCATATTCTGGCGGAAGGAGAGCTTTCTCAGGATAATGAGGCGAATTCGAATCAAGACAGTACTCAGGAATCCAAGGAAGAAAAGCAGAAAGAAAAGCAGGAGAAAAAAAGACCAGCGCTTCCGATGTAGAGAAGGAAAAAGACGGTGGTGCAGGCGGATTCCGGCTCTGTCAGTCAGGTGGCTAAGGAGGCTATGCCTTCCGTTGTAGCTATTACCAATATGATGCGTTATCAGGAAAACGGTTTTTCCATCTTCGGCGATATCCAGAGAGAAACCGAGTATCCTGCCAGCGGTTCCGGTGTCATCGTTGGAAAGAACGAAACGGAACTTTTGATTGCCACCAATAATCACGTGATTCAGGACTCCAATTCCTTAACTGTAAGCTTCATTGACGACAGTACCGCCAAGGCTCAGGTGAAGGGAACCGACGCCACGGTGGATTTAGCCCTTGTTTCCGTGAAGCTTTCAGACTTATCTCAGGAAACCAGAGATAAGATTAAAGTGATTGAAATCGGCTCCTCCGATGCTATGGAGGTGGGAGACCAGGTAGTAGCCATCGGAAATGCTTTAGGCTATGGTCAATCCGTAACCAAGGGAATCATTTCCGCAAAGGATAGAGACGTGGAGACGGAAGACGGAACCGCAGAGGGATTATTACAGACGGATGCGGCTATCAACCCCGGTAATTCCGGCGGAGCCCTTCTGAATATGCAGGGAGAATTAATCGGTATCAATGTGGCCAAGTACTCCGACACGGATGTAGAGGGTATGGGCTATTCCATCCCGTCCTCCAAGGCGGAAAGCATTTTGAAATCCCTTTCCACTCTGGCCACCAGAGAGGACGTTCCCAAGGAGGAACAGGGCGTGCTGGGCGTACAGGTGAAGAATATCGATGCTCAGACCGCAGAAAGCTTTGCAATGCCCAAGGGCGTATATATCTTTAAGATTTTAGAGGACACCGGAGCACAGAACAGCGAGCTGCAGGAAAGAGATATTATTACCAAGCTGGACGGACAGGGCATTGCCACTACCGCAGATTTGAAGTCTCTTCTGTCCAAGTACCGTATCGGAGAAGATGTTACTTTAACCGTAATGCGTCAGGATGGCAGCGGTAAGTACAACGAAGTGCAGGTACACGTTACCCTTGGAAAAGCCAACGCAACAGATTACGGAACATCTAACGGCTCAGCATCCTCCGGAGAGCAACAGCAAGGCGGTAATTCTCAGGGAGAGGCTCCGCAGGGCAATGCACCGGAAGGAAATTCCGGGGACAATGGGGAAAGCTCCGCACCATCCAAGGAACAAGAGGGAAAATCCAATGGAAAGCAGAGAAGATCCAAGGAAGAAGAGGACTTCTATAAGCAATTCCAGGATTTCTTTAACGAGTATAAGAGATAAAGTTTAGTAGATAAGGGATAAGCTTTTCCGGATAATCGGAAGAAAATTACATATCGAAGGACAGTTAGAAATTAATTGTAAAGGGACTGTAAAAATCTATTTTTGATTTTTACAGCCCCTTTTTCTTGACTTTCCTATTTTGAGAGATATACTTTAATTACTAAACTATACAACTACATATAATAAATTGTACAAAAATCATATGAGGATATATCAATGAGCGAGGATTTGAAAAGAATTATTCGGACAATATGGTGGAGTAATGAAGACTTCGGAACTTAGAGAAGCAGGAATTTATTACAAAAAGAATTCAAAAATCTTTTGGAGCAAGATAAGATAGAGCAAATTAGAAGAGGCTATTATCAATACATACAGGAAAGCAGCTTTTTCAGAAATTCCTATTTTTAAAAAGCGTTATTTCCTGATGGCGTCCTGTGTATGGAATCGGCATTAGACTACTATGGATATACAGATAAAACGCCTTCTGCATGGCATTTGGCGGTGGACAGTAAGAGTGGTCGAACAAGATTTTATATAGATTATCCTATTGTTAAACCACATTTTATTAGAACGAATCGCTATAATCTTGGGATAGCTGAAGTAGAGATAGACGGAACAATTATGCAAATATATGATAAAGAACGAACAATTTGCGATGTATTGTTTCACCGTAATAAGTTGGATGCAGAAATTTTTCAATACAGCTATTCATCGGTATGTTAACGAATCCTCAAAAAAAATGAAGCAAGGTTAATGAAATATGCGAAGCTTCTACGAGTTGAGAAAAAGATTAAGGAGGTGCTAGGGATATGGCTGTGAAAATAGGGCGGCTTCTATTCTAACAAGACTACCGGATATTGGAAAATACGCATTATACAAAGAACTGGGATTGTGAACATCAAGCTTGTGTAGAAGAGAAGTCCAAAGATGAAAAAGTAGAGTATAAATAGCGTGAATCTTTTTTAAAGGAGAATATTTGGTACATCTAAAGAAAGGCTAAAAATAATATTTCCTCAATATTCATGCTATAATTAAGAAAACAATATAATTAATTAAGGAGTAAACGTATGAATCAGTTTGTTGAAAATAATCATATAGATGTTTATGCAAATATCAAAAGGCTGATGGAGCAAGCAAGACATGATGTAGCAAAGAAAGTTAACAATATATTGGTAAAAACATATTGGGAAATAGGAAGGATTATCATAGTAGATGAGCAGAGGCATGTGAACAGAGCTGAATATGGAAAACGTTTAATAGCAGATTTATCTAAGAAACTTACAAAAAGAATACGGTAAAGGATTTTTCAAAATCAAAACCTGTTCTATATGAGGAGTTTTTATTTGGCATATCCAATTTTTCCAGACGCTGTCTGGAAAATTAACTAGTCACATTATTTAGAACTTTTATCTATAGAAGATAATGACAAGCGTAGCTTTTATGAGAAAGAAACAGAGAATGCTAATTGGTCTGTAAGAGAACTAAAACGTCAAATAAATACTTCTTTATTTGAGAGATTATTGTTATCCAGTGGCGATGATAATAAAAAGAAACTATTAGATTTAGCACTAAAAGGGAATGAAATAACCGATCCTATTGATGTAATAAAAGATCCTTATGTGTTTGAATTTTTGGGGATACCTGATGAAAAGCCCATTATGGAAAGTGATTTAGAAAAAGCACTTATAACACATATAGAAAACTTTTTACTGGAACTTGGCAAAGGTTTTATGTATGTTGGATCACAACAAAGAATAACACTTGGAAATATCCACTATTATGTTGATATGGTATTTTTATAATAAAATTCTAAGAAGCTATGTGCTCATTGAACTAAAAAAACAGCTAAGCTTATGCCGGAGGCAGTTGGACAGCTCAATATGTATCTTAATTACTATAAAGCTGAAGTTAATGATGAAATGGATAATGAACCTATTGGAATTATTCTTTGTGCAAGTAAGGATAGCATACAGGCAGAATATGCACTTGGTAATTTATCAAACCAAATATTTGCATCTAAATACACATTATATATTCCTGACAAGGAACAGCTGGCAGAACAGGTAGAAAGAGTGGTAAAAGAATATAAGCAAAAATAAAAAAACAGCAATAGCGCGGAAAAGCTTAAGTATGAAATCATGTTTTTTTGTTGAAATTGTGAATGACAGACTTGGATAGAATAGTTACATATCCCTTGCATTTTCCCTGATTATTCCCCTGCATTTCTTGACGAACTGTGGGAAAAACTATACACTAAAACCATATTTGTCCTCATTTATGAGAAGATTGTCTTCGGAGAAAGGAAGCAAAACTATGAAAATTTATAATACCATGTCGAAGCAAAAAGAAGAGTTTGTCCCCATTGAAGAGGGGAAGATTCGGATGTATGTCTGCGGCCCCACGGTTTATAATTTAATTCATATCGGAAATGCCCGTCCTATGATTGTATTCGACACCTTCCGTCGTTTTATGGAATATAAGGGCTATAAGGTTTGCTATGTCTCCAACTACACGGATGTGGACGACAAGATTATTAAGACTGCCATGGACGAAGGTACAGATTGCTCTTCCATTACCGAGCGCTATATTTCCGAAGTGGAAAAGGACATGTCGGATCTGAATATTATGGAGGCTACCGCCCATCCCAAGGCCACGGAAGAAATTCAGGGAATGGTGAATCTTATTGATGTGCTGGTAAAGAAGGGCTTTGCTTATCCGGTGGACGGTACGGTGTACTATGACACCACTGCCTTTCCTTCCTATGGAAAGTTGTCTCATAAGAATATGGAAGATCTCCGTTCCGGTCTTCGCGAACTGAAAGTCTCCGGAGAAGAGGAGAAGAAAAGCCCCACAGACTTCGTGCTTTGGAAGCCCAAGAAGATGGGAGAGCCTTACTGGAATTCCCCATGGAGCGAGGGACGTCCGGGCTGGCATACCGAGTGCTGTGTTATGGCACCAAAATATTGCGGGGGTGCTTTGGATATTCATGCCGGCGGAGAGGACCTTGTCTTCCCCCACCATGAAAATGAGATTGCCCAGTACGAGGCGGCTCACGGTGAGCAATTTGCTCGCTACTGGATGCACAATGCTTTTATCAACATTGACAATAAGAAGATGTCCAAGTCCTTGGGAAATTTCTTTACCGTAAGAGATGTTACATCCCAGTTTGATCCGATGGTGCTTCGTTTCTATATGCTTTCCGCCCATTATCGTAGTCCACTGAATTTCTCAAAGGACTTAATGGAAGCTGCTAAGACTTCTTTGGGAAGAATTCTTACGGCGATTTGGCGTTTGCAGGATTTGATTCCCCGTTTGGAGGAGAAGACATTTTCCAAGGAAGAAGAGGAAAATGTGAAAACTGCCGAAAGCTATGAAGCAATTTTCTCCGAGAAGATGGAAGACGACTTAAATACAGCGGATGCGATTACCCAGATTTTTGAGCTGGTACGTCTTGCCAATGCCACTGTGGAGGAACATTCCTCCAAGGCCTACGGCGAAGCTCTGCTACAGAAGCTGGAAACCTTGATGGGAGTTCTTGGTATTCGTACCGAGAAGAAAGAAGAGGAGCTTGGCGCCAAGGTGGAAGCTTTGATTCAGCAAAGACAGGATGCCAGAAAGAACAAGGATTTTGCCAAAGCGGATCAGATTCGTGACGAGCTTTTGGCCATGGGTATTCAGTTGAAGGATACAAGAAACGGTGTGGAATGGCAGAAGATTTAATGGCAGAAAGTTTAGAGAATCTAAGCTTTCAGGAGAGCGAAATGGAGAGTCGAAGCGTTAAGGAGCAAGGCTCTTCAGGGATACAAACCGAATGTGCTATGACAGCGGAACTTTTGCAGAATACATTATCCATCGAGCAACAAGTTATTAACGATGAAGCTCCGAACTTATCCCCTTTGGCTTTAGCCTACGTGGGGGACTCCATCTATGATTTTCGGGTGCGAGATTACCTTTGCAGAAGATATCAGGAGAATCTGAATCGAGTGAACAGCAGAAAGACCAAGCTGGTTTGTGCTAAGGCCCAGTCGGATTTGATGGGATATTTAATAGAAGAAAAGCTCTTAACAGAAGAGGAGCTTTCCGTTTATCGAAGAGCCAGAAACCATAAGTCCCAAAGCCACTCCAAAAAAACTCCAGCATTATGGATTATCGGAGAGCCACCGGATTTGAGGCATTTTTAGGCTATCTTTATTATGCGGGAAAGATTTCCAGATTGATTAGTCTGGTGGAGAAGGGCTTGGAGCATTTACTGGCAGAGAATGAAGCTAAGGAATAAGTAAAGCTATAAAGAAAGCTATAAGTAAAGCTATAAAAGAAAGCTATAAGTAAAGCTATAAAAGAAAGCTATAGAAAGCTATAAAAGAGCTATATAAAAGCCATATAGAAAAGCTATATAGAAAAGTACTTATAAAGTGTCAGAGCATAGAAATAGGAAGTAGTAGGAAAGAGGAAGAGGATGAGAGAAGAGGGATATACCCTAATCGGCAGAAACCCGGTGCTGGAGGCCTTTCGTGCCGGAAAGACCATTGACCGCCTGTTTATTCAGGATGGTTTAAAGGACGGCCCTATTTTAAGCATTCTTCGAGAGGCGAAGAAGCAGGATTTGGTGATTGACTTTGTGAAGAAATCCCGTTTGGATGAGATGTCCTCCGGAGAAACGCACCAGGGCGTTAGTGCCTATCTTTCCGCCTATGAATATGCGCCCTTGGAGGATTTATTACAGGTGGCGAAGGATAAGGGAGAAGCGCCTTTTTTCTTTCTGTTGGATGGAATCGAGGATCCCCATAATCTGGGGGCGATGATTCGTACCGCAAATCTTGCGGGAGCCCATGGGGTGATTATTCCGAAAAGAAGAGCGGTAGGCCTAACCGCAACCGTAGCCAGAACCAGCGCCGGAGCCCTGAATTATACCAAGGTTTGTAAGGTGACCAATCTGGTGCAGACCATGGAAGAGCTGAAGAAGGAAGGGATGTGGTTTGTCTGCGGCGATATGCGTGGGGAAAGCATGTATAAGCTGAACCTGACCGGTTCAATTGGGTTGGTACTGGGAAATGAAGGGGAAGGGGTTTCTCGTCTGGTAAAGGAAACTTGCGATATGCAGGCCTCCATTCCCATGAAAGGAGAGCTGGATTCCCTCAATGCTTCCGTGGCCTGCGGTGTTTTGGCTTATGAAATTGTAAGACAGAGGCTGTTGCAAAATGGATAAAGTTAAGGCAACCTGGAAAATTCATGAAAAGCTTTGGTTTTTTGCCCTCCTGATATTTTCGGGGGGCTTTTATGGTGGATACACTTACAGTCTTAGAGGACAGGTATTTGCCAATGCCCAGACGGCCAATCTTGTCATCATGATGTTGTCTTTGGGAAAGGGAAAATGGGGGAGAGCCCTGTATTCTTTGGCTCCCTTTACCGCCTATATGGTAGGCGTGATTTTATCGGAGTATATTGGGCAAAACCATAAAAATTTAAAGAAGAGAGATTTTGAAGAGAAGATTCTCCTCTTTGAATCGCTGGTTTGCTTCCTTGTGGGACTAATGCCGGCGAGTTGGCCGGATCAGTTATGTCAATTAAGCTTAAGCTTTATCTGTGCCATGCAGTTCAATATTTTCCGAAAAGCGGAGGGAATTCCCATGGCCACCACCTTCTGCACCAACCATATCCGGCAAATGGGAAGTCATCTTACCCAAAGCCTTGTTTTTTTCAAAAAAATGAAGAATCCGCACGCCTTGCGAAGAGACACGGCCTGATGATTCTTGCCTTCGCTTCCGGTGTTTTGGCGGCGGTGCTTTTGTCAAAGGTTTTTCGGACTTTACTGCATTTTTCGGAATGACGATATTGCATCTCTTTCTCTGGGCCAAACTACATTTGGACAATAAAAGCTATGAAGAGAGAGCAAAAAAGCTAAAGGAAGAACAAGGCAGATAAAAGAAGAGCTAAAAAGATAAAGGACGAACGAAGAAGATAAAGCAAGATAAAGCAAGATATAAAACGAGATAAAAGAAGATAGAAGATAAAGGAAGTACAAAAAAGATAGAATGAAGAGGGAGGAAAAGAAAGTAGGGCCAATGAGCGCTTGTAGAGAAGAAAATTGTTGGGAAATTGACGGAAGAACCGGACTTTTTCGGCCTTTTGGGCAGTCCGGTGGAGCATAGCCTTTCTCCTGCCATGCATAACGAAGCCTTCCGCTTGTTGGGAATTAATGCCCGCTATCTTGCCTTTGATTTACAAAAGGAGGATTTACCGGGCGCATTACCCGTTTTTCGGAAAATGAAGCTGCAAGGCTGTAACCTCACCATGCCCTTAAAGGAGGCGGTGATTCCCCTTTGTGACAGTATTTCCAAGGAAGCAAGACTTGCCCATTCGGTAAATACTTTGGTCTTCCGGGATAATGGAGAGATTGAGGGGCACAGTACAGATGGTAAAGGCTTCTTTCGGGGCTTGGAAGCAAAGGGACTTGCTTTAAAAGGAAAGAAGCTCAGTCTTTTAGGATTAGGAGGTGCCGGAAAGGCAATCCTTAGCTATGGCATAGGAACAGAGCTTTCGGAAATAGAAGTATTGGTTCGAGAAGCAAGTAAGGGAAAGTACGAAGACTTTGTAGAACGATGCGAAAAGGAATCCGGAAGAAAGATTTCTTTAAAAAGTCTGGAAAGGGACTTGGAAGAAGCCTGCGGGAGCAGTGATATCCTGGTGAATGCCAGTTCCGTAGGTATGAAAGAGGACCGTTCCCTGGTAGAGGATAGTCGCTGGCTTCATAAGGGACTATTTGTAGCAGACTGTATTTACCATCCCTTGGAAACGAAGCTTTTACAGCAGGCAAAGGAACAGGGATTATCTTATATGAACGGCTTACCCATGCTCTTTTATCAAGGGGCGGAGTCCTTCCGGCTATGGACCGGAAAAGACTTTCCGGAAGGGGAGGTCTATGCCCTTTTGGAATCAAAGGTCAAAGAAAGAGAAGGATAGAGATAACACATAAAGTTTTTTGCGTATCCACAGTATAGGTCTGAACACGGGGCACGCTCCCGCTAACTTCGCCTTCGTAGCTGTACTAAGCTTCGAGCTTCGTTTCACTCGCTTTCAGCAAGTACAGACGGGCTCAGATTACCCCGTATTACAGACCTATACTGCGTATACGCACACAGATTTTTTTTGTTTTACATTCAATCCTTCTCCATCTGTAAAAACATTAAACCGCTCTATGCCCTTGATTCATAAGGGCATAGAGCGGTTTTCGTCAACAGGTTTTGTCCTAAAAGCCTTTTAAGGTATAGACCTTTTAAACTATAGGTCAGGCAGGTTGATTGATATAGGATATTTTGTCCGATAAGACTTGCTTATTTCTGTTTTGGGGAAAAATAAAAAAGAAGAATAGAGATGAAAGAAGAGGTATCTTATAAGCTTTTCCGCAGTATAGCTTTGTGATACGGGGTAATCTGAGCCCGTGGGTACTTGCTGAAAGCGAGTGAAACGAAGCTTGAAGCTTAGTACCCTTACGAAGGCAAAGTTAGCGGGAGCGTGCCCCGTGTACAAAGCTATACTGCGGAAAAGCAGGAATATATATCTTTTAATCTCTATTCTTCTTTTTATTTTTCATTATGCAACCTTAATCTGCATAATCTCTAAAATTAATAGCCATGTCAGTCCATAGTAGCTTACCACTCCCACCAGGTCATTGATGGTAGTAATCAATGGGCCGGAGGCTGCTGCCGGGTCTACGCCGATTTTCTTAAAGAAGATGGGGACGATGGTTCCCACAAAGGAGGAGATGACCATAGCCAGTAATAGGGAAATACCGATGCAGAAGGCAATTCCGATGGAGACATGGAGGGGCATATGCTTAAAGAAATAGATATAAGCCCCGATTCCCACTAAGGAGAAAAATCCCAAGACCAATCCGTTAATGCCGCCGATACTCATTTCCTTTACAAGTAGCTTCAGCTTGTCTCCGGCCTTTAATTGCTCGTCCATTAAGACACGGATGGTTACCGCAAGTGACTGAGTTCCTACATTTCCCGCCATATCCAAAATCAGGGATTGGAAGGCCATGACGATGGTGAGCTGCGCCACCACAGTTTCGAAAAGTCCCACAACGGTGGAAACCAAAAGTCCCAGGAACAGAAGCATAATCAACCAGGGAAGACGTTTCTTCACACTATCCACAACAGGTTCATTTAAATCCTCTTCTGCAGAAAGACCTCCCAACTTGGCGTAGTCTTCCGCCATCTCGTCATCGGAAACCTCCAAGATATCCTGGGCAGTGATGACACCGAGAATTTCCTTGTCCTCTCCCAGTACGGGAATAGAGTTTTTCGGAGTAAGCCTTGATATTTTCCAGGCAATCCTCAATCCGCTCATCCGCATAAACAAAGGGGTAGGCGGTTTCAGTAATGTCTTCGAGCTTCGTATCCTTTCTGGCAATAATGATATCCTTTAAATCTACGGCACCGTAATAGATTCATTTTCATCCACCACATAAAAGGGTGGAAATATTGTCATGCTCCGCAGCCTGCTCAATCAAGGAACGCATAGCTTCCCGAATGTTCAAATTGCTTTCCAAAGACACGAAATTGGTGGTCATACGAGAACCGATTAAGTCCTCACTATAGGATGCCAAGGACTGTAATTCTTTTCTATTCTCTAAAGGCATGCGAGAGAGCCAAGCCTTTTTAATCTCCGGCTCAGTTTCCTTCAATAAGTCTACCGCATCATCCGGTTCCATCTTTGCCAGAATGTCAGCAGCCTTTTGAGGCTCCATTTCCTCAGATACTGATCCGCATCCTCTGCGTACTCCATCATTTCCGCAAGGCTTTCCATATCCAATAAGGAATAGAAAACTTCCCGTTCTTCTTTTGTCAGCTCCGGAAGACAGGAGGCCATATCATTGGCATGGTAGTCTTCCAAACGCTCTTTCTTTACTGCGGGATCATCCGAACCCCGCAAAATATCCAGAATTTCCTGCTGATAATCCTGTAAAACTCTCTCTTCTTCGTTCATGTAAGCTCCTTCCCAAAAAAACTATGGACACAGGGAAAAGAACTTATGATATTTTCACGATTTATCCGATCAGAAGGAAGGATTGATAGAAATTCACAAATCCCTGCCCCATGGAAATATCATAAGTACTAGGATCCAGTGTCGTCGCCGCTTTTCATTTGCATTTTCCTTCCTTTCTCTTGAATTTTTGCAAGTAAAAACTCGCATAAGCCTGTGTAAGTGTAACACGGAAGAGAAGGTGGGGCAATGGCTTTCAGGAAGAAAAAGTAAGAAGTTCTATATAGGGAGGAAAGCAAGATAGGTTCCGGAGAAGTCAGTAGATTATTCCTGGCAGGTCAACAGAAAGTATCTTGTATAAGAGTCGAATAGAAGTTATAGTATTGAATATAAAAAGCCTTTTAAGGCAATGAAATTCAATAAAGGAGACGGTTTATGGAAAATCCAAAGAGATAGCTATTTAAAACAGCTTATATCCTATCGCTTTGACGGCTTGGTTAAAGTGATTACCGGAATCAGACGATGCGGAAAGTCCTATTTGTTGAAGAAGCTATATAAAGATTATTTGTTGAATCATCAGGTGAAGGAAGAGCAGATTATCAGTATTGAGCTGGACTTGGCGAGGGACATTCAATTTAGGGATCCACTTCGCTTAAGTTCCTTTGTCAGAGAGAAGCTTTCCGGAACAACAGAAGAATATTACCTTTTTATTGATGAAATTCAGATGTCCGATGAAGTCCCGAATCCCTACAATCCGGAGGGAAAGAAGATTAGCTTTTATGATGCCTTAAATGATTTACGTTCCATTCCGAATCTGGATGTCTATGTGACGGGAAGTAATTCCAAGATGCTTTCCAGTGATATTCTTACGGAGTTTCGCGGGAGAAGTGATGAAATTCGTGTCCACCCCTTAAGCTTCTTAGAATACTATTCTGCAGTGGGAGGGGATAAAAATGAAGCCTTTGACGACTATGCTTTTTATGGCGGAATGCCCTTAATCTTATCCAGACCAAATGACGGCGCAAAGATGAATTACCTAAAATCCCTCTTTTCAGAGGTGTATATTAAGGATATCGTGGAAAGAAAAAAGATAGAAAGGCAGGACATCCTAGAGCAGATTTTGGATCTGCTCTGTTCTTCCATAGGTTCTCTTACGAATCCGGCAAAGCTGGCCAACACCTTGCAATCCAAGCAAGGCATTTCCGTCTCCTCAAACACCATTCGAGCGTATATCGCACACTTGGAAGATGCCTTTCTCTTCTCGGAAAGCAAACGCTATGATGTGAAAGGAAAAGCCTACTTTGACTCCCCCAATAAATACTACTGTGAGGATATCGGGCTTCGAAATGCCAGAATCGGTTTTCGGCAGCAGGAAATGACTCATATCATGGAAAACATTTTGTATAACGAATTGATGGTAAGGCAGTTTTCCGTGGATGTGGGAGTAGTATATGCCAGAGAAAAGAACGAAAAGGGGAATTCCGTTCGGACGGCTCGTGAGATTGACTTTGTGGTAAATTCCGGCGGTAAGAGAAGCTATATTCAATCCGCTTACGCTATGCCCACAGAAGAAAAGACGGAGATAGAGCTTAGACCGTTTTCACTTACCGGTGACTCCTTTCCCAAAATTTTGGTGCGAAGAGATATCGGAAAACGTTGGTATGATGACTATGGTGTTTTGCATATCAATCTGATTGATTTCCTATTGGATAAGGCGGTGATTTGAGATTTTTTCTGCTTTCTATAATTTCATTTATAACGGTAGAACAAGAGTAAGAAGCCTATAAATGGTATAACTATGCCATTTATAGGCTTCTGTTCCATGTGAAAAAACCTACTCCATTTACGGATATTATCCGAATGTGGAGTATAGGCGATTTTGAATGAAGGTCGTATACTAGGATAAAGTTCATATTTCTATTCATAGTATTCTCTTAATCTAATATTTCTTTTCACTATAAGGAGGGAACTCATGCCCTAAATCTAAAGTTGAAAAATGATATTGTGGAAAAGCAAAAAAATTATTTCATCTCTTACTCTCATGGATGATTTATTTATGAAAGTGGTTTTTGCAAGATAAAGGAATGTACAGAATATATTCTGCAAACTATTATGGACGATTCTACATTAAAGCTGAAAAGACAAAGCCTTCAAAAAGAATTTATCGAATCTCCATGGACACTCTTTGGTTTTAGACTGCCTCTGTGAAGATGGGAATAATAATATTTACAATATCGAAATTCAAAATAGCGGTTCAGGAGCTGATCCTAAGCGAGCACGCTATCATGCCGGTCTAATGGATATGCATTATCTAAAAAAAGGAAATCATTTTTCGCAATTACCCAAATCCTATGTTATATTTATTACAGCAAATGATGTGCTTCACGGGCAGTATCAGATTTATCATATAGAAAGAACGATACAAGAATCTGGAAAGCCGTTTTGTGATGATTCTCATATTATTTATTTTAATACGTCCTATGTGGATAATAGTCCCTTAGGAAAACTGGCAGAAGATTTTCATGCAACAGAAACAAAGCAAATGAATTCATATATATTATCAAAGAGAGTTGCACTACTAAAAAAATGCAAAGCCCAATGAGGAAGGAGGCAAAGAAATGAATGTTCTATTAGAGAATTATAGGAAAAAAAGCGCTAAAAGAGGAATAGAAAAGGAATAGAAAAAGGTAGGGAAGAAGAATTTATTGCTAAACAAAAGGTAATACAATTAATGGGACTGTTGGCAGAACAGGGTAGAATTGATGATATTAAGAAATCTTCTACAGATCAGGAGTATCTACAAGCTTTGCTTTTGGAGTTTGGTTTATAAATAAGTCTAACAATAATAGAGGAGTAGGAAGATGGCAAAGGAAGAAGACATCGCTGCCGGAAGTACTACGCCGGCAAATGAGGTGCTAGAAGAGATAAGAGAAAAGAATGGCTTGTTTTATCTTTTTCCTTGACAATTTAAACATAAATGCTATTCTTAAGACAATCATCTACCAAGTTGTAGAAGGATGTGCTGGGACGTCATTGGTAACTACTATGCCAATGGCGTTTTCTGTTTTTGCTATACTTCGTACTTTTTGGATAAAGTTAAAATGAGTCAGCAAATAATTTGAAGATAACTATCCGAATACAGTTATAGGTTTGAAAACGTAGTAGAGATGAAAAAACTACCACGAAAACTACTACTAAAACTACTACTAAAACTACGGCAAGAAAGCTTGTTGAAATTGCTTGCTTAGATATGATAATTATGTCATTATTATGGGAGAGAAAGGAGGTGCGTTATGCCTAGAATTATTCCAATAAAAGAGTTAAAAGATACTGCTAAAATCTCAGAAATGTGTCATGAAAATGAGGATCCCATATATGTGACAAAAAAATGGCTATGGAGATATGGTTTTAATGAGCATAGAAAGTTATGAAGCATTACATCGCATGAATCAAATATATAGAGAATTAGAAATTTCTGAGGAAGATGTAGCGGCAGGAAGGACTACACCTGCAAAAGAAGCTCTGAAAGAAATAAGGGAAAAATATGGCTTATAAATTGGATATTTCATATAGAGCAAAGCAACAAATTGATCAAATAGTGCAATATATTACCAATAATCTAAAAGAGCTCCCAAAGGAGCAAATAGTATTTTAGATGATTTAGATGACGCATTACAGTTGTTAGAAAGTTATCCGGAATCGTTTGCTTATTGCGAGGATTATTATCTCTTTGCAAAAGGGTATAGAAAGTATTCGTTAAAAAGCATAACTATCTTCTTGTTTACTTTGTAAAAGATAATACAGTCTATGTAATTGGATTTTTTTCATATGTTGGAAAACTATCAGTCTAAGCTGTAAGAGGGATTAATTGTTAAAAATTAATATCATCCCTCTTTTTTGTCGAAAATACTTCCGTTGAAAAATTTCTACTTAATAAGAATAGGGCACTGTGGAGGAATGACTAATCGAAAAGAAAAGGATTCCTTTGCATGCTTTTTCTAAAAACAAAAAAATTAAAATAAAAATGCATTTTTGCGAAAAAAACTTTCTATTATAATTTTTTTCTAAAAGGCCGATATTGTAGTGTGAGAAAGAAAAAGGGTATTTATTTAGTACTTTCTCAGACGGCAATACAGCCCATTTTTGGAAGAAATTCCGGAAAAATCCCGTTAAGCCGGAGAGAATAGAGAAAAAGAGGGATGACAATGAGAGTACTTCGCAAAAAGAAAGGAATAAGGGCCTAAAAATTGGAAAGCCAAGCTTTCCATGCTTATGGTACTTTGCCTTGTTTTAACAGGTTCTCATGGACTCGTGCTATCGGCAGATGCACAGGAAGAACAGGGAGGTTCTCCAAACAGAATTGAAAGTAGAGGAGACAATGTTAGCTCCATTTCAAAGGGAGGATTTGCGCCAGGCTGCGGAAGCGGCTATTTATGAAGGTGTCAAATTTTTCCATCACAGAAAGCTTAAGCTATAGTAAAGACCCTGAGCTTTTGCAGACTTTTACAGAGATAGCCTTGCAGAAGGAAAGGAACTTTACGAAATCTCTCTGGATAATTTTGTAAATGGAACAGAGGCGGTTTATCAGGAAACCGGGGGCTAAAGTAAGAGCTATTGTGGAAATTGATCCCTACCAGAGCGTACCGGAGAAATCGAAAAACAAGGAAAAGATGCCTTGGGATTTTTCGCTAAGGATTCCTCTTTTGGCAAATTAATGGAGCAGGGAAATCCCGATTGGTATGAGGAAGCGTTGGCTCCTGAGAGAGAGAAAGAAAGACTTGCTTTGGAGAAGAGTGAAGCAGACAAGGCGAAAGAGAGAAGGCTACTCAGTCTCAAGAGGAAAATGCTGAACCCCGCGAAGGAGAGTACTGAAGCTGTACAAGAAGCAAGTTCTGAATCCGCCGGTCAGGAAATGACTGAGGAAGAGAAGAATGCAGCTGCGAAACCGGACTTTATCAACTCTGATTCAAGTAATAAGGAATACAAGGTACAGGGAACTGAGGCTGATTCATTTCCTCTATGAAAACCACGGAGAACAGGATTTGCGTTTTTCAGCTTTTTTGTAGATAGTAACAGTTATCCCAGTGTAAAGGTTCAGAGTAAAACAAAAGCTTGCAAAAATCTATTCTGGAGGATTTAAAAAGCTTAGAGGATAAAATTAAAAAGAGTAATACAAAAAGGATGGAGAAGAACAAGAAGTAAAACAGAATACGGAGCTCTTCCATCTACAGCACAAAGTAATGAAAATCTGGCATCTTCTGAGGAAAGTCAATCTACCGAACTTACAACTTCTACTGTAGCAGGACAAGGCTCAGAGACAAGCACTGCAACAGAAGAAAGTCAAAAGTACCGAGACTTCTGCTTCAGTCGAAGAGAGCCAAGAGCAAAGCACTGTGGTAATTACAGAGGTGAAGGCAGAAGGGGAGGATAAGAAGGAAAAGGCAAAAACAGTCAAGAAGATCCCGTTCTTGCCCTTTTATCAGGAAATGAAGGCAGATATTACACCATTCCTTTTCCGAACTATATACCGCAAAATACCAAATCTATAGCTTGAATGAGTTAGGACGAAAGAGCCAACATAAAGAACTTGATGATTTTGGTGTTGTAGAGGTGTTTTACGATAAGGAAGCCTTTCATGAGGCAGTAAGCCTTCAGGTAAGTAAGAGAGTAAAACCGGAAGAGGCGCAAGGGGGCGAGGAAGAGCTAAGTGCAGCACAGGTAGATGCATTAAAGGCAAGAGGTTTATATGAAGATTCTCGTTCCATTGATATTCATTTTTGTGAATGCAGAGGGCGAAGAAGTAGAACCTTCTCTTCCGGTAGCGGTACGCTTAAGTATTTCCAAAGATATTTTACCGGAAGAAGCTAAGCCGGAAAATATTGCCATTCATCACTTGGTAGAATCTGAAGGCAACGATAAGATTGCCTATGTAGAAACCGTTTCCGATACGGAAAAGAAGAAAAAAGAATTTAGTAGAGGAAAATGCCAAGGAAGCGGAAGAATTGGCAAAAAATGAAGGCATAGGAGGAAAAACAGAAGAGAATAATCAACAAGGAACAGAAGGGGTTAAGGAAGAGGCTAAGGAAGAGGATAAGAACAGTATTACAGATAAGAGTGCTTATATTGTGCGAGAGTTCAATGTAAAAAGCTTCTCTATCTATACATTGACCTGGTCTCAAAGGTCCCAATGCTGCAGAAATACTACCGCGAAGTTCTATTATGTTGATGGAGATTTTCGTCAAGTTGGACCAAGCATCAGTGTGGATATGTCCCAGTTTACCCATGAACAGCCTTTATACCAAAGTATCAGATATCCTTATAATCAATATGGAGTAGAGACAAGCTACGTATATCAGGATCTTCCGGGCTATACCAGACATGATCGGGTTTATCCGGGTTATTATGATATTACTTGGATGAATGCAAACACGAATCGAGACTATAATAGAAATAACCTTATGGCTTGGGGAGATGAAGTGTATTATATGTCCACCAAGCACATGGTTTCCAAGTTTGTGTATGACGATTATGTTTATCGAAATGCAACGGAAGGTAGATCTTGGGATGATTACTGGAATATGACCACCTGGGATAGCGGCCAGAGTCTTCCTAATTATCCGGATCGAAAGGTTTGTTATCCTTATTACTATTTCTTCTATAAGCTGGATACCAAAACCTATACCCATACCTATCCTCAGCATAATCTTGAGATGCAACAGGAGAAGTATATTACCAAAAAGGCGGACGGTTCCTATGACCTCACCTTAACGGCCAGACCGGTTGTGGAAGGAGGGCAGAAGAATAAGCTGGATGTTATCTTTGTTTATGATAAGTCCATGTATATGGGATTCCCTTACAATGAAGAGGTAAAGAAAGATAAGACCAGACCGGCGTATGATAAAATTGATTCGAATGGTGGAGTAGGAACAAGGCACTATTATGGTAAAAAGTTTGTCAATGATTTGGTAGAGGACTTATCTAAAAGCCCTGCCTATGATGCTCAATTTGCGCTTGTTACCATGGGAGGAACCAGAAATATAAGTTATAATGTACCTGGAGGACAGTTTAAAGGAGTTAAATCTTTATCCGATACTCCCTATAACGATGCAGAAAAAGTACTTGGATTTACAAAGGATGTAACTATATTCCAGCAAACAGTAAATGGAATCACTCTGGAAGGGCAAACCGGTAATGGACTAAACTATGCAGCAGGTATTAAGGAGGCTGTGAATTTCCAAAATGGAGCAACGGCAGGAGCTCATACCCAGAGCATTAGACAAGATGCCAGACGGGTGGTCATTTTCATAACAGCCTATGATCCAAACTTCTCTTATTTTCCGAAATACAATGCAGATGGAAATCATCCATTTTATTTCTTACAAAAGGCAGAGAAGTATAATGCACCGGACACTTAATCGGTTATGGAAATGTTCCCGGAAAGGTTGTGGACAAGGCCAACATTGGAGGAGGTACTTGCTCTCCCGGAAGGTATTTATGAGTTTACAGCAGATTATCAAGCAGGATATTCCTATGGCAGTGGTCGTGGCTATGAAGAAGCGGCCTTAACCCAGGCCAGAGCAGAACTTACAGAATCTAAACAATATTGATGCTTTTTATACACTAGGTTTTGGACCGAAGATAAATTACAGCCATTTAAACGATTTGACCGGAAAGAGTGCACGGTGGATGATTTCAGGGGCACCTTTAGAAAAAAACCTCTTTCAGACGATATTGAACAGGAGAATTTTTCTATATCAGTAGCAGCAGGCACAGCTGACTCGGAATAGAATCGGCTGTAAATAAAGAAAAGGATAAGATTCGAGATTTGTGGCTCCGATTCGAATTACGGAAATGCATATCTGGGATCGAGCTTAGTGAGAATGTGGAGGTGAATTTTGATCCAAGTAATCAGGCGGATAAGAATCAAAAAAACTTCGCGCTGAGGTTTGGAAAGTAGATGCACAAGGGAAAGCCGATATCCAAGGTAGAAAATCCGAAAAGTGAAAAAGGTTTCTCCGGATTTTTGGGCTTTGGATACTGGAATACAGATCCTAATAAATTTTTTTGGAAGTGGGACCGGTTTATGATGCGGGAAATCAGACACTCAGCTTAAAGATTGGTACAGAGAACTTTAGCTTCCCGGCAGGCTATGAAATCCGATTAACGGTTAATGTTAAGCCTACCGTTAAGGCCTATGAGAAGTACCAGAAGAACTTTTATGGACTACTTTGATAAGGAGACGGAAAGGCAGATTAAAGCCGGAACAAATGATATTGGTTACCTGGATAATGTCAATGGTTCGAATATTTCCGGTACAAGGACTCGGATAGTACTTCAACTGTAAAGCTGGGAGACCTAAGAACAGACCAGTGGTATCTCTACCAAAAGACACCGGAGGAAACTTTCCATACATCCTCCCAAAAAGACGGTTTTTATTCTAACGAAGGTGCGTTTCTTCAATATCGCCGGTTTAAGGAAAAGATAATAACGATACACCCAAGAATAAATATCAAAAACCTGTTATTCAGATTAGAACCGGGCACTCTTAGAATTGTAAAGTCTTTCGTGGGAACGACCAGTTCTTCCGAAGAGTTGGAGCTTTTAAAGAATACTTCTTTCATCTTGAAGGAGCAGATTCCCGGAAGTACCAATTATCGAGAAGTGAAGCGCTTTACAATGACAAAGTCAGCTACCAGTTCTGCTTTGGGATATCTTGTTTCAGAAGAGTTAAATGGAACTAAATTGTCCGGAACCGGTAAAAATTTAACACCGGAAAATCCTACAGGTGCAGGAACTTTACAAGCAACAATGCAGGGTGGAAAGAAACAGTATGTTTTAAGCATTAATGGTCTCATTCCCGGCAGAAAATATCAGGTGGAAGAAGCTATTAGTGCTTCCGGACAGAATCCTGTCATTGGAGGATCGCAGCTTCACTTTAAGAAAATGGCAATTACTGCCGGAGGAGATAGCAAAGCAACTTCCGGAAACTATGATAGTGCTACCGTAAGCATGGGTAAGAATGAAACAAAACAAATCAACGTGCAGAATACCTATGAACGGGAGGATAGACAGGTTCTTCGAATTGAAAAGCAGGTAAGTGGAGAAATGGCTGATAAAAATCAAGTTTTCCCCTTCCGATTAAAGCTTTTTAAGGCAGTGAATCAGCCTATTACACAGAGTGATTTTGATTCCATTAAAGCAGATTTTTCCTGCAAAGCAACAAAGAGTGCTATCAGCTTTGATGCAGGCACTGCAACAATTAGCTTTAACTTGAAGCATAATCAGGCTATGGAATTCTTGTTGCCAAAGACTTATTACTATATGGCAGGTGAGAATCCTTCCGGATACCTACCTTCGGTAAGTACAGGTTATGTTTTAGAACAAGCAACCGATGCATGGGGCTTCCGTTTCACCAAGAAAAAAATTATTGGGAAGAAACGCGGATGGTTCAAAAGCAAGTTCTTCAGTTTAGAAATGTGAAAGACCCCATTTCTCCAACAGGAGTTGTGGAAGAAAGCAAGACCACTTGCTATGGTCTTCACAGCATTTATTCTCTTCTCCGGAGTGATTGCTTTCGGCATGAAGAAGAAGAAGAATTCTAAAAAAACATAGGCTCTGTAAGTAATAATAAGTAGTATAAAAAGTCCTCGGACAGATACTCTGTGAAAGAGTATTGTCCGAGGACTTTTTGATTCTTGACGAGATATCGCACGCGTAATGTGTGATATCTCGTTTTCCACCCTCAAAATCATAAATATGAATATTCATTTTTGTGATTGAATAATAGTAAAAATACGATTATAATAGGGAGCAAAGGAGGTGTTTCCGTGGAATATGAAAGTGAAAATAGATTGATTTTTAAAGATGCAGATGACTTTGAAGAGGTTCGAGCCATGAACCAGAATTTGACTTTTTCGGCAATGGAAGAAAGCTTTCAAAAGCGAAATATTCCTTTTTCTGAAGAAGAATTCGCTTCTCTTGGATTAAGGAATCCAGCAAATAAGCAGTATACCAATCTGGCATGGCTTCTTTCGGATCAATGTCAGCATACCCTGAAGATTGCCGTATTTGCCGGAGATGATAAAACAGTATTTAAAGATAGAAGGGAATTTTCAGGATCCATATTCCGGCAATTAGAGGAGGGTTATGCCTATCTACAGTTGGTGAATCGAACTGCGGGGAGATTTTCAGGCTTAGAAAGGATTGACTTAACAGATTATCCGGAGGAAGCTTTGCGAGAAGCTTTGTTAAATGCCGTGATTCATAGAGATTATAGCTTTAGCGGAAGCATTATAATCAATGCAAATGATGCCTGTATGGAATTCATTTCTCTTGGGGAGCTTACTGGCAGGTCTGAGTAAAGAAGATATTTTGCAATGGGATTTCTACCCAGAAATAAAAAGCTTGCAGAGCTCTGCCTTCGTTTAAAGTTGATAGAGTCCTATGGGACAGGGATAGGAAAAAAATATACCGGGCTTATCAAGACTGTGATCGAAAACCGGAACTGATTATTACTCCCAATACTTTTTAAACTTATTTTTACCAAATAGGAATAGCGAGCAAGATAAAAGTGAAAAAGAAAGAAACGAAAGTCTACTTATTCCTATCCTCCTATTTTTTTCCTAGCTATGACAACAGACTTATGGAACAGGAGCATAGCTATAAAAGCACTCTCTTTACAGAAAAAACCGTTCTCTCATATCTTGAAGAGCATAAGAACATGAGTGAGAAGGAGCTTTCAGGAACTCCTGCAGATTCGAAAGACAAGAGCCTACTTGTTAAGTCGAGAGATGCAGGAGGAAGGTTTGATTGTGATAGAAGGAAGAGGAGAAGAAGGTCTTTCACTTGAAATCCTAAAAAAACGGTAGTTTTCTGCATTTCGAATCTTTGTAAAATGGTATTTTTCTGTATTTTACATCTTCTTAAATCAGTAGTTTTTAGCACTTTTAATCTTCTTAAAACGGTAGTATACTATGTTTTAACCATTGAAGATAAGAAAAAAACGTGATTTGCGGAGATAAACTATGTTTAAAAAGAAAAGCATTTGACAAACTAAAATATTGGAAAGAAAAAGGCACCGAAGTACTCTGTCCTTTTAGAGGAGCAAGACGAGTTGGAAAGTCTACGATTGCCGAGGAATTTGCAAAACAGGAATACAAATCCTACATTAAAGTGGATTTTGCCAATGTCAGGAAAGAGGTTCTGGATGTGTTTGAAGATATAGCAGATCCGGGATATCTTTTTCCTGCGATTACAGAACTGCAACCGGCATAAAGCTGTATAAAAGAGAATCGGTCATTATCTTTGATGAGATTCAGCTCATGCCCAAGGTTCGCTAAAGCTATAAAATATCTAGTTGCAGATGGAAGATACGATTATATAGAGACCGGATCCTTAATCAGCATCAAGAAAAATGTCAAAGATATCGTACTTCCTCCGAGGAAATGAAGATACCCATTTATCCGATGGATTATGAAGAATTTATGTGGGCAATCGGAAATGATACTTATCCTGTTTTGCGGGAATTATATCAGCGTGGTAAGGCGGTAGAATTCCTTAAACAGAAAAGCTGATGCAGGGATTTTTCGGATTTACATGGCTGTGGGAGGAATGCCCCAGGCGGTGGAAAGCCTATGTGGAGGGAAAGAATTTTTCAGGAAATTGATGAAGTAAAGCGAGAAATCATTAATCTGTATAAAGATGATTTTTTTCAAAATTGATGGCACAGGACTAATCGGAAGAATGTATGACTCAGTTCCTACTCAGTTGGCAACAGGCAAAAAAGAAGCTATGTTATCTCTGCGGCTACCGGGAAAAAGAAGATTAATAAGGATTTAGAGCGCTTGTATGATTTATTGGATTCAAAGACTGTAGTGGATTCTACAATGTCCTTAATCCAAGTATTGCATTACCCCAAACCAGAGACAATGATACCTTTAAGCTGTATTTAGCAGATACGGGCTTATTTACCACCATGATTTTCAATTCTTCCGGAGAAACGGATGAGAATATTTATAACAAGCTATTGAGTGATTCTCTTCCTGCGGATTTAGGATATTTATATGAAAATGCTGTAGCGCAGATGATTACGGCTTCGACCAAGGTCTTTATTATCATACTTGGAAAAAAAGACAAGACGTCTTATTATGAGATTGATTTTTGCTCAGCACAAAAACGAAACTCATTCCCATAGAGGTAAAATCCTCCGGTTTAGGCAGTCATAAATCGATTAAAGAGTTTCAAAAAAAGTTTTTCTAAATTTGTGCGAAGAAATCCTCTTGTCTCAAAAAGGATCTCGGTAATGAGGAGATGCTGAAAGCTTTATCCCATTTATATGCTACCGTTTATTCTGGAAGAACTGTAAATTGGTAAAAATATTGTAATAATATTCAGCTTTACATACAGCCTATTTTCATGTAAATTGCCAGCATAGCGGATTTTTATGCTGTAAGAGTGGAGCTTTCGGAAAAATTGCTTCCTCATTGCTCTGTCAAAAACCGGAAAAGAAAAGGAGAGAACTATGCAAATGAATAATGTGGATTTTGAAACTTACTTTAAGAACTACCCGGATGCCAATGGCTACTTCGGAAAGTATGGCGGCGCCTACATTCCTGAGGAATTAAAGAAGGCAATGGCGGAAATCGACCATGCCTATCAGACGATTTCCAAGTCCAGAAAGTTTATTGCGGAGCTAAGAAGAATCCGTAAGGAATTTCAGGGAAGACCTACACCCATTTCCCATTTGGAAAGACTCTCCGAGAAGATCAACACCGGGGTACAGCTTTATGTAAAGCGTGAGGATTTAAATCATACCGGTGCCCATAAGTTAAATCACTGCATGGGCGAGGTGCTTTTGGCAAAGTACATGGGCAAGAAGAAGGTGATTGCGGAGACCGGTGCAGGACAGCACGGTGTAGCTTTAGCTACCGCAGCAGCCTACTTCGGCATGGAATGTGACATTTACATGGGGGCTGTGGACATCAAGAAGCAGGCACCTAATGTAGCCAGAATGAAGATTCTGGGAGCAAGAGTGGTGGAGGTTAAGGAAGGCTTGGCGACTCTGAAAGAGGCGGTGGATGCTGCATTTGCCGCGTATATGAAGGAGTATAAGGATGCCATCTACTGCATCGGCTCCGTGGTTGGCCCCCACCCTTTCCCCATGATGGTAAGAGATTTTCAGAGTAGTGTGGGCATCGAAGCCAGAGAGCAGTTCCTGGAAATGACGGGAGAACTGCCGGATGCCATCGTAGCCTGCGTGGGCGGCGGTTCCAATGCTATGGGACTTTTCTCCGGCTTCTTAAATGATCCTGTGACCATCTACGGTGTGGAGCCTTTGGGCAGAGGAACAGCTCTTGGGGACCATGCAGCCAGCCTTACCTATGGAGAAGAAGGTGTTATGCACGGCTTTAACAGTATTATGTTAAAGGACGAAAAGGGTGAACCTGCACCGGTATATTCTGTTGCCAGCGGTTTGGACTACCCCTCTTCCGGCCCTGAGCATGCCTTCTTACATGACCTTGGCAGAGTGAAGTACGATGTGGTCAATGACGACGAAACCATTGATGCCTTCTTCACCCCTTTTCCAGAATGGAAGGAATCATTCCCGCCATTGAAAGCTCCCATGCGGTGGCTTACGGCATGAAGCTAGCAAAGCAGATGAATAAGGGCTCTATCCTCATTAACCTTTCCGGAAGAGGAGATAAGGATATGGATTATATTCTGGAGAGATATGGGATTAGATAAATATGAGTGATTTACAAAATCTAACAAAAAGAGTTGTTAAAAAGACAAAGAATTTAAAAAGAATTTGAAAAATTAAAAAGCTGAACGTGAACGAATCTTCTCTTTAAAAGAGCAAGGAAAGGAAGATGGTCTTAGTTCGAATTCAGTAGAAGTTTAAATATCTTTTAACATATAAAAGGGTCTGAAATAGACAATCTCTCAGATAAGTAGATCTTAGTGAGAGCAGACCCAAATTTCAGACCCATTATAGTTGAGTGAATAATGTATAGCTATTTTATTTTATAAACGATACATATCCTCTATACTGATTAGTTTGCAGTTCTTTGCGTTTTCTTCGACATAATCAGTAAATCCTCCCAGAGAGAAAATACAGACTAAGGGATGAGTGGCGGGAATGTATTTAATTTTTTCCAAAAGCTTTTCATATTCCGCTTTATCAAGGGGAATTTTTAAACTTGCACTCACCAAGGAGAAGGATATTCTTGCCACTTTTTCCCAGTAAATCAATTTCTATAGGAATAAGCTCTTTTGATTCGTTCTTAACGGTGTCTTGAAAGTCTGTTATTTCCGTAAGGATAGGGAAATCATCCTTCCCGGCATGGAGCATTAGAAATTCCTTGGCAATCTTTTCGAAAATTTTACCCATAAAATCATGCAGATTGTTTTTTACATGGGCGTAGTAATAAGCGGCACCATTTCCTGCATTAATCAGACTGGTGGCTCGGTTTACATAGCGAAACCAAAAATTCTGTCATGCTGTCATTTAAAACATAGTACGGTTTCTTTGACATTCTTTTTTTCTAAAATTTCTGCATTGCATAGAACTTTTAAGGGGTAGTTGATGTCCTCGGTTCCTACAAATCCTCCAATTTCGTTATACTTGGTGTGACCTGTGGCTACAGCAGATATAATGGAGTTATAGAGTCCCGGGTTTTGTCTTTTCGTGCTGACAATCGTTTTAATCTGTTCTTCGGAGAAATATCCTCCAATCGAATAGAATTGTTCCAAGATATTTTTCTTCCAAAGATAGACGCGGATCAAATTGTTCTATATATTTGGCTACGCCATTCGTTAGTCCATAGGCTATCGCTTTGTCCTCTAAGCTATATTCTTCTAAAAACTCTGCAGTTTTCAAATAGTTAAAAAGGCTTAAGTTTAAGTTCCAGATTACTTCTGCCATGTAAAAAGGCGCAGATTCTGCCAGAACCTCGTCCTTCATAAAAGCTTACAAGAGAGCCGCAGAGGATAAAGAAAAGCTGTGTAGACTTCCATTTGGTATCAATAATCTTTTGTAAGACAGATTGAATATAGGGGCATTGCTTGGCAAGATAGGGGTATTCATCAATAAAGAAGATGATTCGTTCTTTTTCTGCCGATTTTCCGATATATTCGAAAAGGGTTTCAAAACTGTTAAAGCTGATATTTCCTAATAGTTCCGGAGCCAATGCGCTAAGGACCGCCTCTGTCATTAAGGAAAGTAATTCCGTTTCTCCCCGTTCTACAGAGGTAAAGGAAATGCATTTGCAATCTTGTTCTTGCATAAACTTATTGATTAGCATGGTCTTTCCGATTCTTCTTCTACCGTAAAGAACGATCATCATAAATCCCGGAACTGCAAATTTCTTGCGGAGAATCTTTAGCTCTGCCTGTCTTCCTCGAAAGATTTCTGTCATTTTTTTTGGCTTTTTCCTTTCTATACTATAGTCGGTGGTAGTTTACAGAATAAATAGATTAAAAATATTTTAGTGAAATTAATTTCGGTGAAATCAATTTCAGTGAAATTGATTTCAGTAAAATATATTGTATAGGATTTATTGGAAAGTGCAAAGGAGGAGGAGAGGAAAAATAGAGATAAAGGAAAAGTGAGCATAAAGAATAATCCTGATATTTACTTTTGTGCTAATATAATATACAATATTAGTACGAAAGCAGGTGAGATAAATGATGAGCATAGAGAATATTGTGGATGAATCAGGGAATTTTACTGGCAAAAGATGCTATAGAGGCAGGCATGCCAAAACATATCTTATATAGATATATAAAAGAAAAAGTTTGAAAAAAAGTGGCATATGGAGTTTATGTTTCTCCGGAGACATGGGAAGATGATCTCTATATATTATCTCTACGTTGTCCCCAGAGGGTATATTCTCACGATGAGGCACTATATTATCATGGCTTAATTGATAGGGAGCCCATGCAAAGAACCCTTACAATTTATACCGGGTACGGTACGTCGCGCTTGGTTGCGGATGGGATAAAGGTATTTACAGTAAAGAAAGAGCTGATGGATATCGGTAAAGAGTATGTTAAAACATGTCAGGGTCACGATATTCCAATTTATAACCTAGAGCGTACAATATGTGACTTGATGCGATCGAAAAGTAGATTCGAGATACAGGATTTCCAAACAGCCCTAAAGACATATGTTGCAAGAAAGGACAAGAAACTGAATAAACTTATGGAGTATGCGCAAGTTTTTCATGTGGACAAAAAAATCAGAGAATATATGGAGGTAATGTTGTAATGGCATTAACCGGAGCACAATTAAAGGGCAAGATAAAAAAATTGGCTAAAACAAATAATGCAGATGCGCGCATTTTGGTTCGAATTTATATGATGGAAAGATTACTTGAGAGAGTAGCAGTATCTCCTTATGCTGAAAATTTTATTATAAAAGGTGGTATTCTGGTTACCTCTATGCTGGGAGTATCTATGCGCTCAACAATGGATATAGATACATCTATTCGGCATATAAACCTTTCGGAAGAGGTGATTTTAGGTGTTATTTCAAAAATAGCTAAGATTAATTTGCAAGATGGAGTAGAATTTAAAAGTTAAAAAAATGTTTCCACCATCATGGATGAAATGGAATACCCAGGAATTCGGATTGGCATAGATGCATTTTTCGATAGATTAGTGACTGCAATTAAATTGAGACATTTCTACAGGAGATGCTATTACGCCAAGAGCCATTAAGTATGATTATAAAAATGATGTTTTGAGGATCGTTCGGTAAATTGTGGTCCTATAATCTGGAGACAATATTTGCTGAAAAAGATTCAAACTATTCTTGCTAGAGGGTACTAAATACAAGAATGAGGGATTTTTATGATGTATATGCACTTTTCTAGTTGCTATGAGAATAATATTAATCCAATTATTCTAAAACAGGCGTTTATAGCTACTTGTAATCACAGAAATACAGTTGATTTATTGAGTCTTGGAAATGAAAATATTGAGCGGTTAATGAATGACACTGGTTTAAATTATTTGTGGAACTCGTATCAGAAAAAAAGTATGATTATGCTGAGGGAATTTTATGTTGAGAATGTAATTGATAAAGTGATTAAAATTTATAATATGATGAAATAATTCATTATTCAGAAAAAGAGAACATAGCGATATTATAAGACACCTTTGAAGGCATATAGGAAGGTAAAATGGAAAGCAAAAAAAGTGAAAAATGGAAAGCAAAAAGTGAAAAACTGATTGACAGTGCTGTCGCTTTTATGGTATTTTAGCAATGTTCTGAATTCATTCAGGATACGCTGATGTAGCACAGTCGGTAGTGCGTCGCATTGGTAGTGCGGAGGTCACGGGTCCGATTCCCGTCATCAGCTTTTTCTTAACTGCGGAAGACTGGCTTGTTCAGCTTCGCTGATTTTTTATCAGGGTTTTTCTCATTTTTACAGGAGGGAGTTCGTTATGGAAGCAAAAGATTAACGTGGAATATCCCGTAATAGACGTTTTGCCACCGGGAAAAACATTGAACGTTACGGAAGGAAAAAGGGCTTGAAGGTGAAGGATATTGCCCTTTTATGGGATTTTTAGAGCCACAGGCCGTGTACAAAGTGGCGACAGGGGAAGGCTTTGCTCAGCTTAGACAATATGTTTGCATTGGTGTGCTCCTGGAAGTTCCCATGGAGGAGATTTTTGGTGAGGAAGTCCGGAGACAGCTTGGAGAAGGACAAACATCTGGCGGCATAAAATTTATTTTAAGGGATTACAGAAAACTACTCGAAATTTTTGAGAAAAATAGGTATAATAGATAGGTTCAGTAAAGAAGCGATTAGTAGGAGTGTGGAATGGAAAACATAATGAAAACCAGTCTTGGAAGTGAAAAGAGTTTGTAGAGGAGCAGGGATATGCTCGTTTCGTTTGTGATTCTTTAGCAAAGGGAGAGGCTACGGTTCTCGGGAATTCCTTAAGAAGAATTCTGCTTTCTTCTATGCCCGGATCTGCTGTCAGTGAAGTAAAGCTGGATAGCGTCTATCATGAATTTTCTTCTATTCCCGGGGTAAAGGAAGACGTATCCGAAATCATTATGAATTTGAAGAACCTGGCACTTCGCTATACCGGTAGCGGAGAGGAGCCTGTGATGGCCTATGTGGATTACATGGGTGAGGGCGTGGTCAAGGCTTCCGATATTAAGGTGAGTTCCGAAGTGGAAATCATGAATCCTGACCTTGTTTTAGCACATTTATCCGGTAAGGATGCCAAGATTTACATGGAAATGAAGGTCAGCAAGGAAAGGGCTATGATGGAGCCAACACCAGAGACCATAGCGATCTTGCAATCGGCGTGATTGCAGTGGATGCGATTTATTCTCCTGTGAAGAAGGTGAATGTCTTCGTGGAAGAGCAAGGCAATACAGAGCGTTTAATTCTGGATGTCACCACCGACCGGACCATGATGCCGGAGGAGGCCGTATCTTTGGCAGCTCGTATTTTACAGACCCATTTGCGACTCTTTATGCACATGGATACCTCTGCAAAGGAACAGGGGTCTTTGCTGTTGCAAACCAGGAGGCAGGAAGAGACAGAGTTGAACAAGAGTATTGATGAGCTGGAGCTCAGTGTTCGTTCTACAACTGCTTAAAGAGCGCAGGAATCAATACGGTGGAAGACCTTTGTGCAAAGACCATGGATGACCTGATGAAGGTGAGAAACATGGGAAGAAAGTCTTTGGACGAGATTTTTAAATAAGTTGGAAAGTATGGGATTGTTCCTGTCTTCCAAGGCGGATTAATAGGATGGGCATCGCTTTGCGATGCCCTATTTTTACCCTTTTTAAAATTCTATGGTATGATAGCGAGGAAAATTGAGGCCAAGATTCTTGGAGAAGAAAATGGATGGAAAAGAGAAAGCAATTTTTGGACTGAGCAGAGGAAGAGGAGTATATCCGGGAGGCTGAGGATAACCTTTTCATTGTGGCGGGCCGGGGACAGGAAGACCACCTTCTTTCAAAAGAATATTAAATCAGATTATGGGCGGTGAAAAGCTTTCCCATTTTCTTTTGCTGGCCTTTACGGATGAAGCTGTAGCGGAATTTAAACAGAAGATAAAAGAAACATTTGTATCGGGAAATTGCGATTAACAAAGAAAATGAGCCACCGTCTAAAGCGCAAAGGTATATGGCATTGACAGTATGCATATCACCACTTTTCGTGACTTTTTGCCTCTATGTTATTCATGTGAAGGAGCATTTTCAGAAAGCTTGGACGAGGGAACAGTACATCGGAGAGGTGGAAAATGCCTGCCTACAGGAAATCAGAAAAAGCAGTGCAAAAATCTACGGAACTTAAGTCTACGGAATCAGAATATTCTTTTATGCCTTTGGAGGAACAATGCTATAAAATCTTGAAAGAGAATCCCAAGCTTCTGCAGATTTTACGACAGGGATTTTACCAAGATTTACGCGGATGAATTACAGGATTTGAACCAGACCCAGCTGGACATTCTTCTCCTTCTGTCCACGGATAAGAAGGGAAAATGCGGCATAATTGCCTTTTTATGGTGGGAGATCCCAGACAAACCATCTATCAGGAGGAAGAAGCGGAACGACAGGTTTTTCTTCCAAATGAAGCAGCGCATGGAGAAAAAAACGGAACGTTAAAGTTCTTTATCTCAATGAGAATTATCGTTCCAATGCGGAGCTGGTAGAGTGGATTAATCGTCATTTTCGGAAGAGAATGCCCGCCTATCATGATATGAAGGCTTGTCAAAGGCCCGAGTTTTTGCAAAATTCTCCTCTCCACGGTGTTTTTCGCTATCCTTCGGAAAAAGGACAGTCTAAGAGCTCTACAGGATTTGATGGGGGCATTGTTAAAGTCTTACCCGGATTTAAGAGACAGAGATTTTTCTGATTTTTATCCAATGACAAGGAGAAAAGAAGCGGATTACAAAGAAGTCTTGAAACCCTTTGGCTTTTTCGGAGCTTCGTTGGATCATATGGTTTTGGATGCCCATCTTTGCAAGGGCTTAAATTCGAATATTGTGATTTTGATGGAAACCGGCGGAAACAGCTGTGCGGAAGCCAGATCCAAGTATACCAGTTTGGAATATGTGGCAGTAACAAGAGCAAAAGCATGCCCTCATTTTTCCTGGAAGGAAAAGGGGAGGAGCAGTGGTTTTGCGATAGTCTTCTAATATGGAAGAGCTAAAAAGAAATCCCTTTCCGGAGCCTTAGCTTCCTGTAGCCTTTATGGCAGGGCGCATAGGATAGGAAGAGGGATTTTATTTCTAACCACGATTGTTGATGAAAGACAAGAAATTGTGAATGCAAAGCTTTACGCTATGAGCTAAAGTGTAAGCTGTTTAAGCCTTGGAAAGAAGCAAAAGCTGGAAGGCATGATACGCCAGATTCAGCGGTTCAGGCAGAAATTTATCCACCAAAGCTTCAATAATGACTTCAGTGCCAAGCTTCTGCTTTAACTGGATTCATCTTCTTATTCCGCGAAATTCTGAACAATTTTCCTGACTGGAGGGAGAAGATGAACATAGATACTTTTCCGGCTTTGGGAGGCTGCTCTGCCAGAAAAACGGACATTGCTGTGAGAATCTTACGAAGACTTTCTAAAATTGACTGTTTCGAGCCTTTAAAAAAAATTCGAATGCCTGATGTTGCGGGGTAAATCTGAATTCCGGTAATCCGGGGATGACTGGCTAATATCTGACTTAAGATTTCTTCCTCCTGAGAAGTAATCCAGCTTACTCTAAACGAATTCGGAAGGAGCATCATTTTCATGGACTAACTGGTAAAACATGGAAATTTTTCTCCTTTTCTATACGGATTCTATGGACTCTATACTATAGAAAATAGTTTGTTTCAACTAAGTGTCTTTTTATTATACCTAAATTTTAATTTCTGCATCAAAAAGACAAGACATTTATTTTTCCATCATATTTTTACATTCCTTTTTAGAATTTTTCTAAAGAATTGAAAAACAAAGCCTGGTTTTTTTGTGCTATAGTTTTTGCCATTGTTTAAAGTCTGATGATTTAGACCCAGAAATCAAGGGATGGATAAAGGAAAAGAAAGAAAAGGAAGAACATGAAGGAAGTACAAAACATTATTATTGGATTTGGTAAGGCCGGAAAAAAACATTAGCAGGCTATCTGGCTAAAAAGGGGAGAAGACGGTTTTGATCGAGGAAAAATCCTCTTCGTTATGGAGTACCTGCAGTAACTGTGGCATGTTCCTTCAAAGTCTTTTGGAATACAGCGCCAGAGGTCTGCGGCAATGAGGTGAGTTCTCCGAGAAGGCGGAGCGCTATCAGAAGGCTATTGAGGAGAAAGAAGACTGACTCATTTCCTGAGAGGCAAGAATCTGGAAAAAGGTACAGAGTGCAGGTGTGGAAGTCATCGACGGAAGAGCCTCCTTCTTGGACGAGCATCGTGTTCTTGTGGAAAGCAGTGAAAGGAGATGAGGAAATCCGGGAGAGCAGATCTTTAGTTAACACCGGAGCTAAGACCATTATCCCAAAGATTGCCGGAGTGGAAAGCTCTAGAGAGTATATACCAGTGAAAGCATGATGGAGTTGGATACTCTGCCTAAGAACCTTGTAATTATCGGCGGGGGCTATATCGGTTTTGGAGTTTGCCTCCTACTATCAAAACTTCAGTTCTACTGTGACCATTCTTCAGGATAGCAATGACTTTATCCCCAGAAGACCAGGAAATGGCCAAGGCTATCGAGGACAACATGGAAAAAAATGGGCATTACTCTGTGCAAGGGCGTAACAGTACAGAAATCAAGGATCAGGGAAAAGGAAAGCTTGATTCTGTTCCAGCAGGAGGGAAGGAAAGACCATTACCGCTGATGCGATTCTGGTAGCCACCGGAAGAAAGCCCAATGCGGAAAAATCTTGCACTGGAGAAGGCAGGTCTTTCCTTGACGGAAAGAGAGGCCATTCCTGTGGATTCTTCTTTAGAACAAAAAGTACCCCATATCTTTGCTATGGGAGATGTGACCGGAGGAATGCAGTTTACCTATATTTCCCTGGACGACTTCCGTATCGTAAAAAGCGACTTTAGAGCAGGAAGCCAAGGGCGAGGAACTGCTCTTCATGACACAGAAAACAGAGGGCTATCCCTTACTCCGTATTCCTGACGCCCGCCTTCTCCAGAGTGGGTATTACGGAGGGAAGAAGCAAAAGGCACAGGGGCAAGCAGTATCAGTGGCAGAAAGCTTCCGGTAGGCTATTCCCAAGGCGCAGGGTTTTACGTCAGACTGCAGGCCTTCTGAAGGTGATTATTGAAGAAGAAGCAATCTCATCTTAGGGGCTCATCTTTATTGCCCGGAAAGCTATGAGATGATTAACCTGATTAAGCTGGCTATGGATCAGAAGATTCCGGCAAATGTGCTGGCGTCTCAGATTTATACACACCCACGATGACAGAGCTTTTAACGATCTTCTGGGGTAAGGGATGCTGAATTCATTATAAAGATTTGCTCTGATGACGTATGGTCTGTAGTAGGGGCACGCTCCCGCTAACTTCAGCCTGTATTTAGTCATGCTCTTCTTCAATGTATTCTAAATATTCTTCTTCGGTAGCAGAAACGCATGATTTGTGTACCGACCTTTTGCAACATACTAATTTTCGTAATACATAAGGAACCTCCTGATATTATGAATGAAAAAGGAATGAAGGGTAAAGAAAGAGGAAACTTCGAAAGGGTTTCTTTTTCTTTAAAGATGTTCTCAAGTGCTTTAGACATCTTGTTTGTATGGATGTATTATGACACTTCAATAGGGTGATAAAACGGACTTAATAACAGCAAACGCTTATTAGTTTCTGTGGAGATGAAAGAGATAGAAAATGGCTTTTTGGAGGTCGGAAAGTATTCCGGGACTTGCTGAATGAAAAGGAGGCGGAATTTCGAAAAGAAATTCATTATATAAATTTCCGGCTTCGCAGATAAATAATCTAGCGATGGTTATTTTACCTATCTACAAATAGAAGAGGAAGGAAAAATAGCAATTCATATTCAAGATTTTTGCAGGAAAAGAGCAATTTCAATCCATTTTATGCAATTGGGCTAAAGGAACAGGATTGGAAGCAATGGTACAGTCAGTAGACGGAAAGACCGTATACTATGCTGACGAGTGAGAGAGAGAGCCAGGGAAGGCAGACGCTTTTAGATCGCAGATCCCAAGAATTTGGCTCTTCTTCTATTCAGTGTGAACTCCAGTATGATGGAGAAAAAAAGTGGCAAGCCTTTATCTGAAAGAGGATAAGGACAGAGACAGAGATGAGACAGGAGGTCTGCATTAAAAGCTTCTTTGCCTCACTCTCGAAGAGTTCGTAAAAGGCGAAAGCGACGTTGGACGTTTTGAGGGATTTGCAAATCGTCTTTCCGCAGAATTACAGAAACCCAGAGTTTGGTAAAGGAAATCAGAAAGAGCACCAACGATTTAAAAGAGCATTCAGAGCAGACAGAAGATTCTTGCTTTAAATGCAAATATCGAGGCGGCAAGAGCCGGAGAACACAGCAGGAGCTTCGGTGTGGTAGCAGATGAGGTTGGAAGACTTTCCGACTCCAGCTCCGCAGTAAATGAGAAGATTTCTTCTGTAGTAAAGAAATTGCTGAAGTTGTCAGCGGCTTAAGCGGAGAAGAATTAGAAGAGCAGGCATAATTTGCCTAAAGGAAATACCATCAAAAAAACATATTAAATTATTTTTCTTCGAAGCAAATTATCGAAGGCTAGGGAAGAAAAGAATAACACAAAGCCAAATGTGAAAAAAAGAAGCGGGAAACTTCGCTTCTTTTGCTATCTTAATAATAACGAGTTTGTGCCATTACATTCCTTGAGTGCAGCCGTAGTTATGGTGGCTCAGGCCTTTAAAGGACAATGATAAAAAGCATTATGCAGCGATTGCGGTAGCCATAGTGCTTCTCTTGGCTTTTATCCAAGCTCCCAATTCACGATAGCGTATCTGCTTATTATCTTAGCCTTTATCTTCCATGCAGGAAGAACGAGCTGGTTTAAGGCAGTAGAAGATTTTGAATACGTATAAAGAGGAAGAGAAAAAAGAGGAAGAGATAGAGGTAAAAAGAGAAAGAGATAGAAAGATAAGAAATATAAAGATAGAAATATAAAGATAAAGAAATATAAAGATAAAAGCGATATAAAGTGGTATAAAGCGGAAACAAAAGATATTATTCTTTAAAAATGAGTCTAAAATCAGGGGTAATCTTCCCTATGCCCCGATTTCAGACCTATTTTTAATGAATACTTATGTAGAACTGCGCCATCACATTTTTAACAAGTATTATTCGTATGGCGTGTGCTATCTTATTTATCTTCCGTAATTTTTTCGGACTGCTTACGACCCAAAGTGGACCGCCGCCGTCATAGTTCTTCTTTAATTCCCTCATCAGCTGTGCCGGATCCCAATCCTGCTGGGTTTTTTATAGCTGTTGGGATCTGCGATAGATACGGTGCCGTTTGGATTCTGCTTTGTAATAATAACAAAATGTCCGCCATTGGTTAATGCGCCCTTACCCATCAATGCGACCAGAATATGTCCGCTGTTTAAAAAGTTCAGCTACCTTTGCCGGAGTTCTTTCCTGTACCGAATCCACCATTAAATCAAAGGCGGAGAGGGCAGAGGGATGATAATCATGATAAGAACCGCTTTGAGGCGCATAGAACTTATAATGAGAAGACCATTCCGCCATTTCCTTCGGGGTGATGCTTCCATTTACATTTCGAAGAAGACACAATCATTACCACGGTAGTTGGTCCGCGACCGTATTTACTGATAGAGTCCTGTCCGCCGTAAAGATATTTTGCCCAATGGCTGTCATGCTGGTTATAGTAGGTCATTGGCCCCATAGCGGTATCTAAGAAAACATTGTAATCGTTAAAGGTGGAACTTCCGTAAAACTGGGAAAAAGAATCGGACTTTACGGGAAGTCCGCCAACATTGCTGACGTCCGCCGCAGATTCCTCCACGGTTTCCGGAGTGTTTAAATCTGCCACAGGCTTTGCGGCATTCTTTGCTTCAGAAGCATTTTTCTGCATTTGCAGAGCTTGCTTCCTGAGCAGGAGCAACACTTTCCTGCACATTGTTCTTTACCGTTTTTTTATTCTGTCCGTCAACAATTTCCGTAATGGTTTCTGTACTTTCTTCTGTTGCAGATTCAGCCTCTGTGGCGCCTGTGCTTTCTGCATTTGCAGTAGTTGCTTCTGCAGAACTGCTTTCGTCTGCATTAGCGGAAAATGCAGTGGAGTCGGAACCTCCTGACCGCCACCGGTGTTATGTGTCGGCACTTCCCTCAGCAGGTACGGCTCTGTCTCCGCTACCTTCTCTGTCACTTACTGCGCCGGCAATTTCATTTTCCCCTAATACGGCAGGTGCCTGCTCATAATTTCCGTTATAAAAAACCTCTTGAAAACGGCTTTCAGCGGTAAGAGTGCTTTTCTTATGTGCCTGCTCCTGCTTTTTTTCCGTTACATAACCCTGATAGGCAATGGCGGAAAAAGCTGACTGCCATTACGGAAAGAAGCAGTGCTTTGCGATTCCAAGTTGCTGGGCACTGGGCTGCCCCTAATTTACTTAATCCTGTTCCGATGAACCCCATGTTATCTCCCTAAATATATACAAATCATCCTAAAAAAATTTCCAAAAATCATGGCCTCCGGTTCAGGAAGAACATTCTATACTTATGTATCGGCAAAAAGAACAGGCTATAAAGAGAAAAGCCTGTTCTTTTATGATTGAAAAATCTTAATATTTAACAAACAAAATGGAGGGGATTGTGCTTTGATTCCTCTGTAGGATTCTACAGAGAAATTTCATCAGTGAAATTCTGTGAGGTTGATGATAGAGCCATCTTATAAGGCTGATGTTAAAACTCTCTTTAAACGTCTACTAATCGGTATTAGTTGAAACGTAGTCTTTGTAATAGGTACTGTGGAATCTGTTCCAGATTTCCCTGCTGGCTTACAGCCCCCAACATGAGGCTTCCATGGGCATTCCATAGACCACAGAACTTTTTCATCCTGTCCCAGTGTATAAGCACCTTGTTCATGACATAGCCAAAAGTCCCTTGGCGCCATCCTTTCCATGCCCGTCAGTAAAATGCCGATGGCGGAAGCCTCATATTGCTCAGCAACGGAGTGGAAGAGTACATCTACGGAAGGACAGTGTCCAGAAACCTTATCCTCTTCGGTGCAGGAAACTCTGGCTCCTAAAACATCCTTGTGAACTCGCATTTGCAGACCTCCGGGAGCAATAAGACAAAGTCCCGAATAGAGCTCGTCGCCATCCTTTGCTTCCCGCACCTCCATGGCACAAAGACGATTCAAACGCTCTGCATACATTTCCGTAAAAAAACAGGAGGCATGTGCTGGGTGATGACGATGGGCGGCAGATTTCCCGGCAATTCCTTTTAATACGACAGCGACGCTTCGGTCCCTCCTGTGGAAGCGCCCATAGCAATTAATTCAATATGCTGTTTCTGATCCTGATACTCCATTTTCTTCCCCACAAAATAAATATTCTGCGAATATTATGGCACAATTAACATTTTTATCAACTAGGAAAGAGTGCATTGATTAGCCATTGATTAAATGCCAGAATGAAGGTTATAAATCAACGTCTTTTAAGATAATGTCAAGCATTTGACGCGGTGTAACAACATATAGGATTTATTTGGGAAATGTTTGATATTGCCGGTGACAAAGCCATGTATCACTTTGACTTACGTTGCTCCGTGACAACCTCATAAAATATCACATCTTTAGGATCCGGTAGTAAAATGTTTATTGGACTTGAATCAATATAGAGCCCTTTCAAACGAAAAGTTTGAATAATGTCGTGATGATTTCTTTACTGAAATGAAATTTTTGGTCGAGAAAGAACACTTAGATATTCTAGATTCTATCTCATTATTCAAAACTGGTGTAATCATATCCGTAAATACTAGCTCTAAGAGACTACCAGGAATCAGTGATACTTTAAGAGGGACAGATACGAGAACATTTGTATCAATTACAGCAAAAATATTTCATAACTTAATTACTTTTCTTGCCTCAGCAATTTCTGCGTTAATTTCTTCAAGAGTCATATCGGAGATACCGTATTCTTCAGCAATTTTGCTGGCTTTTTCAGGGCATTAATTCCAGGATTATTTTCAGGACTGATGTTCATACTGAAAGAATTCCATTTTCTTGATTAAGTCTAGCCATACACATTCGAAGATATGCAGGTAGAAAGTCTAACTTATCTAAGATTTGTATTGATTTTTAGTTTTTCTGTATCCTCTGTTCGAAACTGCACTAATGTACTAGCCATGATTTTACCTCCATAGAAATTAGAATTTACTAATCTCTATATTATAGGATTTAACATGCAAATGCAATCGAATGATTATATTGTAGAATTTTTGTTGCCTATTAATCAAAGCTAAAGAGAATTATATATCTTTTTCAAGTCACGTTTATAAACTTTATTCAACGAAAGTTAGTAAACGTTTAAAAGCTAAACTCCTGAAGCTTTTTCGGTAATCTTCATCGTAAAGAAACTCTCTTAAGATCATCCATACGTCCTGCTTCCAGTAGACGTCCAACCAAGAGAGCCAGACGATTTTGTCCCTTCTCCATACCTTTCTCTATGCCTTCTTCTACTGCTTTTTTTCTATACTTTTCTAATAAGACATTCATCTTCTTTTCTCCTTCCCTATCTAATTTACCTTCCTTTAAAGAAGATACTCTGCGAGACAAAACATCAGACTGAATTTCCTTAGGATTAGCTTCTTTAAAGTCTTTGTAGCTTTTCCTAATGCATTATCATCTTGTCTTGCTGTATTGAAATAGAGGATATGGGAACCATCTTTAAACAAATTGCCGGATTTCCTAATAACACGTTCAATTTGATATAACTGTTCTCCCTCTCCTAACACATCATCTATAATACAGGATTGCTACAGCTTCGCTTTTCGCAATCCCTACAAAAACATTCGTAATCCGCTCATTTTTTCCAAAAATGGCTACTTACTCATGTTTTTGTCGTGTCAAAAAATAAAAATTCTCATGCAAGCAAGCTTGCATTGAATTTTAATTCTTTTGACACTCGTATTATCAATATAACATAGCTCTCTGGTAATTTGGAAAAGCTTTTTCTCCTTTCTTAAGAGTATGTGTGTCCATAAGTGCGGCATGATAACGCGCCCTTTTCAAAGGAATCGCCCTGGCAGATGAATTTTTGCACTTCAATGTTATAAAAGTGAGCCCTTTTTCATCGGTACAAAAGCAATCCAAGACTAAAAGCTCTTCCATGCAGATTTGGCGACCTCTTTTGAAGTCTTTGTTCCTTTAACTTTAGGAAGATTTATCCAAAATCGTTTGCAGAATATACTCCGTGCAAAGCTTGCTCTTCAAGAACCACTTGCATAAAGAGATCATCCATCAAAGTAAGAGATTCGATAATCTTTTTTCTTTTCCAAAGCATCCATCTTTTTCTTGTTCTCTTAGAATTAGCTTCTGAATGAGCGGATTTTTTAACTTTAGCATTAGTAGAATTTGTTTTTCATAAATCACCTGCAGAAAATTGAAATAATAGAATTGAATAACGAGGAAAACTACAATTTGTAGAATGAAAAAAATAAAAAAATAGAAGTAGAATCTATTTTTAGATATAGAACTGTTCAACAATTTATGTATTGCACTGATTCATATTTTACTACAAAGTAGAGGACTTCTCCTATACTCCACATTCGGATATTATCCGTATATTGATAATATAGAGTATAGTTGATAAAGAGGGCGCCTATTCTCACCCTTCGGCATATCTGAAAGCTAAGAGCATTGTTTATTCTCACCTTCGCTTATATTTGAAAGCTAAGGAGCACTGCATATCACATCTTCGCCTATATCGAGAACTAAGGAGCACTAGCTATCCCCTATCCTCAAGGTAATCTGGGCCCCTCGGTGCTAACAAAAGCAGGCGAAGCGAAGCTTGCGTTTAGTACCAGCTGAGTCGAGGCGAAGTTGGCGGGAGCGTGCCTTGAGGATGAGGGATAGCTAGTCTCAACTCTATAAGCAGTGCCCTTGCGTTTGAGTACCGCTAGCCGGGGCAGAGTTAGCAGGGAGCGTGCCTTGGGGATAGGGGATGAGACAGTGCTCCGAGACATTGTATATAAGCAGTGCCCATTAAAAAAGACAATAAAAAGCATATCCTCATCCAAAAGATAGAAGATATGCTTTATCACTGATTCGTGTTGCTGATAATTCTCTTTATAAAGCGCTTTTTCTTAGCTCTTATTTTCATCTCTACGAGTAAATCGCAGAGCTCACATAGGTATAAAGGGCAAGTGGCTTTTGTAAGTCCCTCAGAGTGACCGATAAAGAGGTGTCCTCGGGGTAAGTCACATCATAGAAACGCTTTACCAAGGCGTCCTTGGTGGGCTGGTCAAAAAGTAAATCATAACATTCCGACAAAAGATTAAATCAAAGTCTCTTTTAAACTTGATGGGAGACATGAGATTAAAGGGGCGGAAGATAACATTTCTTCGAAGCTCCTCACTGACGGTGTAGTAACCGTCTTCAATGGGAACAAAATACTTGTTTTTCCAGCTTTTCGGAAGCTTTTCCAAGCTTTCCGGAAGATACTTGAGGGTTTTCCACCTTGGATAAGACATTTTGAGAAATGTCTGTAGCCAGAAACTCTGAGTGTCCCAGTTTCCTCCTAACTTTTCAAAGTACTCTAAGAGATACATGGAAATGTTATAGGGTTCTTCTCCGGAAGAGCAACCGGCGCTCCAGATAGAGAGCACCCGGTCGTTTTGTGCTGTTTTCTGCCAATTGGGGCATCACCACATTTTCCAGATAATCAAAGTGAGATTCCTCTCGCATGAAGTAGAGTGTAGTTTGTGGTGAGCTTATTCAACAGGGTAGTCATCATATCCTGGTCTGTTTTTGGATAATGTCATTCACATAATCGTGAAAGTCCGTATATCCCCGGCTCTCCAGGATAGAAGAGACGGCTTACAATCAAAGGCTTTTTGCGCTTTAGGTCAATGCCGAATTTCTCCTGCATAAAGGTATAAAGCCGCTTAAAGTCCTCATCAGATAAATCGTTCATAAAATCCCTCTTATACTACTTCAGAAGTAGAGGAGGATTGCACTAAGGAAGCTGCGTCAAAGGACATAGCAACTTCTCCCGCTATCTAAAGTAAGCATGCCGTTGCAAAGCTTCTGACGATTCCGTAAAGGAATAGGCTGTGCTTCGCTGGTGTCAATGTCGATAACCTGACGTACCTTATCTACGATGATACCGATGAGGTACGGAATCAATGTTTAATACGATAATGCAGGTCTTAGAGGTATATTCCTCGGCTTCTCTGTCCATCAGTAAACGAATGTCTACAACCGGAAGGATAGAACCTCTTAAGTTGATGATTCCCTTTACATAGTGGGGAACCATGGGAAGAGCAGTGATGCTATGGTCATTGATGATTTCAATGACGCATAGCGATACTCATATACATTACCAATCCGCCGGATTCGAGAGGTTAAGCAACGCTCTGCATCAGTTAAATCTTTCTCGTCCTGCTTGTTTTCTTGACTTTCAACTTCTTCTAATAATTCTTCTTGCATCAATTCTTCTGCCATGCTGCTTCCCTCCTTAAATGTTTTCAATGGCTTGAGAGTACAAGCCTAGCACGTCTAAGATGATACAAATGTTTCCATCTCCTAAGATGGAGCAACCATTAATACCACTGGACTTTAAGTCATACGCATTGAAGTAAGCGGGGAGTGGCTTTACCACAACCTGCTGTTCTCCGATTAAGTCATCTACGAATAGGCAGCAAGACTTGTCTCCGGCCTCTACCCAGATGAGAACACCGTCCTGTAAATCGGTGTATTTTCCTTCGATGCCGTAGAAATTGTTCAGGCGAATGATTGGATAGAAAACATCCATTCTCTTTACCATCTCATTTCCGTTCTCGTCAAATACGACTTCGGAATCATCTACCTTGAAGGACTGACGAATATTTACGATAGGAATGGTGAAGATGGTATCTCCAACATTTACCTTCATACCGTCCATAATAGCCAGTGTAAGAGGAATCTTCATGGTGAAGGTTGAACCCTTACCGATTTCACTGGAAATGCTGATGGTTCCTCCAACAGACTCCAGATTCTTCTTTACTACGTCCATACCAACGCCTCGACCGGAGAACTCGGTTACTGCGGTGTTGGTGGAGAAAGCCAGGGAAGCATAATCAAGCCCAAAGCTTCTTTCTTGCTGTATTCGGAACGAGGCTTGTAAAGAATTCCCTTTTCCTCGGCCTTGTCCAAAAGCTTTTCCGGATCCATTCCGTAACCGTCATCCTGAACGGTAATGATAACTTCGGAAGAAGTGTGGGAAGCGGAGAGGATTAACTCACCCTGAGAATCCTTACCTCTGCGATACGCTCTTCCTTGGTTTTCCTCGATACCAGTGGTCCATACTGTTACGGACAATGTGCATCAAAAGGATCCTGAATGCTATCTACGATTGTCTTATCCACTTCGGTATCCTCACCGATGATGGTAAAGCTTAACGTCTTTTCAAGCTTTTTGCTTCATATCACGAACGATACGGTTCATCTTCTGGAAAACACCGGAGATGGACACCATTCGTAAAGCTCATGGCGATATCCTGAAGATCGTCTGTTAACTTACGAAGCTGTCTTGCAGACTTCGTGAAGTTGTCGAGACTTTCCTGAGGCGACATACGAAGAACAGGAGAGGAGGTTACCATAGATTCGGTAATGACAATTTCTCCTACCAGGTCGTTTAAGCTGTCCAGCTTCTGCGGGTTTACGGAAATCAAGCTCTGCTTTACAGGTGCTGCGACCTTTTTGCTGTGCAGTCTGCTGAGCCAGCGCAGGCTCTTTACTGCCTTTGGTGCGGAACTGCTTTCCGCATTTGCGCTCTTAACCTCAGCCTTTGCCTCAGCCTTTGTTGCCTCTACAGGCTCATAGGAGAGGATATGGCTCTGCTCCCGTAAGATTTTTCTCACCCTTTTCACAGTCCTCGTCACTATCGAAGGCAGGAAAAATCCTTCATCGATAATGGTTTGTGCTGTTTCCGGATTGCTATCCATATCTGCAGGATAATAACGGAACTCTAAGTCAAATTCCTTGATTGCATTTACAATCATAAAAGGCACGAAGGTTTTTCCATGCCGATTCCTTCATCTAAGAAGACATGGATGAATTTCTTAGCCTTATCATCCTTTGGAAGATTGCGATTCTCACCGGAAGCCTTTGTGCTGTCTGCCGCTTCTACAACAGGAGCGGAGTCTGCAGGAGCTTTTCCGAAAATCTTTGCCAAAAAGCATTGATGGAACCTGCAAATTCTTCAACATTGTTATCCAACTCTTCGCTGGCCTTTACCTTCTCAGTCCGCTACGAAGAAAATCCTCAGAACGGAACATTAAGTCGAAAAAGTTCACTTTTCTGGTCTCCGCTTAAAGAATCAATTCCCTTATCACGAATAAAGAAGAACATGTCTTCAATATGGTGAGCGATATTGGAGAGAGGTGAACTCCATCATGGCACTGGAACCCTTAATGGTGTGCATGATTCGGAAAAATTTCATTTACGTCATCTGTGGAGAAATCCCTACCTTTTCGTCTGCGATAAGCATTTCGTCCAACTTATCCAGGAGCAGCTTCCGTCTCCAAGAGATAGGTGTCAACATTCCTTCCATTGTACTATCCATAGTTTTACCACCTTTTCCCTGTTACTAAACTGTGTTCTGTTTCACAGCAGTATCCTCGTTATCTATCAGCAAAAATCCCTACTGCCATAAGGCAAAGTTGGAAAAATGCCGAAAAACACCGCCGTTTCGGCGGTGCTTCTATACCCATTTCCTCCATAAAAAGGGAGAAAAAAACTCAGTATTCAGAAAAGTTCGGAGCATCCTTTCTTCCTAAAATCGTCATTTTCCTCTTCCTATCATCCTATGGAAAAGGGGCTAGAAGCTCTTCCTGCTCTGCCATAAGTCTTCTTAAGTCATTGTTTACAGAGTTTACCATATACTGGTAAGCATGAGGTGGTTTTAACAAGCTCCACCTGTTCTGATCCATGTCCACGTTATTTCCATCTAGTCGACTGGATTCGTTTTTGTGCTGTAATTCTTGCCCTCTGGGACTGTATTGCATTCCCGATGGCGACCTTTTTCGTCCACCCTGCTCCGCGAGTAGAAATGCAGTGGAGAAGTTCATTCTCAAAAGTGAGATATTTTTGACTTGTAATTCGGCGTATCCACATTGGCGATATTGTTCACCGTAAGATTCTGCCGTCCCCAGAGTAAATCCAGGGTCTTCTCCGTGAGGGGCTACTCCATTTCCATAAAAATAATGACATAGCTATCCTTTCTCTCTGTTTTTTAGCTCAACACAATATCGGACAGTTTGCTTTTTATAAAGAAAAGCAGATTTTTCTTTTACTTTTTAGAATTGTGTCTTCGCACTTCCTGTTTTCGTGTTGTGCTTTTTGGCCTTATATCCCTTAGCGGAATTTGAAAAATCTTTCCATATAATAAGAAGAAAGTTTTTGCATAATAGCATTTTCAGAAAGAAAGTACAAAGAAAAGCTTCGGAATCTTTTCACTGACTTCTTAAAAGTTTTTAACTGCCTCCTTGCATCTTTTTCAGCTGCCTAGGGAAATTCTTTGATAAAACGCTAATTTCCTTATATAAGTATAGGCTACGCCGATGAACCTATGAGCTTTATAAAATCGACAATAAAAAAATAGGAGTTCGAAATTCAAGGAGGAATGAAAAGCGTGAAGAAAAAAAGCAAGAAATGAAGGGTTCTTTATTGGAGAACCTTGGGTTAGGGCAGAAAAATGTCATTGATTATCAGTGGGCTGACCTTTGTACTGTCTGCTCTGCTTACTGTATTTTTTTGTTGCATAGTTTTAGATTGTCTATGAACAAAAAGGTAGATGCCAACATGGCGGAAGAAAGAGACGAGACAGGCTTCCTATACCCTGGATAACTAATGACCCAAGCTGAATGCCACAGCCGATAATATTGAGAAAAGTATCAGCTTCGTGTTTGACCAACATGATGAGGTGGGAGGCGTTCCAGTAATCCCTGGACCATTAACGATGAGGATGGGAATCCCCAGAACATTACCCCTATGGAAAAATGTATCTTTCGGAGCCGTGTGGTAAATGCTTACCTTCCTGCTTCCCGTTACAATGCAGGTAGTGATTTTTAAATGCGCTGTATGCAAACCTTAAGACGGAACCGAATCTAGCAGATATCGGTATTTTATTTGAGCCGAATGCATTTTATCAGGGGATAGAAATTACGCTCCTATTCTTTCCCAAGAAGATCTGGATAAAAGAACGATTACCAACCATCCATATTCAATTATAAGGATGAAAATTTATTATAAGGCAGTAAGGAAAAAGGGCTCTACCTTTATTACACCGGTTTTACAGGAGACGTTAGCAAGCCGGAAGAGAGAATGTTTGCGATTTATCATCCTATTATCAAGGACAATCAGTTTTTGGGAAGTATTCTTTTGGATGTGAAGGAAGAGTATTGCTTACCGCAAGTCAGACCGATGAAGAATTCCCCTCTATGTTTGTGAACCTGATTGATGGAGAGGATTATTCACAGTAAAAAGAAACAGTAAATGGAAAGACTTTAAAGAGCTTCTTCCGGAGAAGGCAAGCACGGCCATTACCGAAAAGATGGAGTCTAAGAGCCTTTGCTCTTAATATTGTGAATGAGCATGGACAGCTAAGAAGAGTACTATTACCCCATTGACATGGAAGAGCGGCACCTGGTGGACAAGACTCAGTATTTCTCACTAGGATTATAGTAAGGAAGTGGACAGATTGAAATGTTGGAATTGTAGCAGGATTGCTTTGGTATTTGTTCTTGCATTTTGCATGCGCCCTGTTGATTGGCTATTTCTTAAAGCCCCTGCAGAAGGTGGTAGAGGTAGGGAGAAAAAGATTATCCGTAGAGGATTTTGACATGAATCTTTCCTATAAGAGCAAGGACGAAAATCGGAAAATTAATGCATTCCATGGGATGTAGTTTCCAGAATTCGTTCCATTATCAGGAGACCTTTCGAAAAATTAAATCAACTTGCACAAGGAAACTTCAATGTGGAAATGAATAATGCAGAGTACTACAGCGGAGCATATCGTCCACTGTTTGATTCCATTCAAAATATTTCACAGATCTTTCCGGTACTATGGCAGAGATTCAGCAGAGTGCGGTACAGGTGAAATTCGGTGCGAACAGGTGAGCTCCAGTGCAGGGACTTTCTCAAGGGTGCTACAGGCAGGCTTCTTCCATTGAAGAGCTTTCTGCAACAGTAAATGATATTTCCGAGCATATATAAGAAGACGGCGGAGAACGCCGCCTGGCTAACGCAGAGCACAGAATGCCGTGAAAGGTAAGTAACTCCGACAAACAGATGCAGACAAATGAAAGGCTGCCATGGAAAACATCAATGAAAAGTCCGGAGAAATCAGTAAGATTATCAAGACCATTGATGATATCGCTTTCAGACCAATATTCTGGCGCTGAATGCGGCAATCGAGGCGACAAGAGCCGGACGTAGCAGAAAAGAGCTTTGCGGTAGTAGCGGATGAGGGTAGGGAAACCTTGCCCAGAAGTCTGCAAATGCGGCAAAGGATACCACCATGCTGATTGAAGAAACTCTTCAGGCGGTAGAGCAGGGAACTGTTCTGGCAGACAGCACGGCAGAATCCTTACAGAGGTGGTTACCGGTGCAGGAAAAAGTAACCGATTTGGTAAATCAGATTGCGGAAGCAACGAGTGGAGCAATCCAAGGCGGTGAAACAGGTATCCGTAGAGATCGATCAGATTTCCTCCGTAGTACAGAGCAACACCGCAACAGCGGAAGAATCTGCGGCTGAGCTTCCGAAAGAGCTGTCCGGACAGGCCAATATCTTAAGCGATTTGGTGGGAAGATTTGAACTTCGAGAGGAATAGAAGAAGCGAAAAAAACAGTTTTTCACTTATATATGCTTGAGGATGGTCGATGAATCTAAGAGTTCTTCATTTTAAAAATGATTTAGGAGCACAGGAAATTCAAGGAGGAAAAAAACAATATGAAGAAGAAACAAAAAGGCCACAGGCTCTTTTTACGAGAACCTGAAGCTTAGTCAGAAAATGTCCTTAATCCTGGGTTCTTTGACCTTTTTGATTTTGATCGGTCTACTGTATTTCTTGATTGCACAGCTTTGAGACTGTCTATGAATAAGAGGGTGGATGCCAATATGGCGGATAAGGCGACAGAGGCATCTTCCGATCTGAGCGATTTGATGACAAAATTAGATACCATTACGAACAATATTGAGCAGAGTATCAGCTTTGTCTTCCAACAAAATGATGAAGTCGGCGGAGTAGCCCGGTAACCATGGAAGATTAGAGACATCGAGGGCAATGACCAAACTGCTACCCCTATGGAAAAAGGCGTCTTTCCGCATGACCGTGTGGTGGATGCGTACATTCCAGCTTCTCGCTACAATGCCGAGGTAGTAATGCTGAATGCATTGTATTCCAACATGAAGGATGATGACAATCTGGAGGATATCGGTGTTCTTTTTCGAGCCCCATGCCTTCTATCAGGGAATTGATAATTATGCACCTCTGCTTCTTAGAAATGAAGTGGAGAATAGAAGAATTATGAACTTTCCTTATAGAAATATCAGAATAAAGACTATTATACCGGACCGAAGCAAAAGGGAATACTTATGTTTTCTCCTGTATATAGTGACACTGTAGATCCCAGCAAAAGAATGTTTGCAATTTCTAAGCCCTTATGTCTAATAATCAATTTATGGGCATCATCCTTCTGGATGTAAAGGAAGATATGTTACTAACATTAGCATGGAGGATCCTGCCTTCCCCTCTATGTTTGTAAATATGATTGATGGAGAAGGCCCTGATTCACAGTAAAAATGAGAAGTAAACGGAAAAACACTGGAAGAGCTTCTTCCGGAGAAGGCTATAGCCATTTCCGAAAAGATGGAAAGCGAAAAGAGCATTTACATAAAGTTGTAAATGAGCATAATCAGGAGAGAAGAATATTTTCAACCCATTGATATGCACGGCACCTGGTGGGTTAGATTAAATATTTCGAGAAAGACTATGACAGAAAGTTGATCGTCTGGTGAAAATATCGGTGCAGTTGCCGGTGTGCAGCGGTAATCCTTCTGGTTATCGTGACAGCAGTTTTGATTACTCGTTTCTTAAAGCCATTACAGAAGGTGGCAGAGGCGGGAGAGAAGCTTTCGCAGGAGATTTCTCCATGGATCTTTTCTTATAAGAGCAATGATGAAATCGGTGTTCTGATGCATTCCATGAACAACGTAGTAGAGAGATCCGTTCCATTATTTCGGATCTTTCCGAGAAGCTCACTGAGCTGGCCCATGGAAACTTCAATCTGGAAATGAAGAATGAGGAATACTATAGTGGATCCTATAGACCTCTCTTTGATTCCATTAACAATATCACTGCAGATCTTTTCCAACACTATGGCAGGATTCAGCAGAGTGCAATTCAGGTAAATTCAGGTGCAGAGCAGGTAGCTCCGGTGCTCAGGGACTTTCTCAGGGTGCTACAGGCAGGCGTCTTCTATCGAGGCTTTCTGCAACGGTAAATGATATTTCCGAGCATATTAAGAAGACAGCGGAGAACACTCGTCTTGCCAATGTAGAGGCCCAGAATGCCCGGCAAAGGAGTAAGCAACTCCGACAAGCAGATGCACGACAGATGAAGGCTGCCATGGAAAACATCAATGAAAGTCCGGAGAAATCAGTAAGATTATCAAGACCATTGATGATATCGCTTTTCCAGACCAATATCCTGGCTCTGAATGCGGCAATCGAAGCGGCAAGACCGGTGTAGCCGAAAGAGCTTTGCGGTAGTAGCGGATGAGGTAGGGAAATCTTGCCCAGAAGTCTGCAAATGCGGCAAAGGATACCACCATGTTGATTGAAACCGCTTCGGGCTGTTGAGCAGGGGAACTGTCCTGGCGAGATAGCACAGCAGAATCCTTACAGAGGTGGTGAGCGGTGCAGGAAAAGTAACCGATTTGGTAAATCAGATTGCAGAAGCCTCTGTGGAGCAGTCCAGAGCAGTAGAGCAGGTATCTGTGGAATCGACGAATTTCCTCCGTAGTACAGAGTAACACCACGCAACAGCGGAAGAATCTGCAGTGACCTCCGAAGAGCTCTCGGACAGGCCAATATCTTAAAGCGACTTGGTAGACAACTTCCAGTTAAAAAGGAAGATTAAAAAATAAAATTGAATAAATAGCTATACTAAAGAAGGAGCTGTAAAAGATCAAAAAGTTCTTCTTGCCTGCTATGGAGTCTAAGAATAAGAGCACGCTTCGCAATACCGACACGGGCTCAGGTGCACACTTATTTTAGACCTACACGGCATGAGACTATTTGCATTTTGGTTTTAGCTCAGCTCTTTCTATTTTCTATCTTCTTCAGTTAATATTCTATCGAGGGTGTGAAAACAATTATTCCATTGATGTGGTACATAACAATTATTCGATTGACGTAATATAACAACATTATTCCATCGAAAAAGCGCAATTTATTTCTTTCTCTATCTCTATGAAAATGCTAAGATAGTAGCGGAGGACTTAATCATGGAGAAAATGCATATTTTACAATTGAAAACATGGGAAGGATAAGACAGAAAGCCTTTACTCTACCGGCGTTCGTCAGTGTGGTAAGACTTTCTTGGTAAAGGACTTTATAAGAAAGAGTTTATAGATTTTTACTATTTTAATTTTTTGATGGAAATAGGGGCTTCATTCTGTGATTATGACTTTTGATGTAAAGAAAATTTTAGAGATGAATTAAGGACAGTAGTTTCTCAAAAGAGAGTATTCCCGGAACCACATTGGTTTTGATGAAGAGTTCAGGACTGCCCTCAGGCAATACAGGCATTAAAAGTATTTTTGTGAGGATATGCCGGAGTGCGCTGATTGCGGCAGGCTCCCTTTTTGGGAGTGGCTTTAAAGGCAGAGGTTTCCTTTCCGGTGAAAGTGGATCGTGATGGATGTATCCTATGAGCTTTGAAGAGTTTGTCCGAGCTGATGGCGGTGAACGATATTTGGAGGATTAAAAAGCATCCGTTGGAAAGAGGGCGCCTTCTTTATACACAGAACCTTTGAAATACCTGAAAATTATTTTTTATTGTGGAGGGAATGCCTGAGGCGGTACAAAACTGGGTAGATAGTCATGTTATAAAAGCTGTGGAAGAAACACAGGACAAATTTTTGCAGATTAGTGGGATGATTTTTGGAGAAAACATACAAAGACACTGCAGTAAAACTAAGAGCTGATTTGGGACTCTGTTCCAACTTTCAGATAGCAAAAAGAAAATAATAAATTTATTTTTCTCATGTAAAACAGGAGCACAGGCAAAAGGATCTGGAGGATGCCTTGGGTGGCTTGTCCAGCACGAGGGATAGCCGGAAAATTAAATTTGATTACCACACCGGAGATTCCTTTGGCAGGGACTGGCAGATCATTCTTATTTCAGTGTATATGTCGAGATGTGGGGCTTTTACTGAAGGGCACGCCTTAATTATAGGACAGTGCTGGAAGGAATAAATCTATATCGCGTAAGGTGCTTTAACGGAGGTGTGTGTATACGGAACTTCAAAAGTATAGGAATTGATGCCTATTTTTGGCGCAGTAATGCTAATGCAGAGTTGGATTTTGTTACACGGACTATGAAGGCGTTTTGCTTCCCGTTGAAGTGAAATCAACGGATAATACTAAGGCAAAAAGTTTGCGACTCTTTTTGTAAACGGTATCATCCTAGAATGGCAATCAAAAACTTCCTCTGAAAAATGTGAGGAGATAATCAGGAGGGAGAAACATATTTGGTCTATTCCTCTTTATACCTTTTTCGCTAAAGGGTACTATATAAAAGAAATGAACTGGTAATTTAATAATAAATCAAACAGATTTCTTTTTCTAAAGATAATCGTAAAAAGATTGTTCATCTATAAATTCTTCTTATGCCTTTTGAAACAAAACGCCGATTTATACCGTAGCTTATTAACGTGACAGAATAAAAGCAGATACGGTGTAGAGTTGTTTTCAAGGAGAAAAACAGAATGAAAAAGGGTATTGGAGTAGAAGAAATGAGGCGTTCTTCCATCAACTCAAAAATTATCGATGATTTTTGGGAATTGCCAGCGTTTGGTGTTTTGGCCATGAGTGTGGCAATCATTAAGACAGAGCATTTCCATCAGCTCGGCTCTGGATAACAACCCAAACGATAAGGCCACCATGGCATCGGAGTTGCAGCAGTTATTTCTCGTTTGGAGTCTATTTCCATGACTCTGGAAAAGCAGTATTCACAGCACACGGTCAGCATGACGGCATCGGACAGGCGCCGGAGAGACCGGTGGGTGGTCAGGACAGAGCTGCAGGAGAAGTGTCAATAATCCGGGGATAGGGGCAACACCTTCCGTTCCAGAATTGTAATGCAGACTTCCCTTCCCGTTACAATGCGAAACCGTGATTTTGGATTCTTCTGATCCCTTTAACCGATAACAAGGATTTGGTAGCAGGGAATCTTCTTTGAGGCGAAACGACTTCTCCGACAATGTTCCGACTATGGATATATATGTCCGCAGAGTTGGAAAAGAAGGGGTTAGCTAAACACCAGTACAGCGGCAAGGACTCTTCCTGGTATAACCGACAAAGGATTCCGGAGAAAATGGTAGTTAACCGATGTGTGTAGCGATACCCTTCATCCGGATATTCAAATGATCAGTTTGGGAAATCCTATTACTGGTGAAAAACAGTATGACCTTTGTGGGGGCGGTTATTCTGGATATCAACTTCAAAGTATTCAGCACCATTCAGCAGACCGATGAGCGTTTTCCCTCTTTGGCAACCAATATCTTGGATGCCAACAGAGCACTGTATACTCCATGAAGGAACAGGCTATCGGTAGAGCTGGAAGAAGTGTTGGATAAGGATACCTATGAAATGCTTCGCCAAAATATGGATAAGGAAAGAAGCTTTTACCGCACCGGTGATGATCACAGAAGGGTAAAAGGAGAGATGTACTTCCGATCTCATTAACCATTCACGGTTCCACTTTGGTCTATGATCAGTATCTCCGACGAGTGAATTTAAGCGGCGTGAAACCAGTTGGTTATCATGTGTGCCGTTTTCCAGTGACTATGGAGTCTTATGAGTTTTGAGTTGCGTCAGCTGCTTCCTGGTCTGAAGGCTAAATCCATTACAGAATTGCTTTGTAGGAAAGGCTGTTGCGGAAGGAAACTTCGATGTGAAAGTTTCCTATGACCAGCAGGATGAAATCGGAGACTTGGCCAGCGCCATTCAGAGCGTTATGCTGCATGTTCCGGGAAGTGTTTCCGACCGCTCCGAGAAATTGGGAGGGTGGCGAAGGGAATTTCGGGTATCTTTAGACAATACAGAACAGTGATCCCGGAGCTTATCGAAGCCTCTGCTTTACTTCACTTACAGGAAATCACCAATGACTTAAGACGTATGTCCGGGAATTAAGGCCAGTGCCAAGGGAGGGGTTAATGCAGGTGCGCGTACGGTAGCTCCGTGCATGAGACTTTCTCGCTACCTAGAGCAGAGGCATCTTCCGTTGAAGGGTAAAGTAGCTACCGCATGACGACATTTCCACCCAGATTAAAGAGAGACTGCGGAGATGGCGGTGAAAGGCTCCGGACTTTCTCCAAAAAGAACAGAGGAGGCGAGTAGGTCTCAGTAACCAAAAGATGGAAGCATGTCCAAGGCAATGCAGGAAAGTCACCAGAGGGTCCAATCTGAAATCCGGTAAAGATTATCAAGACCATTGATGATATTGCCTTCCAGACGATATCTTATCCTTAAATGCTGATGCGTATTGAGGCGGCTGAAGGCCAGTGCCGCGAGAAAGGGCTTTTGCGGTGGTAGCGGACAGGGTAGAGAGCCTTGGCCCAGAAGTCTGCCAAGGCGGCTCAAGAATACTTCCAGTCTGATTGAGAAACCATCGAAGCGTGGAAAGGGAGCCAAGATTGCAGGAGAAACCACGCAGGAATCCTGACAGCCGTGTCAACCATGCGAAGGATATTAACGACATTATCACAAACATCTCCAGCGCATCGGAGGAAGGGGCTGGCACGTTTCTCGGCCCGAGCAACGGAATCGATCGAGATTTCCTCTGTGGTACGAGCAATACCGCAACAGCAGGAAGCGGTCTGCAGCGGCTTCTGAGGAGCTTTCCACGCGAGGCTAATATCATGAGATGATTTGGTAAATCGTTTTCAATCGCAAAAGCAAGGACTAATCAGAGAGCCACTTCTAGGAAATGAGTTTTCATATATATGCATTAAGACCTTCAGCAGAAAATACGACTGTACCTGGGATACGAATGAGCGTTTATCTATCGCATAAGCTTAGCACAAAATAAAAAGACTGCCTCTTGCGAAACTGTAAACTTCCCGTTTTAGAAAGGATAAATGCAGAGTCCCAAGAGGCTGTGTATATTCTTGACAGTATCACAGGATGTGACACTTAGTTTACAGGGTCATCTTAAGTGCTGTGAAAAATAAAAGAAAGTGCAGGGAAAGAATTTACCTTATAAAGGAGGCTAGAGTCGGACGATGATGGAGAGAGAAAACAGGAAGTAGTATTTTTCAAGGAGGAAAAACACAAAATGACGCAATACCACTGGGACATCCTTTTGGGAAAAAGATGAAGCTCGAGTGCAAAGAATGTCTGTATGGCAATAGGACTTCTTAGCATAATTTTAATGGCATGAGCTTAAGTATTGCTATTACTCATGGGAAGGACAGAATTTATGGTGCCTTACGTGGAAATATGGATGATAAAATTCGTTTAGGGTGCGGATCTGGATAACGTGGTTACCCAGGCTGAGGTTTACAGCGAATACCATTAAAGAAGCAATCAGTATTTATGATCGAAAATGTATGGCGGGAGGGTTCCTCAATCTTTGGACCATTGAGGATGATCAGCACAATATCTTAGAGCCACAATATGGCAGGAACCATATTTCCGTTCGAATTAATGATGCGGCGATTCCGCCAGCCGCTATAATGCAGAACCACCCTTTTTGGATCTATTTATTCTTCTTTAAGCTTAATAATGATACTTATGTGGAATCGGTGTTTTCTGGGCCGGATGCTTTTATCAGGGCATCAGCTTCACTCATGAGCAGAACCGATGCGGAGAAGAAAGCTGATGGTTTTATCCTATAGCATGTATTCCCAGAAGGACTATTATTTAAAGGCAGGAAAATAAGGGTTGAACCTGACCAATGCCTATGAAGATGAGAGTCGCAGCCGGCGGATGGGTAGTATCTGTTATTGAGCCGATTATGTATAGAGGATGAGTTTAAAGGAATCGTCATTATCGATATGGATATGGTTCTTTGAAATCATTGAACAGAAGGATAGGCGATTCGAGCTTATACAGCAATGTTTTGATACCAACGGTCACATCATGTTCAGTATGAACGAAGAGGCCAAGGAAAGCAGTTAAGCGATATTCTTCCGGCAGACAGCATGGAAAAGCAATCCTATCTGGATCAGGGAGAACTCTTTCAATACACACATTGAAAATGAAAAGGGATTTGGTGCAGTTTAATGCCCGCCCCTTAAAGATAGAGGGCGTAACCTGGTGGGTAGCCATCGAGGTTTCGAAAGGAATACACTAAGGCAATCAGCAACATGATTATGTTGGCGGTTCCCCTTTCTGTTCTGGGAATTGCTCTTGGTAGGGATTCAGCTATTTCTTCATCAAAAAGTCTTTGAATCCATTAAAGAAGATTGCCGACGTGGGAGAATCCGTGGCAGAGGAGAGCTTCTCCAAAGGAAATCAACTATCCTTACCAGGATGAAATCGGACAGTTGCCAAGAGCATGGAAAGGTTGTGGAGACGAATCGAAGCATTATTCAGGATTTGGCAGAAAGTTGGAACAGATTGCCAGAAATTTCTCCTTCGAGTTCAGAATACTGCCAGCTATAACGGGGAGGATAGCCTGAGTCTTTACGATATTTTAGACGATTTAAATGTAACCATGGGAGAAATTCAGAACAGCTCTCTCATATGGTAAACTCTTCCGCAATGCAGGTTAGCGGTTTCCGCTCCAGACCCTGTCTCAGCGCAACGGAGCAGGCATCTTCCATCGAAAGAGTCAGCGCAACCATGAATGATATCCCGTAAAAATCAAGGAAACAGCGGAAATGTCTCAGCATGCTTCCGGACTTTCCAAGGAAACCGGCAGTGCGGTAGGAACCAGTAACCAGAAGATGAACGAGATGTCAGAGCACGCAGGACATCACCGAGAAAGTCTCAGGAAATCAGTAAGATTATTAAGACCATTGATGATATTGCTTTTCAGAACAATATCCTTTCGTAAATCGCGGCTATCGAGCGGCAAAGGCAGGAGCGGCAGGAAAGGGCTTTGCGGTTGTAGCGGATGAGGTAGAAACCTTGCCCAGAAGTCTGCAAAGGCGGCTCAGAACTACCCAGCCAATCGAGAAACCATTGAGGCGGTAAATAGAGAACAAGAATTACAGAGGAAACCTGAGAGTCTCTTTCTGAGTATCCCAGAAAACCGAGAAGATTAACGGTATTATCACTCCATTTCTTCCGCATCCGAGGAAGAGGCTGAAGGAATCATGCGACTTACTGAGGTCTTGACCAGATTTCTTCCGTAGTACAGAGCAATACTGCATCAGCGGAAGAGTCCCGCGGCATCTCAAAAGAGAGCTTTCGGGCGGGCAGACCGCTTGAACGAATTGTTAGAGAAGTTCCAGTTAAGAACAGAGCCTTACAAGAGAATTATTCATGGCTGTGCAACGAAAAGAAGGATGAGACTGCTCCGGTAGCTACTGCAGTGGTTGATGCATATGTGAAGTCATTCCTGTGTGTGGGAAAGACGAGCTTCTCGGCGAGTGAGAAAGTAAAGATATGCTAGCTGTAGTGAGAGTATAGTAACTTCTACTGCGAGTCGGCAAATTAAAGCGGTGGCAAAAAGGAAGAAAGCCTGCTGTACCAAAGAACGAGAAGCAGGAAGAGAACAAAGCGAGAAGCCGGTAGAAGAGAAGCCGGTGGAAGCGAAGGCAAGCAAACAGCAGCTAAAACCGAGCGCAAAGCTGAAGCAGAAGTAAAGCTACCGGAAAGCAGATGAGCTGGAAGGAGGAAGAAACTCTGTTAAGAGCCGGTGAAAAGAGGCAAAAGCGAAAGCATCCGTTGTACTGAAGAAGGACAGGTTTTAGTGGATATCAGCGGTATGGATGGTATGGTTATCCCAGATTCCCATTCGGAATGCTCACTATGTACCCGCAGGATGAATAAAGAGACTCAGCGGAGTCGGAAAGAAACTCTCCACTGAGGAGAAGGCGGAAGAGAGAGCTTTAGCCAAGGTTTGGAAAAATCCGGAAAACTGAGTATAAAGAGAAGCATTTTACCGGATGACGACAAAGTAGTAATTAGTCAGCATCTTAGAAGAGGATCGCCATCATGGTGCAGTCCTCTTTTTGATTCTTAAAAGTTTTGCAGATATATGTGTGGAATCTTCTTGAGCCACGGAATAGCATCTGTCCTTATTTCTTACTGTAGGGAGTATCCGGAAGACCGTAGTAAAGGAGAATATAAAACTTAAAAAATAAAGGCACCTTTGTTTTATATAAATTAGTCAATCACACTGGAATTTGTGCGATTTTGTATGTCTATTGCAGTATGGAGAAAAAGATTTGCTGACGGTGTATTAACCACTCTCTGTTATGTAGAGAAAGAGGAAAATGGTTAATGCTTCACCGGAATAAGAAAAAGAATATTAATAAAGGAAAAATGGATCAGTGTGGGAGGGACATTTTGAGGAGAAAGCCGGAGGATTGTCTTTACCGAGAGTTTTCAGAAACAGGACTGCATGTCCTGAGCCATCAACTAAGGAGATCATAGCTTTTCTATGGAGAAAAAGATTGCACTATATATTTTTATTCACTGCCGTACTGGAAGAAGGGTTCTTTAAAGATGTTCGGAAGGCGAACTGCAATATTTTTCCTATGAAGAGGTGAGCTTTTACCCCTTTGGGAGGGAGCCGGATCTTTCTGGAGTGTTGGCAAGGGAGGTTTTCTCTTTAACTTTACGATATGACCAGGAGGGAAGTTGTTGGAAGCCATTTTGGATGGGAAGAATTTTGCTCTCATCCTAAATGCGAAAATTTCCCATTTATTATATATAGTATTTAAAATGCATGTACTGCTATTAGCAAACTGCCGATATTTTTGTACAAAATACGTATGGGCTATGGGAGAATGTGAGGTTAAGGAAATGAAGAGGAAGTATAATACAGATTTTAGAATTGCCGTATGTGTAGCCACTGACCATGGCACTGGGGCTTTCAGCCTGCAGTACCAAGGTGGTCAGTTCTGCAGAAATGCCTCTAGCAAAGAAGGGCGGTTTAGTCGTGAAAGAAGAGCGCTTGGAAATCACGGTTTGGACCTCTGTTTTTCCAGTGGTCAGCAGGAGGCCTTTCAGCGAACGATTAATCGCTCAATGAAGGTCGAGGAAAGGATATCGGCGTAGAATGACGTATATCTCAGTGGTACCTGTGGATTTGGGGAATAGTTTATACAGAGGATGAAACCAAAAGAAATTGTCCCAGGAGATTATCCGGATGTGTCAGCTGCACCGGTACAGCGATGATATTGGAAGAGAGGTTCTCACCGACCTGGATTCCTATTTCAGTAAAGAAGTTGGGTCACGCAGCGCAGCGTGTATTGAGAAGGACGATTAGAGGAAGGAAACTATGGAGCGTAAAGGTTTACCTGTGTGCCAAGTCCGCTAGGCTCCTCTCTCCAACAAAACGGATTAGACAGCTGCAGGCTACCAGCTCTCACGCTTTCGGAATTAGGTACGAAGGAAGGATTGCTTCGGGTTTAGCAAATGAAATGTACCAATACACAGACGCTCTTGCACGGAAACGCCGGATGACAGCAAAGCGTTCTCGGCGTGATGATTGTGCAAAGAACTATATGCTGGTGAGGGGCAAAGAGGCGGGCGTAGAATCTGATTTCTGTGAGATGAGGAAGGAAATGCTAAGAGTGCAATTCCTAAAAGTGATAGAAAACCTTATGGGATAATTTATATATTTCCCTAGTTAGTAAAAGGCTATTTCACCTCCGAGGCGTTCGTTCCATTGACAGTGAACAGGGATATTTTAGCCTATACCACTTCTTCTTAGCTTCCAGTGTTTACTTTCCGAGAAAGTAGTGTATTTCGGACCGGAGCAACATGCCATCGCAATGTGTTTTGCCGGCTCCCACTTTGAAGGAGAGAAAGAGATTGCGATCGATGAGAGGGAATCGGCATGGGTGTGTCGGGGAATAAGAAGAGAGTGAAGCCTCCGTTCAATTTTAGAGTGGCTGACCAGCTATGAGAGAAAATGCCAGTTTGCTCTTTCTGCCGGAATACCTTCCGGTACGATGTGGACAGCTTTACCGTGGAAGCTATTGATAAGGGAAGAGGGCAGTATGGATCCTGCTTTGGAAAAGGCCTTGTCCTCATGTCCTTCCAATACCTTGTGCTACTCAACTGCATCATTAATCTGTAGTGTCGAAAGGCTCTGGAATATGAGTTGCAAGGATAAAGGCTTTGTCGGATCGCTACAAGATTAGAAACTGCAATGGCTTCAGCGTATCCAGAGAGGATGCTACTGGAACATGATAATGATGATGAGAATTTTTGAACAGTATTATGAGACTTTAATAGAAATAAATTGTTGTTGTCGAGATGGTTAAGACTCAGCTTATTAATACGAGCAAAGTTGCCAAAAGGACAGCGTATGAAGAGCAACCGATTTTTACGAAATATTGATTCCTTTGATGGGTTTGGTTATCTTGGAGATTTTTGATTTTGATGATTTTCTATTTATGGTCGAGACTTGTTTTCTCTGATTTCATAAAAATTCGAATAGATATCATCGAGAAAGTCGACTTTGGAAAGCAGAGACAGGGGTATCTGGAAAGAAAGCCTGATGGTGAATCAGTGGATGAATATCAGCCAAACCGTGCAAAGGTCAATCTTTTGGCAGATGGGCTTAACGTTTGGATGAAAGATGGACGTGAGGCTGGTGATGACATGATTCGACAAATGCCGCTCCTTTCTTAAAGTGCAGTCAGTATGGACTTAGTCAGTATGATGCACGGACCAATCACGTTACCGGCGTTTTCATGATATTAAATGCAGATAACTTGGAAGATGGTAGCGGCGTCCAAAGAAATATGGATCAAAAGCCGGGTCTGTGCTTTCGAGATTTGGATCCGGAATCCAGAGCCAGCTCGGAAAACTTGGATTTACTGATTGAACGCTCTCCTCTTTTGGTGGTGCAAATACAGTGCTACCGATAAAACCTGGAATACCAGCTTTCGTTCGGTACGGCAGATGGCCGCCCTATTATGACTTTATATGAACCCTGCCGGCGACACTTTTACAGTAAGCCGGATGTGACCTGGGAGGATATGGGATTTTGGAGTAAACCTATACCTTGATTCGGCGAAACCAGAGAAGCCATTGCCTATTCAGTTCCCTACGGCTTTCCGACGGACGGGTGTGCGCGAGTTCTGGGAGTGGATAGATGCTGGTGGATTATTTGAAGCAAAATCTGCCCTCCAGAGAGTGGACAGTGAGTGGAACTTGCCTCGTATTTTCTCAGTATTCATAAAAGCAGGAGTCAGAGGAAGCAGTACAAGCTACCAAGGATATCATTCCAGTCTGATTCGAGTAGAAAGCTACGATGAGAAGAAGACCGGGAAGGAAAGGATTGTTTCGGATAAGAAAGAAATTGTACCTTTCAAGTATGCCTTTACATCTTTCCACTGAGTGGGACCTTTCACTGATATGGAGTGGCAGTTGGGAGCGGCTATTTCCTATAGAGTGAAACCGCTTTTGCGGATAGGATGACCTTCGTCATGTCCGTTACCGTATTCTGACTCTGGAGCTTATCGGAATCGTACGGAAGCCTATGTGATTTCCCTATTTTTGCAAAAAGCTATTCAGGAAGCTGGCGCTGGCGATTCGCAGTAATAAGGCGACGGATAAACACCCGATCTCGAGAAACCGGCATTTTGAAGTTGATCGGATGTCGAGGCCCTGGAGGATTTGTCCGATCGGGCTACAGAACAAAGAAAGTCTGCAATACGAAAGAGGACCACTGACTTCCTGACCAGACCTTTACAGCAGAAGCCTTCGAGGACTGAAAGAATCCGGGCTTTGGAGAGAAAAGGGTGGAGAAATTCCATCAGTGCTTATACCCATATCGCGATGGACCTGGATAATCTGAAAGAGAGTGTAAACGATACCTACGGTCATGAATATGGAGACAAATATATCCGCTAGTAGCTTCCGATGCCATGAGAGAGAAGGACTTGCGGGAGTGACCATATATTCCCGTGTCCGGAGACGGGTTCAATGCCTTTATCTTTGATGTAGAGGGCAATCGAGCCATATCAATGCCTATGATTGAAAGATTACAGGAGACCGTGACAACAGCTTCATCATGCTTCCGGATGGAGAAAAGCTGACTCGTCTTTCCGGCGGTGTGAGCTGGTATCCGAAGGGGAACCAAAATCCCGGATCAGCTCCAGAAAAATGCGGACTATGCTATGTGTGTGGTGAAGAAAACCACTAAGAGTCAATTCGTGTCTGGGTGGCTTAACAGATTTAGGCAAGAAAGAAGAAAGAAGAAGGAAATAAAGAGGAGAGAGAGAGAAAGAAGAAGAAACAAGATGAGCCTGAGCAGAGAAGCGACTTTTTCTTTCATTAGGCAATACACTGTCGGATGAAAAGCGAATGGCGCCCAGTACAAAGGGAAAAGATAGCATAGAGAGGATCTTGGCTGAAGTCCTTTCTATCTTCAACAAATTTTCCCGCCGAACTGTTTTGTGAAAAGTAGCAAAACCGTGGGGAATACGTTACATTCAAAATGGGGTTCGATTCCGGCGTTAGCTTTTATTTTGGAGCTAAAGAGTCGAAAAACGAGGTGGTACCGCGAGCAATCTCCTGTCTGATTTGAGAACGAACAGGGGCTTTAATGCTAAAGAACAACTCTAAAATAGTTCTCGAAAAGAAAGCAGTTCCTTTGTAAGGCAGAACAAATAGTAAAAGTGGAAAGGGAAGAGCGTATGGATCATCAAGTGTGCAAGGGTGTAAAACGGGCAGGAACAGATTGCAGGTTCAAGGTTGCTGAAAGCCTTAAACGACATCAGAAATTAAAGTTCTTAGGGGAAAGAAGGAGAGTGACTGGGCGAAGAAAGCTTTTAAAGACCTAAGTCCTGAAGAAAAGACCAAAGTTCAGTTGGCTGGTAAATAAGTGTTCCAAGAGAGTAGGAGCAGAGCATTAGAACCATGGAGAGATGGAAGGAATTCTTCAGGAAGCCAAAGGGTGGGAGGAGACTGTGATATTACCCTTCCTGCAAAGAAGATTCGTTATAGTATCCCACCCCAATACCTTAGCTCTGGAAGAGGTAGAAAATCTTTATCGGCATGGGCTATGAGTAGTAGAAAAGGACCTGAGGTGAGTATGACAGCTACAACTTTGAGAAGCTGAATGTTCGAGGGCATCCGGCAAGAGATGAACAGGATACCTTCACCATTAATTCAACATTTTGCTTGTTGAACCTCTCTGTGCAGGCCAGATATATGGAGACTCATAAGCCACTATTCGCATGATTTGTCCGGGGTAGAGTTTTCCGTTCCGATGCGGTGGATACCCTCCCCCTCCTTCCATCAGATTGAAGTTGGTCATTGATAAAAAATATTCATTTTTCCGACTTAAAGGAACGCTGGATTTGTTGCCAAAGGGCTGGACAGGATACAAGACCAAGCTCCGTCCCCATCACTTCCTTACAGAGCCTTCACAAGTGGATGTGTCCTGCTTTAAATGTAAAGGAAAGAGGTTGCCGTTTCTATGAGGGAGAAGATGGATTGAGATACAGGTACGGTATGGTGCATCCCAAGGTTTTGGAGAAATTGCGGCATTGATTCCAAAGATACAGCGGTTTCGCCTTCGATTGTGGAGGCTTAGAGAGAATTGCCCTTTTGAAGTATGAAATTGATGATATGCGTCTTTTGTATGAAAATGACCTGCGTTTCTGGAGCAGTTTAGGTTAGGGAAAATGAATACATCCATGAATTGTGAGCCTGTGTTCGGGACTTTCCGTAAGCGGACAGGAATTCGGGATGCCATGACATTGGCGGAAATAAGGTAGAAACCATGGAGGATTTGGGGGAGAATCTACCGAAAGATTGTTACCGGAAAGATCCTACCTCTTTGGAGAAGCACCCGGATGCGGACAAGCTCTCCATTGTCAGGTGGATATGAGTGAGCAGATTCAGATTGTAACCGGTGCACAGAATATGAAGCAGGAGACGTGGTCCCCGTGGTTTTTGGACAGGGGTAAAAGTTAAAGTTGCCCATGACGGCAATGAAAACCCAAGATAATGAAATCCATGCCGGAAAAAGTTGAGGCGTTTACTCCAACGGTATGATGTGCTCCGTGAAGGCTTGGAGGAGAAAGAACTTTGTTTCCAGAGGCTTTCCGGAAGCAGTTTGCCATTTCCCGGAGGAACTCCGGTGGGGTGGATGTGACAGAACACCCAGACTGGGATATTTACATGAGTATGGGTACACTCAACCGTGGTTAACTACTCCGTACCAGGACAACCAGAAAGCGGTACGCTACCTTCTAAGCAGGCTCGCCGGTATCCAAAGATTGAAGAAAGCTTGGCAATAAGGAGGATGTTTCTTCTTATCTTTCGTGGAATTAAAGTCTCGGAGCTTTACAAACGATATACCGCAAGACGATTAAAATGTGCATTTGCTCCTTCCCCCTTTGGATACAGATTCGTCTTCGCACCGCAGGTAAATCCCATCAACAATTTCGTGGACATCTCAACCGTGATGCTAGATAGGACAGCCATGCATGTAGCAACTACTGACACCATCAAGGGACATAAAATCGTGTGGAAGAGCCAAAAGGCCAGAGCTTCACCGCTGGACGGTGTGGGCATGAGCTTTTCTGACAGCATCCTTTGCGTGGGATAGGAGAAAAGCATTGCTTTAGGAGGAGTCATGGGAGGATTCATGATTATGATCAGGTGAAAAATGTGTGGTCTTGGAGGCGGCTTGCTGACGGCACTAACATCGCCTTTCCGGAAGCTGGGACTTCGGCCGATGCTTCGCCTACTTTGAAAAAGGGCTTGGATCCAAGCCTTTGCGGAAATGGCTATGGATAGGAAGCACACCCTCATTGAAAACTCAAGCCGGAGAGGTATTAGGCGGAATGTTGGATTGCTACCCTGTAAAGCGAGGATACCAAGCTCACGGTTTCCGTATTCGATATCAATAACCTTTTTGGGACTCTCTTTCCGGAGAGGAAATGAAGAAGATTTTAGGCAGCTGGAGATTTCCGTAGAGGTGAAGACAGTGCAAATGGGAGGAGCTATCCTTATTCAAGCTTTAGACAAGACTTGGAGAATGGCAGATGTGCATGCAGGAGGAAGTTGCCCGTTTCTACAGCTATGACGAATTCCCAGCACCCACCAAGGCGACCACTGTGGGAGGTGAGCCAGGTTACTGTTAAATCAAAAGCTTCGTCATTTGGCAGGCTTTGGGCTATTCTGAGCTATTTCTATCGCTGGTCCAAGAGGTTATGAAAGCTCTTATTCCCAGGATACTGATGAATTAGCGACCAGATTACCATGCCAACCTTGGGAGAGGACTTCTCCGTTATGAGGAACTAGTTCCCATTACCGGGAATGTTACGGGCATTAAGCAAATGAGCATCATAGAACAGAATGCCAAGCTTTTTAAATAGCTAAAATTTATATTCCTAGAATATTTCGCTGACGAACCGGAGAGAATGACCTTGACCCTTGGTTGCAGGAGGAGACTTCTTTGGCTTAAAGGAAGTGGAGGGAACTGCGTCGAAATCCGGCTTACAGAAATTTACTATGATAAAGATTGCCGAAAAAGGCATTTTACCATCCGGGAAGAAGGCAAATATTATGAGGGTAAGCTTTTTGGCTCATGGGAGAGGTCATCCAGGTATTACGGAACTTTGATATGAAGGAAAAGGCTTGTAACTATTCTGGATTTAGAGGCCTTGTATCTGTCCGGAGACTTCAGGAAGTATAAGCCAGTGGCAAAGTTCCCAGCAGTTGCCATGACTTCTCTCTTAGTACCGGTAAATGTGATGGCCGGCGACGGAGGAGGCTATCATAAGGAGCAAGGAGAGCTTTGGGAGAAAGATTGAACTCTTCGACATCTATGTGAACACAGAGTGCAGGAGGGCTACAAGTCCATGTCCTATAAGGTCAGCATCAGAGCCAAAGACCATACCCACTACCGAGCAGGAGATTGTAGATGTACGCAATAGTCTTTTGAAGGTTTTGGAAAAGAGGCAAGACTGAGGATGCCTAAGTCGCCTCATGGTTCGCAACAGTATCCTTTCATAAAGCACGTGCGATATCTCGTTTGAAAAAATAGATTTTTATACGCAAAAAGCCGAGAAGTTCTTCGGTAGACACGCTTAGCAATACGTAACTGA
>BNJU01002200.1_pt1 | contig 113503 bp, 161 predicted proteins | sample 8539281 | NCBI WGS metagenome assembly BNJU01 (sample SAMD00202456, study PRJDB9452) | human saliva metagenome | isolation source: human saliva | place: Japan
TGAGTAGTGAATAAAAAAGCAGAGCCAAAGCCCTGCTTTTTTCATCTTACTGCTGAATTCCAAAACGCTTATTGAACTTATCAATTCTACCCTTAGCAGCTGCTGCCTTCTGGTTTCCGTGTAGAACGGATGGCACTTGGAACAAATTTCCACGTGAATTTCCGGCTTTGTGGAACCTGTTACGAAGGTGTTTCCACAGTTGCAGGTTACGGTTGCCCTGGTAGTAGCTTGATGAATGTCTTCTCTCATAATTTCCCTCTTTCTGCATGGTTTCCAACCATGCGCATTCGTCTATCCGCAATCGGATTACTTGGTTTTCATAAAGCTAAATCGCTTTAGCCAAGATACGATACCACAGAAAAGAAAAAGGCGCAAGAGCTGTTTTCATATTCTCTTGTTTTCCGCCTTGGCCTTAGATGGAATCCGAAGAATAATTCGGTGCCTCTTTCGTGATATGAATATCGTGCGGGTGAGATTCCTTCAAGGACGCGGAGGAAATCTTTACAAACTCGGAAGTTTCCTGCAAGGTCGGAATGTCCTTTGCTCCGCAGTAGCCCATACCGGCGCGGAGTCCTCCGACATACTGGAAAATAGTATCCTCCACCTTGCCCTTATAGGCTACTCTTCCTTCCACGCCTTCCGGAACCAGCTTCTTCGCTCCGGCCTGGAAGTAACGGTCAGAAGAACCGTTTTTCTGCTTCATGGCGCCAATGGATCCCATTCCGCGGTAAACCTTATATTTTCTTCCTTGAAAAAGTTCGAACTCACCGGGTGCTTCATCGCAGCCTGCAAATACAGAGCCCATCATAACCGAGGAGCCTCCTGCAGCAAGGGCCTTCGTCACATCTCCGGAATACTGGATTCCGCCGTCTGCTATAATGGGGATTCCGTATTCTTTGGCAACGGCATAGGCGTCCATTACTGCGGAAATCTGCGGTACACCGATTCCGGCAACCACTCGAGTTGTACAAATAGAACCCGGTCCGATACCGATTTTAACGCAATCCGCACCGGCTTCAATCAATGCCTTTGTTGCCTCTTTGGTTGCCACATTTCCGGCAATCACCGGAAGATCCGGGAATTTTTCCTTCAAGCTGCGAACGCAGGTAATGACATTTTTGGAATGGCCATGCGCCGAATCCAGTACAATGACATCCACATGCGCATTAATGAGCTCTTGTGCTCTGTCCAAGACATCCATGGTAATCCCGATAGCTGCTCCGCAGAGAAGTCTTCCCTGCTTATCCTTTGCCGCATTGGGATATTTTATCTGCTTTTCAATATCTTTAATGGTGATTAAGCCCTTTAAATTTCCTTCCTCGTCCACAATGGGGAGCTTTTCCACCTTGGCACGAGCCAGTATGGACTTTGCCTCCTCCAAGGTTGTGCCTTCCTTTGCCGTAACCAGATTTTCAGAGGTCATGCAGGCAGAAATCGGACGATTATAGTCTTCTTCAAACACCAAATCACGATTGGTAATGATTCCAATCAGCTTCTTTCCTTCCGTAATGGGCACACCGGAAATCCTAAACTTTGCCATTAAATCATTGGCATCCTTTAAACTATGATCCTTGGTGAGCGAAAACGGATCGGTAATTACGCCATTTTCCGAACGCTTCACCATATCTACCTCTTCCGCCTGTTCGAAATAGACATATTCTTATGGATAATCCCTGATTCCTCCGCATCTGGCCATCGCGATTGCCATCTGATGCTCTGTTACGGTATCCATTCCTGCAGAAATAAAAGGAATGTTCAATCGGATATTCTTGGTCAAATTGGTACTTAAGTCCACTTCATTCGGAATAATATCAGAATAATGCGGAACCAGAAGTACATCATCAAATGTAATGCCTTCTCCAATGATTTTTGCCATATTTCACCTCTTTTCTTTAGCCAAATGAATTCACAGAATAATATTTTTCAGTACTATAGCATAGACTTTTTTGAAAAACAAACGTCGCAATAGACTTTAGAGCAATGCCCCGAGTTCAGACCTAAAATAGCTTTTTCCTATTTTACCGGAATCCCGATATCCTTCCGATAGCAGGCTCCCTCAAATTGGATTTCTCCGATATGGGCATAAATTTTTCCCTACAGGCGGAAAGGCTGTCTCCCATTGTCGTAACGGATAACACTCTTCCTCCATCGGAATAGGCCACGCCCTCTTCCAGGACAGTATTGTTATGGTAAACAAAAACCGTCGGATCGCTAATTTCTCCTGTAATCCGCTTATGCTTCTCGTAGGCATGGGGATAGCCCTTCGAGGTCATCACCACCGTCATGCAAGCTTCCTCCGACCACTGAAAGTCTTCCACCCGAAGGCTATGGGAAATCGCCTTGTCCATAAGAAGCAGTAAATCGCTTTGAAGCCTTGGCAAGATTACCTCCGTCTCCGGATCTCCAAAACGGATGTTAAATTCCAGAATCTTCGGCTCTCCCCCCATTATCATAAATCCGATAAAAAGAATGCCGCTATACTGAAGTCCTTCCTGCTCCAGTCCATAGGATATCTTCTTAAGAACCTTTTCAATCTTCTCCTTTAATTCCGCATTGAACAGCTCGTTGGGAGAATAACAGCCTACTCCGCCGGTATTGTCTCCCAGGTCTCCGTCATAAATCCGTTTATAATCTCTCGCCGATTCCAAAGGAAATAGCTGATTTCCGGATACCACGCAAAGAAGGGATGCCTCTTTCCCATCCAGAAATTCCTCTATGACCACCTTCTTCGCTTCTTCTCCGAAAATCTTTTTCACAAAAAGATCCTCTAAATACTGCTTTGCTTGCGCTGCTTCCTGAAAAATCCCGACTCCCTTTCCGGCACAGAGCCCGTCCGCCTTAATCACAAGGGGATAGGAGAAGTCCTGCAACGCCTCCACGCCTTCTTCATAAGAAAATATCGTTTTGTACCGGGCCGTGGGTAAGTCATATTTCTCCAAAAAGAGCTTCGTAAAATCCTTGCTTCCCTCTAATTGGGCCGCCTTCTTTTTTGGGCCAAAGGCCTTGATTCCCTCTTTATGGAGCATATCCACAATTCCCTCACACAGCGGTTTTTCCGGCCCGACAACAACAAAGTCAACGTACTCCTTCGCAAAGCTTACGATTTCCTCGTTATTCCCAATGGAAATATTCTCCCCGTAGCGGGCTGTTCCCGCATTTCCCGGACAGCAATACAGCTTTTCACAAAGCGGACTTTCCTGTAGTTTTTTGCAGAGCGCATCCTCCCGACCGCCATTTCCCACAACCAATACACGCATAGTGCAGCTCCCTTCCATTAACATACTATGAGATTTTCGTTTTTTGAAATCCGGGTTACAAGGAACCTTCATTTCTCAAACTCTTCATTCCACGAAATCTTAATACCTCAAAAACTTAGTTCCTTGAAATCAGAATTCCATGGAATCCACATTCCCCCAACTCTTCTTTTCTCTTAATGTCTAAAATGTCGAATATGCGTCATTACCAAAGCAATACCATACTGATCGCAGAGAGCGATTACCTCCGGATCCTTCACTGAGCCTCCCGGCTGGATGGCTGCACGAATACCATGCTTCTGCAAAAGCTCCACTGTATCGGCAAAAAAGAAGCCGTCGGAAGCCAGCACAGCCCCGGAGTGTTTGCCTTCCCCATGGGAAAGGGCATCTTCTACTGCCCAGGTACGCCGTACCTGCCCCTGCCCGATGCCCAGCGTTGCGCCGTCCTTTACCAGTACCGCCCCATTGGAGGCAACCATTTTTACCGCCTTAAAGCCAAAAGCGCAGATCCCGCATTTCTTCTTCCGTGGGCTTTCGCTTTACTGACCACTTCCATTTCTTCCGTAAGATCCGCATCATCATAGTCCTGTACCAGAATGCCTCCCAGCACTTCTTTCACCGTCTTCTTCGGAAGGGTGAAGGAAGCTAAGTTCGGCATCACAATCACACGAAGATTTTTCTTCTCTTCCAAAATGGCAAGAGCCTCTTTCTCATAATCCGGTGCAATCACAATCTCCATAAAGAAGGAATGCAAAACCTCTGCGATATGCTTGGTTACCGGTCGATTCAATGCAAAAATCCTCCGAAGAGAGAGGTTGCATCACAGGCATAGGCCTTATCGAAGGCTTCATCAATCGTTTCCCCGATTCCTATTCCGGCAGGATTGTTATGCTTTGTGCCCACCACTGCCGGCTCGGAAAATTCCTTTACAAATCGAACCGCATTGTACATATCCGTATAATTATTGTAGGACAGTCTCTTTCCGTGGAGCTGCTTCCACTCTGCCGGATTCTCCTCGTATACCTTCTCGTAAAATGCGGCATTCTGGTGTGGATTCTCCCCATAGCGAAGACTAGTCCCGAGGCGATAGCTCAAGCTCAGGTACTCCGGAGCGGATATAGAGAGCTTATGATTAAAATATTCGGAAATCAAAGCATCATAATAGGCCGTATAACGGAAGGCCTTCGCCGCCATTTGCTCCCGATAGGAAAGGTCATTTCTTCCCTCCCGAAGACGAAGAAGCACCTCTTCATAATCTCCCGGATCCGTTACCACCAGGACGTCCTGAAAAATTCTTTGCCGCGGCGCGGAATCATGGAAGGCCCGCCGATATCGATATTTTTCCACCTGCTCTTCCTCGCTTACCCCTTTCCTCCTAAGTACCTTTTCAAAGGGATAGAGGTTATTTACCACAAGGTCAATGGAGTCGATTCCCAGTTCTTCCACGGTTTTTTGATGCAATGCGCTCTCTCTTCGATACAGGATTCCGGCATGGATGCGGGGATGCAGAGTCTTCACTCTCCCATCCAGAATTTCCGGAAAACCGGTCAGTTCAGAGACCTCTTTCACTTCCACTTCTTTTTTCAATAATTGATAAGTTCCTCCCGTGGAAATCAGCTGAAAGCCCTAAATCCTTTAAGCCTTTACAAAATTCCACAATGCCGTTCTTATCAAAAACGCTGATTAATGCTGTCTTCATACTTCCTCCCGAATAAAGGCACGCTCTCCCTGCCAAAACACCCGATCTTCCAAACACGCTTTCACTGCAACCGGTAGAATGCGATGCTCCAGTTCCAAAACCCTTCTTGCAATCTCTTCCGGTCTGTCTTCTTCCAAAACGGGAACCACCTCCTGCAGTAGGATTGCCCCGCCGTCCACTACTTCACTGACAAAATGCACCGTCGCGCCGCTCCACTTCACTCCGGCACGATAAACCGCCTCATGCACCCTCATCCCGTAAAAGCCGGGGCCCGCGAAGGCCGGAATTAGGGAGGGATGAATGTTCAAAAATATGCCGGGGAAAATGCCGGATAAGCTCCGGAGAGAGAATTTTTAAAAAGCCGGCAGTACAATCCACTCTACTTCTCTCCTCTGCAACTCTTCCAAAAGCGCGCTGTCGTAGTCCCCTTTTGGAAGCACCATGGTCTCTATTCCCACTGCATTCGCCCTTTCCAGTCCATAGGCATCCCCCCGACTGGAAACCACAAGGCGGATTACGCCGCTTTGTTCATGCACCCCGTCGATAAGGGACTGTAGATCCGTTCCTCCCCCCGAAATAAACACTGCTATTTTCTTCATTTTGCTCCCTTTAAAAATACTGTACCCCGCTGTAAAACAGATTCTGGGGATTCGGAATTCGGCGATTCCGATACAGTCCCTCGCCATAGCGCTCACTGTGTCCCATTTTTCCTAAAATCAAGCCGTCCTCCGAAACCATTCCCTCGATACCGTACAGAGAGCCGTTGGGATTGAACTTTCCATTCATACTGGCTTGTCCGTCAAAGTCCGCATACTGGAAGGCCGCAAGATGCTTCCACTTCTCAATGGATTTTCCTACAAGCTTTCCTTCTCCATGGGAAAATACCACGTCATGCATCTCCCCTAAGCGGAAATGCTGGGTCCATGCACTGTTCGTATTGGCTACCCTGGTAAAGGCGGTAGTGGACACATGGTGCATACAGTCATTGTGATACAGCGTTAAATCCTCCTCTGTTAAATCCCGAATCTCTCCATAGGGAAGTAAGCCGGATTTTAAGAGGGCCTGGAAGCCGTTACAGATTCCAAGGATGAGGCGCTTTTTCTTTAAATGCTGATGGACTGCCTCTTTGACTCTTCTCGTTTCTAAGGAAAATTTACAATAAACTTGGCAGAGCCGTCCGGTTCATCACCGCTGGAAAAGCCTCCCACAAACATCAGGATATGAGCACTGTCCAGCTTCTCCACGAACTCTTCCATGCTTTCCTTTAAATCACCCTCTCTTTTATTTCGGATAATGACCATTTCCACCTCAGCCCCTCTTTTGGAAGGCCCGGGCACTGTCATACCTCGCAATTCGTTCCCGGGAAGACAGGAATCAGGACTTTCACCTGATCCACCTTTTCCGGAGAGAAAAACTCTCTTTCCGTTTCTGTAGACAGGTTCTCACATTTTCCCTTCTCCAAATTCACATACTCCGGATAAAGCTTTTCAAAGGTGCCGGTATAGACTCTCCGCATAGTCTCCTTATCCAATGGCTCTCCATTGGTCAAAATATCCTTTTCCACTGTTCCAATCCTGGAAAGGCAGGTCGACATCCCCGGCTTCAATGACCATAGAGCCCGGCTGAAAGTCTGCAAGGTCTTCCATTGTGACATGAAAACCTAAGTCATTGCCCACTGCCATCTTGTAAAGGGCGGAAAATGCGGAGCCTTCCTCCAAAACATAGACGGAGCAGACCTTTTTCTCCTGAATATAGCGGTGCAGGGTATCATACTGCGCTACCGTCTCCGATACATTCGGAAATCCTCTCTCATCCTTAAGGACCGGCAGGAAATAAAGGGTATTTCCGCAGTTTTTCAGCTCCGGTGTAAGCACTTCATCTACCTTCACCGTACTGCAAGCAAAGGAAATCAGGTTTTTACCACATGAAGATCATTAAAGGTACCGGACATACTGTCCTTGCCCCCGATGGCAGAGATTCCCATGGCTCTCTCGGCGTGCAATGCTCCGAGCAAGGCTTCCGCCGCCATGCCCCACTTCTTTTTATCTGTTCCCAGCTTCTCGAAGTACTCCTGACAGGAAAGATAGAGGGTCTTTCTGTCTCCTCCTACCGCATAGACCTTGGCAACGGAGAGAAGAACAGATACACTGCGGATAAAAAGGGAGAATAGTGAAATCTTCGGAATAAAGCCGTAAGTTAAAACAGTCGCAATGTCACTATCAAAGCCTCAAGTGGGAAGCGCCTGTACGGAGGCCTGCACCGGGCTTAATTCTTCTTTTCCGGTGAAAGGCATTACTACCGTTGTTGCCCCTGATACTGCTGTCAAAGTTCGTAGCCAGTCCCTTCTGGAAGCCACATTTTCCGAAAGCTCTTGTACTGCCTGCCTTATGAGCTCTTATGAAGAAAGGATTTTCCTGCTGATGATCCGTTAAAACAGCCTCTCATGCTGCCGTACTCCGGAGGTCTCAAGGAAAGAGGCCTTTAAGTCCACCACTCTTTCTTTTCCCATATACATTTCCAGTCGGTTTCGATCGGTCACGGTGGCAACATGGGCATATTCGATATTTTCCTCTTCACAGGCTTTGCGAGACGAAGCGTAGTCCTTTTCCGAAACCACGCCGCCATTCTTTCCTGAGATTCACTATTAGCAATTTCCGTGGCATTTAGCCCTGTATACTTGAGAAGCACCTGTCCAGATGAATCTCCATTCCGGGCTGATTTCTCCGATGGCAACGGCAACCCCGCCGGCACCGAAATCATTACATTTTTTAATCAGGCGGGAGACTTCCGGACGACGGAAAAGTCTTTGAATCTTCGCTCTTCGGGGCATTTCCTTCTGTACCTGGGACGCCATAGTGTGTGAAGAGGCACTGGTATGCACCACACTGGATCCGGATGCCCCTGGATGCCATCGGCCGGTTCGACACCGATTAACACCACAATATCTCCCGGCAGGAAGCTCTCTTCGCACATTTTTCAACCGGACTCGCCCCCACTACCGCACCCACCTCCATGTGCTTTCTGCTTACATAGGGAATCATCGATACAACTCCTGTACAAAAGCTCGTGGCGGGCTGAGTTGATTTCCGTAGAGGAATAGCCCTGCATGGCTTTCTTCGAAATCTCCGCCTGAGGGAAGCTTGTTGGGAAGGGTCTTCTCCGCCCTTCCAGGACATTTCCGCTCCGCTGATCCGCATCGCCTGATAGACGAAACTCCGTCCGGATAAGGGGTCTCGAATCGCTCCGCCGATACGGGTACTGGCTCCCCAAATGGCTCAATTTCGTCGGATGATTGTGGGTTTCTGTTTTAAACTGAATCAGCCACTGCTCTTCCTTCCCATCATGCCGTGATCAGTCAAAGAAAGAACAGGCATTGTTCTCGGAACTGACCTCACGGTCTGATCCTTCAGAATGATCCGATGATACTTTTCCCACAATGGTCGCCATATCCATAAGGGTAATCAGTTTCTCCGTCCCCAGTTCCTTTTCGAAGACTCAGGTATTCCTGCAGAGCCTCTTCCATTTCTTCTGAAAATGCTCAGACTCCACGGAAATCTTATCCAGCACCGTCTCAAAGGTCGTATGCCGACAATGGTCACCCAGTAGCAATCCACACATAAAGCTCCGTTTCGCTCGGGTCTCTTTCTTCCCTGAAAAATCCTGAATAAAGAGGAGGTCTTCCATCAGAAGGAAAGATTCATCTCCGTCTTTAAACGCAGCAAGCGCTTTGTGCTGAGCCTCCGAAACCGCTCATATCCCGCATTTCTTTTCTCTCTGCATCCGGCGAGAAAGAAAGAACGGACATATCCTTCTTGGGACTCAATGGGTTCACCAGATACTTAGAAATCTTCTCCAATTCGAGGGCTGAGATTGACGGTCGAAAAATAAGCAAGGTTCCGGAGCGCACAAACGCCTCTACTTTCCGATCCAGGAGTCAGAATACACTGCATCGCACTGTCTGCCCGCTGGTCAAACCGTGCCGGCAAGGTTTCATAGGCAAAATAAAAGCCTTCCTGAAGGGACGTCTTCGAAAACTTTCGTTCACCATCACCTCGAAAACACTGGATTTTTCTGCCCGCTTTCAATACTCTCTTCAATAGAATACACATCATAAATTTGATAAAATGGCCGCGCTTTTACAGGGATAGACTGCGGAACAATTCCTCTACCAGTTTTTCCTCTTCCTGCCAGTACTGCTCTCTCTTTCGTACACAAAATACGTTTATCCATAGTCCACCTTTTTCCCACATATTTAGTGCCGAAGTCCTCCGGCGTCTATTCCATTGTCACTTCTTTAGTGCCCACTAGAATGGGCCTACTTTTCCTGCGTCTACTAAATGCTCACTTCTTCGGTGCCTACTGAATGGTCACTTCTCCTTTCCTCCTCACCACTCTCGATTCTGCCGTGCCTCCGGAAGCATGGATAAAACTTTCTTCTCATCCTCTTTCTTACAAAGAGGGTGAATCCTACCCCCATATTGAAGGTGCCGAACATTTCCTCCTCGACAATTCTCCCACTCCTGTAATTTACTGAAAATAGGGAAGACGGGCAAAAGCACTTTCGTCGATAAGCGCAGAAAGTCCCTCCGTGAAAACCTGGGAGATTCTCCGGAAGTCCTCCTCCGGTAATGTGGCCATGGCGTGTACATCTACTGCACTGAGCACGGGAAGCACTTCCCGAACATAGATACGAGTCGGTTCCAATAAAATATCTGCCGGGCTTTTTCGGAAATCTGCTCCTTTTTCCAAATCCAGTGCATCTTGTCAAAAATGATTTTCCGAACCAGAGAAAAACTGTTGCTGTGGATTCCGGAAGAGGGAAGTGCCAGGATAAGATCCCCTTCCTTCACTTTCTGCTTTCCGTCAATAATCTTCTCCCGGTTAACAATCCCGACAGCAAATCCCGGCAAGGTCATAGTCCTCCTCCCGGTACACGCCGGGCATCTCCGCGGTCTCTCCTCCGATTAATGCCGCTCCTGCTCTTTTACAGCCTTCCGCAACCCCTTCCACAATCTCCTGCCATCTTCTCGGCATGGAGTTTTTCCTGCAGGCGATATAATCCAGGAAAAATAAGGGTTTTGCTCCTGACAAAGGATATCGTTCACGCACATTGCCACACAGTCAATCCCTGATGGTCTTATGTCTCATCGAGCTTCTGCGCGAGTACAACCTGGTGCCCACACCATCTGTGACCGGACACCAGAACAGGATGGGCTTCTCCTGTTCCAGGAAAATAACCTGAAAAGCCCCCCAAATCCGATAACACACCGGGAGTATAGGTCTCTTTGATGAACTTCTTAATCAGCCCCACCTCTTTATAACCCTGCTCTTTGTCAACTCCCTGCCTCTATAGCTTAGTGCCATACCGCCTCCTCTTGGAAAAATATCCACTCCTGTAAAATATTTTTCATAATAGCCCTTATTGCCACAGCAGTCTTCCAGCCTCCAAGACTCAGATACATAGAGACTGTCGCATCCGATATAGTCCCTGAACCTCTTCTACCGTCTTGTTGTAGCCGATAAGCTGCTCGTTTCTTGGAATATCAATCGCATAGATATCATTGAAACCACCTGGGGCTGGCAACCCGGATATGGACTTCCTTCGCCCCGGCATCCTTTAAGATCTTGATAATCCACTTCATGTCGTCCGACGAACGATGGAATCATCCACCAAGATAACTCTCTATCTTTTCAGATTCTCCCTTTATAGCATTTAACTTAATCCTGACACTGCTGACCTCTCTTCCTGCGTGGGTTTAATGAAGGTTCTTTTGAATGTAGCGATTCTTCAAAAATCCCATCCACAAAAGGAATCCCCGATGCTTTCGCATAGCCTTCGCGGAAATTAATCCGGAATCGGAGAGCCGATAACGATATCCGCCTCTGTCGGACACTCTTGAAAGAGTCGTTCTCCCATCTTATATCGTGCCTGATAAACGCTCACACCATCGATAATGGAATCCGGATCGGGCGATAAATCATCTCAAAAAGGCAAGAGATGATGGGATTTTTAGCGAAAAACGATGAACGGAATAATCCCCTTCTCTACAAGAATCATCGCTCCGGGCTCTACATCCTCTAAAAACTCTGCATTCATCGCATCCAAGGCACAACTTTTCGAAACGGCAATGAAGGTATCCTTCAGCTTCCTGAGACACATCGGTTTTTATGCCGTCAGGATCTCTGGCAATCAGCATTTTCCCTTCATCAATGTAGATCAGATTATAGGTTCCCTTTTGAGACTTTCTATATAGTCCTGAAAGCTCTCCAAAGGACCGTTTATTTTATTCACGAGTTCGCAGAAATTAAAATTCCGATTTAAGATGGTGCCGTCCAGAGCAATCATGGAGTTTCCATGGTCTGTCTGATACACGAAGGGCATCATCGGCTCATATTTGGTATTGTGGGAAAAGATACTTCATCAAAACCGATGCCGGAAGAGCCGCTAATATCTTCGATAATCTGTTGATTCAATACCTCCGAAACCAAACCCTTCCGCTTTAATTCACAGACCCTGCCCCTCCATGGTGGTGATGCAGAGTCCTCCTGTCCTCTGTGCTGTAAGCATAGATACCCACTCCAGAAGGTCGGTAATATCGTCTCTTTATCAAAAGAGAAAATGCCGCACAGTCCGCTCACACTCTACCTCCTAGAGACAAACCTGTTCATTCATTTCCTGAACGGATTGCTCATTCTTCCTTATACAGTCTTAACTTCTCTCTAAATCCGGGTTGGACAGAGCCAGCATCTCTATAGCAAGAATGGCTGCATTCTCCGCCCCTGTTTATGGCAACAGTGGCAACTGGCACACTCTTGGCATCTGCACCGTACTAAGCAGAGCATCCATGCCGTCCAGGCAAGAAGACTGGACCGGTACGCCAATCACGGGTTTTATGGACAGTCCCGCAAGCACACCGGCGAGGTGTGCCGCCTTTCCGGCAAAGGCAATGATAATATCAATCTTATTCTGCTCCATACTCTCTACGTAATCCAAAAACAAGATTCAAAGAACGATGGGCTGAAATCACACGACATTCATATTCCACCAAAAAATCCTTCAAAATAGCGGCAGACTTTTTTACAATTTCTTCATCGGAAATACTTCCCATAATCAAAGCAACTTTCATACTTCTCCTTTCAAAACGGTATTCTGAGCAAAATTACACGATACTTTTTAGGAACAATAAAAGAACTGTAAAAAGAGAGCTCGAACAGTCTTTTTGCAAGTAGCTCTCGGAAGGACTCCCGATATTGACCTGTACAGGAGAAAACTGTTCCTTCATTTCCTCTTTTATACAGTTCCTTTTTCCAAAATACTGAATATATCTTCAGGGCTCTACATAGCTGTCTCCGTCAAAAACACGCATATTTCCGCCGGATAGTTCATCGATTAGAATCACTTCTCCATTGTGCCGTCCAAATTCCAGCTTAATGTCATAGAGCGTCAGCCCCTTTTTCTGCCAGATCCTCTTTAATGATTCCGCTATCTGCTTTGTCTTTTTCTTTTCAGCTCTTTGTACTCTTTCCTTCGTAAGAATCCTGAGCATGTCCAAAAGGCATCCTTAGAAATCGGCGGGTCATTTCTTTGATCATCCTTTAAGGTAACTTCTACGAAAGTCCCGGAAGCACGGTTTTGTCCTCTGTATGCCCCGTACCTGCGGATGAAAGAGCCTGTTGCAATAAAGCGGGCAATGACCTCCAGTCCCTTTCCAAAGACCTCACAGGGCAGTACGGTCATGGTATTTTCCGCCACATCTGCATCCACATAATGTGTCTTCACGCCGTTCTTTCTTAAGAGCTCAAAAAAGTACTTACTGCACTTTAAATCCTCTTTTCCAACGCCCTCAATGGTCAGGGCAACGGCATTTGCCCCCGGATCAAAAACGCCGTTCTCTCCGGTGACATCGTCTTTAAACTTTAAAACCAGATTCCCGTCTTCCAGTTTAAAAACATCCTTCGTTTTTCCGGTGTAAATCTTCTGCATAAATTCCTCCTTAAACTCACTGAAATGGTTCTCCAGAAATAAATGAAGCCTCGGAAGCAGGCTTCAAGTGAAACCTGCCTCCGGGGCTTTTATCCCTAAGGTGTCATACTGCCGCGCAGTATGTGTATCGCTCGGACCAGCTTGACCGGAACCCTAGATACACTTTCTCTCGTGATTTATTCTTGGGAATTAGTTCGAATTACGCCACCATCAAACACTCATCTGTTCTTTTGTCAAGAGAATTTACAAAAAATTTTTACCACCCAAGGAAAGAACTTGAATGATTTCTTCATTCATATACTCATACGATTTCCACTTTTCCTCACTACAATGTGAGTAAGCTTGGGCATAAAGTTGTTTGATTTTGTCCATAATAATTTTAGGAGTAAAGCCTGTTGCATCAAGAATACTTTTTGATTTGTGACCGAAATCATCTGATGCGCGACAATATTTCGTAACTCTTCCTCCACTTTTCGTATTTCCCCTGCAATCTCTTTTACATTCTCATCTGAATGGTATGCCTGAATTAATGCGAGGAGATGAGTAGAATAAACTGTAGCACGCCTCGCATCTAAACTGACTGCCCCACTCGTTAGAGCCTTGAATATGTCCTGTATTGTATTTCCGTTTCTCAATACTTCCACCTTCCAAGTCTGTGGTTTTTTTCTTACTATGCAAATGATTTAAATAGTTTGAAATTGGTAACTGAAGTGTCCTCTCTATAATTTGAAAAAACAAGTCCCAAATCACCGGTGTCAAGGAGCGAATAAATCCATCATAGTCTCCACGAGAGAGCTTCAATTGCATTTGCAAGCAATACTCAAAAACCAAGAATGCCTTTTCTTCTTTTTTCCCTCCCTTATTAAGCGGAAATTGGAAGAGCCCTTTATTGTTTTGAATAAATTTCTCTACACTCTCTATATCCAAAAAGACTTCTTTGTAATGCCATTTTTAAAAAGGCAGATATCTAGCCTTCTTCTCTTGGCAAAGCTTCTGCAAAGTCAAAGCTCCCTTATAATCATACTCTTTAATTAGCCTTATTATCTGATTTTCTTGAATTAATCTTGCAAAATCCGGAAGCAATACCTCTGTGCAGCGGTTTTCAAATTCTTCTAAATTATCGATATTATTCTCCCACGCTTCTTCCAGTGAAAATCCATGATGGCTATGTTCATTCATTTTCTTTTCCGGAGTAAAAACTTGGATTGCTGTGCATCGTAAATCCTGTAATAACTGCATGCTTAATAGACAACCTTTCATTGCAGGAGTACCCGATGACACATTGAATAAAAGTTGATCCTCTTGCCCTAAGGTTTCCATAACATAATGAATCCACTCTGGAAATTCCTTATAAAAAGTATTAAAATCCTGCACTTCCGATAGGCTCTCTCGCTCAATCAGTTCTACTTTAAGATCTCCAATCTGATAATACTCAAGCACTGCTTCATTCCTGCATTTCCGTTCTAAGGGTTCTGAACATCTTTCATTTTTTTGAATAACTTGCTTTTCTCTGCCCCGCAGATAAGAACCTTCATGAATCTTCTCATAGAGCAAGTGTAACGATTTAATGTAGCGATTATCTTCCCTATGGTACTGCAAGATTTCTTTGGACATAAATAAAACAATTCGATTCGGACGATAATTCCTCACAATATGCAAGATAGCCCCATCTTGATAATTTACATTTGATAAGGGATCCGTGCCTCCAACAGGAGAAAAATAAAAACTATACTCATAAAATTACTACTCTTCATTTTTCAATTTCTGATTTTGACCAAAGAGAAGCACTTCCCATAGCCTGTCATTCGGTAAATGCGAACACTATCCTCACCAGAATCGATTAACTGAATTTCTTTTTCTAACTCTCTAATAATTTCTTGTCCACCAGCGCTTCAAAAAGAAGACTTTTTGGATGCGCATCCCTACTAGCATTTAATAGTTTTTGCAAATTTATTTCTTCTTTGTTATTAACAATATCATAAATAATAAGAACAAAAATCTTTTTGCAGATTGCTGCTCTTCCGTATTCAAAAATAATTTTCCATTTTGCTCTGCCACCGCTCTTTTAATCCCAAAATCACCGAATATAGATGGGCTCATACAAAGTAAAATCATTTTCTTCCAAAGCTTTTACAAATTGATTCACTTGTAATTCTATGGCTCTTCGAAAACTAATAGAATAGTCCACATAGCTTAAGTATTTTTGATCTGTACGCAGTTTCTTTTTCCAGACGATCATGTAAAAGCTTGAATGCGTCTTTTTCCAAGAAAAACCCCCATCTTTCGCCTTTTATAGAAGTCATCAGATTTTATCTCGTGTCCATTCAACAAACTCATAGCCAGAGAATCAATCAAAACAGCCCTCCATTCTTCCATCAAATCACTGGCTAAAGTTGGATGTTTTTCTCGATCTTGATGTAAGACTCCAAAGTGAGGATTCAACCCCTTTTTCCTCGATTTTTCCATAGATTTCATTTAGTATGATGGCATATCCCAAACTAATCAAAGAATTAAACAGGGTCCTAGGGGGTCTTCGATTACGACCTTCAAAGTAAAATTCCCCATCAATAAGTTTTTCCCAAACAAGAAAAATAAATACGTGCTGCCGCCCTCATATCCCATCAATTCTTCTATCTTTTTACATTGCTCTACTTTTTCCAAGATTCTGTTCATCCCTTTTTAAATCTTCTTCCAGATTCATTTCTTTGTATCTGTTGTAACGTCTGACCATTACCATCTGATTTGAGATTTTTTCCCGAAACAAGTCTTTTGCTTAAACCTAAACAAAAATCCACAGACATTGCAGTCTGTAATCGCTGCCTTCTACATGAACATGATTTGTGAAGACAGTCTTCCATAATAAGCTCCTGTAGTTGAAAAAGCCAACAGTGACACCTCTTTTTAAGCATTCTGTCATACAAGCAGTAGATACTTGTATTCTGCCAAAAAGCTCTATAGACTCAAAGGCTCTATTGGCAAGGTCTTGACCATACCGTCCTTATATTTTATTTGCAAAACGATTTTCCTTCAACCCCTACTACGGCACCCTGCTCACAGATGTACACGTAGCTCATTGTATCCCTCCTTTTTGAGTAATGAATTAGTAAACTAACAATTTTTCTCTGCGCATTTATGCTGACTCTAGTTAAATTATTTCAGTATAGCACGGAGAGTAAAGGTTCGTCCCCTATGGGGGTTCCTTTTTATTTCTATTTGATTTCCAACCACCCAATGTCTATAATAACGAATCGTTTCCGTCCCCTATGGGTTCTTTTTATTTCTATTATGAAGACTGGAAGAAAAGCAAGTTGGACTTACGAGTTTCCGTCCCCTATGGGGTTCTTCTTTTATTTCTATTATGATTACAGGTAGAAAAGCAAGCGGGTTTGACGAGTTTCCGTCCCCTATGGGATCTTTTTGTTTCTATAAAAGGGAGAAATATTTTTGCCAGTTTTCCATATTGTTTCCGTCCCCTATGGGGATCTTTTTATTTTCTATCTGCTTCACTTATACGAAGAAGAGTATTGCTAGGGTTTCCGTCCCTATGGGGTTCTTTTTTATTTCTATGAAAGGCAAAAATATCAGTTAAATGCAATGTATGCTTTGTTTCCGTCCCCTATGGGGTTCCTTTTTATTTCTATTTGATTTCCAACCACCCAATGTCATAATAACGGAATCGTTTCCGTCCCCTTTTGGGATCTTTTTTATTTTCTATCAGACTCACAAGAATCTCTTTATGATTGGGATAGGTTTTCGTCCCCTATGGGGATCTTTTATTTCTATCGAGTTTACTCGTGACGCTATAGTTCTAGCTATGTGTTTCCGTCCCCTTTGGGGATCTTTTTATTTCTATGAAAGCATACCCGGAACTCAGTCGTGAGTTTTGTAACAAGTTTCCGTCCCCTATGGGGTTCTTTTTATTTCTATTAAATAAACAATATTTAAAGAAAAAGGAGAAAAGAGGTTTCCGTCCCTATGGGGTTCTTTTTATTTCTATTTAAAAGTTCGTCGGTGTATCTGCTCTGTTGCCCACGTTGTTTCCGTCCCCTATGGGGTTCTTTTTATTTCTATTAGACTGTGTAGAAAATAGGCAAGTAATTGTAACAGGTTTCCGTCCCTATGGGGTTCTTTTTATTTCTATACATTTTACTACACCCTATAAAGACACAGGACTTTGTAAAGTTTCCGTCCCCTATGGGAGTTCTTTTATTTCTATGATAGTTGTTCATTTTACGCAGTCTTTACCCTCTGTTTCCGTCCCCTATGGGGTTCTTTTTATTTCTATGCTATAGTATTTGTATTCATTAGCTTTGTTTACCATGTTTCCGTCCCCTATGGGGTTCTTTTTTATTTCTATACAAATTTTACAAGCGATGATGAAATTGATTTTTGCAGGTTTCCGTCCCCTATGGGGTTCTTTTTATTTCTATCCTGTCCCTATGGAAACCTTGCCGGGCATAGAAAACCTGCACTTTGCGGTGCAAAAAGTTTTCTCCGGTAAAACCAGGGGATTCGAAGCTTGTAAACTGCTCTGACCCTTGATTTTTATGCCCTGCGGTGCAAAACTACGATTCTACTAGCTCTATCTTCCCCATCCCTTGATCGTAAATATGATTTAGCTGAGGAAAAATTGGTGTTGTTCTGGGCGAAACCCCCAGCTCTTTATCCCTATCATGATGATGGTCTTTAAAATTTTTCGCCAGTATTTCACTTACCAAACCCAAGCCTTCCTCTTGTAAAAGAGGATAGCTCACTGTTTTGCTACAGTAACCTGCACCACCGCCAAGCCATACAATTCCCTTTTCAAAAGTAGGGCGTTGAAAATGCTTGTAGTGGTAATAATAACATTGCTCATTAAAATAATCCAGCGCGGATAAAATCGTATTCAAGGAATAGGGGAACACCTTCGAATCTAAGATTAAATCAAAATAAATCTCCGTTCCCGGGCGCAATACTTCCTTAAAGGTGGAGATAGCATTTGTTTTTTCCTGACCATCTCGAGAAACTCGAGAATCCCTTCTTCTCGGATTTTCTGAAAATAAATCCACCTTTTGAGCCAGATCCAAATCCATTAAAGATAAAGGCAAACTATCTCGTACCAAAAGTCCTCTAAGAATAGAACATACTGCATTCTTTTGATTTTCGAATCTATTTCCATCCTTCAACTCCAGCTGATGAAAGGCTAAAGTTTCCAGTTCTCCCGCTTCGTTACGCAAGCCTCTCTTTCCCCCATCGATTCTTCCATGCTTCACGGTACTGCGTATAGATTGTATTTTCTCTTCATCTATATCTCGATAGGAAAAACATCCCTTCTTCGTCTCTACCCTCTATTTTATTTCCAAGAAGATAGGCTAAAAGTGCCGTGCGAATCATTCCTTTAATACTGGAACCGGGAACATAAGGCCTTCCATTTGCATCTTTTACAAAAGAATGGATTTCATTTAAGCTTGTATTCTCTCGTACGGAAATGCCATAATCATAGCTTTTTCAACTCCCAGCTTTCTCTGGGAATATTTTGATTATGAAGAAAAAGGAAATAAATTAGCATTTTTTCCCATGCCAAGAACATAGTCTTGAAATCGGTCCAGTAGCTTCTCCTTTTCCAAATAGGCATACATCTTCATCGAGTCTAAAACAAACACTCTATTCCTTTGTTTGTCGTAAAGATATTCCGTTTTCTTTAATTGCTTCCCTATCTCCCACATGAATCGGTCCAATTGCCGTAATCTTCATTCTGTATCGCTTTTAAATAGGAGTCATTTTATTTTTCTTCTATCTTAGGATTCATAATCATATCTCCATAAAGCCGCTTTTCCATAACGGTAAACGGATGATTTCCCCATCCGATACATCAAAGACATCCTGTAAAGAGCTTCTTAAAACAGGAGCCGGCTTGAAAACTGTAAAAGTCTTTTTTTCTTCTTTGTTCTTTCGCATAGCTTTCAGAGTATATAAAACCGGAGCGCTTTTGGAGTAGATAAGACGCATCTTCCAAGATACTCTCCAGGTCTTCCTCCGCTTTGGCTATAGCAGAAGATAGAAGCAAATAACTACTTTCTTTTTGTCTTTTTATCGGAGAATCAACTCTGGCGGAAGATAAATCATCTTCTTTACCTTTTTCCAGCTAATTTGATTTTTCTGCTATTTCCTCTCCCAGGGGCTCCTGTTGTAATGCTAAACTTTCCCTTTCCCGATGCTCTTTTTCCTCCGATTCCGACATAGGGAAAAGATTCCAGTAAATCTATATGAAATCTTCTACGTCCTTATCTTCTGTAGAAAAAATACAGTAAAGTCCTGCATCCTCAGCAAATTGGGATTGCTCCACTCGATAAGGCAGGTTGTCCTCATCCTCCAAGATACGAACCATTTCACGGCTAGAACCGAAGTTTTTGTTTCTTAAGCTCTTCCAAAGGGTCTAGCTTACCTTCTAAATAGTATGAAAGCGAGTCCATGGAAAGGTACTTTAACTTTTTATAGGCTTTCTTAAGAATAGAATGTTCCTTCTCTCGCCCCTCTTCCTCTCCCCTTTCTACCGGACACATAGGTTTTGGCAAAAAGTAGCAATATTCTTTCTTTCCCTTGCTTCCTTCTTGCTTCACAGAAAAGGGGAAAGCATCGGTAAATAGTAGCTTTTCCTCTTTAACATACTCTAAAAGAAGCTTTTCTTTCCCTTCTTTCATTGCCTCTAGAAAAAGAGCAGAAAACAGGGTGTCGGCAGAAAAGCACATCTCCCCATCTTCCAATTTACTTTTTCCAAAGTGCACCGGAGTAGAAAAGTTAAATCGTATAATGCTATGATTCATTTTCCTCCTCCAATGCTATTAATTGATCGTTTAATTGATCCGCATATTTTTCCAAAGCTTCGTCTCCGTAAACCAAGCCTGCACTTAAATTACAAAACCGCACTTGTCCATATCCTCTGGTTCCGCTTCCTCCAAGATAGTCCAGTTCTAAAAGCTTCATGCCGTCAATAAGGCTTTGGAAGTCTTTCAGAATCCACTCTTCCTCTGACCCTTGATAATATTCCGAGTGCTTCTCCTTCTCTCTGTCTGTTGTATCCTTTAATTCATAAAGTAATTTCAAGTTAAACTGCGTTCCGGGTATTACTCTTTCTAATTGTCTTGGATTTGCTACAGCAGTAAGTCTATTTATACTATTTTCAAATTTCACCTCTACCGGACTATCCAGACTATCCTGCTCTGCCAAGAATAAATCGGAAAATATCAATCTGCCTACACGAACATTTCCATTTTTAGCAGAACCGAAAAGCCGTAAGATTCCCTCTTCATCCTCATCCATATTTCCGCTTATTTTTTGATTTCTTTGCCTTGCCAAAAGGCTTCTCATCTTTCCCTTTAGGCTGCTTCCGGGAATCATAGGTTGATTGTCTCTACTATTTCTCACTACCGGGGAGTCCACCGCTCCAATAGCTGCAAAACTGGAGGAACCTCCAATATGAAGTCCTGTAACCACTTCCAGCTTTCCTTCAATTAAAATCTTTCCGTACATAGTATTCTCCTTTATCCCCATGGTGGGGTGTATTATCTTATCATCTCATCGAAATGTATATCTGCCGTCCGTATTTTCGCACTCTAGCGGTAAAGAAGCTTTTAACTGTCTTTTCCTCCATAAAAACGCTGAAATGCAACCAATGATTCCATATATTTATGAAGCAGTAGGAATCGCTCTTTTTCGCCTATATTCCGTAGGGTCTCCGGCATTTCTTTATTTGTCTCTGAAGAAACTTCTAAAATACCCTTTAAATTCATAAACAAAGAGGATCGAAGAAAGAATTTTTTGACTTTATCCTCTCTTCCTGCCGCATAGTAGCAATGCATAGTAAGCTCTCTGATTTTACTTCTTACTTCCGAGGGTAAATCTCCCGAGTGTTTCGCTCTTTGTACTACATTATAAATATCCGATATATTGGACAAAATATTCCTGATTTGGGAGGTGGTAATCATGGCACTTTCAGCCTGTAATTCTTGAATTACTTTTTCAGCGTGGTCTAAGTAATTCTCCTCTGTAATCCAGAATACTGTTTCTTTCTCCTCTACCCTAGAAGTAGAAGAACTCCTGTTAAAGCTTCCACCACGATTTCCTGCAAAGTTGGAAGGTCTCTTATTTCCTCCCCCGCTATATCCACCAGTACTTTTATACTCCATGTTGTTCCCTTCCCCTTGATATTCTTTAGGTCTATTGCTCTCTGCGCTTTGCTTTTTATTATCTATCGCCTTCCAATCAATATCCTTCATTTCTCCTCTGATGCTTGAAAGATCCATATCTATTCTCCTTTTTCTTCTGCTTATTTTCTTTTATTTCTTTTTCCGGCGTTTTGTTTAAGTCTTTTCACCGCCTTCTATCATCAGTATCCCTTGTTTTTTAGCTTTTTTGCTCTCGTTCTCTAATCAAATATACATAAAGATAGATCGCAAGAATCAGTTCATTTCTTTCTTTTTCCCGGGGAGCCCAAGTATAGACAGCCTGCGCAAAGTCTTGATACAAGCTTTGCATATATTCTCCCTTATCCTTTGGTTCCATTCGGGAAAGGTAGTAGGCTAATTTGGCTCGGTTAAATCCTTTTCCATTCTTATCTCGAGCCTCTCTAAGCATTTCGAGAGCCGATACAAAAATACCTTTCCATAATCATGAGTACTCCGGAAGAAACACTCAATCTTCTCATACTTCTCTCCCAGTACCATGGTTCTAAATTGTGTAAAGGAATAGCTTTCTTTCTCTTCAAAAAGACAGATTCCATTCTTTTTCTCTAAATTATGCGTTTTCGGATTTGTCCATTCTACTCTCTTCGCACTGTCTTCCAATTCTCCGGTTTCCACTGCCATCCTGTGAATAGGAAAGCTTGGAGAATAAAATCCTATGCCGGCGGAGAAATGTAATTTTCCTCCTGTAAATCTTCTGAAGGCTTCCTGTAAGTCCAAAGCTACGTCAATAACATCATTCCATGCTCCCACCAGGAAGACATCATCTCCCCCGGAATATACCACCGCAATGCTTCTTTTCTCTTGTTTCTGTACCGGCTGATTCTCTTTATCTTCTTTCCAAAAGCTTGCATCAAAAATGGTTTTGGAGTTGTTTGTTTCTTATTCTCTTCCTCTCTGCCAGCAGCAGCAGCTTTTTCCGAATTCTTCAACTTCCTTATAAAAAGTGATAGAGCTCTTTCTTTGTTCCTGAAATTCTACTTCCTTCATCTCCTTGAATTACCTTTTTTAAGATAAAGCTTAAAGAAAAGAGATAATTGTCTAGACAGGGTGGAGGTTCTGGATAATGTGTTAAACCGACCTCCCAGCTCCGGATTTCGAAATCCGCTTACAAAACTTGCTCCCAAATCATCCACATCCGCTCTCAGTACCGATAGTCTCTCAATTCCCTTGGCACTCTTGGCAGAGGCTTTTGGAAGGTTACCGTCTTAGTCTCTTCATCCAATTCCTCCGACTCTGCATAATCCGCTATCCAAAGCTTTGGTGCTAAAAGCTTTATTTCCCGTCTTATACTCATTTTTGATATAGGAACGAACATAGGCATCTTCTTTCATCCATTTGATAAGTTCTTTCTCCTCCTCTACCAGAAGAAGTCTGTTGGAAGGCAGGGGCAGGGACAGATACTGCTCTTTTTTTAAACTTTTAGTAGCTTTTGCATGTTCCAATTTTTCCTGATCCAAGATGATAAAGCTGTTCTTCTTCTCCTGAAAAAGGGCTTTTTGCAAAAGCCCTCTAGGGCTCGACAAATGGGGCAAGCCTCCTCCTCTATAATCGGAAGTGTCTCCACATTCTCCATGCGATGGCAGATACTACATTCCCTTCCACCGGAGGTCTTCCCTTGATTTAAGCTTAAAATATCTTTTGCTGTATATCTGGTTCGCTTTTGTTTACTAATTTCCTCTGAAACCCTACGATAAAGTGCTGCATAGGACTCCGTATTAGCGGCGTCCTTATTACAGAGGACATTGGCAGAACATTCCGCATAGCCGTCTGCCATAAAAAGGGAAATATCAAATTTTTTCAAAAACCACTGGTTGAGTTCCGCCTTAAAGGACTTTAAGCTTGTCTTTAATTTTTCCGTATTGGGAAGAAGCAGGTAGGCATGCCCTCCCCCCTGATACAGTAAAGATGCTCTGGATAAGCTAAGCCGTTCCAAAAGCTCATCCATGACATGTTCCATCATGATTTCCAGATAAAAGCTTCTGGCTCTTAATCCCTTTAAAGCTCCCTTACTGCTGATGGTGTAGATAAAGGACTGAATTCCGGATACATCCATGGAATACAAAAGAAAGGAAGGGGTATCCCAAGCTTCCTCTACTTGTTCAAATACATAAGATTTATAATCGGAAATATTTTTCTCTTCCAAGTATTGGAATAAACACTCAGAAAAATGCCGCTGTCAGCTTTTAAATGGTCATAAAGAGAAATATCCTCTTGCTCCTGCACCGCTGTAGAAGAAGGAATAAAGGATAAGTTTGCTTCCAGTAAGGACAAAAGAGAGGAAATGTATTCTTCCCTAATTTCCATTCCTCTTAAATTCTCCCGAAGATTTCTTTTGACCTCTGTATAGAAAATTTCATCATTTTCTCTTTGACAAGCTGCTCTGTTTTCCGGATAGGGAATAGGATTCTCCGGATTTAAAATTTGTCGAACAAAATGCCATTTTCCTTCTTCATCATTATCTTTACTCACACCATTAAAGACCTTAAATACAGAAGCCAAAGGAACGGAACTGTCGAAAGTCAAACTTTTGCTCTTCTCCTTCGTTTTCCTTATCTCTTCTGTCTGCTGCGGAGGCCATATTATCTGCGATATAGCTTAAATAGGCTAAAGAATCCGGGGCTAAATCTTTCGCCCTCTTTAATGCGGCACCATGATGATAACGTATACAATTTAGGATTTCTGTTTCTTCCGCCCAGTGAATGGCATCATCCTTAGTTCTTCCATCTCCTTCTACGGAAGAATTACCGTCAAGAGAAGCTATAAAATCTTCCCCGATTTTTGCTATGGGTTCCTCCCTCTCCACCGGCTCGTTGCACTGCTTTTTCCAATGTCATGCAAAGAGACTTCCGTAAATTAGTTGGACTTGTCGCTTTTTCCATACTCATTCCTCTCCGTTGGTTTTTGTTTTATGTTTTTTTGTTTCATGATCTTTGTTTTATGTTTTTGTTTCATGATTTTGGTTTTATGATTTTGCTTTATGACTTTTCCTTTTTAGAGTCATTTTCCTCCAGAAGCTTTAAGGCTCCCATTCCTAAAGCAGTCTTAATACCTACTCCGGAATATTCTCCAAAACGAAATAAAAATCTGGCAAAATTACATAAAGCCTGTGTCCCCTTCATTCTCAAAGTCAGTGTTCCGGTAAATGCAGGAAGCTTATGCCCTTCCAAATAAAAGACCGTACTGCGTAAATGATACTGACTTACCAAAGCGTCCTCTACCAAGGCATTCAAAGTTTCCTCATCCTCGCCCTCTTCCCCAAAGCCTGCCTCATCATACTTATGCATGAGATTTTTGAATAAAAGCCGTAAGTCAGGATAATGGATATAGTTTCCATTTTGCTTAAAACAGGTCGGAGCTTAAAAATTGCAGGGAAATATAAGATTCGCCTTTTTCTGTATAAAAGGCGGAGGTCAGCTGCTGAAAGGAAATTCCTCATAATTTTTCCACTATTCTCCCATGAATTCCCTGCTTTTTTTCAGGGTGAATTCCTGTAAAAGCAAAGATTTCTTGATAATGCCTCTCACAATTTCTTCTGTAAAGGCAGTGACCACCCAATAATTTCCCTCTTTAGATAGCTCAAATGTTGAGTATAGGGGCTGTAACCCTCCACTATGTAGCCTTCCCGCCAAATCTTCGTCGATAAGCTCCATTAAAAGCCCATGAAAAGAGGACATCCCCATAGATAGCCTTTCTTCTGTCTCCAACTTCATCCGTAATCGTGCCAGTACCATCTTCTAATCCTCACTTAATTTATTATTTTTTAAAAACCAAATAATTCTATCTCTATTTATTGTATATATTTACCAGTATAAATCATGTATAAACTTTTTATCTATAGTGCAAATATCTTGCAACTCCCAATAAATAGACTACTTTAATTAACATAAAAAAGGGCTGTAAAAATCAAAACATTCGTTTTTGATTTTTACAGCTCTTTAATTTCCTGTTTGAATTTCAAAATTATGCATTTTATATAAAAAGGCAAAAACTATAAAGTGTCCCTCTTCCTACAGCTCCCTATGCGACTCCTCCGTAATTCCCATGAATCTTCTCCTCCATGCCCTCCGGAAGGCTTCCCTCTCCTCCCTTCATATTTCAGATAAGCCAAGTACTCAATATTTCCTCCGGTCCTTTGATGGGAGAATAGCTAAGACCTTCTACGGAAAATCCGATGCTTGCCGCAAATTCGAGAACCGTGCGAATAACTTCCTCATGAACCTTCGGATCCCGTACCACACCTTTCTTTTCCGACCTGCTCTCTTCCCGCTTCAAACTGCGGTTTAATTAGGCAGACCACTTCTCTGGGAGACTTGTGAGCTTTTTCACTACCGGGAGCACGAGCTTTAAACTGATAAAGGACACATCGATAGAGAAAAAACTCGGTTTTTCCGTAAGATCCGTCTCTTCCACAAAACGAATATTGCACTTTTCCATGCAATGCACCCGCTCATCATTTCTAAGTTTCCAGTCTAACTGTCGTAGTCCGACATCCACGGCATAGATCTCTTTTGCCCCATTTTGCAGCATGCAATCGGTGAAACCGCCTGTAGAAGCCCGATATCCATACAAACCCGATCTTTTGGCGCAATCGGAGAGCTCTTTAAAGCCTTTTTCCAGCTTGAGCCCTCCACGGGAAACATAGGGAAGGGATTTCCCTTAACTACGATTTCCGCAGTATATGGAAAAAGTCGTTTCCCGCCTTATCTTCCTTCTCTCCATTTTACGAAGACAAGACCTGCCATGATGGCACGCTTTGCCTTTTTCCCTACTGTCAAAATGTCCTTTCTCCACTAAAGTACATCCAAACGCTCTTTCTTCTCGCCCATTTGCTTCCCTTCTTCTCTATCTTGCTATTCCTAAACTTTTTACTGTTAAATTGATATTATCCAAATGATGTTATCCACATAAGTTCTAAGCAGAATCTGATTTTTCTCCAGTGAAGGCACACAGCAATTTTTAAATCATTTGTACTATTTGTCTTTCATTCTCCTCTCCTGCTATTTTAGAACCTGATCTGCTATCTCCTCTCCTGCCATTTTAAAACCTGACCTGCAATTTCATGGTAAGTGATTCTCCCATTATATACTAAATTTTTTTATAAAATATGCAGAATTATACTAGTCTATTCTTCTAATATCTTGTAGACTGTCCTCTGCAATAAAATGAACACAGAAAGGAAGGTCGATATGATTAGTGCAAGAAACCATTTTCACGGAATCGTAAAAGAAGTTCGTAGAGGAGCCGTAAATGCCATTGTAAAACTCGAAACCACAGGAGGAAATAAGGTAGCTCCACTATCTCTTTAGAGGCTGTTGATGAGCTAAAAGCTCACAGAAGGAAAGAAGGCTTGCATCTTTGTTAAAGCTACTGAAGTCATGATAGGCCAATGAAAACCTCCGCATTTCCGCAAGAAACCAGTGGAAGGGCGTTATAAAAGGAAATCAAAGAAAGGTGCCGTAAACGACATTGTGAAATTGGAAATTGAAGAGGGTGTCATCATCAGCTCCACTATTTCCATGGAGGCTGTAAAGGACCTAAATCTTAAAGTAGGAAATACCGCTGTAGCATTGTGAAGTCCACTTCCGTAATGCTCGGAGAGGAAGAGTAATTGCTTCTCAAATAAATTACTTTAGAAGTACTTTCCTTGAAAATGAAATATCGCGCGCTTTGCGAGCGGTACTCGGTATGAAAAAAATGAGTAATCTATCTTTTAGCCTATCTCTTATTTTTCAGAAAAAGCGCTTGGATATCGTAATCCGAGCGCTTTTAAAATATGAGTTATGTTGTTCTTAGTTTTTCTTCAACAAGTTTATCTATATCCTCAAATGCATTTTTCCAATCGTTCTACATGATAGATATCATATAAATCATAAATTAGATTTGTAAGATCTATTCGATCCCAAAGTTTAAGAATCTCACTAGCCTTTTCCTTCTTGAAATCAGCATACCGCTCCAAGAGGTAAATAAAAATTCTCCTTCTTTACTCATTTTCTTCACCTCGTATATATTGCAGTGTGCGGATCTCCCGTAATCATCTCACTTTCCCACATTTCAAAAAACGATCTGCGGACTGAAGCTATAAACCCTCTGTCAAGGGTCCAAGAGCATTTGATATGTTTCTGAAAATAAAAAAGAGCGAATTGCTTTCATGTCTTCTATGCCATATTTCGCTTTTATCAAATAGATTACCTGCCGATCAAAAAAATCTCTTGTTCTGGCATTAACTTCAGTCACTCTATTTCACTCCCTTCAAAAGTCAAAAAACGAATCGCTTTTTCTGTCAAAAAAATTTTAACTTCTTAAATTCAGTATAGCATAGATATGAATGCACTGTTCAGCTATCTTTTTTTAGCATAGCTATTTTAGGACTGTAGAAGCTACTTTCTACAGCCCTTATTTTTACTTAAAAAATCCCTTCACCTCCAGCCCTTCTATAATGCTGTCCGAATCAATCTTCAGCATTTCCCGAAGCGTAGAGACATCGCCGTGCTCCACATAGGCATCAGGCAGGGTGATATTTTCCACAAAAATTTCCTTGAGATGCGCCTCCATATAGGAGAGTACCGCCTCTCCAAAACCGCCGGCGCGCACGCCCTCTTCCAGCGTGAGAATCTTTCTATAGCCTTTTTCAGAAAGATTGTCCAGTATTTCCGTGTCAATCGGCTTGGCAAAGCGGGCATTCACAAGGCTTAATTTTACACCTTTTTTTGCCATTTTCTCCACGATATGCTCTCCGGTTGAAACCATGGAGCCAAGAGCAAGAAGCGCTATTTTCTCTGTCTGTTTCTCAGTATTTTGATCCGACTCTTCTATCAATATCTCCGCCTTTCCGTACTCTATCGGCTCCTGTTTTTCAGAGAAGCCTTGGTAGGCTGTTCCTCTCGGGTAGCGAATCGCAATCGTCCCCTGAAACTGCAAGGCAAAATGCAGCATCTCCGTAAGTTCCTTCGCATTCTTCGGCGCCATAACCGTCATATTCGGAATACTTCTTAGATAGGAAATGTCGAAAAATCCCTGGTGCGTTTCTCCGTCCGCTCCCAACAAGACCCTGCACGGTCAATCGTAAAGACAACCGGAAGCTTCTGCAGGCAGACATCATGCACCATCTGGTCGTAAGCTCTTTGCAGGAAACTTGAGTAAACCGCAAAAAAACCGGCTTTAGTACTGCGCTGGCAAGCCCTGCTGCAGAGGTTACCGCATGGGCTTCAGCTATTCCCACATCAAAAGAAGCGTTTCGGAAAGGCACTTTTCGAACTTAGCAAGACCTGTTCCGTCCGGCATAGCTGCTGTAATCGCTACAATTCTCGAATCTTCCTTTCCCTCTTTAATCAGGCTTTCCGCAAAAATATCCGTGTAACTCTTCTCCGTACTTTCTTTTTACTTTTTCCCGTAGCAATGTCAAATGGTACCCGACGCCATGGAATACACTGGGATTTTTTTCGCCGGAGACATAACCCTTTCCTTTTTTTGGTAACCACATGCACGAGTACCGCATGGTCTATACGTTTTGCCTCATGGATGACCTGCTCTAAGGCATGGAGATTATGCCCGTCCACCGGTCCAAGATACGTTAGTCCCATATTTTCAAAAAGCATACCGGGTACAAAAAGCTGTTTGATGGAGTTCTTTGTATTCTTCAGCCGCTCCACAAGATGATTTCCAACCAACGGAATCTTCCCAAGACCGGAAGCCAGATTTTTCCTTAAAAACGCGTATAACCCTTATTGGAACGGATGCCGTTTAAATAGGTGGACATACCGCCCACATTTTTGGCGATCGACATCTCATTGTCATTTAAAAATGATGATGAAGTTCTTCTTCATCTTGGAGGCATTGTTTAAGGCTTCGTAAGCCATACCTCCCGTGAGTGCCCCGTCACCAATTACTGCAACGACACTATAATCTTCTCCCAAGATATCCCGTCCCTCCGCAATACCGAGTGCTGCGGAAATCGAGGTCGAGCTGTGCCCGGTATTAAAAGCTGTCGTATGGACTTTCCTCCCGCTTTGGGAAACCGCTGATGCCCTTGTATTTTTCGAAGAAGTGCAAAGTCATCCCTGTCTTCCGGAAAGAATTTTATGCGTATAGCACTGATGCCCCACGTCCCAGACAATCTTGTCCTTCGGGAGATTCAGTGCATGAAACAATGCAATGGTCAGCTCTACCACGCCGAGATTTGAGGGCGAGGTGTCCTCCATTGTCGGACATTTTTCTCTATGATAAAGCGTCGTACTTCCTTCGCTAAGATTTTTGCTCTTTCAGGGACAGCTTTCGTACATCCTCCGCCCCGCTAATGTTCTCCAATAACATAAATAAACCCTTTTATTATATTATTTATTACTCTTCCAATATGTGTAGTACAACCGGCAAAAGTTTCAAATCATTCCCATAATATGAACTTTCTAATTTTATTTCTTTCTACTAGCAAGGTAAACTGCCAGTTCTTTTTAGGAAAATGTAAGCCTTTTTCCGACTCTTTCCATAGTGCATCCTGCCCTGGTATCCTTTGGGTTTACAAACTTGTCCTCATCCACTCCGGCTTTTTGTGCTTCCTCTACAAGCTTCTCTTTAAGGCTCTCCAGCGCGGAAATGAGCCTTTTCCGTATACTCCTCTACCTTTTCTTCCGCCTTTTCTCTTCCGAAGAGGAAATAAGCCGTTGTCTTTCCTTCCTCCGTATCGGAATGCACCGGCTTTCCAAGCTCCTCCGTCGTAGAGATTTCGTCTAAAATATCATCCCGAATCTGAAAGGCAAGACCAAGTTTTTCCCCGTAAAGCGCAATCTCCTCCTGCACTTTTTCCTCGGCACCGCCCAAGATAGCGCCCATGCGGAGAGATGCCCGAAGCAGTGCTGCCGTCTTCTTCTCCATAATAAAGAACAGCTCCTCTTCGGAAAGAGGCTGTCCCTCTTTTTCGAGGTCTACGACCTGTCCGCCCACCATGCCGTCTATGCCGGACTCTCTCGAGAGCACAAGAAGCGCCGAAAGTACTCTTCCTTCATAGCGGGAAAGCAGGGGATTCTTTCTCTTCTCTTTCTGAAATGTTTCCAAAACCGCCTGAAAAGCATAGAGCGAAAGAGCGTCTCCCGCAAGGATTCCCTGCGCCTCCGAAAAATGTGCCCAGGTGGAGTCCTGCCCTCTTCTCACGCGGTCATTGTCCATAGCAGGAAGGTCATCATGGCAAAGGGAAAAGCTGTGAATCATTTCGATGGCAGCCATAAAGGAATGTAAAATCGGAAGAAGCACTTCCTTCTCTTCCTCTTTGCAGCAGAGAAAAAATGCCTCCTCTACTAAAATCGGGCGAATCCTCTTTCCCGGCGCCATAAGACTGTAGTTCATCGCCTCTCTGCCGATCCGGTCAAAGCCCTTTTCTTCCGCTAAGAAACTCTGTAAAATGGCTTCCACCGCTTCTTTCTTTTTCCCGAGTGCCTCTTTGATACTCATTATTTTCCCTCTTCACCGTCTAAGATACGGACTTGCTTTTCGATTCGGTCAATGCTGGAATTCGCTTCCTTTAGAAGCGCTACCGCCTTTTCATAAATTGCGAAGCTCTTTTCCAGACTTTCCTCTCCCTCCATCTTTTGTAATAGGCTATCCAAGTCCGTGAAAATCTCGCTTAAATCTTTTTTCTTATCGCTCTTTTCGTTCTTTTCGCTGTTCTCCACTTTCTCCGCTTTTACTTTTTTTTCAGGCTTGCCCGCATTTTCCTTCGAAGCAAATTCTATCTGCCCATCCTTGCCTAATGCCGGCATCTCGTCCTTTCCCTCTATCATATCCTACACTCTCCTCTTAATTGTTAGTTTATCCGATATACATTCTTAGTTTTTTCACCTTTTCTTTGCATTTCCGGAAAAAAAACGATTTGTCAAATCCATCCATTCTGTCTTCCCATATCACATGGTTCTCTTACTTTCAATCTCTTCCACTCTGGCTTTTGCGGAGCCGTCTGAGAAATGCAGTTCCAAAAGCTCTCCCTTTGTCAGCTTTTCTGCACTGCTTACCCTGCGCCCTTCCTCGTCTCGAACATAGGAATAACCGTTTGAAAGAAGGCGAAGGGGGGAGAGCGCCTCAAACTGTTCCGAAAGAAGTTGCATTCTATGTCTGTTTTCTGCCAGTTTCTCCTCCATAAAGCGAGGAAAATCCTGATAAACGGTAAGACTGTGCCTTGCCTTTAAAAGCTTTTCCTCCATAAGATGCGGAAAGCTCTGATAACGACTAAGGCGCGCCTTATCTTCACTGAGTCTCCGCTCCATAAGCTTTGCAAAATTACCGTAATCTTGCAAATTCTCCTTGGCGCTCTGCAGAGCCTTCCCCATCTGATTTTGCAAGCGATTCTGTAAATCCAAGAGCCGATGCTGTTTTCCCTGTAAAATGGCTTTGGGATGCAGAACGGAGAATTGCAGCTCCTTCTCCTTCAGTCTTTGCCTAAGGAAAAGGATTTTCTTCTCGATTCGCTCGTGAAAACTATAGGTATAGGAACTTAAATCATCCACAAACTGCATGTAGTCAAAGACCGCAAGCTCTGCCGCAGCAGAGGGAGTCGGTGCACGTAAATCCGCCACAAAATCCGCAATGGTCGTGTCGGTTTCGTGACCGACAGCGGAGATAATGGGGGTCTCCGCATTAAATATTGCCTTTGCTACCGCTTCTTCATTGAAGGCCCAGAGATCTTCAATGGAGCCGCCTCCTCGCCCTACAATAAGAGCGTCTAAGCCCAGCTTATCCAGCCTCTCTATTCCCCTCACAATGGACGCCACAGCGCCTTCTCCTTGCACAAGAGCCGGGAATAGCGTGATTTCCACAAAGGGATTTCTCCGTCTTGCAATCTGCACAATGTCTCTTACCGCCGCACCGGAGCTTGCTGTAACCACACCGATACGTCGGGCATATTTTGGAATTGGCTTCTTATACATGGGATCAAAGAGTCCCATTTCCATAAGCTCCTTCTTCAGCGCTTCAAAGCGAAGGTATAGATCTCCCTGCCCTGCAAGCTGGAAAGAATCCGCATAAATCTGATAGCTACCCCCCTGTTCATAGAGACCGATTCTTCCCGTGCAGAGTACCTTCATGCCATTTTCCAAACGAAAACCAAGCCCCGCCCTCTTTCCGGCAAACATGATGCCCGAAAGCTGCGAAGCTTGATCTTTAAGCGTAAAATAAATATGTCCCGACGGGTGCATTTTCAGGTTGGAAATCTCTCCGGACACCGTAAGGTGAGAAAGAAAGAAATCCTCCTGCATCATTCGTGCAAGATAACGATTGACCTGCGAGACCGTATATTCTTTCTTGGAAGCTCTTTCCATAAACTAATCTTTCTTGTTCAGAACGATGTGGAAAGAAGAATTTTTCTGCTCTTTCTTCCCCTTCTTCTCGCTCTTTTTTCCCTTCTTCTCTACCCCTTCAGAAAGTTCCGGAGAAAGCTTTGGAAGAATCCGCGCAAGTACACCGTTTACAAAGGAGCCGGAATCTGCTCCGCCATACTTCTTTTGCAATCTCCACTGCCTCATTCAGGACCACCTTCTTCGGAATGTCCTCTTGGAACTTCAGCTCATAAAGAGAAAGTCGAAGCACCGTAAGGTCTGTCTTACTCATTCTCTTTGTGGTCCAGCCTTCCGTATCCGCATTAATCATGCTGTCCAGCTCGGGAAGCTGCTCTAAAATCTTCAGCACCTCTTCCTCTAAATATGCCTTTTCTTCATCGGGAAGACAGTCAAAGGCGATGATACTCTCATCGTCCTCCTCTTTTTCAAAGGAATAGTGGCTGATTCTCTCTGTCTTCTCCTCTCCCTCATAAAAGAGGGTGGAAAAATAAAAAGCTTAAACTTATGGCTTCTTTCTTCTCTCTTATTCATTCTCTTTATTTACCACTCCGGAAATCCTGATATTCACTTCAGAAACTGTGAGTCCCGTCATATTGTTGATGCTTGCGGAAACCTTATCCTGCACAAGGTCGGAAACCTTCGGGATAGCATAGCCGTATTCCATATTGAGGCTTAAGTCCACCTTGACCTCTCCCTCTCTTACCTGTACCTTCACACCTCTTGCAAGGTCCTTGATCCCGAGCTTGGAAATGAACTGTCCGGACCAGCCTCCGTCCATGGAATGCACACCTTCTACCTCGGTTGCCGCAATACCGGCAATAATGGCAAGCACCTCATCGGCAATCACCACATCTCCAAAACTGTTATTTCTCTCTATCTGAATGTTCTTCTCATCTTCCATATAGCCCTCCTATCGTCTTTTACAATACTAAGCCTTGGAAAATTCTACCATAAAAAGAGAAAAGGGGAAAGATGTTTAAAGCTCCGCTTCCTTAAGTAGTTCCTCCGCATCATTCTCTATATAGTCCGGATCCATATGGGTAAGAAAATGCCAGTCTTCCGTCCCCTTTTTTCTGTAAAGCACGGCTTCTCCGTCCTCCGAACCGAAGTAGGCCCGGTCCGCTTCATAACCCTTTTCCTCTAAGAGCGCTTTTATCTTTTTGTACTGAAGCTCCCGCTTTTCGATATAGTCTTTCACTTCTTCATTCGGAATAGCATAGGCATCCACACGGGTACAGCCCTCTACCATGCCTTTTCCGGGAGAACTCAAATCCGGTATTTCTTTCCAGAAAATGTCTATATCGCCTTCTTCGGTAAACATAAACTTACTAAAGGGAACTATATTTCCTTTATAATCCAGCTCCAAATACTCCGGAAGCTTCCGGATATCCAGACTTTCATAGACAAATCCCTCTTCTTCCTCGAAGCGGTAGCCGTTCACTTGAGAAATAAAGTCTCTTCCCTCTTCTATCGTGTGGAACAAGCCGATTTCCGTTCCTATGCCCTCTTGGTTTAATTCTAAAATGAACATATTCCCTCCTTTATCCCTTACCCGCTCTGATGCAACACTTTTCCTAAGCGCATTAAAGTAAACACTGAATCCGAAATAGGAATTTCCCGTCTTTTTCCAAGCTCTCATAGGGAATCTTATAGTTGTTTAATAAGGTGCTCACAATATATAAACCCAAACCGTTACTGTTTTCCTTATTTAAATCAAAACTCATACCATATCGTTTCCGTATCAATAACTGTTCTTTTACTATGTTCCCTGTTGCCCTCCGTTTTTTCAAGGTAATGCTTTTCCTGCTTCAGTCCATAAGAAGGATGAACGCTGTTCTCCACATAAAACCAGTCCTCTTTGGCATAGATGTCAACAGAGCCGCCTTCCTCCGTATATTTTACCGCATTACTCAGCAAGTTAGATAAAATAATCTTTAGAGCCGGCTTTCCTATATAGAGCTTTTCCTCTGTTAAACGGTTCTGCAAATGCAGCTTTTTCTGCTGTATAAGAACCTCGTACTTTTCCAAAACAGGAAGCAGTACAGTCCGAATCTCCAGATTTTCTTCATCTTCCTTTAGATTTTCCAAAGAGGATACGGAGAGGATCTGGGAAATATTTTGGCTAAGACTGTCTACAGTGGCGATACATTCCCCGATATAGCGGTCTCTGTCCTTATATTTTCCGATATTGTACTGCATATTTTCCAAAATGATTTTCAAACTCGCAAGCGGTGTTTTCAGCTCATGGGAAGCCCCCTTTAAAAAATCATATTTCAGTTTTTCGAGCCTTAAAATCTCCTGGTTTTTCTTTTCTACATTTTCAATGGATTGTAAGAGGCTTCGATACAGGGTATTGATTTGTGCTTTCAACTCCCCTACCTCATCTTTGGAATCAACCTCTAAGCGCGCCTCTTCATTTAACGCAATCATCTTGTCGGTCTCGTTTTTGATTTCCTGAATGTGATTTTTAATCGCCTTGGCATAAATCAAGGAAACTACTGCAGAAAATAAAAGGGAAATAGCAAGGGAAAAGGGCAGAAATTGGAGGCTCAGTTCCTTCGCTTCCTTTTGCATATCCGCGGTGGAAATAAACAGTAAGCTCAGCCTCTCTCCCGTATTCGTTTTAATCTCCCTTTCTTCTATAATCATCGAGTTCGTCTTACTGTCAAAATCAATGGAAACCGTATCATCTATGGGAATATTCGTGTCAACGGGAATGGACAGACTCTCCGTATCATTCTTTACAAAGGCATGAATATCACTGCTTTTAGAATAAAGAGCCAAAGTATTCTCTATTTCTGTAAGGGACTTTCCCTCCATAGCAGCGGAAACCTCATTTGCCCGATTCGTAATGGCTTCCTTCCTCTGCTCTAAGTAGCTAATGGGGAAAAAGAAAAAGACCAAGAGATGAATCAAGAGGATAATGATTCCGAGAACAGAAAAAAGCTGTATGAACATTTTCGGAAATAGCTTAAGATTTTTCATTCTCTCTCCAACTTATAGCCCACATTTCTTATTGTGAAAATGCAGTCCAGCTTGAGTTTTTTTCGTAACTCTTTGATATACACATCAATCACTCTGTCAAAGGGAATTTCTTCCGTTTCTTTCCAGACATGGTCTAAGATCTGTTCCCTTGTTAAGGCCTGCCCCTCATTTTCGAAAAGATACTTTAATATCTCTACTTCTTTCGCATTCATGTCTACAGACTTTCCGTCCACCTTGGCAGTGTAACCGGAAAAGTCCACCTCTACATTTTTATAGAAAAACTTCTCCTCCTGCCCGTAATTCTTCTCTATCAGCGAGTCGATTCTCGCCTTTAGAAGCGGGAGAGAAAAGGGTTTTTCCATATATCCGTCCGCAAGATTCGTAAACGCATCAATCTTATACTCTTCATCGCTAAAGGCGGTGAGAATGAGGACAGGGAGCTTACTCTGCTTTCGAATCTCCTTTAAGACCTCGAGACCGTTTACAAAGGGAATCTGAATATCCAAAATGACAAGGTGAATCTCTTTGTTGAATTTCAAGAGAGCTTCCCGACCGTCTTTTGCTTCCACTATAGTGTAGCCAAATTCCGAGAGGAACGCTGCGATGCCCTCTCGGATACTCTGATCATCTTCCACGACAAGGATGTTCATAGTCCCTCCCACCTCGTTCATCTTCTTTCGTGCCATACTCTTAGAGCTTGAGGCAAGACTTTACCCTACTGCCCTCTCTAGGCCTTTGCTTTTACCGTTTCTTTCGACACATCCAGCTTCGTTATCCCACAGGCAATCGCATCCACCGGACAGGCATTTTTACATTTTCCGCAGCGGATACACTCCAAATCATTGCAGTTTTTCACCGGATCACATTGCATTTCGCAAACCGCCTTACATCTTCCGCAGTGAATGCACTTCTGATGATCCAAGGTATAGCGGAAGAGGGAAACGGAATTAAAGAGAGAATAAATCGCGCCCAAGGGACAGATATACTTACAGAAGGGTCGGTAAATGATTATGGAAAGGAGAATGGTCAGAAGCAAAATCAAGCCCTTCCATGCATAGAGAAAGCCTACGGCTCCCCGCATACTAGTGTTCATCCAAACCAGAGGAATCCCTCCCTCCAGCATTCCCACGGGACAAATCAGTTTACAAAAATAAGGCGCTCCCTGTCCGATAATATCCACCAAAAACAGAGGAAGGAGAATGACGAAGACCAGTAAGATAAGATACTTCGCTTTTCGTAAAGCCTTGTCTCCCTTAAAGGTTTCTATCTTTTTCACAAAGGGAATCTTATGCAATAAATCCTGCAACAAGCCGAACGGACAGAGATAACCACAGACCCCTCTTCCGATAAGTGCTCCCACAAAAAAGAGAAAGCCTACCACATAGTAGCTAAACTTAAATTTCGGGCTTCCAATGACCGCCTGTAAAGCCCCAATAGGACAGGAGCCCTTTGCTCCCGGGCAGGAATAGCAATTCATGCCGGGCACACAAAGCTGTTTCCATTTTCCTCCGTAGATTTTTCCGGTCTTAAATCCCTCAAAGAAGGAATTCGTAAGCAGAAACCAAAAGGATTGGAAAACATGCCTTACATTGTTTCTTGCTTTATATTTATCTTTTTTTGACTTTCCGTTTATGAGCTCTTTTAACTTATCCAATGCCAATACACTCCATACAAACTTTGATTGCCTTATTTAAAACGATTAGTACCTCTCCCCGCTGAGCTCCGATATACATCATGGCAATGCCGAGTGCTACGAGAGCCACGGAAAGGACACGAGATTTAAAAAAATATTTCTGTACATTTTTCCTCATTTCTGATTCATTTCTGAGCTTTTTCGATTCTATGTTCCATTCATTTCTTTTCTTCCGCTTATACGTTTCTTTAATATTTTTCTTCCGATTTTTACCTTTCGTTCATTTTCTTTTTCTTCCTACAACGATATACCTTTTTAAAAATAATATCTAACCTTCTAAAATAGTATCTAAATGTAAGCGATAAAGGACTTTAGTTCTTCAAAGCGGAAAGTTCCTTCTCGATGATTGCTGTCCAGTCCTTCTTATTGTGAGAACCGGAATAGGTCCCTCCGACAATCTGTCCGTTCTTATCCACGAAGAAGGTCTCCGGAAGAGCCTGAATACCATTTAATCTGCCGTTGAAATTTGTCTTATCCGGCATAAGGAAGGAGTAATTCGCCTTGGTTTTCTCCTGAATGAGCTTCGCCTTTTCCAGTGCTTCCCGATTCTCTCCTGTATCATCCACGGTATCGGTCACAATTCCGATGATATTGACTCCCTTCGCCTGCATTTCCTTCTGCACCTCGACAAGGTCCGGAATTTCCTGAATACAAGCAGTACACCAGGTTGCAAAAACATTGACCATGGTAAGGTCGTAATTTGCAAAGTCTTTACTGCTAAACTCTTTTCCGTGAATGTCCTTTGTCACAATATTACTTAAGTCAGTAACCGTATTTCCCGCACCCTCCATAAAAAGTGCATGGTATTTTTCCAAGTCAGACTTTTCTGCAAGAACAAAACCATTTTTCCGGACGGTCTTTTTTCCGTAATTTCTACCGACGTCTTTTTCAATTCCTCAATAGTCTCTGCATCAGCTCCACTGTTTATACTAAGGTAATAGCTGTATTTTCCGTCTTTGGAATCTCCGAGCTTCGTATGACTGTCGCATTTTGTAATCTTCCCGATTTCTTCTTCGGAAAGACTCTTTTCGAACATCCCGATGGTACCGATTCGTTCAAGGCTCTCCTGCCACTTTTCGTAGCCGTCTCCCATCTTCCCGATTTCCGCATTTTTCTGCTCGTCCGTAAGCTTACTGAAGTATAAAAGCGCATACTTTAGGTCCTGATCCAGAGGGCTTTGGTCATCGAGCATCACGATGTCTTTTGTCTTCATCGCTTCTTTTATTTTTTCGGAAAGACTGAATTGCAGTCCCAAATACTCATAAACATACTCGTCTTTTACAGGAAGAGTATAGTCTGCAGGCTTAAAGCTGTCGCCGTTACTGTCCATATTTACGGATACTCCCGCTTCTTCCGGACTAACTACAAGCCCCTGCTGCCCGGCAGCATCTGCAGCTGCCTCCGTGGACGCCATAGAAGACTGCTCTGCCACGCCCTTATTTTGACACGCGGTAAAACTCAAACCTGCACATAAGCTGAGTACCAGAAATGCTCCCTTAAATTGATTCTTAACCATAAATCTTCCTCCTTAAATCACTTTATCATTATACGCCCTAATTCTTAAACTATCCCTCTCGAAAAAAGAAAGAATTCCTTTTCCGGCATAATGTTTCTCTAAACAGAATACAGGGCATTTATAAAATGAATATGAAATAGAAGGAGCAATATCTTTATATCATCCAAATCGGAACGATGAAGTTTTCTTTATTAAATGCAGATAAGTCTGTCTTTAAGCAGATGACCGCTCCATTTCCCCTTTTTAAAGATGACTTGTCCAAGACCGGAAAGACACGAAGAATTTCCGCTGCCGGATTGGCAGACTTTTTAATTTCTATAGGATGGAGCTCTCCGTCCTGCTCCAGAACAAGGTCGATTTCTTTGGCATCTTTATCCCGATAGTAATACATAAACGCCTCTTTCCCTTGATTCAAATAGGTCTTTCGTATTTCCGAAACCACGTAATTCTCCAAAATAGCCCCGCTCATCGCGCCGCTTGCAAGTGTTTCCGGACTGCTCCACTTGGTCAGATAGGCAACGAGTCCTGTATCGTAAAAATATACTTTCGGTGTTTTAACAAGACGCTTTAATAAATTGTTGGAGTAGGGATATAAGTAAAATATAATGCCCAAGGTTTCCAAGATACCCAGCCAGTCTTTTACCTGCTTTTGATTCAACTCCGCATCCCTTGCAAGTTCACTGATATTCAGCATCTGACTGCACCTTGCAGCAAGTGCCGTAATAAAGCGTAAAAACTTTAAGGAATCTATCGCATCCGACAGGCTTTTTACATCTCTCTCAATATAAGTACTTAAATAGCTGTTATAGAAAATACCGGGACTGCTTATATCCCCACTCACAATAGCCGGCATGGAGCCTTTAAAAATACGTTTAAATATCTCTTCTGCATCGGCAAGCTTTCTCCCCTTTTTTCTGGAAAGCAGGCTTTCCGTATCAAGCGTGAACATTTCCTCTTCTCCTCCGTAGGCCTCCGCTTGAGAAAGTGAAGACAGAGAAAGTAAGGCAACTCTTCCTGCTAAGGATTCTTGTACGCCTCGCATAAGCGAAAAGACCTGCGAGCCCGTTAACCAAAAATCTCCCTTTTTTTGTTCTTTATCCACAATAATCTTTATGTAGGGAAAAAGCTCGGGAGCATATTGTACTTCATCAATGAGAATAGGCGGTTTATGCAACTGTAAAAACAGTTCCGGATCCGTCCTCGCAAGCTCTCTTTCCTGCAAATCATCCAGAGAAACATAATTTCGCGCTGTCCCTTCCATCAGTTTCTTAAGCATGGTGGTTTTTCCCACTTGACGCGGTCCCGAAAAGAAGCAGTACCGGATATTCTTTTGTCACTTGCAAAACAATCTTTTCTAAACTTCTTCTGATGTAGGACATATCTTCCTCCTATTTCGAAAGTAAGGCAATGGATTTACCGAGTCTTTTATAGCTGTATACTCTATCCTTTTTTTGTAAATTTTCGGCTAATTTGTAATATGATTCCATATTAGCCGAAATATTGTATTTAGACAATATATAACTTCGGCTAAAATAGAGTCTCTTTCTATTCTAGCCTAAGCCACTCTGCGTAAAATAAATACCATTATGAAAAAAATATACCTCTCTATTTCCTTGACTTATCCTCTAAACTCTTAATTCCTGTGTTGTTCAACTTTTCAATTGACAGCAGCTGAGTTCTTGCAAGCTTTCTTAGTTCTATCATTCTTTCTTTTTGATCCATGCCTTTTCCGATAAGAATTGCATTATAGCTTTCCATATTGGCAAGAACCAATAATTCATTTAAACTCGCATAGTCTCTCATATTACCTTTTAGGTCCGGATTTTCTTCACGCCACTGTTTTGCTCTTTTGTTAAACAAGGCAACATTTAGCATATCTGCTTCACTTGCGTATTGATAAGATAACTGCTCGTTGGTAAGATCCTTTAAGAGATATTCTTTGATTGCATCTGTATTTTCGATCCATCTCTGAGGCGACAATGTAAATGCATTTGTTCCTGCTTCCTTTCTAAAGGAGTCGAATTCGACCCCTTTAAAACTCGGATTATGAATAGTCTCCCAGAGACCAAGGAATTCAATTGTATCTCTTACTCTCAGCCAGTTTTTAACAACATCTTTAGGTTCATGCACGTTTTTATATCTTGCTATATCCGTTAGACTTATATAGTCATTTTTAAAGTCTTCAGTATAAATTTGAATAGCAAAAACCTTTTTGCTTCAATCGTGTCTTTTTTTCACCATAGACATATGAGTTCCTCCTTAGTGGACGAGCTAAGATCCGCCCTTTCCTACAGTGCTGGTTTTTCTCTTTTCGCCGATAGATTTTTGTTTTCAGCTAAAATGGAGTTCCTTTCCATTCTAGTCGAAGCTACTCTGCATAAAATAAATACCACTTTGAAAAAAACCATATAGAATATATCTCTTCCAAGGAAATTCAAGAAAATCACAAGCTAAATTTTAATGTCCACATCATATACCTTAATCTATTCTTCCCTCAAAAAACGGCGTACTTCCTGTTCTAATTGCTCCTTGTTCGGTAAATAGAGCTGATACCGACTGACGAACAGCTGATTGGAAATGTTCTGTGTCGCATACTTAACCATCAGTTTGTCCTCATAGGCTCCCAGCACAATTCCAATAGGCTCGGTATCGCCCTCCGTATTCAACTCTTCACGAAAGTAGTTTAGATATAGGTTCATCTGTCCAATATCCTCATGTTGTACCTCGCCTCGCTTCAAATCAATAAGGACAAAGCACTTCAGGATACGGTGATAGAAGACCAGATCGACCTTATAGATTCTTCCGCCGATATTGATTTTCTGCTGTCTGCCCACATAGGTGAATCCTTTGCCAAGCTCCAAGAGAAACTGACTCAGGTTATTAACCAGCGCATTTTCGAGATCTCCCTCTTTGTATACCGGAAGTTCCGGCAAACCGACAAACTCAAAAACATAAGGATCTTTCAGAATATCCTCTGCCTTCTCAACCACCTGTCCTTCTGTTGAAAGCCGGATTACTTCCGTTTTGTCTTTGCTCAACGCCAAACGATGAAACAGCATACTCTTCATCTGTCTTCGGAGTTCCCGAACACCCCAGTTATCCTGTTCACATTCTTTTAGATAGAAGGACCGTTCCATAGAATCTTCAATCTTTAAGAGCTCTACGTAATGGCTCCAGCTCAATTTTGCAGACACTGTCTGCAAAATTGAGCTGGAGCGAATAAAACTTTCGCATCTTATTGATATTGCTCATTCCGAAGCCATTACCGTATCGTTCCGTCAAATCTCTGGAAAGCCTTTTTAGCGTCTCAGAGCCATATTCCGCTTTCTCATTACCTGCCTGTTCATACTCCACAATATGCTTACCGATTTCCCAGTAGGTTCTAACCATGGCTTGATTCACAGCGGACACTGCCTGCTTCTTACCGGTTTCCAGTAGAGAGCCAATATTCCGAATCAGCTGTCCGTAAGAATTATCATCAGCGTGCCAGAGCCTATCCTTTTTCTTAATTTCATTCATGGCAATCCCCCACGACCTTCTTTCCAAATTTAACGCGGTCAGTAGCATTCTCCATCCCGATAACATTGCTAAGGAAATCCAGCCAGTATGGCCTTCCATCCTCGTCCTCATTCCCTTTTCCCCGCCATTTATTTACAAACTGCCTTGCAGCTTCTCTCTGTTCTGCATCTGTAATTTTCTTCTAATCTACCTCTTTTACAATCTAATCCTGTTTTCTCCTTAGAGTCTGATAGTTCAGCAGCATATCTTTTCCCAATAAATTAAGAAGGTCTATAAGCTAAATCTTAACACTCGCATCATGTAATAAAGATTTTGCACTTCCACGTTAAACACCTCAGCCACATCAGGAATTTTAGCATTTTTGCTGGGGTTTCGAGTATTTAATCCTTTATTTTTATTTTCAAAAGATACTATGGTATAGTTTCCAACAGCTGCTGCAGCTATAAGCCACGGGTCAGCCACTTCCTCACGTGACCACTCCGTTAATGCTGCGGGCTTATATACAGGATTCTCTTGTATGTGCCGAAGAACTTCTCCATATTTCACTATTATTGCCGGTTCTCGATGATCAATCAACTGTCCTACTTCTATATTTTCCATCCATTCTTTTAGGCTGTCTTTTCCTTTGAGGACTTCTAATTTCACCAAGTCCAAGATAGCAATACTTCCATTTTTGGATATGCCATTCCATTTGATTCCAAAAAGTTTTTGCTAAATCGAAGGAATAAAATGTTAGATATGGAGTTATCAGCGAGTTCGCATCAATTAAAAATAGCTCCTTTTCCATCATCCAACACCCCTCATCTTCTCTGCCAAATTAGAAAAAGTCGTTCGATTTGTGTTGGTCAATCGAAATGCATCAGTATATAATGTTCTACCCTCTGATACGCTTCCAAGGAGTAAATCAAAAAATCTTCTATCCACTCTACTGGCAGCAGTACTGTAATAATCGCCTCCGCCGGTGCCGCTTTGTTTTTTTTCTAAGTACTGCTGAACGGCTTCCCTCGCAAAATTTTGATAACTTTGAAAATCAATAAATTTCTGATCATAGGCTCTTCTTGCGATAACTGTATAACCGCATTTAAAATACTTTGCTAATTCTCTAATTGTTGCTTCTTCATCTTTTTCTCGGATTTGTTTTTTCCACTTTTCCAAAAAAATATGTTCAGGAACCAGAATTTCTGCCGCCAATGCATTACATATTTTCTCCGTAGCAGATACTTTCTCTATACTTCCGTAACGGTCGTTAAACAGGCTATTCTCCCCCAAGCAAATGTGAGCGAATTCATGCAACAAAGAAAATAGCTTCCCGCTAAAAGAATCGTTAGCATTAATAAAAATCAGCGGTGCTTTCTTATCCACTAAAGCAAAGGCACGGAATTCATTCGTGTCTAATGCTCGATGAGTATTGCTCCCTACGATTCCGCTCATCATTACTACAACACCCTAGGTCACTGATATAATTCCGAAGCAATTTAAAGCTTTCCTCACCGGTTTTACAGCTTTCATACCAGTTTATCTCAATTTGAAGGCATTTCCTTACAAAAGTAGCGAAATCCTTGGTCTGAACGGTTTTTTTAACGACTCCAACAAAACTTAAATCATCACATCCGGTTACTTGTAATTCATTTCTTATCCATTCCTGCACAAATTCCATATCATGCAAAGTATCCATAAGATTTCTGCTGGGTTGATCGAGTTCTTTACTATCTACTGTCCTGTATTCCACAAAAGAAGAATCCTCAACAGGAGGTTTTTCCAAAAAAAAGTACCCTAATGGAATGCCTGTTATCTTACTCATTTTTTCTATTTGATTATAAGTCGGTACCTTTCTGCCTTCTTTCCAGGCATACAGCAGTTCTCCCTGCTTTGAAGAAAGCACAGACGGACTAACCTTTTTCATTACCCAATCAATAATATTTTCAGATACATTGATATTTACTTGCATGCTGTGCCTCCTTTGCTAAAGATGGCTTCATAGTACCATATTACTGAATATTTTTCTATCGCTCCAAGTCTGTCGTTTCATACTATTTCTCTTTTTGATCAAGCTTTTCTGCACTTGACCTAGTCCTCAATCTTATCCATCTTTCAGCCCTTGACCTACTCCCTAATCTTATCCATAATCACTACCACCCGTCAAACGGGTGGTTTTGCTCAGAGCTATAAGCCCCTGCTACTATAAGCGTCTAAAGGCGCTGGCTTTTCATTTTGGGCTATGGGAAGTTTGCTTTGCACCTTCCCACAGCTCCATTCAAGCCATATTGCGTTTGACTCGTCGCTACCCCATAAAGGGGTATTGGTACTACTGCACTTTAACCCTTAAAAGGGTCTTCATATTCTTTAACACTTAGTTTATCCAAAGCTATATCGTGTTTTTCTTGATCTTGGATATACTTTTTTATTGTGGCTTCATTTAAACCTACTGTACTGACATAATAGCCTTCGGCCCAAAAATGTCTGTTTCAAATTTGTATTTAAGATTTGCGTGTTTATCAAATATCATTAAGGCACTTTTTCCCTTTAAATAGCCCATAAAAGAAGAAACGCTAATCTTAGGTGGAATACTAACCAGAATGTGTACATGGTCCGGCATTAAATGCCCTTCTATAATCTCCACTCCTTTAAAGGCGCAGAGCTGCTTGATAATATCCCGAATATCTGACTTATATTGATAATATATTATTTTTTTCGCCTATACTTCGGTGTGAAGACAATATGATATTTACACATCCATTTCGTATGTGCCAATGCATATTCTTTCTTCGCCATAAAATCACCTTCCTTTTCTACAATATAGCTTGAACAACTTTATTGTATTAGGAAAGGTGATTTTTGTATAACAAGTGTTTCCCACCCGCATAGCGGGTGGTTTTTTGTATCAGAGCTAACATTTTTCAAATGTCAGCTCCGATACTGGCTAAAGTCCATTAATAAAAAAGTGCTCAAATTGAGCACTTTTTTACAAGTATTGCGAAGCGCAAATATTATTTGCTTTCGCTAACCAAAGTCTGGAAAAGTTCATATCCTTCCGCACCGGTCAAGCCATTGTGAACGACCTCATGCACTGCATGTGCCATCTGAACCGGATGTGTACTTTGGAAAATATTTCTTCCCATATCAACTCCAGCCGCACCACCTTGAATACACTTATAGGTCATTTCCAAAGCATCCTTCTCAGTAAGCTTCTTACCGCCTGCAACCACAATGGGTACGGGACAAGCGGAAACTACTTCTTCAAAGTTATCGCAGTAGTATGTTTTTACAATTTGGCAGCCTAATTCTGCTACGATTCTTGTCGCAAGCTTAAAGAATCTGTCTGTTCTCTCCATTTGTTTTCCAACAGCTACAACACCCATTGTCGGAATGCTGTATCGGAAGCCGGCATTGACAACCTTGGAAAGGTTCTCCAAGCTGGAAAGCTGACCGTCCGCACCGATAAAGGTCTGCACTGCCATACAGTCCGCATTCATACGAATTGCATCTTCAATATCTACTGCCACAATTTCCTGACTAAGATCCTCTTGTACCATGGATGATCCGGAAGTAACACGAAGCGCAACTCCGTTTTTCAAGTTTGCCGGAATACAGGTTCTGAGAGCGCCTCTCGTAGCCATCCAGACATCTACATAAGGTGCCAAAGGCGGAATCTTAATATCCAAACGCTCCAAGCCTGCTGTTGATCCCATAAAATAACCATGGTCAAATGCAAACATCACTGTTTTTTTCCAGTCTGCGGGTTGAAGATATTGGACAAATGCTTCTTCATTCCCCAATCCAGACCATTACATCCTTTTACCCGAAATCCCCTGATTTGCAAACGGAACATCCACATAATAGTTTTTTCGCAACTTTTTAATTCATCTAAATCCGCCATTCTTTATCTCCCTCTTACCCTGTTTGACAATATGCAAACTATTACCTTTCACTATAACTTAGAAGTTATAATCTTTTACATTCTCTTTCGTAAATACAACTCTTTCCGGAAGAAGTACTACACCGTTATTCTCCGGAGCAGTCTCTGTTCCTGATACAAGCTCACTGTTCGGTACGGTCTTTACAGCTCCGATTCCGGGAACATCAATGGTATCTCCTGCCTTGATTGTATTTCCTGCTGCAAGATATGCTGCAAAATAGCATCCTAAAGCACCCTGCACACCACAATCCCAAAGTCCCCATCTCTCCAAGATTCCTGCATCAAGATATGCAGTCATTCCGGAAGGTGTACAGAAACCGGTAATGGTTACATCCTTCATGGTTAATCCCTTATTCTGTGCAGCTTGGCACTGTCCGGGAAGTGCTGTGGAGTCATTACAAATAATCAAATCAATATCCGGATTATCATCCAGAACCGCCTCACCGATGGTTACGGACTTCTGAGAATCCTGCTCGGAATAGTACGGATCATGTACAGCAACCCACTTCGGGTACTTTTCCTTGATATACTTCTCACCTGCAACATACCAAGAGTTCTGATCTGCTACCGCTGCCTGAGAATAATGCCAAGCATACTTAACTTCTCCCTCAGGATCAACACCACGGTTCTTAAGCGCTTCAACGCCCATATCTACAAGCATTGGTCCCAAAACATCAGCAGTACCCTGAGAAACCATCATAGATCTTGCATCCGGAGAAACATCGGAGTCCCAAGTACAAACTACGATTCCTGCATCCTGTGCCTCTTTCAACTTCTCATCCAATGCTGTAGCATCTACAGAGGAAATGGCAATGGCATCTACGCCCGCATCAATCGCCTGCTGAATAACTTCAAGCTGATCTGTTACAGTTGCGTTAGCACTTCCCATATAATCAACTGTGATGCCCCAATCCTTTGCATACTTCTGCGCTCCATTATTTGCCGCCTCAAAGAATGAGTTTCCTGTAAGCTTCGGAATAAAAGCCACCGTCTTTCCCTCAATGGACTTAATGTCACCGGATGCCTGATTTTCGTTAGCTTCTGCAGCAGCCTCTGTTTTAGCCTCTGCCTTGGTTGTCTCGGTAGATGCTCCTCCCGATGTGTTTCCTCCGCCGGCACATCCCACTAAGGACATCACCATACTTGCTGTTAATACAGCTGACAACAACTTTTTCATAATAAACCTTCCTTTCTTATTGAAAAATTATGGGGATTTCTCCCTCATTTTTTACCTATTTATTTTCCTCTTTTAAAAAGCTGAAGAATGAGTTTATTCTTAGAAAGCTCCCTTCCTATTACAACAATCAAAAGCATGATTCCAATTGGAAGATCCAAGGACTGTGTCTTGATTCCGAAGCAAAGCGGTAGTCCGTATCGCATAATACAAATCATTAACGATGCCAATACCGTTCCGAGAATGCTTCCCTTTCCTCCTGTGGATAAGGTTCCGCCAAGCACTACCGCCGTAATGATAGATAGTGTAAATGTCGAGCCTAAATCATATTTAGCCGAATCAATATTTGCCGTCAAGAGCACTCCCGCAATCGATGCACCGATACTGGTCAATATATAGGTACTCATCACTATGAGTCGACTATTGATGCCGGAATACTCAGCAGCTTCGGGATTCACTCCGATAAGAAATACTTTTCTACCATATTTTGTTCTGTGCAAAAGGATAAAACAAATCAAAATCAAAACTGCATAAATTGCGACCGGAACCGGAATAGTTCCAAACAGCATTCCTTTTCCCAGAAAACGGAAGCCTTGGAAACTGCCATTTGCCGCTTTTGCCGGAAATCCGCTAATGCCCTGATAAGCAGGCGTTTTGGAAAGACCGGAAATAAGCAGTGCAAGTCCCGAGTATAGTAAGCTTCCTCCCAAGGTTACAACCATCGGTTGAACTCCACAATATGCTATGAAATACCCCGACAAAGCTCCACAAAACGTAGACAGAAGCATTGCAAGCAGCACAGCAGTCCAGATATTTAATCCCAAGTCGCTCCACAATACACCGATACAAATAGATGTCAGACCAATTAAGGAACTTGCCTGAATATCAATCCCGCCGGTAATCATAACAAAAGTAACAAACAAAGCAATAATACAAACACTGATATAATTTGTTACACTCGCCAAAAATGGAACTTGCCCGGAAAAATTTTTGCAGGATTGGCTATGCCGAAGATGCCTATCTCCAACACAAACAGCAATAAAAGAATAAACTCCCAATGCTTCAGTAGGCCTTTTATTGTTTTCATTTCAGTGTACCTCCCACCTTAGCATCCAAAGCCGCTGTCCCGGACAACAGTCTTTTTCTTCTGGCTGACTCTACAGCATGTCTCTGTACCAAAGCATCTGCTACAACAATAATTAAGAGCATCACTCCCGTCAGCGTGTTGTTGAAATTGGAAGGAAGATGGATAAATACCAGCATACGACTTACCGAAGACATAATCACTGCGCCGAAAGCAGCACCCAGTATATTTCCAAGTCCTCCGGAGAGTGATATTCCTCCCAGTACACATGCTGCAATCGCAGACATCTCATAGCCGGTTCCGGCCACGATATTGACCTGTCCGTATTTGGAAGCAAAAACAACTCCTGCAAGCCCCGCAAAAATACCGCAGATAACATAGGCGAGCATTTTGGTCTTCATCACGGAGATTCCTACCAGCATTGCACCATTCGAATTGTCTCCCACCGCAATAAAGTACTTTCCTTTTTTTGTTTTTGTAAGCAGCAAATGAATCACCACGATGATAACCACTATAATAGCAAGATAAATCGTCACTTCCGCAAACAATACCTGATTTCCAATCTTTGTAAAGGCTCCGGCAAAGTTTTTCTGTTGTTTTTCCGCCGGATACGATATAAATAAGACCTCTTAAAAGCTCCATTTTACACCCAAAGTAAAAATCAAAGACGGCACACGAAAAAAAGCGAAACCCCAATTCCATTCATTGCTCCGACAAGCATTCCGACTAACACGGCAAATACCAACATCTCCAAGATATTTCCGTTTCTTTTGGCAATCTGACCGGCCATTGTCGCCGTTAGCCCCATCACTGCACCGATAGAAACATCTATTTCTCCGGTCATAATCACAAAGGCTATTCCGATTGCCAACAAAGCAAATACAACCGATCCGTTAAAACAAGTAATAATATTAGAATAGGTCAAAAAAATCCGGATTGACCATTCCTGTAACAAGGAATAAGGCGATAAGAAAGAGGAAGCTTGACAGCCATCTCGCTTTCTTTAACTCATTCAGATATCTCACTCGGACACCTCCTTTTCTCCCTTAAAGCCGAAGGAGGCCGAGGTTAATCTATCCTGCGTCAGCTCTTCTCGCGAAAACGTTCCTGTAATTCTTCCTTGGAACATAATAATTGCTCGATCTGCGAGCTCCTCTATTTCCTCCATATCGGACGATACGAGTAACACCGCAACTCCGCTTCGCTTCAAACGGTGAATAATGTTGTAAACATCTCCTCTTGCCGCCGCATCAATCCCTCTGGTCGGTTCATCCAAGATAACCACTTTGGGACTAGTAGACAATGATCTTGCGATAATGACCTTTTGCTGATTTCCACCGGAAAGGCTTCCGATTTCATCATTTAAACCTACTATTTTGGTCCTGAAGTCATCCGCATAGTTCTTGGCAATCTCATCTTCCTTTTTTCGATTTAGAAAGAAACGGCCAAGCTTTGAACCATTTAAAAGTGCCGAACTCGTATTGGCAGAGATAGAACTGATTTTAAACAATCCCTGATAATGTCTGTCTTCCGGGAACATAATTAATTCCTGCTTCCAAAAACCTTACGAGTAGAAAGTCCAGTAATATCCTTTCCATCCAACTTTACGCTTCCGGACAATACCTGATCTCGACCATAAATTGTACTGACAAGTTCCGTTCTTCCCGCCCCGACAAGACCGGCAATTCCTAAAATCTCTCCCGGATATAGCGAAAAGTGGATGTGACTAAATCCGTAGCCGCTAAGATCGTCAACCACCAGCACCGGATCTAGATTTTTCGCGTTTGAACACTTTTTCTTCCTGTTGTGCCTCCGTCTTTTTCTCCAAGTTCGGAGGTAGTAAAGCCATTCACAAGATCTTCCTTTGTAAAATCCGAAACCGGACCATTTACGGTTATCATCCCATCTTTCATGATAGAAACGTGCGTTGTAATCTCAAATACCTCATTCAAGCGATGCGTGATGTAGATAATACCGATTCCCTTCTTCCCGAAGTTACGGATTACCTTAAAGAGAGACTGCACTTCATCAAAGGTCAAAGCACTCGTAGGCTCGTCCAGAATCAAAATTCTCGCCTCTCGCATCATACCTCTTAAAATTTCCACCAGCTGTTGTTCCGCAATGGAAAGCGTGCTCGCTTTACGTTGTAAATTAACGTTCCAGTTGAGTTCGCTTACCTTTTCCGAAAGGCGCTTCTTTAGCTCGGAAGAACTCTCAGAAAATCCCATCAGGATATTTTCTTCGACCGTCATATTCGGAAATAGCATTGGCTCTTGAGGAACCATGTAAATCCCTTTAGACAGCGCAACCGAAGGATTCACCAGTTCCGTCTTTTCTCCGGCCACATATATTTCTCCTGAATCCGCCTGATAAATTCCCATGATAATTTTCATCAATGTACTCTTACCGGCACCATTTCCTCCAATCAGAGCAATAATTTCTCCTGAACGAAGATCTAAGTCAATTCCTTTCAGCACCGCATTGCTTCCGAAAGTTTTACATATCCCCTTTTACAGATAAAAAGGCTGTTCGACAATCCCGGTTCAGCTTGGTCTTTTTCATGATCCATTACAGTTGTCTCTTTCATTTTCATACCCTTATTGCATCATTTGTTTGTGAGTATAACTTTTGTTCTTAGCAGTATAATACTGGATTTCCCTGTATTGTCAACTGATTTTTGTCTTTCCAAAACACAATTCAGCATCCTTTTAATATGCATTAATTCTATATTTTTAAGCCATTGAATCCGAATTTTTTTCGACTCTTTTTAAAAAAAGAAGAATTTTACCGCATTCTTGAAATAGTTTTATTGACAGAGGATTCTTTGATTGCTATACTTCAATTGTTAACATTTGTTTTGTTTTTAAAACATTTATCAAATAAAAATTATGGAAATATATGATTATGAAGAAAGCCTGATGGCTAAAAACCGCTTGGTACTACTATTCCGAGAATATGACACAGCAAAAATATTTCTGAAGTTCTCGGAATAAGTCGTATGCGTGTGATTAAGCTTTTGGACAAGGCAAAACAAAGCGGAATTATTCAGTTCCGAATCCGTTCTAATATTGATAAGAGAATGCAGTTGGAACAAAATCTAATTGAAAAAAATTCGATTTGAAAGACTGTTTTATTGTTCCCGATTCTGTTCAGACTCTGGTAGTAAATGAAAATGTAGCCAGAGCCGCAGCAATGTATATCTCGAACCGAATCAATGCTGATACCTTCATTAATATAGGATACGGAGATACAACCGGGAGAATCCTGAATCACCTAGCTATCAACACCGAGTATACACCGTCGTTTGTCTCCTTAACCGGAGGAGTCAGCTATTATTTGCCTAATGCCAGTTCTTCCACCTTTAATTCTAGGCTGTACCTGATTCCTTCTCCTTTAATTACTTCAACCAAAGAGATGGCAAGTGCAATAAAAGCAGAAAAGTCCGTGAAAGAAATAGAGCAATTGATTCCTTCTTCTCATTTTTCCGTTGTCGGAATCGGTGCTATGAATCCGAAAGCCACCATTTTGCAATCCGGAATTTTAAGCCAGAATGAATTTTTGATTTTGGAAAACAACGGTGCCGTAGGGGATTTGCTAAGTCATTTTATTGATAAAAATGGGGACGTCGTGAATTCTTCTTTAGAGGACCGAACCATCAGTACCTCTTTAGATGTGGTGAAGCAGTTGGAAAATGTCATCGGCGTAGCCGCCGGTCAGGAAAAAGTTACCGCAATTCGTTCCGTCTTAAACGGACGTTATCTGGATGTATTAATTACCGATGAGGGAACCGCAAACTCATTAATCTAAAAATAAAACTGGGCAAAGGAGCATATTTATGAATCAACAATATTTGCTTGCAATCGATGCCGGAACAGGCAGTATCAGAGCCGTATTGTTTGACACAAGCGGTCGACAGATTGACTGTGTACAGGAGGAATGGGAACACCACGAAGATCCTCGCTGGCCGGGAAGTATGGACTTCGATTGGACCTTCAACTGGAATTTGGCTTCAAGCTGCATAAAAAGACTCATTGAGAAGACAAAGATTAACAATAAAGATATTGCCGGAATATCAACCACTTGCATGAGAGAGGGCATTGTTCTTTACAATAAAGAAGGAGAAGAAATCTGGGCATGTGCAAATGTTGACGGCCGCAGTGTTGACGAAGTTGCCGAGTTGATTCGGCAGAATCCCGCTTTAGAGAAAGTCCTCTACAGTGAATCCGGACAGACCTATGCTCTCGGCGCACTTCCCCGCCTTCTTTGGATCAAAAACAAATTACCTCATATTTATGAGGAAACGGCTGTACTGGGCATGTTTAACGACTGGTTAATTCATAAACTTACCGGTGTATTGGCAGTAGAACCGAGCAACGGTTCCACAACCGGAATCTTTGATTTGAAGAAGCGTTCTTGGAATCCGGAAATTGCTAAACAATGCGGTTTAAGAGATGACATTTTCCCACCGGTACAGGAATGCGGAAGTAAAGCGGGCTATGTCACGGAAAGCGCTGCCGCGGAAACCGGTCTTGCCGCAGGAACCCCCGTCATTGTAGGCGGCGGAGACTGCCAACTGGGATGCATCGGTGTCGGAGCAGTGAACCCGGGAGACGCGACCATCTTTGGCGGAAGCTTCTGGCAATATGAATATAATACAGAAAGCGGACAAACCGATCCGGAATGCAGAGTCCGTGTAAACTGTCACGCCGTGCCGAATCTTTGGCAATTTGAGGCACTTGCTTTTAAACCGGGACTCGTTATGCGTTGGTACAGAGATGCCTTCTGCCAGCAGGAAAAGGAACTTGCAAAACTGAGCGGAGATGACCCCTACAATTTGATGAACAAAGAAGCGGAAAAAATTCCCGCAGGCTGTTACGGCATGATGTGTACCTTCTCCGATGTGATGAATTTCATCCAATGGAAGCACGCTGCTCCTTCCTTCTTGAATTTCGAGTTGGATGCGGAAAAATTCAATCGTTACACCTTTTACCGTGCTATTTTGGAAAATGCGGCACTGGTAACAAAGGGACATATGGAACTGGTACAGGCTTCAACAGGCAAGGCGCCAAGCCATGTTGTTTTTGCAGGTGGAGCCAGCAAGAGTCCCCTTTGGTGTCAGATTCTTGCCGATGTATTAAATTTGGAAGTAAGAGTTCCTGTCGTAAAAGAGGCTACTGCACTCGGCGCCGCCATTCTCGCAGGATATGGAGTCGGAATTTACAAAGATATCTCGAGCGCTGCAAAAGAATGTGTGAAATGGGATAAAGTTTATACGCCAAATGCTGAAAACCATGCCGTTTATCAAAGGATGTATCCCGTTTGGAGAGAAGTTTATAAAGCGCAATTGGAGCTTTGCGATAGAAAACTGACCAAGAATATGTGGATTGCCCCCGGCATATCTTAAAAAAATAAATTATAGAAAATAGGAGGGAAAAATGTACGTAGTTGACGAGAAGGATTATGAGTACCGAAACGAAAATTTGAATGGACCGAAATACTTAATGAAAGGACCAAGAATGAATTTTTGCGCTGGTTCAGTTCCAGCCCGGAAAGGATTTCAAAGCACATTATCACAACATCATGGAAGAAAACTTCTACATTCTGGAAGGAAAAATCGATGTGATTGTTGACGGTGTTGTGAATCATCTTTCACCGGGACAAATGATTCATATTGAGCCGGGTGAAGTACACTATGTTGTGAACAACTATGACGAGCCGGTCAAGATGATTTCTACCCTTGCGCCATATCAGGAAGTGGATAAGGTTGAAGTCGATAATTATACCTATTAAGTTCGGGATACCACCCCCCGCGGCAGAAATCTGCTGCGGGAGTGTTATTTTTAGGGGACATGTTATTTACCATTTACGAGAAAAAAGATGACAGGTTATTTACCATTTACCTATGTTGCACTTGACTTGACAATTCAAGCAAATAAAAAAGGCGGTTAGATTACTCTAATCACCTTTAAATTCTGTAATTCTGTTTTTTCTATTTCATTATTATCCATTTTCCTGACTTAGTAGAGCCTTCTCTTTTAATCTTACCGTCTGTTCTTAATTTCTTTATGTGATAACGAACTCCGTCAAAAGAAACATTTAAATGTTCCGCAATTTGTTTTTGCTGTAATATTTGGCTCCATCATCATCAATTCAATAATTCTATTCTGTACGGATTTCTCAATTTTTTTATTTCTTGGGTAGTTTCTTGGGTAGTTTCTTGGGTAGTACTACCATTAAACTCTTTCAAAAATTCTTTATTTATTCCTATAACTGCATTTGTATAGTTATCTTCCTCATTATCCGGGTAAAACTTAAGCTCAGGAGAGCCATTTTCAAATAATGCATCCTTTGCACGCCTTATACCTGAACCGTAAGACTCTATTAAGTTAAGGGAAAAGAACATATCTTTAAGTTCTTTGTTCAGATACTGCCTTCGATCAAAAGTTCTATCCCTGTTAAGAGCCTCAATGGTTACAGGAGGGAGCGGTCTATTATGATTCACAAAAGAAATTCTGTCCTTATAAATATATATCCCTACGTATTCAGGCGTATCATATTCCTTATGCAAAATAGCATTCGTAGCAAGTTCCTCAAATGCAGTAAGAGGATAGTTATAGACAATCTTATGCTCGATTTTATCAGCTTCCCTTATGGTATATGAAGCCATAATATTATCTTCAAAATATTTGCTGACTTGCTTTGCCTGTATCCAAACCGGACCGTCAAATTTCTTTGATTCCATTTTATCCGTTCCATCTATTTCTCTAATGATTTCAACATGAGCATTTGAAATAAATTTATTCGGTGTTTCGGAAAACATCAGCACGGCAAAGTTTTTAGCTCTATACCCTCCATACTCACTTTCACTTATGAGTCCCATACTCTTTGCCATATCCAGCTTGGACATTTCTCTAATATCTTTCTTGGCTCCCGTCTGAATAAGATATTCTTTCATGTATTCATAGCTTAAATCATCTATTGTAGCTGTATCGTTCAGATTCGAACTAAAAGAAAAATTGGCGAATTTCTTCAAAAGTTCAAATTCTTCGGTTGGATTTGGAAGTCTTGAATCTCTGCCAACTCTAATGTATCTTCCTTTCTTTAATCGAATATCTTTATCTTTTTCTGCCTTTTCACTTGTTTGAAACGGACCGTTACTACCACTCTCTACTGCAACTACGATATAGTATTCACCATCTATTTGATCCGTAATAATATGATAGTTGATTTTAGGATGGATATTGGAAAGGAGCGATTTAATTTCATTCTCAATTCCCTCTAATCTTGCTTCCTTTATCCCTTCAATCGGTCTTTTAGGAATTGCTTTTTCTCCCGTATCTTTATCATCGACTTCTTCAATACCAACAAATAACAATCCTATCTCATTGTTCATATAGTTATTGGCAAAAGGCACAAGCAGTTTTTAGAATTTTATCTTTAAAATTTGCCGACTTTTTATACTCGATAAAACTACTCTCTATGTTTTTGATTTTTCAAGAATGCTATGAGCCATTCTTTTTTTATATCTAAAAAGCTGCATAATGCCTCCTCTTTTTCAAAAGCTTTTATCAGCATATTATAGCATTTTTAGAGGGTTTTTCCACTCAGAAATTAGCAGGTGCTCTAAGAAAAAGAGACATAAGATTTGTACCGCAAAAATATGTCTCTTTATGCTTGTCCGGAATGAAATACCCCCGGCAGAAATCTGCCCGAGGGGGTGTTTTTAAAGGAACAAAAGCACTTTGTTTTCGGTTTGATTCTAAGTCGTTTAACAATCGGCTATAAAATCGGTATAGTTACTCCTGACTTACAATCTCTACATCTCTCTTAGAGTTATAGTTTGCCGCATCCTTAGCTTCCAGAACCTGGTTTCCTAAAACAACCTGCTTGGGAACTTTGCCGCCGTCAAGATAGGTATGAGCCGCTTCAGACTGAACAACTTCAATATTGGGATACTTCTTAATTTCATCCGTAAATCCACGGTGTCTGTCCTGTGCCACATTGCTTCCCATGATACCCTGCAATTCAACAACTTTACCTTTTTCGGAAAGGGCCTTAGCTAAATAATCCGCAGCCATGGCGCCGGATTTGATTGCATCGTAGCCGATGTGAGAAACCACCTCTCCGCCGTTGGCCTTTCTGTCCATGGTGAATACAGGAATTCCCGCCTCATTACAGGACTCAATGGTACGGAACAATGGCATCCGAATCGCAAGTGTCCACAATGATTGCAGCAGGCTTCATAGAAATTAAATTTTCAATATCCTTTGCCTGAATGGCAGGATCGTCCTGTGCATCGGTTGCTACAATTTAATTCAGCGACATGTAAGCTCAAAGAGCATACTCGGATAGACAATAATATCCTCTCAAATGTAAATAAAACACATTTGAGGGGATACCTTTATAATCCGATCATTCTCTCTAAAATACAACCTATCCTATCCGAGTCTAGTCCACAAGCAATACTTAGACTCCTTTACCCTCTCCGCCTCTTATATTCCAGTTGATACTTTTCTATTTTCCTATAAAAGCTACTTCTGGAAATACCAAGTCTATGGCAGATTTGCTGTACCGTATAATCCCCTTTTTATCAATTGTTCCAAACCGGCTCTCTCCATTTCTTTTTATACTGCCCTCATTTTCCAAAAGACATAAAGCTTCTATTCATGGCTGTATTATTTTTAAAATAGCTTTCCAGACAAGTTTCTATAGTACTTAAGTCCTTCTTTCCAATCATTCGCCAAAGCTTTTGATATAGCTCCTCAATCCCCTTAATATCCTTCTCTCCATACATTTTACTGTAGTAAAGTACTCCGCTTCTGAAAAAGCGTTCAAATACAGCTCTGTTATTGTATACGCTCTGAAAATCCACTATTCTATTTTTTGTAATAATGCTGTATAAACGATAAGAAAACAGATGTGCATGAACCAATTCTTCTAGGTTTTCATTGCTGCAAAAAATAAATTGGATAGAAATCTCATCCTGCTCTCTTTTTTTCACCTTCTCCACTTCTTTTTCCAGATAACACGCTAATTTTTCCTGTACAGATAGTAGCATCTTTTCCGGTTGCACAATAATAAGGCTTCCTCCCTGCATCTGCCATAGCATACCTCGCTCGCCGAACATGAAGCTCGTCATTAATTCTCTATACACATTCTGCATATAAATGACCCGGAGTTCCTTTAAGCGTCGTTCCGAGTAATTTACAATTGCTTTTCCTATCAACTCATTCAGAGCATTATCTTCACTTTGAATTAATATACACTCCTCTTTGCTGACTCTATTTTTACATTCTTCTATTGTTTCTTTCCCTACATATTTTGATAACCATGAAAAGGTAACCATTGTGCTGTTCGAGAAGATATTCAGTTCTTTTTGAATCTGGCTATAGGGCTTAAACTTACATAAGAATTCTTTCTTTTCTTCTTCTATAACAATCGGAATAATGCTGATGGTCCCATAAAATGAAAAACTTCCCTTTTCTATGGTGATTTTAGCCTCTTCCACTACTTTCCCTTTTTGCAGATATTTATCCAGTTCCTCGGATAATTCCCGAATATTACCGATAGGCTGTTCCAATGAAAAAATAGAATGAAATGAAGCATTTTGGTAAATAATATTTCCAAAATGATCGCAGTAAAGTAGGGCATCCGGCAAAGATGCAATGATGGATTCTACTCTTGTTAGCTTTTCTTTTAATTTCTTTTTCGATTGATGCTCTATGATTCTTTTTCCGATAAGCTCCGCCATGTTATCCATAAACATAAGAGTGGAATCTATTTTTTCAAAGAACTTTTTTCCTCTCTTTTTGCTGACAATTAAAGCAAGAGCTCCTATCACCTCCGTCTTATCGCGGATAGGAACTCCCACAAAACCGTCAATTTTACATTGTGCATACCCCTTACACTCTTTGCATTTCGGAACAGACTCTCTGTTTTTTACATAGAACTGTTCTCCACTTTCTATGACCGTATAAATAAGAGAGCCATAGTCAATTTTTTGATACATATCATAAAAGACCAGCTTTTGCCCTAGCAAATTCAAATCTGAATCCACAATAATCACATCAATATTTAATACATCCGAGACTACATTTGCAAATTGATTCAAATAAGACTTGACTGCCATAGCCCTCTCCCATTGCTTTAATTCATTGTCAAAGCAGAACTGAAGTGTATTGCTTTCGCTTTATTTTTGCTTTTAGAATACATTCATTATACTAAAAAGTGCTCAAATTGCATTGCAATTGATGTGACCTCCAAATCGTTAGATTTTGGTCTAACTCTTGGGAGGTCGGTACATTGCAATCTGAGCACTTTTCTTTCTGACATTTTTTACAGTACTATATACAACTCTCAGAATTTATTTCTTTTCCTTTGCATACTCTGCGGAAATATCTTTAATCCACTGCAGTCTTTCGAGATCGATATCCTCTCGGATAGTACAGTCAGCACCAAGTCCTACCCCTTTCGTACCGCTCTCATCCAGAATACGATAAATTTCTTTTTTTATCTCTTCTCTTGTTCCGGTATACAGGAGACTTCCCTCCGCATTATCAAAGCCTCCGAAAACCGGCTTATTATTCAATATCTTTTTTCCTTCAGCTAGAGAAATATTCTCGGAATAAATCGCCCAGTTGAAAGCCTTTACGGGATAATCTTTATACCATTCCAAACGGTTTGTATACTTTCCATATCCGCAAATGTGGAGGAGTACATTATCCGTATACTGAAGAATCTCGTTTAAAACTTCCAGATCCAATGGCTGTACTCTTTCTTTATGCACTTCCTCGGTAAAGCTCTTGTCCTGTACACACTGCACACTGTAGTAGATTCCGTCTACATCCGTTTCCGTAAACAGCCTCTTTACAAGCGCCTTTGTATCCTCGGCGATGCGCTTTGCAACCATAATCATTGCCTTAGGATCTTCCTTGAAGAGTCTGGTGAACTTTGTAAAATCCTCATCATATTCCTCAAAGCGGAGTCGAATATACTGTAGCGGGGAAAAGATATTGTAGTATTTATAGACATCTTTTCCTGCATGAGCACAGATTTCCTTTACATAATCTACCTGTGCCTGAATCCAAGGGTGATTCTCCCCGACGGATTGCACTTCCTTTAACTGCTCCAGTGTAGTAATGGTAGACTTGCAAAGATATGGATGACCGAAGAAACCGTCAGACATAATCTTTATAAAGTCCGGCTTTGCCTCATCGATATATCTTTTTTGTTCTGCAACAACCGTTCTCATTATGCTCGGATCTTCCCAGCCATAGTGATTATGGAAGGACACGAAGTGATGCCAGAATCCTCCGATAACTCTTTCGCCTTCTTCATTTGCCAAAAAGGCATTCATTAATTCTTTTCTGTTTTCCATGCTTACTCTCCCTGTTCTCTATTCTTTTCCTGTGCACAGTAAGTTATCCAACGCAGGCGTTCATTGGAAATGCTGTTCGGTACCGAGCAATCCGCTCCGAGGATAAAGGATCGATATTCACTCTCCTCTATGCAATCCTCTGCAAATTTCTCTACATCCGCTCTATTACCTTCTGTAATCAGAGTTTTCGGATTGTTATCAAAACCGCCGAGAATGCATTTTCCGGGGAATAATTTCCTTCCCTCCGACAAACTGACGCCTTCCGTATGGACTGCCCAGTTATACGCTCCTGCTTCGTAATCCTTGTAGAAGTCTAAATTGTTTTTGTGATGTGCATAGCCGCAAATATGGAGAATGTTATAAGGGCTTAATTCGTTTGCCAGTTTTAACACGGCAAGCTCCTCTTCTCCCACGATTTCCTTGTAAGTCTTTTGGTCATATTTCGGACTCTGTACATTTTGCACACAGTAATAAATGCCATCCAGTTTTGTTTCGGTAAGGAGTTTTCTTACCAATGTCTGAATATCCTTCCCGAGCTCTTTTCCCGCATGTTGCAATTCCTTGGGATAATGCTCTGCCAGATACACAAAGCGTTCAAAATCCAAATCAAAAAATTCCAATCGGATTCGAATCCACTGTACAGGAGAAAAAAATATTGTAAAAGCACATGACCTTGTCGGAAAAAAGCTCCGTCATCTTTTTAAGATGCTCCACCTGCTCCGTAATCCAAGGATGATCTTCCGGGAGACTTTTTATAGCGAGAAGGTCCTCTCCGTTTCTAAGAGGATTTTCCATGACAGTCGGATGTCCGATAAATGCATCGTTCATAATCTTCATGATATCGGGCTTAACTTCCTCAAAAAACTTTTTATGGCCTTCTATTGCTCTTTCCTGTGCAGCCTTATCACCGGGCTTGGCAAACTGCTCCTTTTCCGGGAGAAAATGATGCCAGAATCCTGCAGGTACTTCCTGCATCTTTTCCCCGGAAAATGCCATTTTAACTAGATTTCTTTTGGATTCTTGCATCTACTTTCCTCTTTTTTCTAATGCTTTGTTCATTAAGACCTTAATTTGCAGCGCCATGGTAACCGCACCGGGATCCAAATGCCCCATCCCCTTATTACTCTGATAGGTTGCTCTTCCTTTAATGGATTCCATATTTCTGGTTTCTTCTGCACCTTTTTCCGCTGCAGCCGCTACCCTCTTACACAACTCTTCGACACTGACTCCCTCTTCCAAGGCAGCCTTATATTCTTCTACCGCAGGGTGCAAGCTGTCAATCATGGTTTTAAATCCGGGCTTAGCCTGTCCTCTTTCCATAATGGCGTTCAGCATTGCGTTTAAAATCTCAAAAAGTTCCTCTTTATGGATAGCTTCCTTATCCTTCATCACTTTGGAGGCGTGCAAGTAAGCACTGCCATAGAGCACTCCTGAAGAACCTCCGATTACCGCCATCATAATCTTTCCGATTTCTTTTAACTCGGAGCTTAAGTCCAAGGCCTCCAATCTTTCCTTTTCTTCGGTGAGTTTTGTGAAGCCCATGTGCAGGTTTGCCCAATGGTCTCCGTCCCCCGTTGCAAGATCAAGATTGGTAATATACTCCTCTTTTTCATTTAATTCCTGATTAACGGCAACAATATAGTCCATATAATCTTTACTGTTTAATGTAAAATTCATATTTCCTCCTCATTAATCAATCTTCAAAGCCGGGGTATCGCAGGATGCATCCAAAAGTGTCTTCATCTTGTCGTTCAACTTTAATAAAGAAAGAGAGCAACCCGTCATCTCTAAGGAAGTGGTATAGTTCCCCACAAAGGTCTTGTATGCGGTAATATTCTTTTCCTTCAGTAAGTTCTGTACTTCATAGTTTAAGATATAGAGTTCCATAAGAGGAGTTCCTCCTAAACCATTGACCAATACCGCTACTTCACTGCCTTCATAGTCATAGTCATCCAGAAATTTTCTGAAGCAGAATGGCAGCAATCTCTTTTGCCGTCTTCATGGTCGTCTTTTCTACTCCGGGCTCTCCATGAATTCCCATTCCGATTTCGATTTCATTTTCCCCAAGGGTAAATCCCGGTCTTCCCACAGCAGGTAAAATACAGGGGCTCATCGCCATACCCATACTTCTAAGATTTTCCACCACTTCTCTTGCAACCCCTGCCACTTCACTAAGAGGAGCACCTGTTTCAGCCATAGCACCGGCAATTTTATGAACAAACATGGTGCCGGCGATTCCTCTTCTACCTGTAGAATAGGTGCTGTCCGGCACTGCCACATCATCTTTTACAACAACACTTTCTACCTGGATTCCTTCCATTTCCGCCATATCCTGTGCCATACCGAAGTTCATGATATCACCGGAATAGTTCTTTATTACAAACAGTACACCCTGCCCCTTTTCCCACCTTCTCAATAGCAGCTTCAATACGATCCGGACTCGGAGAGGAGAATACATTTCCGGAAACTGCGGCATCCAGCATCCCTTTTCCTACGAAGCCGGCATGAAGAGGTTCATGGCCTGCTCCGCCCCCGGAGATAACCGCAACCTTCTTATCCATATTTTTGCGATATATCACTTCCTTTTCCGGAATATACTCCAAGGTATCGCTGTTTGCCATCTGTAAGCCCATAAGGCACTCTTTTACTACGTCTTCCGGCTTGTTAATTATCTTTTTCATGCTTTATCCTTTCTTTATCCTATTCCTAAATATGCTTCTTTTACCTTGGGGTTGTTTGCGATTTCCCTTGCATCTCCCTGCATGGTAATGAGTCCATTTTCCAAAACATAGGCACGATTAGAAGTCTGTAATGCCGAGTTGGCATTCTGTTCTAGAAGTATGGTTACACCCTGCTTCTGTATTTCCTTAATCATGTCAAAAAAATCAATAAAAACAATATTGGGGGCAAAGGTACGAGACAGCTCATCTAAGAACAAGAGCTCCGGAGAAGACATCAGTGCACGTCCGACAGCAAGCATCTGCTGCTCACCGCCGGAAAAGGGTTCCGGTACTGTTGCTTGATTCTTTCTTTTAATCTTGGAAACAAAGTGAATACCCTATCGTAGTTTTTTTCTCAATCTCTCCTTTATTGCTAATGAGAAGGCTCCAATCCTTAAATTTTTCAAGCACCGTCAAATCCGGGAAAACTTCTCTTCCCTCCGGAGAAATACTGATTTTCTTCTTGCTTAACTGGTGAGGGAGCAATATTGGTAATATCCTCATCATAGAGCATGACTTTTCCGCTACTGGCCTTCTGAATTCCCGTTACAGTGCTTAGCAAGGTACTCTTTCCCGCACCGTTACTTCCTATCAGAGAAACAACCTCTCCCTTATGAATTTCCAAGTCTATTCCCTTTAAGGCGTGAATTGCCCCATAATGCGTATTAAGTCCCTGAATTTTCAGCATTTTGCAACCCTCCCAAGTACGCCTCTATTACCTCTTTATTGTTTGCAATTTCCTTAGGCAAACCGTCTGCAATAGGCTTTCCATGATCGATTACATAGATTCTGTCGGAAATGTTCATGACCACGCTCATATCATGCTCGATCATCAAAATGGTATAGCCCATGTCTCGAAGTTCACGGATAAATCCCATAAGCTCTAAGGACTCCTGTGGGTTCATCCCTGCTGCAGGCTCATCCAGTAAAATCAACTTCGCTCCCGTTGCGATGGCTCTTGCGATTTCCACCTTTCTTTGATCTCCATAAGGAAGATTTGCCGCATACTCATCTCTTCTGTGATCCAGCTTTAAAAGTTGCAAAAGTCTAATCGCCTGTACTACTCTCATCTTCTTCTTTTTCTAAAGCGTTTCGTTCGTAAGCTGGAATCTAAAAATGTATATTTTGTTCTGTGATGGGTTCCCACAAGAACATTTTCAATGACTCTCATGTCATGAAAAAGTCGAATATTCTGAAAGGTTCTGGCTATCCCCTTGTGCACAATTTCAATCGGCGGAAGATGGTGGATTGCTTCCCCTCTGAAATAAATTTCTCCGTGATCCGGTTTATAAATTCCTGTCAACAGATTGAAAACAGTTGTTTTTCCTGCCCCGTTGGGACCGATAACACTGATGATTTCTCCTTTTTCTTATCTGCAGATTCACATTATCGACAGCCTTAATACCGCCGAATTGCTTGGACAGATTTTTTTACCTCTAAAAGCATTTCTTCCGTACTCATACCAGCTCCTTACTCTCTTTTGCCAAATCCTCCTTTGCCTGACGAGAAAGAGGATAGGGTAGCCTGGATTTCCAGCCCAATAAGCCTGCCGGGCGGAAACGCATCATCAGCACCAGAATCACGCCGTACAGTACGAAACGGTACTCCATAAGGAAGCGAGATACTTCCGGAAAGGCAATCAGCAAAATAGCGCCGATATACATTCCTCTCTGTGTTCCCATCCCTCCTAAAATCACGATACTGAGTATCATTGTAGATACGTCAAAGTTGAAGGTATTCGGATCCACATAGCCGATTAAGCGGGAATACAGGGAACCGCCCAGAGCACAAATCATAGCGGAAATGACCATAGCCAGTATCTTATAAAAATTAACATTTACTCCCATCATAGTGGAAGCAAGTTCATCTCCCTTAATTCCTCTTAATGCTCTACCTGTCTTGGAACGAACTAGGAAGAAGCAGAATAGGCTGACGAGAAGGAGGAAAAATAAAGCAAGATAGTATAATCCATAGTTCTGCACGGTCAGTTCCATTCCAAAAATCTCAGGCTTCGGAATATTCTTTATTCCTAAAGTTCCACCGGTAACACTTTGCCAGTTCATCAGAATCATTTTCATAATCTCTCCGAACCCCAAAGTAATAATCGAGAGATAGGTTCCTGTTACACGAAGACTTGGAAGCCCCAGAACTACACCGATTACACCGGCTAAAAGCATCCCTAAAAGAACAGATGGGAAGAATGGCATCCCGGCTTTCATGGAAAGAATCGCACTGCAGTAAGCTCCGATAGCCACGAATCCTGCATGCCCCAGAGAAACGAGTCCGGTATATCCTGTTAGCACATTTAATCCCAGTGCCAAAATGCTGTAAATTCCAATTTTTTTATAGTAACAGTCAGTAAATACTGGTTAGATAAAATAAACGGAAAAAGCCAGCAGAAAAAGAATTAAAGCCGGAAGCAAAATCCGCTTCTTCTCATGTACCCATTTTTCCATCTGATGCAAGTTCAACATTTCAGAAATAGCAAAGCTCTTCTTTTCTTTTGCTGTAGAAATGTTCTTATCTTTATTCTCTACCATAACTTACACCTTCGTTATTCCTTTCCGTCCGAATAATCCTTGCGGTCTCAGTAAGAGCACAAGAATTAAAATGATAAAGGCGATGGAATCTCTATAGGTTGACCCCAGGGAAGGTCGCAGCCATACTTTCCGAAACTCCGACCATAAGTCCACCTATCAATGCTCCCCGGCAAGCTGCCGATTCCGCCTAAAACCGCTGCCGCAAAAGGTACTTCAGTCCCGCCATAAATCCCATGTTGGGATAGACAATCTGGTAATATCCGCTTACCAATGCTCCGGCTATTGTTGCCGAAACACCAGCGAGGAAAAACGTGAAAGAGATAATAAAATTCACGTTGACTCCCATAAGATTGGCAGCTTTCGGGTTTTGTTCGCAGGCTCTCATGGCAAGTCCTATTTTCGTCTTAAATACGATGAACATCAGGATTCCCATAAGAAGAACCGATACTACAAACATCATGATTTGGGTGACAGAAATGGGGAATTTTCCAAGCATTACCGTTCCTTCTCCAAATACGGAGGGGAAGTTTCTTTTTTCCGAACCCAAGAAGATGATTAAGAGGTTCGTGATTATATTGGAAATACCGATTGTGGTAATGAGGGAGGCGATTGGCGGTGACTTTTTCTTTCTTAAAGGTTCCAATGCCACTTTATCGATTACAATTCCCAAAATTCCTGTCAACAGCATCGCAGCAATGATTCCCGGGACTATTCCGAATTGCATCCCTATAAAAACCATAGCCATCTCTGCACCGAAAGCATAAATTGCACCATGGGAAAAATTCACCAAACGAAGAATTCCGAATACAAGGGAATATCCTACAGCAATCAAGGCATATCCCATTCCCAGTGCTAATCCATTTATAATCTGCTGTGTGACCATAGCTACTCCTATTTCAATATCAAATACTCTTTAGAATAGAATGGGAAAAAAACATAAGCTATGTTCTTTCCCATCCCCCATGAATCGTTCTAACTTTTTATTACTTGTCCATCTTTACAAACTTACCGTCTTTAATGGTTACCTTTACGAACTGCTTATCTACATCCCCGTTCTCATCAAACTTGATTTTCTCCGGTTACACCCTGATAAGTCGTCTTATAAATCTGATCCTTAACCTTTTTCGGAATCAGTTGTATTTGCATCTTTGATAGCAGTAAGAAGAATACCTACTGAATCATAAGCCTGAGAGGTAAGGGCAGACGGAGCATTGCCGTAAGCTGCCTTATAGGACTCAACATAAGACTTAATCGTCGGATCATCGGACTCGGAGAAGAAGATAACCGGGAAGCATACGCCCTCCACTGCGCTTCCGCCAAGCTCGATTAACTGCTGGCTGTATGCGTTGGAGAATCCTACAACCTTAATATCCGGATTAATCTGCTTATACTGCTTTGCAACAGGTGCTACCAGATTGTACATTCCGCAGCAAATCACTACATCTGCACCCGCCTCGTTTAACTTGGTAATCGCCGGAGTATAGTCGTCGGAGCCTTCCATAACTTCCTCGTGTGCAACCACTTCCGCATCGGTCTTTGCAATCAATTCCTTAATGATGGAGGAAGTATTGGTTCCCCAGTCTGTCATGATACTGATGATACCAACCTTTTTTTCTTTTCCTAAGTCATTCACTGCAATATCAATACTTGCTGCAGCCTCTTTGGAAATGACGGTATTATTTCTGAAAATGTAATCTCCGATTTTGGAGTAATCCGGGTGAGACGCTGACGGAGAAATTTCGATAATCTTGTTCTCCTGATAGATAGGAGCCGCTGTCATACATACTCCGGAGGAGAAGTGACCAATCACGCCGACTACCTTCTTATCGGAAATAATCTTCTGTGCAATGGTTGTTGCTTCCTCAGCGGTATTCTTATCGTCATACTGTACGATTTCAATCTGCTTTCCTAAAAACGCCGCCATTATCATTCCACTCTTTCGCCTTCAATACAGCAGCATTGTAAAATCCGATTCCGTACTCTGAATTATCACCGGTCATAGGTCCGCAAACTGCGATTTGAATCTTGTCTCCGCTTGCTTTTGCATCGCTACTCTCTGTTTTCGCTGCTCCTCCGCCGCAGGCACTCAATAATGCTGCGCAGAGTAAGCCGGCAATTAAACTTCTTTTCTTCATCAACACACCTCCTAATTTTTACGACAGGTAAAACATGCTCTATTTTTCTCCTTATTTGCATGATTCTATCTTATGGTATCCGGAGGATATTATCCATCATTTTCGTGCATTTTCACTAATTTCGTTAATTTTATACTGAATTTTTTGGTAAATTATTAGCGAATTAGGCAAAGGCAACTAGTATTTGTCTCATTTTGGGACATTTATAATGCATTGCTGCTTGGAGAAAAAAACAGAGACATTAATTTATTTTATACCCTTTGTCAAAAATACATACTACCTTTTTCCCTATACCAAAAGAAAGGTTTTCCCTATATATAAAAATGATTTTTCTATGCAATATAGGTCTGAACTTGGGGCACGCTCTCCCTAGCTTCGCCACGTAACGGATACTAAGCGAAAAACTGCGTTTCTCTTGTTTTTCGCAAGTACCGACAGGCTCGAGACTACCCCTCATTCAGACCTATATTGCAAAGAATCCCTTTATTTATTTGATTTTTTATACAGCATCTATCCTATTTTACATACTTTTACACCGTTTCCACTCCGGGCTTCACATAGTGAATTTCACAAAGCTCCATTCCTTCTTCCACTGTTTTAATTGGAAGAATCTGCAACTTTTCCTTGACCTCATCCGGGACGTCCCGAAGATCGTCTTCGTTTGCTTTAGGAATCAAAACGGTCTTTACCCCGGCGCGTTCCGCTGCCATAAGCTTTTCCGGAAGTCCGCCGATCGGATTAACGAGGCCTTCCAGAGAAACCTCTCCGGTCATCGCGATACGCGGACTGACTGCCTGTCCTGTCACTAAGGAGGCAAGGGCAATGGTGAGGGTAATTCCGGCGGAAGGCCCATCCTTCGGGGTTGCTCCGTCAGGCACGTGAATATGCAGATCATTTTCCTTGAAAAGTTTTGCTTTATCGGGGAACATAGATTTCACAAGGCTGATGGCAATCTGCGCCGACTCTTTCATCACATCACCGAGCTGTCCGGTAATGTTCAGCTTTCCTTCTCCCTTTGTGAACATACTCTCAATATAGAGAATCTCTCCTCCGACTGCGGTCCAGGCAAGACCGGTAACAATACCCGGCTTTCCCTCTTCCTTGACTTCTCTTCTGTGAAGCGGATTCATGTCCAGATATTCTCTTAGATCTTCCTTGCCTACAGAAATCTTCTCTCCTTTTCCTTTAACAAGATGAACTGCCGCAATTCGGCAGAGGGTGTCAAGTCTCTTCTTTAAGCCTCTGACACCGGCTTCTCTTGTGTAATCGGAAATAATATTTTCCAAGGCTTCATCCGTAAGTTCTACATTTTCCTGTTTTAATCCTACGCCCTTTAATGACTTCCTAAGGAGATGACGCTTTCCAATCTCAAATTTCTCTCTCGGAGTATAGCCCTGATACTGAATGACCTCCATTCGATTAAGTAATGGAGCCGGAATGGTATCGAGAGAGTTCGCCGTACAGATAAAGAGTACATCGGATAAATCATAAGGCACATTCATGTAGTGATCCGTGAAGGTATTATTTTGCTCCGGATCCAAAACCTCAAGAAGAGCCGCTGCAGGATCTCCGTTATAGGACGAAGACAGCTTATCCACCTCATCCAGCACCATGACCGGATTGGAAACGCCGGACTTCTGTATCCCGTCCATGATTCTTCCCGGCATAGCACCAAGATACGTTCTTCTGTGTCCGCGAATATCTGCCTCATCTCGCACACCGCCAAGGCTTACACGAACATATTTTCTTCCGAGAGCCTTCGCAATACTTTTTCCGATACTGGTTTTACCGGTACCGGGTGCACCCACAAAGAGGAGAATAGACCCGGACTGCTGCTTTTTCAGATTCATGACCGCAATCTGCTGAATCATTCTCTCCTTAACCTTCTTTAAGCCGAAGTGATCCTCGGACAGGATCTTCTCCGCCTCATCAAGGTCTATTTCCTTCTGTTCTTCCTTCTTCCAGGATAGTCCGGTCAGAAAATCCAGATAATCATAAAGCATACCGGCTTCCTGTCCGTTTGTGCCTTCATTTTTCAGTCGATTTAAAATCTTCGTAGCTTCCTTTTTCGCCGTCTCATTCATGCCGGCTTCTTCAATACGAAGCTCAAACTTACGAAGGTCGGAAACCTTCTCCGGATGCATCTCATCGAGCTCTTTCTGGAGGTAATCAATCTGCTTTTGGAGGGCCTGCTCCTTATAGAGCTTCTGATAATCCTCCTGCTGCTGGGTTCTCGCATCGGTGGTAACCTTCGTCACCTCGATATATTCATAGATAATCTGCTCCAGCATCTTCGTCCGAACGGAAAGTCGATCCTCTTGCAGGACATGATACCGCTCTTCGTTGTTAATGCTAAGCCAGGGGGACAGAACACAGCCGACCTCTTGAATCGACTTATGGCGTTCAATCATACCCGCCATGACCTTCCCTGCATGGAAACGTCCTACCAGATCCTTCAATTCTTCCTTAATTTCATTCAGCTTTCTTCCGGCTTCTTCCTGATTCAGGTCCTCCACATCATAAAGAGGGTTCGTCTTTAAAACCAGGGGCTGTCCTTCCTCCTGAGAAAGCTCCTCAATACTTACTCTATTGCCTGTTGCAACAACTGCATAGCCGTCCTGACTGATTTCCTTGATTGTACCTTCTACCGCTACAGGATACACTTCCTCTTTATGAAGTGCCTTGGTATCCACTTCATTTTTATGTAAAACAGCTAAAAGAAGTTTGTCCCCTTCTTCTACTGTCTTTCCTGCCAAAGTTCTAAAATTATCAATCTGAAAATAGATGGTGGAATTCGGCAAAATCATCATGTTGTAAACCGGTACTACTCGCATAGCCTGTCCTCCTCGTTCCTTATTTTTTCTTTGGAAAAATACCTTTAAAGCCTCCTCCACCTTACCGGCATGCTCCAGCTTGTCTTTTAGGAAAAATGCACCTCCTCGACTTCTTTCTCGAGGCTGCAATTCCCTTCTCTTTCGAATTTCTCTGGAAATGGCAGAAATCATCCCTTTCTTTTTCTCTTTTTTCTGCCTCTTCTTTCCTTCCTCTTATCCATTTTTTTAGTGCGTCCACTAATTGATTCATTTTCATACACATCCTCTTAAAAACAGAAAAGAAGCTTCTGCTCTTCTTCCCCGTTTTAGCTTCAATGATATACGGGAGTAGTTATTTCCCGCACTGTATAGCGTCAACAACGCGAAAAAGCTGTAAAGTATCTCCCTAAAAGTCCAAGGACTCTTTCAGGCAATCCAACTTACAGATTTCCATAGCCGTTTCGATAAAGCTATATTTGTTGTTAGCAGTCAAATATATAGAGTGCTAATACTTTTAAAAGAATAACACCCTGTATACAGGGTGTCAAGTTCTTTAGAAATTGTTTATTTCTAGTCCCACTCATGTTTGTTCCGCTTTTCTCTTTTCTGTTCGCGATTAAAAATAATATAGGAAAAAGGTAGAAGACGGAAAGACTGAAAAGAGGTTCCGAAAAAGAACATTCCCTTTCATCTCCCGTAACTACCTTTCTGGTTACTGTAAAAATTTGGTCATAATTTTTCGGAACTTCTGCAAGTACATCACCCTTATCTTTATGCTCGTATATCTTTGGGTCCTCTCCCGGAGGAGTAGACAGTGCGGGCAGTGTTTCCGGTGTGGAAGGTACGGGTGGAGTCTCCGGCACCTTTGGATTCGGGGGTCTATTCGGGTTTGGCGGCTTTGTCGGATCAGGCGGTCTCGTCGGATTAGGCGGAGTCTCTGTAGTGGGCTCCGGCGGTTTGGTATATTTATTATGAAAAAGGATTTCTCCCTGCTTCACATCCTGCTTTGCAGGATCCGGATTGTCATTCTCCGTCACAACAATGGCAGCCGCCAAGTACGGAGGATAACTGTGCCCCATCGAATCTTGCGTCTGTAACCCTACTCTTATTTTTCACGGTATCACACGACTGTCATACTCAATATGCGGATTCGTCCCTGCAATCTGCCGAATGGTATACACATATTTCTCATTTCCCGCAAACGACTCCTCATGAAACTGCATAGCAGGAAATGTAAGAGTCATTTTTTTATTTTGTGCGGAAAATATACCCTCTATCGTATCCGGCACAGGCAATACCGAGGAAGAGCTTACTTTCTCAATAATAAAAACGGAATGTTTCCGCCGGAACTTTTTCTCCTTCCACCTCAGTACTATCGGTATTTCTAAAAGATGCCGGTCTGAGGGTACTCAAAAAAACTCACAGCTGTATTCATCCATTTTCCAAACAGAAAACAGAAGGCAAAAAAGCAAACTGCCACTATACGAAAAATCGCAAGTTCTCTTTGCACTTCCCTGGCTTTCATCTTGCCTCCCCTCCTTTCCTACTCTTTGAGACCCAAATCCACCTCTCGCATTATATTATCGGCAATATTTTTCAAAAAAATATATGCAATTTAATATTTATTTATAACGAATATATTGGAACAAAAAGACCCGAGTTCTTCGCAACTTTTTGCTTAAACTCAGGTCTTTTTTTATCGCGAGAGATGATGGGATTTGAACCCATGCGCCGGTTGCCCGACCTACCGCATTTCGAGTGCGGACCCTTCAACCACTTGGGTACATCTCCTTATAAAGGCAATACAAAAGGTATAAAAAAACCGGCGAGATAACTCACCGATTATTCTCCTTTGCTGCCGGCGACCGGGGTCGAACCGGTATGAGATTTATGTCTCGCAGGATTTTAAGTCCTGTGCGTCTACCTATTCCGCCACGCCGGCAAGTTAAGATGAAATCTCAACTGCGTCGCTTTCAATGCAACAGAATTATGATACTGAATCCCTCTCTTTTTGTCAATATTTTTTTGGAGCAGAGAGTGCATCCTACAGTTGCATGAATTTTTCCTTATTCTATTCTCCGCTATGTTTTCCTGTTTTCTTCTCTCTCATTTTCCTGCCCTAGACCGATTTTTTATAGTATACTGTTAACGTAGTGCTTTTTTTAGCATCCATAGGCCTTTTGCAAACGGCAAATTCGTACTTCCAACAAATATATTTTTTATTGATAAAAGATAGCGACATTATGAGCGTTACGCATTTAAGAATTAAAGGAGCAAGATGAACATAATCCAAAAAATAGCTGAGGACTTATCTCTTAAAAAAATGCAGGTGGAAGCGGCGGTACAGCTTTTAGACGAAGGAAATACCGTTCCCTTTATTGCACGTTATCGTAGGAGGCTACCCACGGTTTTTAAATGACGAGGAACTCCGCAGTCTTGAAGAAAAACTGCAATATCTTCGGAATCTCGAGGAGAGGCGCAAAGCTTATTTAAACAGTATCGCGGAACAGGGAAGCTCACGGAAGAGCTGAAGGCGCAGATTGAAGCAGCCGATACCGCAGTGCGTCTGGAAGACCTCTATCTTCCCTATAAGAAGAAAAAGAAGAACCAGAGGCATGATTGCCAGAAAAAAGGGCTTAGAGGGACTCGCAGGTCATTCTCACCCCAGCGTGAATCCCGTAAAGGAAGCGGAAAAAGTATCTTTCGAAGAAAAGGAAGTCTGCAGCGTGGAAGAGGCTGAATTACGCTAAGGATATTCTTGCAGAAGAATTCTCCGAAAATGCCTCCTATAGGGAATGGATCCGCAATAAGACCATGGAACTTGGCAGTATTTCCTCCTCCAAAAAGGATGCGGAGGAAAATCCCGATGCAAAGACCTATGAGATGTATTTTGATTATGAGGAAAAGGTAAAAACCATTCCCGGCTATCGTACGCTTGCCATAAACCGCGGAGAGAAAGAAAAGGTTCTCAGTGTAAAGCTGAATTTCCCACAGGAGGAGATTCTCGCTTATCTGGAAAAAGCAGTCCGGAAAAGCTTTACAGGAGAGAATCTTCGTCTTTTGCAGAAGCTGTGCTGGACAGCTTTTAAGAGACTTATTTCCCCTTCTATCGAAACCGAAATCCGAAATATCTTAACTGAAAAGGCGGAAGACGGCGCCATCGCCATTTTCGCGGACAATTTAAAGCAGCTTCTCATGCAGGCGCCCATTGTCGGGAAGGTCGTGCTCGGTTGGGATCCGGGCTTCCGTACCGGCTGTAAAATCGCCGTGGTCGATCCGACCGGAAAAGGTACTGGACACGACGGTCATTTACCCTACTCCGCCTAAAAATCAGGTGAAAGAAGCTATGGCGGTCATTCATAAGCTGATTGAAAAGCATAAGGTGGATATCATTGCCCTTGGAAACGGTACAGCCTCCCGTGAATCGGAAAAGGTCATCAGCGACTATATTCACGAAACAAGGAGCAAGGTGCAGTATGTGATTGTCAATGAGGCTGGCGCCTCCGTCTACTCCGCAAGTAAGCTTGCAACAGAGGAGTTCCCGAACTTTGATACGGGAGAAAGAAGCTCAACCTCCATGGCAAGACGGCTTCAGGATCCGCTTGCCGAGCTTGTAAAGATTGAGCCTAAGGCCATCGGTGTCGGGCAGTACCAGCACGACATGAATCAGAACAAGCTGGAGGAACAGCTGAACAATACCGTGGAAGACTGCGTAAACCACGTCGGTGTGGACTTGAATACCGCGTCCGCAGCCCTCCTTTCCTATATTTCCGGTATCAACAAGACACTGGCAAAGAATATCGTAGTGTATAGAGAAGAAAACGGCGCTTTTAAGAGTAGAAAAGAACTGTTAAAGGTCGCTAAGCTCGGTCCAAAAGCCTTTGAGCAAAGCGCCGGCTTCCTCCGTATCCGAGAGGAAAGGAAGTGCTGGACAGAACCTCCGTGCACCCCAGGTCCTATCAGAAAACAAAGGAACTCCTCTCCCTTCTAAACTTAAATGAAAAAGACATTGCCGAAGGAAAGGGAAAGGATATTGCAAAAATGATTTCCGCCCTTCCCGGAGGAATGAAAGCTTTAGAAGAAAAGCTTGCTATCGGAAGCTTTACCTTAAAGGATATTGTGGAGGCTCTTGCAAAGCCGGGAAGAGATCCTCGTGAAGATGTGCCCGCGCCCATTTTGCGGAGTGATGTTTTAGAGCTTTCCGACTTAAAAGAGGGGATGATTCTCGAGGGTACAGTTCGAAATGTTCTGAGACTTCGGTGCCTTTGTCGATATCGGCGTACACCGGGACGGTTTTGGTCCATATCTCCGCCCTATCCAAAAAGTTCGTAAAACACCCCCTCGATGTCGTAAAACTTGGGGATATCGTGAAAGTAAAAATCCTCTCCGTGGATACGGAGAGGAAGAAGATTTCACTCAGTATGAAAGATGCGGAGTAGGAGGGATATTGTAAAAATAAAACAGCCTTTTATGCAGTACAGGTCTGAAATTGGGGCACGCTCTCGCTAACCTCGCCCAGTAGCAGTACTAAGCCTCAAGCATCGTTTCACTCGCTTTCGGCAAGTACTGACGGGCTCAGATTACCCCCTTTTCAGACCTGTACTGCATAAAATTACACTCACAATATTTTTACAATATCTGTTCCAGCTCCAACGAGCTCTCCTCCCAGATGGCGTATTGCTCTTCCAGCTCTTTTTCTATTGCTTCCTGCTCTCTATGGATTTCCATGAGGCGCCCGACATCGGATCCGACTTCTTCCATGGAGGCAGTGAGCTCTTCTTTTCGCTCTTCCAGCTTGGCAATTTTTTCCTCCGCCTTTTGCAGGGCATTCTGCCACTTTCTTCTCTTTGCGGAGAGCTCCTTCTGGTTTTCCCAGTCGAGCCTCTTGCTCTCCTTTTCTTCCAATCTTTGTGCTTCTTCCGGATCTATCGCTTCTAAAGGCGCCTTGTCCTTTTGCTGCAACTCTCCGTAGGCACGAACATCTTCCTTCTTTTCGATATAATAATCGTAATTTCCGATGTAATTATCAAAACGGTTAGAAAAGAGCTCTATAATTCTCGTTGCCGTTTTATTGATAAAATAACGGTCATGGGAAACATAGAGGACGGTTCCCTCATAGTTTCGAATCGCTTCCTCTAAAACTTCCTTCCCCTGAATATCCAAATGGTTTGTCGGCTCATCCAAGATAAGGAAATTCGCATCGGAGAGCATGAGCTTTGCAAGACTCACCCTGCCTTGTTCTCCTCCGGAAAGATCCTGAATCCGCTTATACACATCGTCTCCGGTAAAGAGAAAAGCGGCAAGGACATTTCGGACCTTCGTGTTGTTCATATCCGGATAGCTATCCTGAATTTCATCAAAGAGAGTTTTTTCCATGTTAAGCACAGCATGTTCCTGGTCATAGTAAGCAATCTTCACTTTCGAGCCTAAACGAAATTCTCCCTCATCCGCCTGCACAAGCCCGTTTAAAATCTTCAGTAAGGTCGTCTTTCCGGTTCCGTTATCTCCGATAAGCGCTACATGCTCTCCTTTTTGCAAAGAAAAAGTCCCATGGGAAAATAAACGCTTTCCGTCATAGCTTTTTCCGAGCTCTTTCGCCATTAAGACATCGTTTCGGAGCTTTCCCTCGGGGAAAAAGAAGCTTCATCTCATTCTCGAGTTCCTCCGGCTTCTCCAGCCTTTCCACCTTCAAGCATCTTTCTCCCGGGATTCCGCGCTTAATGCTCTTCTCCCGGTTAAACTGCTTCAGCTTCTCAATCACGGCCTCCTGATGCTTAATCTCCGCTTGCTGGTTTTGAAAGGCCTTCCACTCGGCTTCTCGAAGCTGTCTCTTTTTCCGCATAGGCGCTGTAATTTCCTGGTACATTCTGGCCTTTCCCCGCTCCGGGTCAATGACCTTCGTCACAATCCTATCCAAGAAATAACGGTCATGGGAAACAAGAAGCACAGCCCCGTCATAACGCTTTAAGACCTTTTCCAGCCACTGAATAGAGCCGATATCCAAGTGGTTTGTCGGCTCGTCAAATATCAGAAGATCGGGCTTCTCCTGTAAGATTTCCTCGAGGCGCTTCCTCGTCTTCTGGCCTCCGGAAAGAGTGTCGTAGTCTTCATTCTCCGTTTCTATATCGGCATGTTGCTGTGCCAGGTAGTCCATTTTCTTCTCTTTGGAAAATGCGATGCTCCCCTCATCTGCCTCCTCAATTCCCAGAATACATCGGAGCAAAGTTGTTTTGCCTGAACCGTTGATTCCGACAATAGTACTTTTTCCTTATCTTCCAGATGAAACGATACATCCTTCAGCACAGTCTTTCCTACGTATGCTTTACTTAGCATGGATACATTTAAAATCATAGGACTTAGTATACTGGATTCCTGCATATTCGGCTATCCTTTTTTCCCGATGTTTTCGCTTTAGAGCTTGTTTAGTATTTTTTTTTCCAGTTTATACCATTAGCTAAGGAATAAAAGATAAATATACTCTTCCTATCCTGCCCCTTCGATGAGCTCTCCACATAGAGCAGTTTGATTCTGCTTCTTATTTTGAACATGAGAAATTCGAGAAATTCTTGTCAATATTTCCGAAATGCATTAGAATGGATAGAACTTTACCGGGAGTAAAGTATATGGTCTATTTATATAAGGAGGAACGAATATGGCACACGTAGTTAGTGATGAGTGCGTAAGCTGTGGTGCTTGCGCAGCAGTATGTCCTGTAGAAGCTATTTCCGAGGGTCCAACAAAGTATGTTGTAGATCCGGATACTTGCATCGATTGCGGCGCTTGTGAAGAGCCTTGCCCAACAGGTGCTATTGCTGCTGAATAATGAACATAAGCAGAGTATAGTTTAAAAGAGCTGTCCGGATGGACAGCTCTTTTCTTTTTAGGCTTATAAGAGGCATATAGAGAGTTATGGAGTTATGGAGTTATGGAGTTATAGATCAAAATGCGTTTATGCTTAAGTCCTAAGCATAGAACAACATTCAGCATCCGTTTTACTCTATGAGCCACAATATCCTTCTTCCGGCTATCAGCTTATTCTCCGCTAAGTCTTCTCGCTATAATTCTCTCTATTTTTATAAAATACTGCCTTTTTCTTTCTTCTCTGCCACTCCCTTTCAATCTCATATAAGAAGAATAAGGAAGTCAAGGTAAGTCCCACAGCTTATGGCACTGAATCTCGGAAGGATGGACAAGATTCCAAATAATGAAAACAGCAGTAGGGATGTAATAAAAATTTCGAGATGTTCTCAAATTTATTCTCATGTTTTACTCCTTTATCTAAACGCCAGTTTGTTTTTATTGTTTCACAAGAATAACACAGAACATTCGTTTTGTAAAGATATTTTCGAATATATGTTCTATAAAATTACATTAAAAAGCTGTACTAAAGAAGATCTTTTGATTCTTTAGCACAGCTTTCTTCTTTTCTATATTTTTACTACACAACAAAGGGTCTTCTATAGAAAGGCATCCTGTCTTTCACTGCCTTTTTCCGCTATATCGGCTTTATATGACATTACCGCAAAGGGAATTCCCTCCGAAAAAAATCATTTCCTACCGTAGTAATGTTTGCAAAAACTCGGCTGTATGCTTCCTACATGACTGACAATACAAAGATTAAAAGCTCTTTTTCGTTTTGCTTTGCGCCAAGGAGATAGAGCAGCTGTAACATTACGATCATCACGCATATACTCCGCAAGTGCTTCTTCCAACTCCTTACTGTCTCCCAGAGGCTCCGTAAACTCCATGTTCTCATCCGGTCTTACCGGAACTTCTCCCATAAGTTCAGCTTGTTCGACATGAATGCAGTCCACAATAAACTTTCTCCAAAGGATAAAGTTATCGCTATTCATGTTAATAACAAAAGCCGGAAATTCTAGGGATCTCAAGTGCCATTAAAAGCTGCCTGATGAAAACTCAGAATCGCCGTGGTCTCTTTCTCGTGTTTCCATTGCTTGGCTTTTTCCTGCAGTAAAAGTACATAAAAAAATGATTGTGATCCTTATCTTCCACAACAGCAAAAGGCAGGCTTTCTATCTTCGCCTTCTCCCATTGTACGCATAGGCACATAAAACTCGGCATGATGAATCAAGGCATCTACTAATTTATCTTCCCAATCTCTACCGCCTTCATTTTTCATGCCATTGATAGGTAATCATAAGACAGGGCATTTTTCTTTTCTCTAAAATCGTTCATGAACTCCTCCTTCCAGGTATTCTATCACAGCCGGAAGCAGGAGACAGAAAAAGCTATTGTACCCACTCTCCGCGTTCATTTGCCGGAAACCGTTAATTGTTGTATTTTTCGCCATAGCACCATTATCTTTAAAATAATAGTATGTCTGTTTTCCGTTTACATTGATAGCAATCCAGCCTGTACGCATTGCACCGCTTGCATCAAAGTAATAGCTTTCCTGTCCGATTTGGAATATTCCGCTTGAGACCATCATGCACTGGCGATCACCGGCATCCGGTATAAAATAATACCATATATTGTTAATCAGCTTCCAGCCGGTTTTTGCATCACCGTTACTCGGCTCCAAATAGAACCAATTGCCGTATGCATTTTTAAACCAACCGGTTTCCATTTCTCCCTGTCCATTAAAATGGTACCAACGTCCGTTCCAGTCCACCCAACTGTTAATTGCAGGCTGACCGTTTGGATAACGGAAATACCACTTTCCGTTAATCAAGCTCCAGCCGATAGTTGAGGGGAATGTTAGCATTGCCCGGTGTATTATTCTGTGCTTTATTCTGTCCGAAAATCTGTGTTTCGCTGTACTTTCCATCTCCGTTAGAGCGATTGTTTGCAGCAATGTATAAGGTATCGGATTCCGCATCTTCCGATGCCTTTCCACCTTTCTTCTGCGAATCTGTATATGGAATACTCTTTACATTAAAGCTGTAATTTCCTTCTTCCGTCATCCATGGATAAAAATTCAGGCTCAATGCATCCGTAGTAATCTTTGCAAGCTGTCTTCCTTCTCTATAAAGCTTTACTTCATAATATCCTGAGCTGTTCTCAGCTTGAGACCAGGTGGCGCGACCAAGGCTTGAAGAAGACCATGCCAAGTTCTCCGGCGCATCAAAACTTCCGGAAATCGGCTTAAGTTGAAGCACAATCTCCAGCTCCGTACCGCTGACACGCTTTGCACTGACAAAACTTCCGTTACTTACTCTTACGTTACTGCTGCTGTATGCACCAGCAAATTGGTAATTAATAACATCTCCGTTGTTCTTTTCTTTGCTGTCAGCTACAAGATACAAAAGTACCTTAGGCTCACTTCCTACACGAAGAACATCGAAATTGCCGCTTTCCACCCACTGTACCGCATCCACGTGATATCTGTCGGTATTTCCCGTACTAAAGTCCGATTCACTGATGTTTCCAAGAGATGATCCGGCCTCTAACTTACTAAGATTCTTATCCACCTTGATACTGATATTGGTAATCGTACTGGTACTGTCCTTTGCAAATGCAGGAATTGCAAAAAGAACCATGCATAAAAGGGACAAAAGGAATCCCACTCTTTTTCTAAACATATGCTCCCTCCATTTCTTTATTCCTTGCCTAGTATAAAGCATTTTTAAGTTCAGAATCAACTTGCTTTTCTCTTACAAGATAATGACTGCCGTTAAGAAAAAAGAGACTGTGGAAAATCACAGCCTCTTTTGCAATCTGTTCATTCGTTTGTTACAAGTACTATTCCGTTAATGCACTTGTCGAAATTCTTTATACTAACTCTAAAAGAACTTCCATAGCAGCATCTCCCTTACGAAGACCCACTTTAACAATTCTTGTATATCCACCCTTACGGTCAACATACTTCGGTGCAATCTCATCGAAAAGCTTCTTAGCGATGTCTACCTTCTTGGTGTTCTTCTTTCTGCCGGCTACAGTGCCCGGTCTTTCTGTCGGAACATAAGTTGCGGCTAAAATCTGACGACGAGCCTGAAGACGAGAGGGCTTATCCTTCTGAATGGACTTCTCCACTTCCTCGTAAACAGTTACTTTCTTACCGTCTACTACTTCCTTCACTCTCTTTCCGTCAGCGTCCTTCTTGGCTACCTTTGCCTTCACGGCAACCATCTCATAGTTATCCTTCTCTCTTACGGAAAGAGCAATAAGCTTCTCAACCTGCTTACGAACTTCCTTTGCTCTTGCCTCCGTGGTAAAAACCTTACCATAGCGAAGAACATCTGTAGTTAAGGATCTAAGCATAGCCTTTCTTGGTGCTGTTGCCTTTCCTAATTTTCTATACATTGCCATTTTATTTCTCCTTATCCGTGCTTTTTAGTCTTATCGGGTAAAATCCTGAGTCCGGTTTATTCTTCCGGAGTGGAGAGTCCTAAGTTTAACTCGCGTAATTTCGCAAGTACCTCTTCAGTGACTTTCTTCCCAAGTTACGAACCTTCATCATGTCCTCCGGTGTCTTGGAAGTTAATTCCGATACCGTGTTAATCCCTGCTCTCTTTAAACAATTATAAGAGCGGACACTGAGCTCCAGTTCATCAATGTTCATTTCTAAAACTTTGTCCTTATCATCCTCTGCTTTTTCTACCATGAGCTGTGTTTCGGCTCCTTCAGAGGAAAGTGTCACAAAGAGATCCAAATGCTGGAACAGCATCTTTGCCACCTGGAAACTGCGTCTTGAGAAGCATACCGCCATCCGTATACACATCAAAGTCAGCTTGTCATAGTCTGTCATATTACCCACACGGGTATTCTCCACAGTCATATTGACCCTGTCGACAGGAGTATACAGCGCATCCAAAAAGTATAGCCCTTCGGATACTGTGATGCCTTCTCCTTTACTGTCCCTACATAGCCTTGTCCCTTAGTAATTACTACTCCAATGAGAGCTTCTCACCCTTCTCAAGACTTGCGATACGCAAGTCAGGATTAAGTGACAAGTTCCGACTCTGCTTTAAAAATCCGAAGCCTTCGCTTCCTCTTTATCACTGACCTCCAGATGTGCCTCCAGCTGTTCTACATCCTCCGGAATGGAGACCACGAGAGATTTTAAATTGGTTTAAAAACCTCGTCGTAACTTTCCTTTACACCGGGAATTTTATCCCTGAAAGTCCTTGAATCTTAATTGCAGAAACCGCAGCCCCGGGCAGAAGGACAGCATCATTCTCCGTAAAAGAGAATTCCCTAAGGTCGCGCCGTATCCTCTTTCAAAGGTTCACAAACAAAAACGACCAAGCGCTTATCCTCTGAAATTTCAAAAATTTCAATGTTTGGTTTTCAAAATCAAACATGCCGCCTCCTTTTAGAGTAAAACGACCTTCTCTGTGCATGGCACAGCTTAGTCGTGAAAAATAAGAATGCACACTTTTTCATGTGTGATTCTTGCTATACGTATTACTTAGAGTACAACTCGACGATTAACATCTCGTTTACCGGAACATCGATATCTTCTCTGTGCGGTAAATTCTTAATGGTTGCGCTCAGTTTCTCTTCATCCACTTCCAACCAAGCGGGTACCATTCTGCCGCCGGTTACTTCCGTGATGTCCTTATATCTTTGAGCAGTCTTCATGGACTCTTTAATAGCTACAACATCTCCTGCAGATACAAGGTAGAAGGAATGTTTATAATCTTACCGTTTACGGTAACGTGACAGTGCCCTACTACCTGTCTTGCCTCACGTCTTGTTCTCGCCATCCCCATACGGAAAATGACATTGTCAAGTCTACTCTCCAAAAGAACCATTAAGTTCTCACCGGTCTGTCCGGGAAGTCTCTCTGCCTTTGCATAGTAGTTACGGAAAGGCTTCTCTAAAAACACCGTAGATGAACTTTGCCTTCTGCTTTTCACGAAGCTGAAGACCGTACTCACTCATCTTTCTTCTGGCATTTCTAGCCTGTCTGTTTGATTTTCTTATCGACTCCCAAGAATACAGGGTCAAGTCCAAGTGACCTGCATCTTTTAAGCACAGGAACCTTATCTACTGCCATATTATCCTCCTAAATATCAAGTTCTGTTACTTTAATAGTAACATCTCCAAAATTTGATACGCCCTTTACACCATCGGCTTCTTCGGGCTGACCAAACGGTCATACTGTTTACGTATAATGCTTACTCCGCTATAGCAGATTATCTCTTATATAGCAGATTCTCTTCTTATAAATATGCCATTTATAGAATGATAAAGCAAAACAATTATACTCTTCTGCGCTTCGGCGGGCGGCATCCGTTGTGGGGAACCGGTGTAACGTCCTTAATGGAAGTTACTTCGAGTCCGTTTGCCTGTAAGGCACGAATCGCTGCTTCTCTTCCGGAACCCGGTCGCTTTAACCATTACATCCACATACTTTTAAGCCATGTACCAAAGCTGCCTTTACAGCAGTTTCAGCAGCCATCTGAGCTGCATATGGAGTAGATTTTGCTTGAACCTCTAAATCCCAGACCGCCGGCACTTGCCCAGAAAGAGCATTTCCTGTGCATCTGTCAAAGTAACGATTGTGTTATTGAAAGATGATTGGATATGTGCCTGTCCGCGTTCAACGTTTTTCTTTACGCGCTTTTTTGTCACTCTCTTACCAGTTGACTTAGCCATAGTTAAACTAACCTACTTTCCTTTTTCATTTCTTCCTGTAATTAAAACATGAAGATCCTCTTAGTTACTTTTTAGACCTTACTTCTTCTTGTTGCAACGGTCTTTCTTGGTCCTCACAGGGTTCTTGCATTGGTCTTGGTCTTCTGACCTCTTACCGGAAGTCCCTTTCTATGACAGATTCCTCTGTAGCAACCAATCTCCTGTAAACGCTTGATGTTCAGAGCGATCTCTCTACGAAGGTCACCCTCTACCATCTGGTTCTCTGCGATATAGTTGGCAAGATCCTTCACCTCATCGTCTGTCAAGTCCTTCACTCTGGTATCCGGATTTACGCCGGTAGCCTGAAGAATCTTATCAGCGGATGATCTTCCGATTCCATAGATGTAAGTCAAACCGATTTCGATTCGCTTTTCTCTAGGTAAATCCACACCTGCAATACGAGCCATCTTTGTTTCCTCCTGTTAATTAACCTTGTCTCTGCTTATGCTTAGGGTTTTCACAGATAATTCTGATGGAGCCCTTTCGCTTGATTACTTTGCATTTTTCGCAGATCGGTTTTACTGATGATCTTACTTTCATAAGTAAAATTCCCCTTTCCTTTACGAATTTGAACAGAGTTGCCGTATAATTCTAGCAAAACAGTCTATAAATGTAAAGCGAAACCTTTACTTATCTCTCAGATTATTCTTCCCTTGGAAAGGTCATAGGGGAGAGAGCTCGATCGTTACTTTGTCTCCGGGTGAGATACGAATATAATTCATACGAAGTTTTTCCCGAGATGTGAGCAAGTACACTGGTGTCCATTTTCCAGTTCCACCTGAAACATAGCGTTCGAGTAACTTCTCCAGTACTTTTTCCTGTAATTTCGATTACATCTGATTTTCGACATACTCTGTTTATCCTTTCATAAGACTCAGGATTTCCGGTCCGTTGTCTGTGATCAATATTGTATTTTTCATAATGTGCAGTCAGCTTTCCATCAAACGGAACCACCGTCCAGTCATTGGAAAGAACTCTTACTGCGGGATCCCCTCTGTAATCATGGGTTCAATCGCGAGCGTCATCCCGGTATGCAGCTTCGGTCCTTTTCGGTTCATTCTAAAGTTTGGCACCTCCGGATCCATGTGCACCTGATGCCCTATGCCATGTCCCCATATTCCCGAACCACCCGTAACCTCGACTTTCCACAAAATCACCTATGCTTCCGCAAAATATCATTTAGGTGATTTCCGGGTATCACCTGTTCAATTCCTTTAAAGAAGGCTTCCTTTGCCGTATCCACAAAGCCTTTTCGCCTCCAGGGATATCTTTCCTACAGCCCAAGTCCGTGCCGCATCCGAGTGATAGCCCTTATAGTTGGTACCAATATCGAAGGAAACGATATCTCCTTCTTTTTAGATTCTATCTCTCGTCGGTATCCCGTGAATAAAGCTCTTCATTTACGGAAACACAGCAAAGCTGCCGGAAAGTCATATAGGTGTAAAAAGCTTGGTGTGCATCCGGCAGCTTTCGGATGAGACTTTCTGCATAATCGTTTAACTCTAAAGTACTTTTTCCGGGAGCAACCGCTTCTCCGACCTTTTCATGAACCTCGGCAAGTACCTTTCCGGCATCCCGCATCAGTTCAATTTCTTTTTAGACTTTATTTCAATCATGCTTAAACCTTTTCTTCTTTAAATTCTCTGCTTCAGCTTCTCTACTTCAGCTTCTTTTTGTTAATAATTTCCTTTACTTTCTCAAAGACTGCATCAGCTTTTTCCATTCCGTCTACTTCTTCAGGGATATTTTTCCTTCTTATAATAAGAAATAAGCGGTTCCGTCATTTCATGGTAAATCTTTAAGCGGTTTTTCACTGTCTCCTCATTGTCATCTTTACGCTGAACCAGTTCTGCTCCACACAAGTCACAAATCCCCTCTTTTTTGGGTTTTAATGTTTCTGTATGGTAGAGTGCGCTACAGTTTGGACAGGTTCTTCTACCGGTCATTCTTTTAATAATGAGGTCATCCGGAGCTTCCCACATCCAAAGCGAGATCTATTTTTCTCTCCCTGCTTTTGCTAAAGCTTCTTTCAGTGCCTCTGCCTGTGGAATGGTTCTCGGAAAACCGTCCAAAATATAGCCGTTCTTACAATCCTCTTTGTGAATTCGATCAAGGAGCATCGCAATGGTAATATCATCGGGCACGAGCTCTCCTTTATCCATGAAGCTCTTTGCTTGTTTTCCAAGCTCCGTTTCTTCCTTTAAGTTGGCTCTGAAAATATCACCTGTTGAAATGTGTGGCAAATGATATTCATTTTGCAATGCGACTAACCGGCTTCCCTTGCCTGCGCCAGGAGCACCTAACATAATAATTTTCATTTTCAGCCTCTTCTAAAAGTGTGAAAAACCACTATGAGCCCCCTTAACTTTACAGATATTCTATAAAATCTGAAGCTAAGGAGGCTTATAGATGAGTGTCTAAGAATCATATAATTACGAATTACCATCTGTGAGTCTATTGCTTTTAAGGTCTCCAGAACCACACCCACAATAATGATGAGAGATGTTCCCGAGAGGAAATACGACTCACATTGAAGACTCCGGAGATTATGATGGGTACCAGTGCCACAATAGCAAGTCCCGTTGCTCCGATAAAGATAATATAACGGAGAATTCCATTTAAGTAATCGCTTGTCGGCTTACCCGGACGAATGCCGGAATAAATCCGCCCTGCTTCTTCATATTATTCGCTACTTCAATGGATTGAATGAAATGGAAGTGTAGAAATAAAGCGAAGAAATACAGCAATGCGATATAGAGCACCAGACCTATAGAATAAATCGGGGCATTCGGATTCATCCAAGAACCGGAGTTCAACGCCATAATAATCTTCCCGATGATTGTTCCGTTGTTAACGTGAAGAATCTGCCCGAGTACTACGGGCATCGTCATAAGGGAGGATGCGAAGATAACCGGCATAACGTTTGCCGTATTGACCTTCAGAGGAATCTGAGGACTGCTGGTATCCTACCATTCCTCTTCCCTGCACACGTCTGCTGTACTGTACCGGAATTCTTCTTTCCGCATCTTGCAATACTACTGTAAAGCAAACCATGCAGAAAATAGCCGTTGCAATAATGATTGCCGCAACAACCATGGTCGCTACATTATGATTCATAATGAAGCGTTCATATAAGGTAATAAAGTCCTGCGGAATGGAAGAAAGGATATTGAACAAGAGCACTAGAAATACCGTTTCCTACTCCCATATCCGTCATTCTCTCACCAATCCCACATCAAGTGCCGACCCTGCAGTCATAGTACTACGCAAATCACAATACCCGCAATTTTACGTAGAACACTTCCCTCAGCATATCCAATCAAAAGTCCGGAACCGCCAAAGCCTACCGCCATCGCTGTCGACTCCAAAAGGGCAAGACCGATGGTTACATATCTGGTATATTCCGTAAGCTTTCTTCTTCCCTCTTCTCCATCCTTCTGCATCTCTTCCAGAGCAGGAATTGCCACAGTTAGAAGCTGAATAATAATGGAAGAAGTGATGTAGGGCGTAATGGATAATGCAAATATACTGAGCTGCTCGAAGGAGCCTCCGGTCATGGTATTAAACCATCCGAAAGCATCGTTTCCAGTATACTCTTAAATAAATCTCAAAATATCCCGGATTTACACCGGGATAGGGAAGATTGAGCCAAAACGAATTACTACAAGCATCAGAGTACGAAAATCAAACGATTTCGTAAATCCTTCACTTTAAATGCATTCCGTATTGTTTGAAGCATTAAATCACCTCACAGGTTCCGCCACAAGCCTCAATCTTTTCTTTTGCACTCTGAGAAAAATGCATTTACCTTAACGGTAAAGCTTCTTTGTCAACTCTCCGTTTCCAAGAATCTTAACACCGTCATTTAACTTACGAACAATTCGTTTCTCAGTAAACTCTCCAGTGTAACCTCATCTCCCGGCATTGAAACGATCTTCCAATACGGAAACGTTGATTCAGTAATTACCTTAGAGTTGGGATCTGTAAATCCTCTCTTCGGAATACGACGGAACAATGGCATCTGACCACCTTCGAAACCAAGTCTTGGTGCACCGGAACAGAGCCTTCTGTCCTTTATGTCCCTTACCTGCCGTCTTACCATTTTCCTGAACCGTGGTACTCTGCCGCGACGGAAATTCTGGGAGTGCTAGAGCCCTCTGCAGGTGATAACTTTGCTAACTCCATATTTCGCCTCCTTAGATTTCTTCCACTTTAACCAAGTGATTCACTTTCTGAATCATCCCCTTAGTAGCGCCGTTGTTGGGAAGCTCAACGGATTGACGAATCTTCTTTAATCCAAGAGCTTGCAGAGTTGCCTTCTGCTTTAGGGATGGCACCGATTGGAACTTTACTAAAAGTAATTCTTAATTTATCTGCCATGATAACCCTCCCTTAACCTGTAATCTCTGCTACGGTCTTTCCACGAAGAATAGCGAACTGCTCCAGTGTCTTCATGGAAGTAAGACCCTGTAATGTAGCATAAACCACATTTGTCTTATTGTTTTGATCCTAAGGATTTAGTACGGATGTTTTTGATTCCTGCGAGCTCGCAGACCATACGCGCCGGACCGCCGGCGATGATTCCAGTTCCTTCCGGAGCCTTCTTCAAAAGAACGGTGGAAGCACCGAACTTTCCGATGTAATCATGCGGTACAGACTTATCCTCATTTACAGGTACAGTAACCATATTTCTTACTGCAGCCTCTTTTGCCTTACAATTGCTTCCGGAACCTCAGTTGCCTTACCGGTTCCGCAACCTACATAGTCATTACCGTCTCCTACTACAACAAGAGCGGAGAATCTCATGGTACGACCACCCTTAACGGTCTTCGCTACACGCTTGATAGCTACAACACTGTCGTTCAGTTCTAACTGATTTGCGTCAATTTTTTTCGCGCTTCATCTTAGTGATTTCTCCTCTCGATTAGAATACAAGTCCGGCTTCTCTTGCAGCATCTGCAGAAGTATGAACTCTACCATGATACAGGAAACCTGCTCTGTCGAAAACGACTTCCTTGATTCCCTTGGCAACAGCCTTCTCAGCAATAGCCTTACCAACAAACTGAGCTGCCTCAATATTATCGGTAAACTGCAAATCTGCATTCTTATCTAAGGTAGAAGCTGCGCAGAGAGTTGTCCCTGCAACATCATCAATAAGCTGTGCATACATGTGCTTGTTTGAACGAAAAACTGCAAGACGAGGTCTCTCAGGAGTTCCGGACAAACGGTTTCTGATTCTTGCGTGCTTTTTTTGACGAAGCTCGGCTTTATTTTTCTTACTAACCATTCTACTTTCCTCCTATTATTTCTTACCTGTCTTACCGACTTTACGACGGATAACTTCGGTGAAGTACTTGATTCCTTTGCCCTTGTAGGGTTCCGGAGCTCTCTTACCGCGAATTTCTGCAGCATACTGTCCAACCTTTTCCTTATCGATTCCTCTTACGAAAATGGTATTGGTTCCTTCCAGTACTGTCTCCACGCCTTCCGGATCTTCCATAGTTACAGGATGAGAATACCCCCAAAGTCAAAGTCAAGTCTTACCCTGCTTAGCTGCTCTGTATCCTACACCGTTAACTTCTAGTTTCTTCTCGTAACCATTGCTTACCCTCAACCATATTGAAAAGCAAAGCTCTGCTCAGTCCGTGAAGAGACTTCTCTTTTTTTATTGTCATTCGGACGAGTAACCACCAAGTAGTCATCCTCTTCCTTAATTGTGATTTCTTTTGCAAAGGTTCTTTCTAAGGTTCCCTTTGGTCCCTTTACCTTTACTACGTTGTCCTTAATCTCAACAGTAACACCTGCCGGGATCGCGACCGGTAACTTTCCGATACGTGACATAGTATACTCCTCTCTTAAATTCTCAGTAAAAATACTGTTTTCAGAAAATATATTCCGACAGATTACCATACAAAGGCAGGACTTCTCCACCTACACCCTTTTGTCTTGCTTCCTTGTCGGTGATAACACCACTGGTTTGTAGAAATGATTGCAGTACCTAAACCGCCAAGGACTCTCAGCATATTCTCCTTGCCGGCATATACTCGAAGACCCGGCTTGAAATCTTGCGAATTCCGGAGATAATCTTGTCGTTCTTTGTAGCTCCATACTTTAAGCCGATCTTAATGTCCGGGAACTTTCCGTTCTCTACGATTTCGCAGCTTGCAATGTATCCTTCTTTAAGAAGAATTTCAGCAATAGCCTTCTTCATCTTCGATGCCGGAATCAATACTGAATCATGTTTTTGCAGTGTTTGCATTACGAATTCTTGTAAGCATATCTGCGATTGGATCACTCATACTCATGTTTACGGATATCCTTTCTTTTTATCTATTGGGATGCGCCCTATGCACTATCCTCTATTTGTAAACGAAATATCTTGTGCATGCGCACAGGATATTCGTTTTACAATCATTTTACCAAGATGCCTTACGAACACCGGGATTTCTCCTATATGCCAACTCACGGAAGCATACACGGCAGATTCCGTACTTACGAGTACAGAGTGCGGACGTCCGCAAATCTTACATCTTATGTATTCTCTTGTGGAGAACTTTGCAGGTCTTTGCTGCTTTAATTTCATTGATAATTTTGCCATATTTTCCTCCGATTATTTCGCAAAAGGCATATTGAACAGGGTAAGAAGCTCTCTGGACTCTTCGTCAGTCTTCGCTGTTGTTACGAAGATGATGTCCATTCCTCTAACCTTGTCTACCTTATCGAACTCGATTTCAGGGAAAATGATCTGCTCTTTGATTCCAAGGGCATAGTTTCCTCTGCCATCGAAGGCATTCGGGTTCACACCACGGAAGTCTCTTACTCGAGGAAGAGCCAAGTTGATCAAACGATCAGCGAACTCATACATCTTCTCTCCACGGAGGTAACCTTACAACCAATAGCCTGTCCTCTCTGATCTTGAAGTTTTGCAACAGACTTTCTAGCCTTGGTGGTTACTGCATGCTGTCCGGTAATAATCTCCAAATCACGTACTGCACTGTCGAGAACCTTGGAATTTTCTTTTGCTTCACCAACACCCATGTTGATGACGATTTTTTCAAGCTTCGGAATTTCGTTAACATTCTTATAGTTAAACTTCTTCTGCATAGCTTCTTTAATTTCGCTATTGTAAATTTCCTTTAATCTAGCCATCTTTCATTCCTCCTTTCTCTTAGTCAATAACCTTACCGGTCTTCTTCGCTACACGCACCTTCTTGCCGTCCTCTACCTTAAATCCGACTCTGGTTGCCTGTCCGTCTACAACAAGCATTACATTGGATGCATCTAAAGCGGCTTCCTTCTTTAAGAGACCTCCCTGCAGGGTTAGCTGGCTCGGCTTCTGGTGTGGTTACCATGTGCAACCTTCTACCACTACCTTGTTGGTCTTCGGATCGAAGGACAAAACCTTACCCTCTTTACCTTTATCCTTACCGGTAATGATTCTTACCATATCGTCTTTCTTAATTCTACGCATACGGCTCCCCTCCTTATAATACTTCCGGGGCAAGGGAAACGATCTTCATGTAACCGCGATCTCTAACTCTCTTGCTACCGGTCCAAAGATACGGGTGCCCTTCGGAGTGTTATCCTCCTTGAGGATTACCGCTGCGTTTTCATCGAAACGGATATAGCTTCCGTCTTTTCTTCTTGTCTCGTCAACAGTACGAACCACAACAGCCTTTACAACATCACCCTTTTTACCTGTCCGCACTGGAATAGCATCCTTTACGGAAGCCACAATGGTGTCTCCAATAGCGGCATATCTTCTGGTTGAGCCACCCATAACGCGGATGCAAAGAGCTCTCTTGCACCTGTGTTATCAGCAACTCTAAGTCTTGTTTCCTGCTGAATCATATATGCTCCTTCCTTGCTCCTGTATTACTTCGCCTTCTCAATGATGAAACGAGTCTCCATCTCTTGGTCTTGGACAAAGGTCTGGTTGCCATTACCTTTACTGTATCTCCCTCACCAGCCTCATTGTTTTCATCATGAGCGTAAATCTTAACGGTACGCTTTACGATCTTCCCAATAAGAGGGTGCTTCACGTGATCTTCGATAGCGATAACGATGGTCTTGTCCATCTTTTGCACTAACCACCTTACCGGTACGGGTTTTTTCTCAGATTTCTTTCCATTCTTCTGTTCTCCCTTCTCACGCTTTCGCTTTCTCAGTGATAACAGTCTGAATCCGAGCGATGTTTTTCCGAACCTCGGTAATGCGGGCTGTATTATCCAACTGATTGGTTGCATTCTGGAATCGCAGATTGAAAAGTTCTTTCTTTGCGGAAACCAGCTCTTCATTCAGCTGCTCAGCTGACTTTGCCTTCAGCTCTTCTAAATAGGTATTCTTTTTTCATTAGTTATCACCGCCTTCCAGATCTGCTTTTGCGACGATCTTGCAGTTACAGGAAGCTTGTGAGAAGCAAGTCTAAGCGCCTCTCTGGCAACTTCTTCCGGTACACCGGCAATCTCGAATAAAACGCGTACGGCTAATAACCGCTACCCAGTAATCGGTAGCACCCTTTCCGGATCCCATACGTACTCCTAACGGCTTAGCAGAAACGGGCTTATCCGGGAAAATATCGATCCAAACCTTACCACCACGCTTGATGTATCTTGTAAGGGCAACTCTGGCTGCCTCGATCTGATTGGATCTGATCCAACAAGGTTCCATGGAAACAATACCGAACTCACCGTGGCTAATGGTATTACCTCTGGTAGCTTTACCGGTCATTCTGCCACGCATCTGCTTACGGAATTTCGTTCTCTTAGGCATTAACATAGTTATTTCTCGCTCCTTCCTTATTTTTTTCTTGGCAGGAAGAACCTCGCCCTTATAAATCCAAACCTTTACACCTAATTTTCCATAGGTTGTATCAGCTTCTGCAAATCCATAGTCGATGTCTGCACGAAGAGTCTGAAGAGGAATGGTTCCCTCGCTATAGAATTCTCTTCTTGCAATATCAGCACCACCAAGACGTCCACCTACGGAAGCTTTGATTCCGAGTGCTCCTGCCTTCATGGTTCTACTCATAGCCTGCTTCAATGCTCTACGGAAAGAAACACGGTTCTCCAGAGAAAGCGCAATGCTTTCTGCTACAAGCTGTGCATCTCTATCCGGTCTCTTAATTTCCTTGATATCGATAAAGATGTTTCTGCTTGTGAACTTCTGTACTTCTTTCTTCAGCTTCTCAATTTCTGCACCGCCCTTACCGATAACATAACCCGGCTTAGCAGTGTAGATTGTTACGCGTACCTTATCCTCAGCTGCTCTTTCGATTTCAATCTTAGAGACATTTGCGGAATACAGTTTTTTCTTTAAAAACTCTCTGATCTTATGATCTTCGATAAGTGTATCAGCAAAGTTTTTCTTGTCTGCGTACCATTTGGAATTCCAGTCCTTAATGATACCGACTCTCATACCGTGCGGATTGACTTTCTGTCCCATTCCTTGCCTCCTTTTACTTTCTTTCGTCCAAAATAACAGTGATGTGAGAGCTTCTCTTGAAGATTCTGTAAGCTCTTCCCTGTGCTCTGGGATGAATTCTCTTTAATGTCGGTGCGCAGTTTGCGAAGCACTCTGCAACATAAAGCGTATCCCTGTTCATATTGTTATTGTTCTCTGCATTTTGCAGCTGCGGACTCAAAAGTTTCTTAACCAATGTAGAAGCATATCTTGGGTTGTGAGGTTACAATTCCTAAAGGCATCTTCCAATCCCTTGCCACGAATAGCATCTAAAACAAAGCAAGCTTTCTGTACAGATACTCTAGCATAAAAAAGCTTAGCGGAAGGTCTTTATCGCTGTTTGCATTTCTCTCTCTTTTAATCTGAGATCTATGACCCTTTGACATTTTTTTCATGTCCTCCTTTCAATTATACAGATTATCCTTTTCTCTCGTCGCCGTTACCGTGGTGTCCTGCGGTAAGTTCTTGTAACAACGAATTCGCCTAACTTATGTCCAACCATATCCTCTGTAACATATACAGGAACATGCTTTCTTCCGTCATGAACCGCAATGGTGTGTCCAACAAATGACGGGAAGATTGTGGAACGACGAGACCAGGTTTTCACAACTGTCTTTTGATTCTGTGCATTCAGTACATCTACTGCCTTTAAAAGACTCTGATCTGCAAATGGTCCTTTTTTAATAGAACGTGCCATTATTCTTTCTCCTCCTCAATTATTTGATGGCTCTACCATCACGTCTTCTTACGATAAACTTATTGAAAGCTTCTTCTTGTTTCTGGTCTTCAGTCCAAGTGCCGGCTTACCCCAAGGTGTGCAAGGTCCGCTCCGTCCGATAGGAGCTCTACCTTCTCCACCTCCGTGCGGGTGATCGTTGGGGTTCATTACGGAACCGCGAACGGTCGGGCGGATACCCATGTGGCGCTTTCTTCCTGCCTTACCGAGGTTGATCAGGGTTATGGTCTCCGTTTCCTACCACGCCGATGGTTGCGCGGCACTGGATGGGGAACCATTCTCATCTCACCGGAAGGAAGTCTTAAAGTTGCATACTTTCCTTCTCTTGCCATAAGCTGCGCAGCATTACCTGCAGAACGAACCAGCTGTGCACCCTTACCCGGCTTTAACTCAATGGCGTGAATCTCGGAACCGACCGGGATAACAGCGAGAGGTAAGCAGTTTCCTTCTCTTGCCTCAGCCTGTTCACCGGACATAACCTTCATACCGTCTGTCAAACCGTTCGGCGCAAGGATATATGCCCTTGGAACCGTCTTCGTAAGAAAGAAGCGCGATGTTCGCGGAACGGTTCGGATCGTACTCGATACCGATAACCGTTGCAGAAACGCCGTCCTTGCTGTTTCTCTTGAAGTCAATAATTCTGTACTTCTGTCTGTTTCCACCACCGTGGTGACGAACCGTAATCTTACCCTGGTTGTTTCTTCCGGCAGTTTTCTTGTTCTTCGCCAGAAGAGACTTTTCCGGGGTCTTCTTTGTGATTTCAGAGAAGTCGGAACCGGTCATGTTTCTTCTGGACGGTGTATAAGCTTTATATGTCTTAATACCCATGAATACTTTTCTCCTTTTTTTCTTCCTGCGTATAATTGAGAAATTTTTTCACGCAGGTCTTTGCTTAAATTACAGAGCGCTGAAAATCTCGATTTCCTTGGACTCGGCAGCCAATGTAACGATTGCTTTCTTTCTCTTTGCTGTCTTCCCGAATACCATGCCTCTTCTCTTGGTCTTACCATCCAAGTTCATGGTGTTTACAGCCTTTACCTTTGTTCCTTCGAACATCTTCTCTACAGCTTCTTTAATCTGAACCTTATTTGCTTCAGGATGAACCAAGAAGGTATACTTCTTCTCAGCCATGTCCGCCATAGACTTCTCTGTTACTACAGGACGAAGGATTACATCAAAATATTGTAAGTTAGCCATTATGCGTATACCTCCTCAACCTTTAAAAGAGCCGCCTTCGTAGCTAATACTGTGCCATATCTCAGAACGTCATAAACATTTAATTCGTTTACCTGAGCCGTCTTTACATCCTGAATGTTTCTTGCGGAAAGCACGGTATTCTTATCATTTTCATCTAAAAGAACGAAAGCCTTCTGTACATTGAGGGCATTAAGCATGTTTTGGAAATTCTTGGTCTTGATTTCATCAAAATGAATCTCATCCACAACAATCAGCTTATTCTCTGCCACTGCATTGGATAATGCAGACTTTAATGCAGCTCTCTTCTCTTTCTTGTTCATGGTAGTGGTGTAATCTCTCGGTGTCGGAGCAAATACTACTCCACCGCCCTTCCACTGCGGGCTGAATGGAACCCTGTCTTGCATGACCTGTTCCCTTTTTGTCTCCGAGGCTTTCTTCCTCCTCGGAAACTTCCGAACGAGTTAAGGCTTTCTGTGTGCCTTGGCGTTTATTGGCAAGCTGTGCCACAACTGCAAGGTGTAATAAGTGCTCGTGAACCGGAGCGGCGAAAATCGCATCATTCAGATCCATCTTGCCAACTTCCTTACCCTGCATATTAAATACAGATACGTTAGCCATTACTATGTTTCCTCCTTCCTTTCGTCTTAGGACTTTACAGCTTCTTTGATAGTAACAAGAGCCTTCTTCGGTCCGGGAACTGCACCTTTCACAAGGATGATCCCTTCTCCGCATCAACACGCGCTACAGTAAGATTCTGTGTTGTCACCTTTACTGCACCCATGTGGGAAGGCATTGCCTTACCCGGAAGCACTCTGGATGGTGTTGCGGATGTACCGTTGAGATCCCTGATGACGATGAAACTTGGAACCGTGAGCCATCAGTACTCTGTAGCTGTCCATATTTCTTAATAGCAGATGCAAATCCCTTACCCTTTGGAAGTAGCACTTACGTCTACCTTATCTCCCTCAGCAAAGATATCTGCCTTAATCTCATCTTTAACCTTATACTCTTCTGCATTCTCAAAAGCGAATTCTCTTAAGAATCTCTTGTAAGAAACGCCTAGTAGTCGAACTGTCCCTTAAGAGCTTGTTCAAAAGCTTCTCTCTCTTCTCTAAAAATCCCACCTGAACTGCCTTGTAACCGTCGTTCTCAAGGGTCTTTACCTAGGTAACCACACAGGGACCTGCCTGAAGTACAGTTACTGGAATCAACACGCCGTTTTCATCCCAAATCTGTGTCATTCCTACTTTTTGTTGCCAAAATAGCTTTCTTCATCTGTTCTCCTTTCTACAGCGGAACCTCATCGGTTCATACTAGAATTATTTGTTTTTCATCTTGATGTCTACGAATACACCTGCAGGCATCTCCAGTCTCTGAAGACTGTCCATAGTCTTTTGGTTCGGATTGATGACATCAATCAATCTCTTGTGTGTCCTCTGCTCAAACTGCTCGCGAGAGTCCTTGTACTTATGTACCGCACGAAGGATGGTTACTACTTCCTTCTTCGTGGGAAGTGGTACAGGTGGAAAACCTGAGAACCTGTCTTTTTGCAGTTCTCTACGATTTTTGCGGCTGATTCGTCCACGAGGCTATGCTCATAAGCCTTTAAGGTGATTCTCATTACTTGACTTGCCATAAAAAGTCGCCTCCTATCGGGTTATTGACGATAAGTTGGTGACTGTACACGTTTCGCGCGTATCTTATACAAATACACGCCGCACCCGCTGCTTGGTGCTTAGAATTGTAGTACAGTGACCTGCCGTCAGTTTCTAAAACTTGACATTCGCTCCGGAAAGTTCTCTGTAGAAACTTATGCCTTGCGGTTTTCGCTTCTAGTAATCTTCTCCTTCATCGCTATCATGCCACAGCCGTACAAGGATAACATAAAGTCCGTTGTCTGGCAAGGTATTTTTGCAAGTTTTTGTATTAAATAGGAAACAATCAAAAATCGCTATTTCTTCTTATGGAGCGGCTTTGCTTGTACATAGACTTCCTTTTTCCACGCCTCCGAGCGTGTCATACATCTATAACAAAAAGGGCCTTGTAAAGCCCCTGTTTTTATAAATAAAAAGATATTTTATTCAGCACCGACTTTTTAAGAAATGCTCGGTATACTCCATGCCGTGATCCGGTTCCACCCACATCGCTTCTATTTCTATTGCGTATTCCCTCCGCATCTTTTTCAAGCAGCCCTTTCCCATCTTCCACAGAAAGGATAAAGAGTGCCGTCGAGCGCATCCGCTATACCGGAGTCCTTTGTCAGAATGGTCACAGAGCGGTGCAGGTTTGCAGGATACTTTGTTTCGGGATCTACAATATGCGCATAACGGACTCCATCCACGGTAAAATAGCGCTCATAGTCGCCGCTCGTCACCAAAGAAACATCTTCAATTTCTCCGGAAACAGCGTAGGGTTCCTCTTCCGTGCCATCTATATAGAAGGGATTTTTGTACCGGACAAACCCACTTGGCACCGTCCCCTTTCTTTCCGATTGCTCGAAGATTTCCCCCTATGTTTAAAAGATAAGCTTTACCGCCTGCCTTTTCTAAAAGCTCTGCCGCTTTTTCCACTGCCCAGCCCTTTGCGATTCCTCCCACATCTAAACGAAGATAAGGATCCTTAAAAAACACGGTCATACTCTCTTCGTCCAAGACTAAATCTTCTATATTGCAGTGCTTGGCAGCCTCTTCCAAATCCTTTGCATCCGGGAGACTTGCATTTTCCGGATTAGCAATCCCTGCCTCTCGCTTCTCATGCCAAAGGGAAAGGACCGCGCCATAGGCTATGTTAACCTTTCCGTCTGTTTTGCTCGTAGATTTCCTTTCCGAATTGCAACAAAGACATAATTTCCGGCTCCACTTTCACAGGCGCTTTTCCGGCCTCCTCATTGACCTTCTTCAAATTTTCCAAGTCAGGATAGTCCGTATAAACATCAAAAAGCTTATGATAATGCAGCAAAGTCTCATGGACCAGTGTCGATTTTTCTTGAAACGCTTTCTCCGATTCTTCATATCCGATGACCATGGGTAGTATCAAAAACATCGGTAAACTGATCCTGATATCTTTCTTTCCTTCCGCAGCCCACTATTGAAAAAAAGCAAGGAGGACAAGCCCCAGAAAAAGCCCAAAAGTCTCCATGATTTTTTTCCCAAAAATAGATTCTCATTGTACTGTTTCAACCTCAATTTTATCTTTTTTTCTACCTTTATTCCGATGGATTTTACGCAGTGTTCTCCATAATACAGGATTTAGTTAGGAAAAGCTACCTTTTTCACTCTGTATAAATTCGATTCTCTCCGGCTCTATACCGATGCTCTATACTGATTTACTGCTCTTATGGACAAAAAAGTTATTCTTTGCTCTTCTTTTTCCGATAGACAGATAGATAGCCAAGTGCTGTTGAAGTAGTTAGAAGTAGTTTAGAAGTAGTTAGAAGCAACCGGAAACAACCGGAAGCACTCAGAAACAATCAGAAGTAGTTGGAAATAGTTTGGAGTCCTTGTAAAGAGTAAGAGTAGTCGAGAGTAAAAAGTTGTAAGTAGTGGTGAGGACTTTTCAGAAAGGTACGGAAGTAAATGATGAGAAGATGGAGTTGCCTCTTTCTTCTTTTGCTTTTCCTCTTTCCCGCAAAGGAAACATCGGCACAAAACGGAAATTGGATTATGCAAAAGCAGGAATGGACGTATGTTGATGAATATGAAAAGGTTATTCCGGGCTGGGTGAAATATAAGGAATACTGGTATTATATTGACCCTGCCCGAGAACGCATGCTCACAGGTTGGCTTCTTTATGGAGGAAAATGGTATTTTCCTCAGCAACAGATCAAAAAGCCTGGGCAAAATGTACTGCTCCTGGTGCATTATAGACGGCTATGCTTACTATTTTGATGAAAACGGTGCCATGGCGGAAAAAACCACAGTCCAAGGAAAATATCCCGTAAATGAAAACGGACAGTTCATTGGAGAAGACGGCAAAGCAAAGTACTATGAAAAAAGTAATTTTTCGTACAAAGCCAAGCACTGTAATGGATGAGCTTATGGCAAAAGTAGAAAAAAAGAACAGGAGCAACTTTCTATTCCCAGAATTGCAGGAATAGAAATCCGACCTTCATTGCACACTTTGGCTATAACCCGAACGGAACCTTCGATCCGGTCCCCAAAATCCATGGGCGAATAAAGAATATGTCGATATGCGGCAATATGACATGAAAGAAATCTTCCCGGAAGAAGTGCCGGATCCCCCTGACTATAACGATTACGAAGAGGAGGAAACCGAAGAGGAAGACGATGAAGAATAGCTTTAGTTTTTCTTACACTCTCTCATGCCCTCGTGAATCTTATCCGCCATATACTGAAGCATTTCTTTCGTCATGCCCGGATAGACGCCGATCCAGAAGCTATGTTCCATAATATAATCGGTATTCTTCAGCTCTCCTACCACGCGGTACGCATCCGTTCCGCGAATTTGATCAAAGCAGGGATGCTTTATCAGATTTCCGGAAAAAAGCAGTCTGGTCTGGATATTTGCCTTTTCGAGGAAAGCCGTCAAATCATTTCGTTTTACACCGGACTCCTCCTTCACGGAAAGCAAAAAGCCGAACCAAGAAGGATCCGCATTTTTAGCCGCTTCCGGAAGAATTAAGCCTTCTATATCGGAGAGCGCCTCCTTCAAAAAGGCCCAGTTCGCCTTTCTCTTCTCGATAAAGCTCGGGAATTTCTTTAACTGCTCCACACCGACAGCCGCCTGCATATCGGTTACCTTTAAGTTATAACCAAAGTGGCTGTAGGTGTACTTATGGTCGTATCCCTTCGGAAGTTGACCGTATTGTCCCGAAAAACGGTGCTTACAAAAATTGTCCTGTCCGGAGGGGCAGATACAATCTCGTCCCCAGTCTCTATAAGAAAGAATTAATCGGCTCAGCTTACTGTCATTGGTATAAACGCAGCCTCCCTCGCCCATCGTCATGTGATGCGGCGGATAGAAGGAGCTGGTGCCGATATCGCCGAAAGTCCCCGTAAAGCGGGTCTCTCCGTCTATGGTATAGCGGGATCCCAAAGCGTCGCAGTTGTCTTCGATAAGCCAGAGATGATGCTTATCACAGAATTTCTTGATAACTTCCGAGTTAAAGGGATTTCTAGGGTATGCGCAATCATCACCGCCTTTGTTTTCTCGGAGATCGCATCTTCCAGACGGCTTACATCAATATTGTACTCCGGCACCCGTAACATCAAGGAAAACGGGAACCGCCCCGTACTGCAGTATGGGGGTCACTGTAGTCGGGAAACCGCAAGCCACCGTAATGACCTCATCTCCTCTTTTAATTTGCCTTTCTCCCAGTTCCGGTGCCGTAAGCGTCATAAAACGCAAGGAGATTGGCCGAGATCCGGAATTGACCAGATAGGCGTGCTTTACGCCAATCCACTCCGCAAACTTCTTCTCAAACTCGTCGGCAAAGCGTCCCGTAGTGAGCCAAAAATCCAAAGTGGCATCGGTTAAGGACAGCATTTCCTTCTCGTCAAAAACGCGGGAAGCGTAACTTACTCTGTCTCCCGGCTCAAAATCTTTCTTCTGTTCCTTAAATCTGTGGTAATATTCCGCTACCAAATTCTTGATTTCTTCACGGTATCCCGCTTCGCTCTTCCATTTTTCCCATAAATCCTCTTCTCCTTTACTGCCCCATTCTCTCGCACCAGTTGGCATCCACATCATAGCCATAGGCATAAATCCGTCTGTAAGCCGACTCCTGCCAGGGCTCCCGGAAAGTTCCGTCTTCACTGATAAAGAAGTCCGCATTCATATATCGGATAATAATATAGCCGGAATCTTTCTGGTCAAAACCGTTTCCGCGGGAAAAATCAATTCCATTCCCCGTATTCGTGCGCATAGCCGCCTCGAGAACCGGGAGAGTGACTTCATTGATAGGCAGTTTCATATCCGGCATATCGATGAAAAACCCGCCTTTTTCCTTTAGATAAACACAAAGATAGCCGAGTGTTCCGTTGCTGACACACTTACAACGCTTAATGGCATGAAGGGGAATCTGATGCTTTGCCCCGATAATCACGCCGTCCTTCAAAGTAATATCCTTCTCTCCCAAGGTAAAACCGAGGTCGGTTTCCAGGCTATCCAGATTGTTCGGAAAAGCGCTCCCTAATTTACTCGCGGAAAGCGCCACAAGAAGTGCTTTTGTTTCTTTAATATTGTGCCCGTTATTCCAAACTTGGGTATCCAGTTCAAACTCGGGAATCTCCTTACTGTCTTTCAAGTAGCAACGCACGTCGTAATTCTGATTGGAATTGCAATAGTTGGTAATGAGGGTTCTTTTTATCGCTGAAAAAGGAAAGGAAAACGCCTTCTTTCCATTTGCACTCTGATAAGAAAAACCATCCTTGGAAACCGTTAAGCTGTGCCCGCCTCCCAGCATTCCTTTTGTTTCAAAATGAAATGTTTCCGTGTCGAAAATTGTACGCATCTCTATCTCCTCTTCCTTATATAACAATCACTTTAGACAAGATTTTGCAGGCATCACCTGCTCCACATATTAAGAACTAAAAAGAATGCGCTGTGCTGCATTCTTTTCCCAAAGCAAAAACGCAAGGATATTGTAGTATTGCAAAACAAAAATAGCAATGCCCTTCTCCAATTCCTACCGTTTCCTATTGTTTCGCCTGTTCCAAAGCCTTTTCCACCGCATGGGCAATTCCCTCGCTACTGGTGGTGGCTCCAGCCACCGCATCCACATCGGTGCTTTGCTTTTCCAGAATTTCCGGAATCACCTTTTTCTGTGCATCAAAGAAATAATCCTCATCGTCCTTCGTTTTCACAATGTCGATGGCGGTCATCTTTCCGCCGAAAATGGTGACCTTCACCTCCACATTCCCATTGTAAGCAGAAGCCTTTCCAAAGTATTCTCCGTCTTTATAAGTACCTGATGCACTATTCGCATCCACAGCTTTAGAATCGGAAGAAGCAGCCGTAGAATTCGCAGAGGCTTTATCTCCGCTAGCTTCTAATGCAGAATCACTTTTCTCCTCCCCGTTTCCGATGCTTTCCACACTTCCTTTATTTTCGGCTGCATTGTCCGCACTTTCCTTGCTTTCCGCTACGGTTTCCTGCGCTCTGATTTTATCTACATTTGCCTCCAGTGCGGCGCGGTATTTCCCGGCACTGTAAAAGACGCTTAGAAAAAGACAGACAATCGGTAAAATCCCCCCAATGCGAAGCAGCGGGACTGCCTTTTTCTCCCTAGTCTCCTTCTGCACTCTATACTGCCTGATTCGTAAGAATCCGTAGAGTCCAAAAATGAAGCTGTAAAGCATCAGGGTGAAGAAATACTCTCCCTTTCCTCGAATCAACGCTCCTTGATAGATAAAGAAAATGTGCAGATACAAAAAGCAGGTAAAAAGATAAGACCAATTTTGTAGCCTCTTCCAATTCTTGGACTGCATTTTCCGCCGAACGGTCTGAAAGGAGGTAATGGTAAGCGGAATTAACAAAAGAATCATGAGGCAAGACACGATAGCCGCATGAAGCTCCATCAGACTGATGTGGCCCTGTCCAAGGAATAAGGCGCCAAAGTATTTTTCCACCAAAAGGCGAGGTTATGGGCTAAAGTAATCAGAGATGCACAAATAGCCATTTCCCTCGAAGAAGATAGATGGTCTTTCTTCCGGAAAAAGCTCCTCAGGAGCACCGGTGCCAGCATAACTAAGATAAAGAGAGAGCCTGCGAGTATCCCCCTTTGCATGATTTTCTTAAAAAAGAAGTCCAAAAAGGGAAGTCCTCCCTCCCTTGGATAAAAAATACTCACCAAGGAAAGGAGGATGCAAATCCCATATAACACTGCCGGCTTCTTCTTTACTGCTTTTTCAAAAGAAATGGAAAAAAACGCCAAACTGCATAGTAAAGTAATAGTCAGAATCATTTTACAACTACCTCAAACTGTACATCAGGATATCCGTCAGCCTTGATGCTTACCGGATAGGTTCCGGGTAATCAAAAGTACTTCACTTCCTTATCATCCTTCTTATAGGTAGCATCCGTATTCACGCTGCCGTCTTCATTGAAAATGTTCTTTCCGAATCTTCTTCCGGCACCGCCCTTAAACTCCTGCTCTCCGATAGTTGCAGAACTTGTGGAGGCAATGTAGTTTGCAATCGTCAGCTGATCTGCGTTTTCTGCAAGGCTTAACTTATTGTTTTCAAAATGGAAGTCCTCCGCCTTTAAGCCGGATTCTACCAAAACAGTAAAGGATACATCGGAAAGATTGTCGTTAGAGAATACCAGCTGATACTTTCCGGGAGTCATCTCCTTCGGCAGTACCAAAACTCCTGCCGTTTCCGTATTTACATCGCCCTTAACCTCACTCTTTTTACTGAGAACCTTACTAAGGCTGTAGCTATCTTCTCCGGTAGAAAGCTGATAGTTAACCTTCGTTCCTTCCGGACTGTAGCTAACCTTCTCATCTCCACTGACACTGTACTCGGCTGGGGCAATCTTCTTTACATGAAGGTCTACAGGAATCTCCACATCATCCTCATCCATTAAGAAATAGGTGATTTTCACAATATCCTTGTCCTGCAGGTCTTCAAAGCGTTTGAATTCCTTCTGTGCTTTATGGTTTTTATCTTCGAAAGCCACCGCGGAAAATGCCAGCTCTTCCGGCTTTAACCAGATATTGTCCTCATGCTTTAAGCCATACTTCGCACCATCCTTGGTTTTCCAGAATCGCTCCCTGTACAATTTCGGAGTCGATATCCAAACCGTCTACATCAATCTCATAATTCCCATAGGAAGAAGTAGTGGTAATATCTGCTTTTGCATCCTTTGCTTCCGTAGTGGTACCCTGCGTCTTGGAAAGGGTTCCGTCAGAATTTAATACCTTATACTCCTTCGGTTCCGTACTCACTTCACTTTCAATCGCTCCCATCAGGGTAAGAAGCGCGTTCTTGCTTTCCTTCTTCTCCTCTAAAGCCTTCTTGGCATCCTCATAGAGAGACTTCGGAATCGCAACATTTACATGCTTAATTCCCTTATAAATGGAGCCTTCTCCCTCTACTGCACCGTCCGCCATCACAAACTTCTCCACCTTCTCCTTCGTGGGAGAACTTACACTGTCATACATTCCGGTTTCACGAAAGCCGTCCTTCGCTACCTTGTCTTCCGCATCGAGCTGTGCCTTTACGTCCTTTCCCTCTTCCGGGGCAATATCCTTTAATTCTCCATAGTAAAAGTCCGCATAGGGAACCGTCATTTTCACAAAGACATAATCTGCTTTTTCCTCTGCTGCCGCAGTGGTTTCTGCCGCCTTTTCCGTGCCTTGTGCGGTAGTGGATACATCCTCCTGTTTTTTTCCGCAAGCTAATACGGAGGATGCCAAAATGATTGCCGATGCCCCAAGAATCCAATGTTTTCTCATAATTCCCCTTTCCTTCCAATAAAGAATTCTCACTATCCGTCAAGGCTCTTACGGAAAACAAGATTTCACTTGTTTCCCTTCTTAAAACAAGATACCGCACACTTTGCGAGCGATACTCGCTATGAATACAAAAAGCATCCTCCTATTCATGAATAGGCTGATGCTTTTTGTCGATACCATTAGCCCGGATAGTCTAAACAAATATACAGTTAGTCTAAACTATTTTTTCAGGCTGTATTATGACAGAGGAAAGAAAACTTGTCAATTATATTTTGTATAATGTTAATCTATTTTAATTATTCCATCCAAAACTGTGCAAAACAGTAATTCTTGAGCCCTTATCCCCACTCTCGCACTCCCACTCGATGCTTTTTTAGAGCTTTTTTCAATTCCTCGAGCTTCTGAAGGTCCTTCTTATTCGTACCGATCATAAAGACTTTTGCGATTCCCTTCTTCCGCCGGATTTTTACGATATAGCGTCTGCCGCCTCTCCCGGATGCATAGCTGATGCGCACCGCTGCCATTTCCGAGAACGGCACTACGCGTCTTCCTATACAGTAAAATGCAGCATGAATATAAAGAGTATCTCCCACAATATGAAACGGTTCCCAAAACTCCCCGCCGGTCCGGAGAATAGATATTCTGCGGAACAGCCAAAAGGCGCAGACTGCCGCTAAGAGATAATGAAACGGATTCAAAAGCGGATTCATCAACCACTCTTGCAGGGTAATTGAAAACTTTTCCAGTATCTCCGTCATCTCTTCCGGCCTTTCTTCTCAGAAGGGACATTCTTTTTCAAAAAATACATGAATAAAAGAACATGCATCTTAATATCCCCATTTTCTTACGGCAATCCTGTGCTGAAAAAGTGCACGCTCCAAGTCTTTGAGCTGCCTCTTTCCTTTCTCATCTGCAGAAATAACAAAGCGCTTATTCAGCCCTTTTTCTCTATGAATCTGCACGGTAAACCTTGCGCCCCCTTTTCCTCTGACATAATCAATATCTACCGTTCTCATCTCCGAGAAAGGAACATCCCGCCTTCCTATACAGAAAAGCCCGGCATGAATATATAAGGTATCCCCCGTAATATGATAGCTATCCCAAAAATGCCCGCCGGTTTTCAGAATCGAAAATCTTCGGTAAAGACAAAGCAGCTGAAGAAATAGAAAAACCCCACAGAGTAGGGAAAAAAAGGAATCCCCTGCCCTGGATTGTAAACCGGTTTGCAGATAAGACAACCACTCACTAAGCATCCTTTTTACCCTTTCTTTTCAAAGGTCTCCGGAGAATAGTAAACCACCTGTGTTCCTCCGTTTTCAAAAGAGAAAGGAATATAGAGGAGATCCCGCATGGCCTCCATTACACCCTGCTGCTTTTCTTTCTCCACATAAAAAAGCAGGAAACCGCCTCCGCCCGCACCAAGAAGCTTTCCACCAAGTGCACCGGCACGAAGTCCCATTTCATAGAGGAGATCAATGCTGTCTGTACTGATACTTTTTGCCGTCTTTCGCTTCAATTCCCAAGTACTGTGCAGAAGTCTTCCGAAATCGTCAAGATCTCTCTCCTTACTGCAAAGAATATCCGCCCCCTCATCAACCAGCGCCTTCATTTCCCGCAGAAGAGCATTCTTGTCTTCCGGAGAGCTGCTTTGATTCGCTTTTTGAATTTCAGAGGAAAAACGAGTAAAGCCGGTAAAGAAAAGCATCAAGTTCTCATTTAAACGCTGCTTCCTTTCCGGAGAAATAAGAATTGGACTGACCCGATAGCCTTCCTCTGAAAAATCAATACGGTTCAATCCGCCAAACGATGCCGCAATCTGATCCTGCCAACCTCCTGCTTCTTTACAGAGTACTCTTTCCAAATGAATCGCCTGATCTGCCAAAGTCTTTTTATCCACGTATTTTCCTTTTAAGGCATGAAAGGCATGGAGCATCCCCACCGCAAAGGAAGAGCTCGTTCCAAGTCCCGAGCGTGCCGGCAAATCCGCCTCATACATCAGACGAATCTCCTGCATATCGAGCATACGCATGGCTTCCCTGATTGCCGGATGCTGAATCTCCTCCAGACTGTTAACACGCTCCGTCTTGGAATAAGAGAGCTCCGTACTGTACTGAAAAAACGGAGGAAGGTGGCGAACATTGACATAGCAGTATTTGTCAAAGCTCGTGGACAGTACTGCACCGCCATATTCCTTAAAATACTCTTCCATATCCGTTCCGCCGCCAAAAAAAGACATACGGAAAGGGGTCTTTGTGATAATCAAAGCATCTTCCTCCTATAATTTTAAATCCTCAAAAAGGCGAAACAAGTGCCTAAACACTGAGCATTATAGGAAATGATGCTTTCATACAAGCAAAGTTTTCCTTAATAAAAGAGAATTTTTCTCATTTCTTCCTTAGTAAGAGTCTCATCTTTAAAGGGCAAAGTAATTCGCTTTTTATATTTTGCAGATAGATAAATAGCCTTTACCAACTCTAGAGTTTTTCTGCCTTCTACTCCATCCACCAGAGGTTTTTTTCCTTCTCTAACCGAAGCATAAAAATCTTCCAACTGCATAAGATGCGTCGTCCCCCAGTAATCTTTCCCCACGGTAACACTCGGCTTTACTTCCCGAAATTCTTCATAGTCTTTTCCCAAATAAGAATATCCCATGTCCTGAATCAAGCCGAATCGTCCTTTTTCTCCGCAAAAACTCAATCTGAATCAGATGTCAAAAGCCATTTGTATTAGTAGCATAAAGATGATATTTTACTCCATTTTTAAACATAATAAAGGCTTCTGCCGTATCCTCCACAGATAATTTGGGATGGCTACGATTGAAAATAGAAGCCTCAACCCAATCCACATCTGTAGACAAAATATAGCGAACTCTATCAATACTATGAATTGCTTGGTCTATGATTGTTCCTCCGCCCTCGTATTCCCATGTTCCCTTCCAATCACTCTCCTCATAATAAGAATCTGGTCTATCCCATGTTAAAATAGAGCTGACCGTCTTGATTCTCCCGTAAATACCGTCTTCAAATCGTTTCTTCAAAGTAGAAACCGATTGATTAAATCTGGTTTGAAAAATACAGCCCAATATTTTTCCCGTTCTCTTTTCTGTCTTTATCATCTCATCTGCTTCGTCTAAACTCATTGCAAGCGGCTTCTCTGTAAGTACATTTTTTCCATGTTCCATTGCCGCTACACTATAAGGCTTATGTAGAAAATGAGGAAGGCAAAGATGGATTACATCTAAGTCCTCATCCAAAATATCTTCAAACGTAGCTGTATATCGGGATGAAAAGTCTGCCGCAAATTTCTTCGCTTTTTCTATATCCTTATCTACAGCATATTCCACTGTTATTTTATCCGAAAGTTTATGAAACACATCACGATAACACTCCGAAATCCTCCCGCAACCGACAATTCCGATTTTTTTAATTTCTTCATTTTGCCCCTTTCTATTCCAATCTTTCTTTCAACCAAAAACAAACTAACCTAAATGTATCCCATGTATACCCCTACTAGTAAAATGATAATATCTTGAAAATAAGTAGTCTGCACAGGCAATCTGAATCTCTTCCTCTGTCTCCTTTCTGTAGTTTAAATGCAAATCCTGCATAATATAAGTAAATCCAATTCGATTAATTTCTTTTTTTAATTCTTTTTAAAAAAATCCTCCCCCATAAATAAAAGAATCCCCTAAAAGAATTAAATCTGGAAAGACCATTGTAGATGCATTACATATAGCCAAAGACAAGTCATGTATATATTTCTCTTTTATTTCCGTAAAAAAACCTCCATCTAACTCTTTCCTTTCAAATACCCATTGAAAATATTTTCCTTCTCCTAAAAAGCATAATCATTTTTTTCTCCAATATAATTTTTGGATTTTTTCTCTTAAGGTAATTTCTCCTATTTCTGCTTCTAAACATCCTCTGAGATCCACAGCTACATTTCTTTCCCCCAGGGCAAACAATACAATGTCCAAATTGAGTCAATTTTCCTCCCGCATCTCCGAACAGTTGGCCTTTCATAAAATACGCCGCCCCAATACCGCTCGATAAATTTATGTAAAGAAAATTTTTATCCTGCAGTCCAAGTTGATTCATCGCGGCAAATCCCAAAATCGCATTATCGTTAAAGAGGGCTATAGCATCTTCTCCTGCATTTTCTATATCAGAAACAATTCGCTTTCCCATATCTTCATTAATCCCCAAAGGGTGTGAAAGAATACCTTTTCGGTGCAAATCCACAATGCCCGGTAACATAACTGAAGTCCCAATATAATAGTGATTTTTTTCAAGTTCTTTTCTTAAGGCACGGATAATCGCTATTGAGCGCTTACCATAATCAGAAACCGATAAAACAGAAAAATGAGAACTGTATAATACTCTTTTCTCTGCAGCCCACTCTTGACACATACTTACTACACTTGCTTCAATTCCTGTCGCCTTCCAAAAAAGTACTATACAAAAAAAACAGCGAAAGTCTGTTTTTATCAGTATTGGATTTCTTCCCACACAGCCATCTTCTTCTTTTTTTCCGTCCTCAAAAAGAGCTCCTATGGAGATGAGTTCATCCACCAAGGAGGAGCTTGAAGGCCTGCTCAACTCCAAAGCCTTTGCAACTTTTGCCCTAGAGACATTGGAGTTATGCAGCACATATTCATAAACATTTTTTAAATTTCGTTCTCGTATATCGATTTGTTTGATTTGTCTCATCCCATCGACCTTTAACCTAACAACTCGTAGAAGAGTATAATTTTTGACTTTACTATATCTTTTTTCAACTCTATTATTTCTAGTTCATTAAGCCTTCAAGATACTGCTTTGCATAAAGAATATCTCTAATTTGCTCTTCTCCGGATATCTCCCTTTCAATTGTAATATCTCCCTGATAACCTACATCTTGAAGCTTTTTTAAAAAAAGAGGATAATTCACCTTTCCATCTCCAATCCTAGTTTCCTTTCCCAGCGCTTTAGGAGAAGTAGGATAAAGGCTATCCTTCCCGTGAACTCCGCGTATCTTACTACCGAAAATCTCCACTGCATCTACAGGGTTCGCTTTACCATATAATAAGAGATTCGCGGGATCTAAATTTACTCCCAAAAAATCCGATCCTATATCCTCTATCATTCTCATAAGTGTTGTAGGTGTCTCCTGTCCTGTTTCAAAAAGAAAATACTGCTGATTTGCTTCACACACCTTCATTAAATCCTTTAAGACCGCAAGAGTCCCTGTATACTGCGGATCATTCTGGTTTTCCGGCAGAAAACCTACATGAGTGACCAAGTCAGAAACACCTAAATCTTTAGCGAAGAAAGAACCTTCCTTTAAGCTTATTAATCTCTCCATCCTAAATGTCTCCGGAACTAAACCCAAGGTAATTGGTCCTTCTGTAAAATTCCAAAATGTAGGTCCTTCCCATCCACACCAAAAGGCAGTAACATGCACTTTTAGTGCTTCTGTCACCTCTTTTATTTTTTTTGCATTTTTCTCAGAATTAAAAAACTTTCTATCCCACGACACCACTTGGCAACTGTAAAGACCAAGATCAACTAAATTTTTAAACTCTTTTTCAATATCCGAGCTACAGTTTAAGCGAACAACACATCCGATATTCATGATTTATCTCCTATCCTTTTACTGCTCCTGCTGTTATTCCTGTTACTATATACTTTTGCATAATTAAGAAAAAAAGCAAGCTTGGAATGATACTCATCATCGTACCAGGTAAAGCATGAGACCAGTCTGTACTTTGAACAGAGAAAAACATATATAAGGCATTCTGGATATTCATAGAACTCATCTTTGTTCCAACAATTAACTGATTCGTAATAACATCATTCCAAGTAGAAAGAGCGTCCAAGACCAATACCGTCGTTAGTATGGGCCGCAAAAGAGGCAAAATAATATAGAAGTAGCATTGATAAATATTCGCCCCATCAATATACGCACTTTCTTCCAAAGTCAAAGGAATTGTATTGATATAATTATAGATAATATAAACTGCCAAGGGTAATAACAAGCCCACAGTCACTGAAATATATCCTATACGAGTTCCTATGAGGCGAAAACCTCCTAGAAATTTGGTCAAAGAAATCATATAGGTCTGAAATGGTACCATAATCGGTAGGAGAAGTAGCATAAGGCTAATTTTAGAAAGGAACATATGCTTTCTTCTTGCCAAAAAGTAGGACGCCATCGGCGCTAAAAGTAAAACCATTGCCGTTGTAATCACAGTATAAAAAACCGTATTCTTCAAGAGCAAAGGAAAATTAAACTTGTTCCAAGTCGCAAAATAATATTGCAAGGTCCATTCTTTAGGAAGCTCCAAAAAATGGTTAATAATCTCTGCATCTCCCTTAAAAGAATTCATAAAGATAAAGATAAGAGGCATAAGCCAAAAGAGAGATAAAAAAATAGTGATAACGAAAATCCCTTTACTAAGAATTGCCTTTTTCACATCTCCACCTCCCATTTTTTTCTAAGTCGGAACAGGGCAACAGTAATACAAAGTACAACCATTACAAAGAAAAGTGATTTTGCAGTTGCAAGACCGTAATGGTTTGCACTAAAAGCCTCCTTATAAATGTTAAAAGAAACTGTATTTGTACTATTCACCGGCCCACCTTGAGTGAAAACCATAATAATATCAAATAGCTTTAATCCGAACATCATAGATAAGAGAATACAAATAGAGAGGGAGGGGATCATTAGGGGTAGCATCACTTTCATAAAGCATTGCTTACTGCTTGCCCCATCAATTACAGCTGCTTCCACAAGCTCTCTTGGAATTGTAATAATACCCGCAATATAGTTCACCATATAGAAACCGATATTCTGCCAGATGGTCATTACTAAAATGATAATAAAAGTAAGTTTCGGTCTTCCCAACCAGCTATAATGAAAGAATGGAATACCGGTAATATCATAAAATCCGGAAAACACAGGTCCCAATATAAACTGCCAAACCAAACTTATTGCTGTAAGAGATATAATGTGAGGAACATAATACAAGGTCCTTCCCACCTTACTTGTAAAAGTATTTTTCCATAATTGGAGTGCCACAAAAAGAGATAAAATATTCACGAGAATAACATAGAAAAAAAGTATAACGCATGGTAAAAAGAAAGCTCTTCCAAAACACTTTATCATGAAATACTTTCGCAAAAATTCTGCAAGCCCACAAAAAGTTGCTGACTTGGAGATTCCATTCCATTCAAACAAAGGAATACACCATATTTAAAACGAATGGTATATCCGTAGCCAGTAGCACAAAAAACAGTGCCGGAAGAACAAAGAGTATAAAATGGATATATTGCCTCCGACCTCGATGTATGCTTCCCATACCTTCTCCTTTCTCCGGATCCTCTATATAAACATCTATCCCTATTTTGATTAGGAACCGGAGCACAGCCCAAGACTGGCTCCGGTTCTTAATCAAATGAATTCTTAATTTATTGAAATGTGTATTAACTCCTTAGATCCAGCCTTAAGCTTTTATTGCAAATTTTTAAAGTAATCCTCAAAGCCTTGCGTTACTTCATCTTTTGTATACTCTCCAAGAATATAACCCTGAATCAATGGTCCTACTGTATCAGAGTAGGTTGTATCACAAATGGTATGAATCCATCCATTAGTCTTTCCAGCCTTTATGTATTTCTGAGCATCCTGCGGAAGATCACCAGAAGGCTGTAAATCAGAAGTCGTACTTGCAGGAACGGCATCAACGCCCTCTGTCATCCACTTTGCGCCATCTTCACTACAGAGAACATATTCGCAATATTCCTTTGCAAGATCTAGATTTGGAGAATCCTTATAAACTTGAAATACCCAACCTACAGAAGATAAGATTGTATTATCTGCTTCAGTACTGCCAACCGGAACAGGAAGGAATGCCAGCTTAGTATCCGGTCCCATCTTTGTAAAATTAGCCTGTGCCCAGTCTCCCATATGAAGCATTGCAGCTTCTCCTGTAGCTACTGCATTTTCAGCAGGCTCCCAACCAGTCTCCACAGCCTTATCCCCATCATACTCTTTAACCAAATCTAAAAGTTTAAAGAAGTTATCCCAGTGTGGAAGATCTTTAAAGGTTTTTTCCCCGCTCTTTAAAGCCTTTACCGTACCTTCTGCATCCAAAGTCTTATCCATAATAAAGTGGGTTGCCATCTGTCCCAGTGCCCACTTTTCCTTTCCTGCAATGGAAAGAGGCTTTACTCCATTCTCCTGAAGCTTCTTGCAAACTTCCCCTAATTCTTCAACAGAATTGGGAAGTGTTGTTATGCCCGCCTTATCAAAAACATCCTTATTATAAATAAGAGCCATAGTCTCATAAGTCCAAGGCAAACCGTAGATTGCACCATCTTCAGTCTTAGTAAGGTTTAAAGCATCCTCTTTGAACTTCGCCAGTATCTCTGCATCCTTCGACCAGTCATAAGAGTACTCGTAGTAAAGCTGAGCGCCTGCTCCTGGCTCATTTAAGAAAATATCAGGGATATCTCCAGAATTAAATCTAGACTGTAAAAGAGTATTGCTATCATTTGCAGCATGCTGAATTTCCACCTTTACACCCGGGTGATTCTCCTCAAATTTTTTAATCACTTCATCATAGGCTTCAATTCCATATGCCATGGAATCATAAACTTTTAAGACTATTTCCTGTCCATCCTTTTTTCCTCCGCTTTTTCTGTCTCCTTAGAGACAGTCGTCCCTGCCTGATTCTCCTTCTCTTCCGCCTTCTGCCCGCAGGAGCAAAGAAGCATAGCAGAAAGACTCACCGCCATCATTACTGCCATCATTTTTTTCATACACTTTCTCCTTTACTTAAATATTTTCCTACACAGACCTTATCTCTAAGGTCCGCTTTTAACTTTGCTTTGTTTGTTCCCAAAGTTCTACCCCAAGTCTTACCGACTCAATAGCATCTTGCAGAGATACCGGTTTTTTCCTCATCTTTCCCCAGCAGGTAAGAAATAAACTTCCGATCTTCAATCAAGTAGGCTCCCAAGCTCTTGATGTTGATTTCACTCTGAATCTCTATCTCATCTCCAGCAGTCCTTATCTTCTCCTGCTTTCCATCTGCACATAGAAAAATATGCTCTTTATCAATCGCAGAATTATATTGTATAGTCGCCTTTTCAAAATCCGCACGATAGTTTGCTTGGAATGGATAGGAATCGGAATGATACCAACTAGCCTCACTTAATACTTCCAAATCAGAATACTTGGCCTTAGTCAAAACATGATTCACCATTCCGCTTTCAAACTTCGTAAAATGAATAACTTCAGCTTTTAATGGCTCACCTAAAACAAATCTCATAAAATCCAAATCATGGATATGTAAATCCAGAATAACACTCCCGGATTTTTTCTCGTCGTGGAACCAATCTTCATAGCCCCAGCCCACATCTCCAGAAAGCCTTTCAAAGGATAAATCTAGAAGCTTGCCATATTTTCCCGATTCAATACATGACTTCAAAAATCGATATTCAGGCATATGTCTTACCACTTGTCCAATACATATAGGTTTTGTATAGTCTTTCTCCATAGCTACAAGTGCATCGCAATCCTTTAGGGATAAGCATACCGGTTTTTCACAAAAAATAGAAAGCTTCTTCTCCATCGCTTTCTTCATTAGTGAAAAATGTTCATAGCTTGGCGCAATGATAAATACTGTATCTAAATTTTCCTTTTTCCAAGAGTTCTATTCCATCTGTGTATATTTGGGCATCAGGAAAAATTTTTTTCCGCCATCTCTTGACGTTCTTTTCGTTTATCCGCAATTGCAGACACGAAAATATCTTCTTTACTAGCAATTTCTTGTAAACAGAGCAAATGGGTATATCCCATTCCTCCTACACCGATAAAGCCAATCCTCATGGAACCCTCCTTATCTTTCTATAAAAATTAACACGAGCAATTTCGAATTATTATATATAACTATTGTATTCATAATTGTAATGTCACTTTACAAATAAATCTATTCATAGTTTTTTTATGATATTTTTATCATATTTTTTTGTGCATTATGTACAATTCGTCCTAATGTCATATCTTTAGCTATTAAAAAAAGAAGAGACAAAAGTCTCTTCTTTTTGAAAAACAATACTATCTTCTGCACCACCTCTATGCATCGCATTGATGAGTC
>BNJU01005656.1_pt1 | contig 113457 bp, 134 predicted proteins | sample 8539281 | NCBI WGS metagenome assembly BNJU01 (sample SAMD00202456, study PRJDB9452) | human saliva metagenome | isolation source: human saliva | place: Japan
GGTCGTGAGTAAGCAGGCACCCATGTGTCTTTTTTTTGCTTGTGCGATTTCCCATCCGACCAGGGGACCTGGGAAACCTAGGTAATAGGCGAGGCGTAAAGGCGCTAAAGACGGCACGTCCATTGCATCGTCCAACGAAGCATGCGTTTAGTCTTGCGCATTGGCATAATGACTATATGCTGCTGCTGGCGAGTGTGCGAGGGAAGCCGCGCTACTGGTAGGGAAGCCAATTGCTATCTCAAACGTGAGATACCGCGGTGCGTAAGCACTCTATGGTATTGGAAACCGTATAGGTAGCTGAGAAATGGATTATGTAAAACAGCTGACACCTACCAGTAGCCTAGCCTCCGGCCAAGGTTGTAGAGGCACTATCTACTACATAACTATATTTTTATATGTGGCGTTTTACGCATATAAAACAGGTTATAATATGTAACTATCAATATATTTGATTGAATATGCACACTCACTTCCATTTTATACTCTGTTTAATTTCTATTCACTCATAATTCATATAGAATCTTTATACTAACAATAGTTGATTGAGATCAACTAGGAAATGGAGGTCTACTATTAATAACTTTTTACCTGTCCTTTTACAAATAATACAAACAACACAACACAAAAACAATACAACACATAAAACAACACTTTAAATACACAACAATACTCTCCTGTATACAATACATATACAAAACTCTAATTATATATACCATCTCCCGTATATAAAGGTAAAAATTAGAGACAAAGAGCCCTGAAAGGGCTCTTTTCCTTTTGGCAATAAATAGTAGTGTGTGTATATAAGACGTATAACGTATAATTATCTATAGAGTAAATATGAAAATAGATGATTTACGTGAAAGGTTTAATTACGATCTTTTTAGTTTATATAAGAAAACATGAAGTTACACTAAGAGAATTACCTTGACAGTGGGAGGCTCATTCTGATATTATATCTCGCATCAGGAATACTTGATGTGCATAGGGTATAGCTCAATTGGTGAGTAGCGGTCTCCAAAACCGTTGGTTGTGGGTTCAAGTCCTACTGCCCCTGCCAAATTTATGCTGCGATCTGGATCGCATGTCTATAAAAATTACTCAAAAATATTAAATATAATGCTTGCAAAAAGTAGTCATTATGTTAATATAATCAAGTACCAAGTACATGACTCAGTAGCTCAGCTGGATAGAGCGTTTGACTACGAATCAAAAGGCCAGGGGTTCGAATCCCTTCTGGGTCGCATAACTAAAACTCACACGAATGTGAGTTTTTATTTATCTAAATATGTTTAGTATGGATTCTGTTAAGGCCGATACATTGATCGATAGGAACTATTATAATGGTCTTTAAATTAGTACAGATGCCTGCTACTAATTCATAGGGACTGTATATAGATGGGCCATCTCAGATACGTACAGGCCTATACTAATGCTTAGATGCCCTGTATATATTGATCTACTATTTGATAAAAAGAGGAGCTGTCTATATTAACAGCCCTTTGCCTTATACCTATAAGACGCTAGTCTCTAGTGGCTACCAGTGTATTGAGTTGGATACTTCTTTTAATTGTCCTGCAACTAATAGCCATATTTCTAGAGTAGATAGCTTGCATATAGCCATAGGCATCTGGTTTTAATTCTTTTAGCTTAGAACTTTTTTATGATTTCTGACGTAAGAGTTGGCTGTACGGCATCGATGAGATGATTTCATCCTGTGTCCAATAAATCGTATCTTCGTCTTGATTAAAATAGTATGATTAATATATTCTGTCATGTAATACATAGCGCCTTGATGGCTATATGTTTTGGCGATAATTTCATAGTTATTACCTTCGCCTGCACGGACGATTACGCGGTTATCTGCGTAATACTGTTGTCCATTCATTCGATACATGTAAGAATAGCCTCTAGCGTTTTCTAGGTCACCAATATTGACTGCTTGAGCACTACTCATTAAGGTAACGAAGGTAAGGGTTAGGATTGCTAACTTTTTCATGATGTGATTATACTCCTTATTTAGCGTGTGGTTGATCAGATTCAGCCACGACATTTACCATCACTTGTTGGTCAGATGGTAATTGACTCATAATAAGAGGCATTGGTTGTTCCATAGCTTGTGCAATACCTTTGATTTGACGAATGGCAACCGGTACAGGTGTAGATGAGCTATTTTGAAAGTTAGATTCGAGTGTATTGATTTCCTCAACTGTTAAACCTGCTTTTGCTGCAAATGCTTCTTGTGAAAGTTGATGTTCTTCACGGAATGTTTTGATTATATCGCCAATATACATAGTGACCTCCATATAGTTAATTACTCTACTATTATACATGAAAGCCTAATGAGATAATAGGTGCATTGAAATATAGTCTTTTTTATTAGTGTATTCTAAATATTTATTTATAAAATCGTAAAAAGGTTTGACGAATATCATATATAGTGATACTATAAACACATAGAAAACATCATATTTGGGAATAGGTGCTGAAAAGCATAATAGAGAAGCTGGTTAAATGCCAGCACGGTCCCGCCACTGTATGGTTGAGCGAGTCTAAATTAAGTCACTGGGAAACTGGGAAGGCTAGATGAGCGATGACACCGAGTCAGGAGAACTGCCTATTCAACATTCACCATTTGACCTACAGTGATAGGGAGGAGAGTTAGAGACTCCCTTTTTACGTACCCGTAAAAAGGATTTTTTTGTATAAAAGCATTCTAATTTTACACAAAACTAGGAATCTCTTGATTGAAAGTGTAGTCGTGGTGAATATATCGTTTGGTATTATCAGCATGGCTTTTGTTATGTCTGTTAATATATTTATTGGTAAATGTAGGGCATGCATTTATTCATCATCATCCTAAAAAGAGAGATGGTCCTAGCACCTAGGTTAGGTGTTTGGACCATCTCTTTTTTTACTTTCACGAGATTTTTCGCCGGCGGGATACTGCTGTCTCTGAAATTTTAAATACCTAAAAGGGGTTAAGATTATATGGGGATGATGAAGTCTCATAAAAATTACAAAAATGATTGACGTCATATATAATAAGTGGTATTATAGTTTCAGTCGGTACGCGGGAGTGGCGGAATTGGCAGACGCACCAGACTTAGGATCTGGCGCCTTACGGCGTGGGGGTTCAAGTCCCTTCTCCCGCACCAACTATATTGCACCTATAGGGTGCTTTTTATACTATTTGCATCTGTTCTATGGAACAGATGTTTTTTTGTATATTAGCAAATATGCTATAATAAATTATTAGTAACTTTATTACAGCTAATTAATTATATATGGAGCAGTATATGGATACTTCAATTGATACGCTGCTTTCACAGAACCCATCTATGGCAGATGGGCTAAAGGCGTTTAGCCAAAAGGGAAAGTCAGTTATATATGGTTTAAGTGGATCACAAAAGTCATTCCTTTTAAGCCGTGCTGTTCCAGAGGAACAAGTACAATCAATTATTATCGTAGTGCACGATAAAGAACATAAAGAATTATGGGAACGAGATTTGGCATTTTTCTGGCCTAATGTACAGGTGTTGCCATTTCCCATTACAGAACGAGTAGAATTTACTACTGTAGCTCGTAGTTTAGAAGGACAAGGGGCACAAATGCGTGCGCTCAGCATGCTGGCCTGGAATCAGCCTGTTGTGGTTCTGGCTACAGTAGAAGAGGTCACCCAATATGTGGTGAGTCCTCAATATGTGGTTTCTCAAAGTGTGCATCTAGAGGTTTCACAATCGATAGAGCGTGATGAGCTATTAGAAAAATTAGTTACAATTGGATATGAACGCGTAGACCAGGTGGAACAACGTGGTCATTTTTCTGTGCGCGGAGATATTTTTGATATATTCCCTGTGAATAGTGATGATCCGATTCGGATGGAATTCTTTGGCGATGAAATTGATACGATGCGTCATTTCTCTGTAGATACACAACGGTCTATTGAAAATGTTGACGCCTATACAGTCACACCATTCTATTTGACTAGTGATGATGCTGATAGCACATTGTTATCCTATGCTAAAGAAGGTCTCATTATCTATGATGAGCCAGGGCGTATTCAAGAGGCGTTAAAGAAGTATTTAAAAGAAGATGCAACCCATCGTAAGCAACACTGCGATTGGTCTGAATTACATCGTACTGTAGAGGCTAAGATACAAGTGGCCTTTACGTTTATGCAACAACGCTCTATTGGCTTGCCTGGATTTAATCCTATTGGTATTCAAGGTAAGACCATGACGAGCTTTGAGCGCCAAATTCCGCTTTTGATGGATGAAATCAAACAGTGGCAAAAGTTAGGCAACCAGGTTGTGTTAATTATTAACAATCAGCAACGTCGAGAGGGTATTGAAAAGGCTTTATATGGTGATGGTATTTCGTACCGTTACTGTGAAAGCTGGGATTTTGAGCCTACTACTGTTCATATTATGCAAGGTTTGTTGACCGACGGTTTTGAATTACCTCATAGCCGCTTAGTCGTTGTTGTAGAAGGCAATATTTACGGTCAACAAAAACGGAAAGCTCGCAATAAGCCTAAAAAAGGCCAAGAAATTAACTACTTTACAGACTTATCCATCGGTGATTATGTAGTTCATAATATGCATGGTATCGGTAAGTATATTGGCTTAAAAACGATTGAAACAGAAGGCATTCATCGTGATTATATTGAAATTGCTTATGCTGGTACCGATCGACTATTCTTGCCGTCTAGTAATTTAGACCAATTGCAAAAATACATCGGGAATGAAGGCGATGTACCACGGATTCATAAGATGGGTGGTAGTGATTGGCGTAAGGCCGTTACTAAGGCTCAAAAATCTATCGATGACTTAGCTGATAAGTTAGTTGAGCTCTATGCGAAACGTGAGATAACAGAAGGCTTTGCCTTTTTACCAGATCAACCTTGGCAGGTTGAATTTGAAGATGCATTTCCCTATGAGGAAACGGAAGACCAATTACAAGCTACGCGAGAAATCAAGGAGTCAATGGAACGACCTACTCCAATGGATCGATTATTAGCTGGTGATGTTGGCTTTGGTAAAACCGAAGTCGCTATGCGTGCTATTTTTAAGGCTGTTATAAGCGGTAAGCAAGTAGCTGTATTGGTTCCGACCACTGTGTTAGCACAACAACATTACCAAACCTTTTTAAATCGATTTAATCCATTTGGTGTTAAGGTGGATGTACTCAACCGATTCCGTTCTACAGCGGAGAAGAGGGAAATCTTAAAGGGCGTAGAAAATGGTTCTGTTGATGTACTAATCGAACTCATTCGCTTTTTAAATAAAAAGGTGAAATTTAAAGATTTAGGATTTCTCGTTGTAGATGAGGAGCAACGGTTTGGCGTGGCACAAAAAGGAAAAGTGGAAGGAATGGGCCAATAATATTGACGTTCTAACATTGAGTGCCACACCTATTCCACGAACACTTCACATGTCTCTCGTTGGGGTACGTGAAATGTCTGTTATTAATACACCACCAGAAGATAGATTGCCTGTACAAACCTATGTGGTGGAATACGACATGAACCTCATTGCAGATGCAATTAAGCGTGAATTGGCACGAGGGGGCCAAGTGTATTTCGTATATAACCGAGTAGCCTCCATTAAACATATGGGGGAATTGTTAGAGGCTGCTCTGCCTGAATTGCGATATGCTATTGCTCATGGGCAAATGACGGGTCGTCAAATCGAAGAAATTATGACTGATTTCTATGAAGGTCAGTATGATGTATTACTCAGTACGAGTATCATTGAAACGGGCCTTGATATACCAAATGCTAATACAATTATTATTTATGATGCAGATCGTTTAGGCTTATCTCAGTTATATCAAATGCGTGGTCGCGTAGGGCGTTCTAGACGTCGTGCCTATGCATATTTCATGTATCGGCCTGATAAGATGCTTTCAGAAGCGGCAGAAAAACGATTAAAAGCCATTGAAGAGTTTACCGAGTTAGGGGCAGGCTTTAAATTGGCTATGCGTGACTTAGAAATTCGTGGAGCAGGCAACTTATTAGGATCACAACAACATGGCAATATCGCTTCCGTAGGTTTTGGTATGTATGTAACCATGTTAGAGGAGGCCATTGCAAAAGCGCAGAATAGAGAGGTCGTAAAAGAGGTTATACCAGACCCTGCTATAGATCTTGAAATTGATGCTTTTATTGATGATGCGTACATTAAGGATAGTGCTCGTAAGATTTCTGTATATCAACGGATGTTACACATCAAGAATAAGGAACAGCTTGATGATATGACCGATGAGTTAATCGACCGTTTTGGTACGCCAACAGACCCAGTAGATCGTTTATTGCGGGTAGCTCAAATTAAGGAACAAGCGCGCTTTCTCGGCATTAAGAGTATAGCCCGTCGCGATAATAAGCTTATTATCCATTGGTATGACGATTCTAAAATGGCGGATTGGGATATGGGGGCTGTTCGTGAAGATTTATGGAAAAAGATTAAATTCATGGACACAAAACCAGCGTCATTATACATCAGTTTGAATGGATTAAAGGGTTCTATTTTAACCATTACAGAAGCGGTGATGAAAGAATTGTCGAAAAAGTCTAAGGGGGGCCTATGAATCGATTTTTAAAGGGTGCCATGATTTTAACGATAGCCGGTATTATCGTTAAGATTATTGGTGCTTTCAGTAAAGTACTCATCGCTCGTATTCTCGGTGGCGAGGGCATAGGTCTCTATATGATGGCCTATCCAATCTATCAAATTATCGTTAGCATCTCCGCTGCAGGAATTCCCGTTGCCATTTCTATTATGATTGCCGAAAAACTAGCCAATCGCGATATACGCGGCGTGCAACAAGTATTTAATGTATCCTTGCGTGTGCTTACACTCGTGGGCATTGTATTTAGCGTAGGCCTTTATGCTAGCGCGGAATGGCTTATTAAGTGGCATATTATTACGGACCCACGGGCTCTAATTCCCATCCAATTATTGTCACCAGCCATTATCGTCGTAACGATTTTAAGCTGCTTTAGAGGCTATTTCCAAGGCTTTCAATACATGGTGCCAACCGGAACAAGCCAGGTGTTTGAGCAAATATTCCGAGTAGGCTCCATGGTGGGGCTAGCGTATTATTTCATTGATTCTGGATTGTACCTCGCTGCAGGCGGGGCTACATTTGCCACATTCCCAGGTGTTCTAGCTGGCTTAATCGTACTCAATTATTTCTATCGCTCTCAACGTAATTTGCGTCAGCAGATGTTGACTGAACAAAACGAAACAGCTCCTATAGAGACGAATGGTACTGTCATTAAACGGTTAGTTGCGTTAGCCATACCAGTATCCATGGCAAATATTATGTTGCCGATGGTATCCTTGATAGATACATTCATCGTTCCTAAACGTTTGATGGATATCGGTTATTACTTACATGAGGCGACTACACAATTTGGATATTTAACGGGGATGGCTACTTCACTCATTGGATTACCTATTATTTTGACGACTGCACTGGCATCTAGTCTTGTACCAGCCGTATCCGAAGCCTATGCGATGGGAAATAATAGACGTATTATCGAGCGTGCTAGTACAGCCATGAAAATCGCAAATCTCTTTGCTATACCTGCCTGTGTTGGTCTGTGTGTGCTGGCTACGCCTATTTCTCAGTTGATTTATGCAACACCAAATGCGGGGCCTGTTATTGCCGTTATCAGTCTTAGTATCATCTTTTTAGGATGGCAACAAATTACAGCAGGTATTTTGCAAGGTTTAGGGCGTACAGTAATTCCTATGATGTCGATTTTTGTAGGGCTTATGGTGAAAGCCGTTTTAGACTATCAATTAACTGGTACAAGTGAGCTTGGTATTAACGGGGCTGCTTGGGCAACCAATTTAAACTTTGCCATTGCTGCATTGATTAATATTATATTTGTAAAACGTCATGTGGGCAGCGTGATTTGCTGTATGAACCTATTAAAAATCATCATTTCCGCGATGGCCATGGGTGGGGCTACACAAGTTACGTATATGTTCCTTATTGATATGATTGGTAATGGTGCATCTGTAGCAGTTGCTATTATCGTTGCCTTAGCCGTTTATGTACTTTCACTATGGATCACAAAGGCTATTGTAAAGGATGATATCTATCAAATGCCTGTTATCGGTAAGCGATTACGGAAACGACAAGCAGAGGAGAATAGGATCTATGAAGAAGAATATTGATATACAACCGCTCGTAGATGTAGTGGCTAAATTACGTGCCCCTGATGGATGCCCTTGGGATAAGGTGCAAACGCATGAATCGCTACGTCGATATTTTATTGAAGAAACCTATGAAGTAGTAGATGCTATAGATAACAAGGATATGCATAATCTCAGAGAAGAGCTAGGGGATGTATTATTACAAGTTGTTTTTCATAGTAGTTTAGCTGAAGAATCTGGTTCGTTTTCATTACAGGATGTAATAAATGATGTAACGGAGAAAGATGATTCACTCGACATCCTAATGTATTTCCTCAAGATAATCCTGAGAAGGAAGGAAAAATATACACCTGGGATGAATTAAAAGCACAAGAAAAGGGAAATATACGAAAAAATGTATTAGATGGAATATCCAAGGGTTTACCTGCATTGGTGGCTGCTCAAAAGCTACAAGAAAAGGCTGGAAAGGTAGGTTTTGACTGGGATGAACTGGAGCCAATTTGGGCAAAAGTAAGTGAAGAAATAGGTGAATTTAAGGAGGCTGTTGCCTAAAAAGATAGAGAAAATATGGAAAAAGAGGCGGGAGATGTGCTTTTTTCCTTGATTAATCTATTTAGATGGTATAAAATAAGCGGTGAAAATGCACTGAATCGCACAAACACGAAGTTCCGACAGCGTTTTTCACATGTAGAGGCTTGTGTTAACCAAAGCGATCGCTCATGGGAAGACTTTTCATTAGCTGAGCTGGATGCTTTTTGGGAGGAGGCTAAGGTGCAGGAAAAGTAACCTAGAGGTGTGTTAGTAACCTCGGGTATTGTATTTTTAAGGAGGTTCTGTCATGAACAAAACAGAATTAATCGCAAGTGTTGCACTCAAAACTGAATTAACTAAAAAAGACGCTGAAAAAGCAGTTAAAGCTGTATTCGACACAGTTGCTGAAGAATTAGCTGCTGGTGGTAAAGTTCAAGTTATCGGCTTCGGTACTTTCGAAGTTCGTGAACGTGCTGCTCGTGAAGGCCGCAACCCTCAAAACGGTAAAACTATCACTATCAAAGCTTCCAAATCTCCTGCATTCAAAGCTGGTAAAGGTTTGAAAGAAAAAGTTAACGCAGCTCCTGCAAAAAAACGCAAAAAATAATCTAAATTTGAATCAGATTAAAAGAGACCTCTAAGAGGTCTCTTTTTTGCATTTATATTATTTTTGCGTGCTTATGTGGTATAATCACAAGGAAAGGATAGATTATGACTACAGAACAATCACGCAAGGTCCTCATTGTGTCTGCCTCTATTGGTACAGGGCACATGCAGGCCGCACGGGCTATAGAAGAATATTGGCAATTAAAAGAACCACAAGCAGTAATTTCTCATGTGGACTTTCTTGATACGGAAACACTATCCGTAGAGCATCTGATTAAGGGCACTTATATTAAGATGATTGACGTATTTCCCATGCTATATGATATGATTTATCGCGTATCAAAAGGGGAAAAGAAAGGAACTATTCTACAGACGGCGCTCTCTTATATATTGAAGAGTCGTATGTTGAAGTTAATCCAACAAGAAGAACCGGACGTGATCGTGTTTACCCATCCATTTCCTTGTGGGGCTGCAAGCATATTGAAACGCCAAGGTCTTATCGATGTTCCATTAGTGGCAATTCTAACAGACTTTAGCAGTCATCAATTTTGGATTTATCCCCAAGTGGATACCTATTTTGTTGCTACTGAAGATATGGTAGGAGAAATGACGTCCGTTGGCATTGAACGAGATAAGATTTATGTATCAGGTATTCCTGTACGAAGATCATTTTTTAAGGATGCCATTGATCATTATGAACTGAAATCACCGGTGAAGGTTCTCGTCATGGGTGGCGGTCTCGGTTTAGGCTCATTAGAGATTGCATTGCAACATTTAGATGCAGTTAGTGGTATAGATGAAATTACCGTTGTAGCAGGTCAAAATACATCGCTCTATGAGTCGTTAGTAAGTCTTAGTGTACGGATGAAAACAAAAACCACTGTATATGGGTATACATCTAATATTTCAGAATTAATGAGTTCTGCTACTATGCTGGTTACAAAGCCTGGGGCCTTAACCTGTATGGAGGCTGTAACGATTGGATTGCCAATGGTATTCTTTAACGCTATTCCAGGTCAAGAAGAAGCGAATGCGGAGTTATTAGAAGAACGTGGCTGTGCTCGTTGGGCTAGAGATATACATAATCTAGAAGACGTAGTAGCGGCATTGTTGATTAATCCGCCACGTTTACAACAAATGTCTGAACAAGCTCGTGCATGGCATGTAGATGGTGCAGCTAATATCGTAAATGAACTCATTCATATTCTTGATGCAAAAATCGAGATGCACTTTGCACCTACGTGCGAGTTGAAACTTATAATATAAAGGTCATCCCAAAAACCTACGCTTATAACTACATATCTGTCGGATTAGGTATGATTTCTTTAGGATGACCCTTTTATGTTAAAATATTTCTGTATTATTGGTAACGTTTCAATGTTTTCTAGTACGGATTGCTTTGTAAATGCGTCTAAGAAATCTTCTGTATGATGTATGTTCCTCCAGTAATGCTTGCAGTTGATGACGAATCATCAGAGCTTACACTCCATTGGAATGAATCGGTATCATCATACATTGAATACGATTGGGGTATCAGTGTATCTGGCATATGACCATCGTCGTCGGACACGAGTTGCATAAAGGTACCATCGTCTAATAGTTCAACAAAAGAGTGTATCATATCATCAAAGTCGATAATTTCAAAAGTCGAGAGCATCATAAAAATCTAATACTGCATCTGTTGCTATGAGAACCTCCTAATAGATATGTACTTATCATGTTATAGATTACTGTCTAGTTATATACCTGTATTCTACTGATGCGGTGTATGACTGTCAATGGAAAATCTGTAGTATAATAAATAACATAATGATAATCAGAGGAGTACGGGTAATGAACGTAATTAGTTTACAGAAATATAGAGAAATCGTATGAACACGATTGTTATTTACAGATGTGTCATAACATTTACAAATCAAAAAGCGATCTGGGACTTGTAGGGAATCAATGGAACTGGTAAATCAACCTTTTTAAAAGATTTCTAACAGGCCAGATGGAGTGTGATAGGGAAGCTATTGAACGCAATGGTAAAGCTAGCATCCATTATTTAGCACAGATCGCCAAGCTTTTGATGAAGGTAATACCTTACTAGAAGCGATTTCTAGATGGTGATCACCGCGATTGCAAATGGTAAAAGCGCTTTGACAAAGGCCAGTCGTGACTATCACTACATACAAGAGCAAGGGCGTATGCTGATGAACGTATTGAGCGTCACTATATGCAGTGTTTAGAAGAAATGGATAGCCCAAGACGGTTGGCAAGTAGAGCAAGAGGCGCGTATCATTTTGAGTAAATTGAGCTTTCACGATGTCAAATATGTCAGTTAGCTTATTATCAGGGTGGTCAAAAAGCGTCGATTGGCCTTTAGGGTCAAGCTTATTATACCCTTGTGACTTGCTCTCTTAGATGAACCGACTAAACCATTTAGATGAAGATAGTATTGAATGGCTCGAAACATACTTGAGTAATCGACAAAGGTGGTCTTATTGATCAGTACTCATGATCGCTATTTTTCAGACTCTGTATGTAATGGTATTTTTGGAGTTGATCTAATCGTCACATGTATGAGTACGAAGGAAATTATGAAAAATTTATTGAGTTGAAAGCCGATCGTGAGGCTCGTCAGGCTGCAACAGAGGAAAACGTCGTCAATTTTTAAAGCGTGAAATTGAATGGGTTCATGCCGTGGTGCTCATGCTCGTACTACAAAGCAAAAGGCCCGTTTACAACGGTATGAAACACTTAAAAATATGGAAAAGACTAGACGTCCTGATCGAATGGATCCGATTGCCTTAAAAAGACTCGATTGGGAAAAGACTATTTTTGACATTGAGCATTTATCCTTTGATTTTGATGGACGCCCCTATGGTTGATGATTTTACATATCACGTGGTGCGTCATGACCGCATTGGTATCTGTAGGTCCTAATGGGGTTGGTAAATCCACATTTCATGAATAATCATCGATGGCACCTATGAGCCAGTATCAGGAACTATTGGCAAAAGGCGAGACTGTTCGCATTGCACATTTTAAACAGGAATTGCCTGAATTTGATGAAAATATGCGTGTCCTCGATTATATAAAAGAGGACCATTCCTATATGTCGCTTGGTGATGGTACAACGTTGAGTGCAGGTCAAATTTCTAGAACGCTTGTTTCACCCCTGAATTACATGGCGTGCCTATTCGTAAATTATCTGGTGGTGAGCGTCGTAGATTGTACCTTTTAAAATTGCTTATGAGTGCACCTAATGTACTTCTCTTGGATGAACCGACTAATGACTTTGAGATATCCCTACACTAGAGGTATTAGAGGATTTTTCTTGATTCCTTCAGTGGCGTTATTATAACCGTTTGCCATGATCGTTATTTCCTAGACCGCGTGGTAGATAAATTATTTGTATTTACAGGCAATGGTCGTATCGATATCGTTCATGGATCTTATTCTGATTATAAGGCTGACATTGGTGAAAGTAACAATTCACCATTTCTATATACCTGAACAACAGAGTGCTATGTACTCATAGAACTGAGGCAGAATCAGATCTCTATGGACACAGATTAGGTGCATCCTCTAGTACAGCAGTCTGAGTCATACAGAAAGTCCTGTGACAAAGAAAAGGCCTCAATAAGGCTGGAAGAGGCAGAATATGCATCGATTATGGAGGAACTGCCAAAACTAGAACATCTTGTTAAAGGGTTGGATGTCATGATTGGCCAAGCCGGTACAGACTATGAAAAAATGCAAACCCTCATGGCTGAACGAGAAGAGACACAATCTCAAATCGATACATTGACTGAACGATGGATGGAATTAGAAGAACGTCTATAAATCTTTGTTTTATGCGATTTTTTAATACCTGATATGCATAGGAATTACTTTCAGAATCATTGATAAAAATCACATTTTGTAGTATAATTTCATCGATTAACGATAACAACGTTACCTAAGTAGGAGGAAACATGAGTAAGTACCAATTTTTAGATCGTCGTGTACCAATTGAAGAAGGCAATATTGCGTAGTACAAGATTTATCTAAATGTAAAAACTGTTCTTTATGCCGTAAAGCATGCGCTGTTGATATGGGCGTATTCGACTATTACGATTTGACAACCAATGGAGATCATCCAATTTGTATCCATTGCGGTCAATGTGCATCTATTTGTCCATTCGATTCCATTAATGAACGTTCTGAAATTGATGAAGTTAAGGCTGCTATTGCAGATCCTAACAAAATCGTCGTTTTCCAAACTGCACCTGCTGTACGTGTTGGATTAGGTGAAGAGTTCGGCCTTGATGCAGGGTACATTCGTAGAAGGTAAAATGGTAGCTGCTCTTCGTAAATTGGGTGGCGACTATATTTTTAGATACAAACTTTGGTGCTGACATGACTATCATGGAGGAAGCATCTGAATTGTTGGAACGCGTTATCAATAGTGATGCGGTATTGCCTCAATTCACATCTTGTTGCCCTGCTTGGGTTAAGTTTGCTGAAACATTCTATCCAGAATTCTTGCCAAACTTGTCTACTGCTAAGAGTCCAATTGCAATGCAAGCGCCTACACAAAAAACATATTTTGCTGAAAAAATGGGCCTTGATGCAAAACAAATCGTTGCTGTTGCAGTAACACCTTGTACAGCTAAGAAATTCGAAATTCGTCGCGACGAAAATGAATTCCTCTGCTGAATACTGGGATGTACCAGAAATGCGCGATACAGACTACTGTATTACTACACGTGAACTTGCAAAAATGGTTACGTGCAGAAGAAATCAACTTTGATGAATTAGAAGATTCTGCATTTCGATCCATTGATGGGTGAAGCATCCGGTGGTGGTATCATCTTTGGTAATACTGGTGGCGTTATGGAAGCGGCAATGCGTGCGGCTTACAAACTAGCAACTGGTGAAGATGCACCTCAAACATTGATCCCATTTGAAGCAATTCGCGGTATGGATGGTGCTCGTGAAGCAGACGTAGTGATTGGTGATAAAACATTGCATGTAGCGGCTGTTCATGGTACAGGGCAACTTGCGTAAAGTTTCATCGAACGCATGCGCGCAGAAAACATCCATTATGATTTCATTGAAGTAATGGCTTGCCGTGGCGGATGTATCGGTGGTGGTGGTCAACCACGCGTTAAATTACCGATGGCTGATAAGGCTCGTGAAGCTCGTATTGCGTCCTTGTATACTCGCGATGCAGAGGTACAAGTGAAAGCAGCTTGTGATAATCCAGATATCCAAAAATTATATGCTGAGTTCTTCGATGGCAAACCTATGAGCCATAAAGCTCATCACATGTTACATACAACATTTGTAAATCGCTCTGAAGACTTGGGTCCTAATGGTGCTTGTACACCTGCTACATGCCCAACATCTGTGCCTAACTTGAAAAAGGCAGCAGAAGCGGCTAAAGCGGCTGCAGAAGCAAATAAATAATTAATTATTTATAAAATTGGATAAAAATCTTGAAAATCCGCATAAAATAGCATATACTAATTATTGTGAGAGACAATAATATAATGAGTCTTAGAGAGAGGTATATGTTAATGACATGGGGCGGACAGAGAGAAGGTTCTGGTCGTAGACCTCGTATGTACAAACGTGAATGTCGCTCGTTCCGTTTGACAGACGAGGAATATCAAATCCTGAAACCATTAGTAGAGGCTATTAGAACGCGTACAGATGCATCTAAATAAGCAACACTCTAGAGTACTTGAATAACTAAATATTGACATGGTATATGTATATAAAAACATCTTTTTGTACTCTTCCAATAATAGCAAACTCTTATATATGCCATGTGAATAAGCGAAAGTTAGACCCTTTTGGGGTCTAACTTTTTGTAAATAAATACATAAGGTATAGGCATTTTAACTATACCTAGTTATAATATGAGTATACAAGTTGTGAGTATAGGAGGTGTTAGCTTGTTACAAGATTTATTATCAGAGGATAATGTATCGTTTCATTATCCTGCTGAGACATGGGAAGATGTAATTCGTCACGGTGGTCAGCTCATGGTCGATGCTGGTTTTACAGAACCTACATACACAGAGGCTATGATTGATGTAGTTCGTGACATGGGGCCGTACATCGTATTGGCACCAGGTCTTGCGATGCCTCATGCGCGTCCAGAGATGGGGGCTAAAGCAAGTCAGGTACGGCTCTGGTAACGTTAGAAAAGCCTATCGATTTTGGTAGCCCAGAAAATGATCCTGTATCAGTAGCGGTATTTTTATGTGCGCCGAATAAGGAAGAACATATTCAATTGCTTACAGATATTGCAACGCTCTTTGAAGATGAAGAATTTCTTGATGCAGCGGTAAATTTTGAAAGTATTGAAGATGTACAAGCTTTTTATCGGAACATCTTGATGAAGCGTAATTTTTGGAGGTAAACTATGATTTCCATTTTAACTGTATGTGGTAATGGCATCGGGTTCTAGTTTGATGTTAAAAATGAAAATCGAAGAAATCTGTGCTGAAAATAATATTGAAGCGCAAGTAGAATCAATCGATTTTAATGCGGCTCAAGGTCGTAAGGCTGATTTAATTGTTACTGTAAAAGAATTAGCAGAACAATTTGAAGACAAGGATGTAGCTATTGTACGTAGTTATATTAATAAAAAGAAAAATTAAAGAAGATATTTTTGGAACGATTACAACAAATCGCTAAGTAATTCATAGAGGGAGATAATTCTATGGAAATGATATTAGAATTCTTACGAGATGTATTGAGTCAGCCAGCGTTGTTGATTGGTATTATGTCCTGCGTTGGTTTAATCGCTTTGAAACGACCATTTCATAAGATTATGACTGGTACATTAAAACCGATTCTCGGTTATTTAATGCTTGCTGCTGGTGCAGGTGTTATCGTTAGCAATCTTGATCCACTTGGGAAAAAGATGATTGAACATGGATTTCCATATTACCGGTGTTGTACCAAATAATGAAGCTATCGTAGCGGTAGCACAAAAAGGTACTTGGTGTTGAAACGATGTCTATCCTCGTTGTAGGCTTATTGATGAACTTATGTAATTGCTCGTTTCACCAAATTTAAGTATGTATTCCTTACAGGTCACCACAGTTTGTTTATGGCATGCTTTAATGTCTGCCGTACTTGGTACTGCAGGTTTATCTGGTATTGAATTGATTCTTGTTGGTGGTTTCTTAATGGGCGCTTGGTCGGCTATTTCTCCAGCTATCGGTCAAAGCTATACTTCTAAAAGTTACCGATGGTGATGAAATTGCATTAGGGCCACTTTTGGTAGTCTAGGTTATTATCTATCTGCGTGGGTAGCAAAATATGTAGGTAAGGCAGAAGAAAGTACAGAAGATATTGAAATTCCTGAAAAATGGGGCTTCTTGCGTGACTCTACATTATCTACTGCATTGACCATGATTGTATTCTATTTGATCGCCGCTATTGCAGCGGGTTCTGAATTTCGTAGCAACCTCTATCCGGTTCTATGAGTCCATACTTTATTTGCTATCATGAGCGCTATGAACTTTGCTGTAGGTGTAGCTATCGTATATTCTGGTGTTCGTATGATCTTGGGGGACTTGATTCCAGCATTCCAAGGTATTGCTACAAAAATCATTCCTAATGCAATTCCAGCGGTAGACTGTGCCGTATTCTTTACCTATGCGCCAACAGCCGTTGTATTAGGCTTTATTAGCTCCTTTATCGGTGGTATCATCGGTATGCTTATTCTAGGTGCTGTAGGTGGCGTACTCATCATTCCTGGTCTTGTACCTCACTTTCTTCTGCGGTGCACAGCAGGTATCTATGGTAATGCTACTGGCGGTCGTCGTGGTGCAGCTGTAGGTGCATTCCTTAATGGTTTGGCTATCACATTCTTGCCAGCACTAGCATTGCCAGTTCTTGGTCAACTAGGTTTCAAAAATACAACATTCGGTGATGCGGACTTTGCTGTAATGGGCCCTTGTACTAGGTAATGCCTTTGAATGGATTGGCATGGCTGGTATTTATGGCGTCGTTGTTATTGCAGCCCTTGTTCTTATTATTCCTAACTTTCATTAAAAACAAAAGGGAAAGTTATTAATTACGTAGAAGAGGATTGATGAAAACAACTGAGCAACATAGTAATGTAGTAATTCGATATATATTCTGACCATTGGCGCTATAAGTTTTTGCCTTGGTACAGCAGGTATCGTATTACCAATATTGCCAACAGTTCCCTTTTTATATGCTTACCTTATTTTGTTTAGCTCGAGGTTCTGAACGCTTTTCATAGAATGTTTTTGAGTCCCAATTATATAAAAAGACTGTTGGTGCTTATGAACGTGATAAAGCATTGACGTTGCGGACAAAGTTGTCCATTTTAGCTTCTGTAACGGCAATCATGCTAATAGGTGCCTATTTTTTCAGAAATATTCCAATAGCCCTTATTATCATGGCAATCGTATGGATTGCTCATGTTATAGCATTATTATTTATAGTTAAAACAAAAAATTAATAATAATATGAAAATCCTCCCTATTAGAGAATTCTTTAATGGGAGGATTTTTTTATGATACTCATACAATTATATATAGAAAGATGAATGCATATTTCGTATTTTTAATAAAGATTACATGAATTATTACAAAAATGAAATTTGACAATTAATCTCAAAATGATTACTATTAATGTATTGTTTATAATATTTATATATATGGTGATACTATGAATCCACATGCTCATATGAAATTACAATCAGGAGTATGCATGGCTAGACATACCGTATTTGATGGTATTGATTTGCTATTCCTTGATGTAAAGCGTGAAACGATTCAATTTTTCGCCCAATCTCATACAAAGACCTTTTGCAATTAATCATTGTGAAGAGGGTCGTATTGAATGCAAATTCGCATCTGGAGAATACTTGTATATGGGGCCAGGGGATATGTCGTTAGGGTGGCATATCAGGTCCGATTATCAACATGAAAATTACTTCCCTACAAAATCGTTTAAAGGGATAGTGCTATTAGTAGATGTAGAACGAGCTCAGCATGTATTAGATACCCTTGTAGCAGATACATCAAATTGATTTGAGCTGCCATAGCCAAATCGATTTTTGTGAAAAATGCAGACTTTTGGTATGATGATGGAAGAAACTGAGTCGGTTCGCCAAATTTTTTTCCAGTTTATATAATGTGCCAGATCAAATTAGAGCTCATTATTTTTAAATCTGAAGATTGTAGAAATATTTTTATTATTATCTGTAATCTCTACAGACTCCCATGAAAAGACGAGGGTAGTTACCGAAAAGCAACAGGTAGATATTGTAAAAGCAGGTAAGTAAATATTTGTCTAAGAATTTTCGTCAAAACGCATTACCATTGATGATCTATCTCGTGATTTTTGATGTTCCTGCATCAACCTTAAAAGCGTTGCTTTAAAGGGCGTATATGGTGTGACGATTCATCAATTTCATCAAAAGAATGTCGCCTAATGAGGCGAAAACGTTTACTACATGAAACGGATGAATCCATCTTACAAAATTGCCAATGCCGTAGGCTATGAAAAATGGTAGTAAAATTTACAAGTACCTTTTAAAGGACTTTGTCGGTATGACACCAGTGATTATCGTAGAGATATAATTACATATTGTTTAACTATATCTAACAAAAAGTATCAAAAATCGTATAATTTTTGGTCTTTTCGAGTAGATATACATAATACACTTTGCTAACATATTAAAATGTAAATGATTTTTCAATGTCATTACTGTGTTGGTAAAAGTGTATTTTTATATCCCCGGAATATAGGTATATATGCTTTGTAAAATTAAATATAGTTGAGAAAATTAGGATTATGAGGAGGCAACAGTGAATCGATGGGGAACGTACAAAACGCTATTTAGTCCTATCTAGTGCGGTTGCATTATGGCTAAATGCACCTCTCGTTGTCTTTGGCAGATAATGCAGCCGTTACGACAGATGTAGTTCATGTACAAGGCACATGGGCAGAGGAAGAAGCAAAAGTTAAATCCACAGCAAGTGCAAATCATTACCAAAAAAAGAGATTGAGAAGAAGCAGGCGAAGTCCGTCGAAGATATTATATTTACCCAAACAGGGTGTATCTAGAACCGTTGATGCCATGGGGACGTGTAGGGTGTATCTATTCGCGGTGCAGAGGCTCGTCATACATTGATTCTTGTGGATGGTCAACCAGTATTGGGGGATTTTGATAAGTATTCTGGCGCAGCTGACGAAGTACAACGGTTAGGTGCCGAAAATGTAGAACGCATCGAGGTTATTCAAGGTGCAGCGAGTGCTAAATATGGCTCTGATGCGGTGGGTGGTGTCGTTAACATCATCACTAAGAAGGCTCTTAAGAAACCAACATTGCAAGTGAATGCCGAAGGAATGCGTCGTAAGAGTGATGGCGATTTATTCCCATTCCAAAACTTTTACATTCGAGCCGATTCTGGGGACAGATGGGGAAATTAAAGGTTGGCTTATCCGGTAGTAAACGCGATTTAATGCCTGTCCTTGCATCTGTTAAACGCCGTGCATCAGGGGTATGGGCTTTTGATTATGCAAAAACATAACTTTTAAAGCCTAATGTGCTTCGTTACTATGGCGATGCATCTGATATTGGTCTTGTAGCAACGTATGAAGCGAATAAGAACAATAAATTTGAAATGCGTTTAAATCGATATACGGAAGATCTTGTACGGGATATTAAACATTCTGATTCTGATTTAGAGCCACAACAACATTTCAAACGTACTGCAGATCGTAATACGATTAATCTTTCATGGAATGCTAAAAGCTGGGTAAAAAGCGATTGGACAGTAGAAACAAACTACTCTCGCATTAAAGAAGATGACGTAGCGCTTATCAATTATACGGGACGATCATCTTATGAAGGTTCTAATGAGTTACGATATATCGATAATATCGACCATCGTCAACTAGATGTTCGGCTCAATGCGAATACGCAGCTTAATAATAAAGCATCGTCTTAGTTATGGTGTCAGCTATGCTCGTGAAGAAGGCTCTGGTAGCCGATTAAAGAGCTCTCCAAATACAAGTACCATGTACATCGACCCTTGGGCGTATGATAAGAGCTTGCTTGTCGATAAAGCTAGATCGTCTTGTGCGTAAAAAAGGGGATAACAGTGTTAAGGTTTATTCCCATATTCATGATTATAAATTTATAAACTCCAGTAGCGGTATGCCACAATGGGATATGGATTATGAATATTATGGTGCTGAAACGGATGCGCAAAAACCAGGCATTACATACGATGATTATGTAAATTATGGATTGTCTGAAGGGGCTATTAGCTCTTGGTCTAGTACATCCCCTAATAATCAACCGATATCCGATGACTTTAGAAACCGTTATAACGCATTAAAATCTCGATTAGAAGCAGAAAATCCAGACATGGCGAATACTCGTTCTAACATCGTAGGTGATTATTTTAAATATGGTGAGTCCAGCGATCCGGAAATGCGTAAAAAAGCCCTTAAATTGAATGGTAAGGCATTCTTAGAAGAGTATCGTAATCGCGACCAACGATTGACGACTGGTCAAGGTACGATTCGCAAGATGAATGCTTATATCTCCGATACTTGGCAAGTGAATAAGAACCTTACCTTTGTTCCTATCATTCGACTAGATAATAGTAGCTTGTTTGGCTCCAATTTATCTGCATCTATGGGGATGACATACAATGTGAAAGGCAATCCTCATCGTCGATTTAAGGCCAATGTTGGCACTGGTTATACAGAACCTGGTATGGGCGAATTATGGTATAACTGGGAAATGTATGCGTCTAATCCGGTAGGTATTGGTGTAGCAAAACTCGGTTGGTACTGGGCTGGTAATCCAAATTTAAAACCTGAAAAATCGCTCAATATTGATATGAGCTTAGAAGGTGAAATAAAAACACCTATGCTCGTGTTGGTGTATTCCATAACCGCATCAAGAACTATATGTCGGTTTACTTTACAGGAGAATTCCAAGATTTTGCACCATATTTGAAAGGGGATGCAAAATACCAACGTGCTCCAGATATGATTTACAGCTTTAAAAACATCGGTATGGCTGAAATCACAGGCCTTCAAGCAGAAGTACAACAAAAATTTGGTAAATATTGGTCCGGTAAATTAGGATATACCTATTTGCATGCTATTAATAAGAGCGATCCAACTATGCCTCGGCAATTATTGGATAAACCAGTGCACAAGGTAGATATTGGTGTAACCTATGACAATCCAAAAACTGGTTGGAATGGATCTATTTGGGGTGATTACTACATCAATATGCTGGATAGTAACACATTGAACAATGGTGGTAACTACTGGCCAGATATTTTATCCGGTGATGCAGGTGTGTACAAAAAGCAAGTTTACCAAAAGAAAACATTTGGCATTTGGAATTTGATGGTCCAAAAACGATTTAACAAGAATGCCATGATGTACTTTGGTATTAATAATATCTTTAATCATCGCGATGATGACCGAGCAACGCAAGAACGTGTATATCGTATTGGCGTTAATCTTAAGTTTGGTGGCGGCGATGCTAAGACTACGCCAATCGGAAAAGATGGTAATAAAGCTATTGATGCAAATGGTAGCGTAACTAATGTATCGGTCGGTAATGAAGCAGGCGTACAAAATATATCCGAAGTTGTTAAACTAACTGACTTTATTCGTCCTGATTTTGATACGACTAAGGAACGTGGCGTCACATTTATCGGAGATTATCGTGCACGCTGGATGTCTCACGACGGCACCAATCGTCCACAATCTCCATTCCGCTCTAATTCAGCCATCGGTTCTGCTAAAGCGAATATGTACGATTCTAATCGCCATAGTTTTGAACAACGCATTCGCCTTGGTCTTGATGCTCGTCTTAACCCATTCACAAATCTCTCCGTTATCGGTAGCATGACCGGTATGAGCGGCGTTGATACAAGTTGGACAAAATCTGAGTCAAAAGGTTTCAATCATCAACGTCTTGATACGGTTGATCTTACAAGACATGTTAAAAAATGGGATGTTTCTGTGGGTCGTTTAAACGAACCTATGGGGGCTAGTGGATACTGGTTTGGTCAATCCTATGATGGGGTTCGCGGCGTATGGACTGGTAATGATACCCAAGTTCGCATTGGGGTAGGTAACTTTAAACATAGCACGGGTATTAGTGATTCTGCGTATACTCATGTGGTACATGAAGTGATTACTAGACCGCCAACAGCAGCAGAGTTGATTGGTATTAATCGTGATGAGTATCCTTATGATATCAATAATGCTACAAAAAAACTGGGTCTGATGGTGAAAGCAAAGTCCAGTGAGGATGCACCAGCACCAGATAGCCCAACAGGTATTTATGAATCTACTTATAAAGGTAAGGTAGATACGATTTACTTCTATCAACAGCTAAAAGGATTACAAGATGAATATGATGCGTATAAAGCTACGTTGAATCTAAGTTGGAGCAATCCGAATCGCGATCAAGAGATTGAAAAGGCTAATGCAAAGCTCGCAGAAACACAACAAAAACAAGCTCAAGTGATGAGCCGCTTACAAGATATTCTTACAAAGGCATACCCTACAGATATGGCTGAGAAGAAATTCTCCCTCGATATTCCATCTGGTGGTTATGCAATGTATGAAATCACTAATAAGAATACAGGGGAAAAACTCTATAAGACCGGGGACATTATGTATAATGTGAACTCTTCTTTATACCCTGAATACTTAAAAGAAAAGGCTAAAGGTCTTATCGTATCTACTGATAATAAAGAGGCTTTAGTAAATCCTAAAGCCTATGTTGAAAAACATAGTGACGAAATCAATCAATCCGTAGCAGAAATTGCTAAATATAATGCTACAGATAACTGGAGCAACTATAACAATAGTGAGCTTGATGTGGTTTGGGTTAAACAGCCAGATGGCACGTTCAAACAATCTTATGATTACTATGGACAACCAGCTAGTGATTATGAGTTCACTGGTTACTTAGGTGCTAAAACATATAAATACGATAGTGGTAGTTATGTATTTAGTGATTATGATGCTAAAGATGCGATTTACAAAAAGAACTTTACAATGTCCTCCAATGATTATGGTGAAGGTAGTTCTGACTATGGTTGGGGCATGCCAAATGCATTGTTCAACTATATGTATAATCTTGAAAAGGTTGTACATGATGCAGAGTCGGAAAATAAATTACCACGTGAAGCGATTGGTAAAATCATCGGTAATATTATTCAAACAGAAGGTGTAGTTCTTGAAAAAGATACAATTCCACCTATTGAAACGGCAGCGTTTGTTCAAGTGAAGAAACAAATTGGAGATCGTCTTGGCTTACAAGCATGGTACTTACGCTCCTTTAATGGTAGTAAACGTACATTCTTAAATGCCAATGGTAATGGTAATGATGAACAAAGCTTCTCCAATATAGCGAATGTATTTGGTATTGGCGCTAAATACCAAATCGGTGAAAGCGCAGTACTTACTATAGATTATGGTCAAAATAGATCGAAATTTGGACGTTATATGAACGGTAATACTGTATATGACCATGAACGTGGAACCGCAGACTTTACTGTGAAAGGTCACCAAATGGGCGGTACACCTCATTTCTGGATGGCTCGCCTCGACATTGGTCGTGCTGATATCGATATTCCTAAATCATGGAATGCGTTCATAGATTATAAATACTTCGCTCATGGCTCATTCCTCGGCGGTAATGGTACAGGTGCTGTACCGGATCGTTACCTCGATGGTATTCGCAGCTTTACATTCGGTGCTGGGTATGTACCGCGCAAGGATTTACTCCTTGAAGCATTCTATACATTTGATGCGAAGGGCACAAATAAACGAGATACTTTATATGGTAATGAAAGCTTTAAGTTAGGCGATTATGCAAGAATTCAAGGAACGTACAGGTTCTAATGTGCAGTCTATAAATAGACAGAAAGGTTTATTAGTATGGAAAATCTAAATTATGTCATTCACTTGTTTCATAGTGGCGGGTATGTAATGTATCCATTATTATTCTTGTCTCTTATGGTCATTGCTATCGCCGTAGAACGCACTTTCTACTATCGTAAATATGCAGGGAAAACCTATATAGTAACTCATGCGGTTAATGAGTATGCAAAATTACAAAAATGGGATGAAATTGAAAAGGTAATCAAAGAAAACCCATCCATCGCTAGCCGTATTGCTGAAGCTGGTTTGAAAAATGGTGCTACTGAAGAAGGCATGAAAACAGCATTCTCTGATCAAATGGGTGTCGATGCAGTAGGTTTTAGAAAATATATGGATTACTTAAGTGCAACCGTTACAATTTCCCCATTGTTGGGCCTACTTGGCACCGTAACAGGTATGATTGGTTCCTTTAGTATTCTCGATGCCGGTGCTGGTGCATCTGCCATTACTGGTGGTGTAGGGGAAGCCCTTATCGCAACGGCGACTGGCCTATGTGTAGCCATTATGGCCTTTATTGTGTATACATTCTTTAGCCATCGTTTGGACTCTATTATTAACCAAATTGAAAACATGTGTGTTAACATCATTACCGCAAAACGAGAAGGGTGGAAATAACTATGAATTTACAAAGTTTTCGTATGAAATCCAGCCTGAATTCATGATTATCCCTATGATTGATATCATATTCTTCTTATTGGTGTTCTTCATGATGAATAGCTTACAAACAATTGCCCAAAAGGCTTTGTCTGTACAGTTGCCACAGGCTACAACCGCATCTGCACCAGCTCAATTACCGGTGGTGCTTACATTAGATGCAGAAGGTCATATAACGATTGATAATGTCCCAATGAGCATTGATGCAGCAGAAGCGATGGTAAAAGAACGAATTGCACAAAATCCGAATGCTAGCGTTATATTGCAAGCGGATAAACGCTCTGCTCATGGACAAGTAGTAGCAATTATGGACATGCTTAAACAAGCTGGTGTTAAACGCTTAGCTATTGCAGCAGAACAGAAAGGATAACTATGGGATTAGGCATATCATGGAAAAAAGCAGCCATAATATCCGCCGTAGTTCATCTTATCATTCTCTTTATTGCCGTTATCTTTTTCGTAGTTGTTCCGGCCATTCAAGAGCAGGAAACCTATGAAGTCGATCTCACCCAAAGTGTGCTCGACGATGGCGGTAGTGGTCACGCTGGTGGTGGCGGCGGTGATAGGTCATCTCTATTCCCAAAACCATTGTCTGCAGATGAAGTGGCGGCAAGAACAAAGGCTGTAGTAGCGAATGTAGAACCATCTACAGCGACGGATATTCCTGATGCGGTAGATGTCCCAAGTAAGGGTAGTGAAAATACATCAAATGTATCTGGTGAAAGCGGTGGTGCCGGTAATGGTCCAGGATCTGGTGGCGGCGAAGGTGGCGGCCATGGTACTGGTACAGGAACGGGCGTTGGTGATGGACAGGGTGAAGGCGAAGGCTCTGGTACGGACAAGGGCTCTGGTGATGGTCATGGTCGAGCTCATGTCGCTTTGATAAACAAGGCTTTTATAATGCTGTAAATAATCAGAAGGTGATTCCTCAACAATACATTCGTCAACATAAAGAAGTTCATGAAACAATTTACGTATTTGTACGTATTGATACAAATGGTAATGCCGTTGAACAATATGTGGAATCTGGCGATGATCCATTGTTGAGAGAAGAGGCTATGGCTGCGGTAAATCGTGCATTACCATATCAAAACCCAACAGATGACATTCAACCGGTAACTGTTCCGGTACGATTTGACCTATCCGAAGGTACAGATGACGATGATTAATCATACATAATGTAAGGAGATAAATATGGGTACTATTATTTTATATTCTTCCCTCACTGGGAATACAAAAAGCGTAGCGGAGGCGATGGCCTCTGTTATGCCTGAAGGTACACCTTGTGTACCGGTAAAAGAGGCACCGGCTAATCTAGGGGATTACGATACTGTATTTTTAGGTTTCTGGGTGGATCGTGGCACAGCTAATAAAGAAGCGGCTAAGTTGATTGAAACCCTTACCAATAAACATATAGTATTCTTTGCTACACTGGGCATGTATGCCGATTCTGATCATGCTCGTGAAAGTATTGAAAAGGCATCTGCCTTATTGCCTAATAAAGAATCTCTCGTAGATGGTTTTGTATGCCAAGGCAAAATCGATCCTAAGGTTATTGAGATGATGTACAAAATGTTCCCACCAGGATCTGCTCATGGACAAAGCCCTGAACGTGATGCATTGCATAAGGCGGCAGAAACGCATCCTGATGAACAAGATTTTGCAAATGCGAAAGAATTTGCTAAATCTGTGCTTGCAAAGTTGCAAGGCTAATGAGTGAAAGGGGGAACGTATGAGTTTAGCGAGTTTTTTCGAATCGATTCCAGAAAAACAACGGAATCTGCAACTAGGATTGGCCTGTGATAATCCTATGAGTGGCGCCTTTCCTCATAAGCGCGTTGTTCATGCAGGCCTTAATGGGACTTTAATTTCACCGAAGGAATCACAATCTGTATGGGATACTGTAATGCGTGGTACTCCTAAGAGGGGGCAAATGCAGTGTGCTTATATACATATTCCATTCTGCAAGACAAAATGTACGTACTGTGGGTTCTTCCAAAATGGTACAAGTCAAAGTATTGAAGATAACTATATTGATGGCCTTATTGGGGAACTTAAGCTGGCTAGTGAATGTCCACGCTTAAAGGATGGTCTTATCCACGCTGTATTCATTGGCGGTGGCACACCGACATCCTTATCTCCAGCAAACTCTGAGCGCTTGTTAAAAGCGATTAAAGAATACTTACCACTAGCTAATGATTATGAGCTTACGCTAGAAGGTCGCATTCATGATTTGATTCCTGAAAATCTTGAAGTATGGATGAATAATGGCGTTAACCGTATGTCTATTGGCATCCAATCCTTTAATACTGAAGTGCGCCAAATGGTAGGTCGTTTGGATACAAAAGAAACCGTACTAGAACGGCTAGCGGCCCTAAAGGCCTATGGGCAATGTTCTGTTGTTATCGACTTGATTTACGGATTGCCTGGTCAAACAATGGAGGTTTGGGAACAAGACTTAGCCGACTTAGTAAGTTCTGGTGTAGATGGTGCTGACCTATATCAATTGAAATGTATTCGATGGAAGTGATCTAAACCGCGATATTGCGAGCGGTAAGGTACCACCAGCAGCCACAACGTCTATGCAAGGGGATATGTTTGAATTTGGCCGTACCTATTTAGAGGCTCGTGCCTATCGCAGATTGAGTGCCGCACACTGGAGCGCTAATAATCGTGAACGTAGTTTATACAATATCTTAGCTAAAGCAGGTGTACCGATGTTCCCATTTGGCAGTGGCGCTGGCGGTAATGTGGATGGCTATGGTATGATGCTTCATCGTGCGCTTAAACCATATGAAGATATGGTGAGCCGTGGTGAAAAACCATTTATGGCACTTATGAAGCAAAGTGATTTACAACCATTTGTAAACCAAGTAGTAAGCCAATTGGAACAAGGCTATTTGAATATCAATACATTAGTGGCTATGGATTCTCGTTTAGATGAATTGAATTGGTTGTATAAACTATGGGAGAAACGAGGCCTAGTTTCGTATAATGGCTTATTGTATAAATTGACATCAGCTGGTGAATTCTGGACTGTTAATATTACGCAAAAGTACATTTGGAGGCTATGGAATATATTTTAACGGGTAAAAACTCCTTTGCTCTAGAATCCGTAGCAGCCCAAGATACGAAAGACTACATCTAAAGAAAATCCTAACCAAGAGGTACGTGGTATTGGTCAAGGTAAGGCTAATATTTCCGTACCGACAGATGAAGATAGTGAAGTACAACGTAAAGAAGCTCTCATGGCAAAAGCGAAAGAGGAAATTGCCAAGAGTGGTGCCTCTGGTGAAGCGGCAAACCGCATGGTGCAAGCTATGGCGAATTTGAGCGCTGATGAAATTGAATACATGATGGAACGTATGATGTCCTAATTATCACTAACAACCTCTCATATAAATAACTACAAACATTGACAGGTACGTTTTATCTTAGTATTAAAACCCTAGATTACGATCTATTCTTTAAACTAGACTATTCAGTTTAACGAGAATATATCGTGGCCTAGGGTTTACTTTTTATGTTTCGGAATGTATTCTGTACATATAGTTATATAAGGTATTAGGAGGTTAGTATGAATGCATTTCCTAACGAAGTGATAGATATAGTTGGTATTGGGGCTAGTACCTTAGATCGATTCATCGTGGTTGATCATTTTCCAACAGGGGCGTGAGGTGCAAGAGGCCATCTCGTCTACTACAGATGGCGGCGGGCCGGTAGCGACTGCACTAGCCACGGCTGGTAAATATGGATCTCGGACGGTAATGATTGACCGTATTGGGGATGATATGGTTGGACGCTATATTCTAGAGGACTTTCATAAAATATAATGTCAATACAGAGGGCATCCAAGTTGATGCGGATGCTAAGAGTGGAACTGCAACGATTCTTGTGAAAGAGAAGAACGGGGAACGAGCTGTATTCTTTGAACGTTCTACAGCACCTGAGCCAGAATTCTTAAGCGATTATCAGGGATTAATAGAAAATGCATCCATCGTGCATATCAATGGGCGCCATCGCAAATTTGATGCGTACCGCTATGGATATAGCGCGACAAAGTGGTACTATTATTTCTCTAGATGGGTGGGTGCTCAACGATACGATGATGATATGAGGCCAATTACCGAATCATCTCATGTCGTTATTGTGGCTCGCGACTATGCAGAAAAATATACAGGGACTACTAATTTAGAAGAGGCTTGTCGCATCATTCATGACCGAGGGGCGTTAATAGCAGGTGTTACCGATGGGGCCAATGGCAGTTATTTTGTATGGCCTGATGGAACATCGTATCGCTGTCAACCATTTCTCTCAAGCCAGTGTAGTAGATACGACTGGCGCTGGAGATAGCTTTCCACGGTGCATTCTTATCGAAACTGGCTGCGTCGATTCGCCAAGAAAATGCATTGCATGATGAGTTTATAAAGCCTATAGACATATTACAATTCTTAGACCATAAACAGTTAGAGTCTGCTGCTATTTTTGCGTCTGCTGTGTCTGCGCTCAATACACAGGGCATCGGTGGGCGTAGTGCGTTACCATCGTTAGAAAATCAGCATGCAACCTAGCTGGATTGGAGTATGACCTATGTGGCAAAAAAACATAAACCGCATCATATGCAACGATATATGCAACAGAATCCATATCGATTGCTAGCACTTAGCTTTTTAGCGGTCATGACGATGGGAACTCTTCTTCTTATGTTGCCCTATAGCAAAGTGCACAAGGACAAGGTACAGCGCTTGTTGATGCAGCTTTTCACTGCTGTATCTTGTGTATCCGTAACAGGGACTCACTACTGTAGATACCTATTATCACTGGTCCTTGTTTGGTAAGATTGTTATGGTCATCCTTATCCAATTAGGTGGACTTTGGGCATTGTATGCTTTACAACCATTATTGCCGTACTATTAGGGGAAAACGGGTAGGCCTTAAAGAAATCGATTGTTACTTTCAGAAGACGTAGGTCAAGATGGGATGGCAGGGTCTTCTCCATGTAACGAAAAAAAATTAACTATTTATACATTAGCCATTGAATGTATAGGCGGAATTTTTGTATGCTATTCAACTACATCCATATATAGGTGATGATTCGCTCTATATAGGATTTATGCAATCCATTTCTACATTTTTGTAATGCAGGGATTTATATTTTTTGACAATAATCTGCCCTATAAAATGGTGGGTGATGTATTATTTAATATTAATACGATAGCCCTTATTATTATCGGTGGTTTTGGTTATTTAGCAGCTTTTGATATATGGTCCCATCGCAAGGTGAGACGCTTTTGCAGATTTAAAACTACATACCAAAAACTTATGCTTATCGGTACGACTCTATTGATTGTCCTAGGGAGTTATTATATTCCTCGGTGTAGAATGGGCTAATCCCAAAGACCTTTTGGTCCTCTGCCTATGTGGGATAAGGTCATGGCTGCCATCTTTCAATCTGTAACACCACGTACAGCAGGGGATAGCTACTGTCGATTATAGTCAACTGCATCCCTATCACACTGTTTGTCAGTATTATCCTCATGTTTATTGGGGCTGGTCCAAACTCTACAGGGCGGTGGTGTTAAAATCAGTACTGTTATGGTTGCCATCTTAGCATCGTGTACATTGTTTAACAACCGCTCAGACGTAGAGGTTTTTCGACCGACGCATATCTATGGTTACCGTTCTTAAGGCGAAATGGGATTATATTCCTTTCCATCATTATTGGTATTTGTTAGCTACGTGCTATTTAGCATGGGATGAGCCGTTCGACTTTTATCCGATTGCTCTTTTGAGGTTACGTCCGCATTTGGGTACAGTGGGTCTTTACGACGGGAATTACGCCTGATTTATCTGAAAGCAGTAAATGGGTTCTTATTTTTGGTCATGTTTACAGGCCGTGTGGGTGTCATGACCGTCATTGGAACTTGGGCGTTAAGGACAAAGCCGAATAAAGCCGATTTCTTATGCAGAAGAGAATGTAATGTTATAACGATAGATGACAATACATCTAAAAGAGGTACATAATGAAACAAAAAACAATAGCTGTTATAGGTCTTGGTAGCTTCGGTACGACCGTTGCCAAGATGTTGGCATCCATGAATCATGAGGTGCTAGGCGTAGATATCAATCCAGATGTTGTACAAAAAAATATCTCCCTATCTTTACACATGCCATCGTAGCGGACACTACTGATGAAGAGGCGATTAAAGCATTGGCATTAAGTCAATTTGATATGGTCATTGTAGCCATTGGTGGCAATATCCAAGCTAATTTGATGACATCCATGCTTCTCAAGGAAATGCATATCCCTAAGGTTGTGTCTAAGGCAGAAAAATAGCCTGCAAGGTAAAATGCTTAAAAAAATCGGCGTAGATCAGGTTATTTATCCCTGAGTATGATATGGCGTTGCGACTTGTTCAATCGTTTAACGAGAGAACATGTGATGGACTATTTACAACTATCTAAAAAAATATTAGCCTCATTGAAATCAAAAATGCCGTCGTTCATGGTCGGCCGTTGTTTAAAAGATTCTAAATTGCGTGAGCAATATAATCTTAATGCCGTAGGGGTCAGACGCAGTACAGGCCTCGATGTGCCACCGGACCCAACAGCTATACTTTCAGAAAGATGACAAATTACTCGTAATTGGGAATAATTCTGATTTAGATGAGTTAACTAAGTAGTTAGTATACGAAAGAAATATAATTACATCGAAAAAAACATGATATAATAGAATTGAATTCAGTATAGGTCATACGTATTTCGTATGGCCTTTTTGAGATAGAAATGAAGGATAGTATGACAGAAGAACAATATATAACGGCTCTCAAAAAAACAATCCCTCATGGCGTACGCAATATCCCTAATCCTACAGAGGAAATGCAGTTAGTCTGTGTGGAACAGAATGGGATGCTATTACAGTACATTAAAAATCCTACTGATCGAGTGATTGAAACTGCGTTAGCACAGTCGCCACGGGCCATTCAATATGTGGACAATCCAAGTGACGAATTATTGATTTCATTAGTCAAACAAGATTGGGCGGTACTTGAGTATATTCAACATCCATCAGATGATGTGGTTTCGCATTGCCTTAGACCAATCGGGCTGGGCCATTCGATATATTACAAATCCATCAGAGGAATTACAGTTAAGGGCTGTAGAAACACAATATGATGCATTGCAATATATTGCCAATCCATCAGAGCGGGTTCAAATGGCGGCTGTAAAATCTAATTATTTATCATTGCGCTATATCCAGAATCCGACATTGGACATTTTGAAAGCCGCCGTGTTACAAGATCCGCAGGCTATGCGTCAAATTACGAACCTAGATTTAGATACAGTGGTAGAGCTATTGAAGGTTTCTACATTGATACTTGGGTATGTACCGAAAACAAACTAGGACTTGACTGTCGATATGGTTCGACAAATTATAACTGAAATGATTGCAAAATCCCTGCTGTAGAAGATCGCTATGTGCGAGAAATCGTAAGCAATCCTGCCATTGGTGGACGCCAATCAACATGGCCCATCGATGTATTGTCATTAGTTGATGTATACGGATCTATAGAGGCAAAGAAAATTGCTATTGATCAGTATTTACTATATTAATTAAGAAGGAGTCATAATGAATTTTACAGATACAATGGCTAGTGTGGAATTGGTACTAGCCGCTAATCAAGTACCATTGCTCGTCGGTGAAACGGGAATTGGTAAAACATCGCTAGCAGCGCGCGTAGCAGAGTCTCATGATTGGGAACTCGTCACCATTGATGGCAATCTTTTTAAAAAGAAGGCGAAATAGGCGGTTTGCCTACGGTGGAAACTGTATCTCATAAAGATAGTAATGGGGACGGTTAAAGAAATAAAGACCACCGTGTATGCCGTTCATCATACATTAGAACATGTGTCACGAGCTGTTAATACAGGTCGACATGTGTTGCTGTTTATCGATGAAATTAATCGGGCAGAGCATGCGGTACAACAAGAGTTGATGAATTTGATTTTGAATCGAGAAATCAATGGATTTGCTTTGAGCGATGATGTGCGCATCATTGCGGCTATGAACCCAGAGGATTCCTTTGACTACCAAACGATTGATATGGATCCAGCCCAACAAAACCGTTTCGTATGGCTTTATATGGAAGCGGATTATATGCAGTGGATTGACTGGGCTATTTCTGCAGGCATTGAAGATAAGGTGGTGGAATTTATCTCCTCTTATCCAGATTATTTAAATCAACGTCATGAAGATGATATTGATGCGACACCGCGTTCCTTTGAACGGATATCTCATATTTATGGTATCTATAAGGAAGGTGGTTATAGCCGTGAAGTATTCCAAAATGTTATCCGTGGTAATGTGGGTAAACTCATTGCGGAGGCCTTTGTTAATTTCGTTGAAACTGAACAAGAGCCATTGATTTCCTTTGATGATGTGTTAGAGGCTGTGCATAAACCGGGTGCCATTATGTCCTTGCAAGAACGTGTTAATGGTGAAAGTCCTACTCGCCTCTATGTTTCTGCGAAAAATATGTTGTATCGTTTGAATCGTAATAGTAATGCCGAAGAAGTTCATTACTTTATTGAGTTCATCACATTGTATCCAGGTGATTTGCGCATTGCTGTTATGAAAGATTTACGCAACGCATATGCTCATGTGTATAGCTATGCTATTGAGGATGAGCTCTTTATTGAAACGTTTTTTGAAGCCAATCGTTAATTGTGAAAGTGCATATGACAGGTAGAAATTATGAATCGAAATTTAGATAAAGACGATATTCGGGATGCGTCTGACCTACTCACTCATATAGACGGATGGGAGAAGACTGGACGCTACGATGAAGAGGCTATCAAGGAACTCGATCGCTGGCATAGAAAGCGAAATCAGATTGCTCGTGATGCGGATGCGTTGTATGAGCAAGTATATGCGCGTTATCAAGCGTATGTAGATGAACATCCAGTGCATAAACAACAGGCAGAAGATATTGCTGTAGATATGGTAAATCACAATATGTCGGATAGTCATATTGGCACGATAGGCAAGGGATTAACGGAACTGTATGAGGGCGAAGGCACAGATCTCGATGTGTTGACACAACACGTACTAGCCGATGGCTATGAACAACGGTTATGGCATATCTTGCATGATGTAAATAGTTTATTGCTTGACGAGGATCAATTCTTTGGCTATTTTTATCTACAAATGACGCATCGTGTACGCTTAGATATGACCAGCGCTTTTGGTGTTAACCTCAAACACGGTGGCTATGTGCTATATGTGAATCCTTTCATTATGTTACGACAACCGCCGGATGTTATGAAAGATGGTATTAAACGAGAAATATTACATGTTATATCCGCTCATTTGATGCGGGTCAAAAGAACTGAGTCAACGGTTTAATAAAAAAAGCTGTTCACATGGCTATGGACATGGTTGTAAACGATTATTTAGAACATGTAGACCGCGATGCTATAACCGTTGCCAATGTAAATGCGAGATATGGACTTTTACTAAAGCGATTCCGCACATTGGAGTACTACGCAAAGGCCATTGATAAGGCAATGCAGGAAAAACCAGACCTCTTTGTATCGGTCGATGATGCTAGTCAAATTGTAGCGATGGAGTTTAATGCTGATTCAAGCCATGATATTTGGGATGAGTCCGATGCTATCGATACAGAGACGATGGATAAAATTACGGAACGCTATATCAACGAAGCATCAAAAGGGGATATGGAAGGCTATGTAAAAAGCCTTATCGATACATTCCAAAAAGACGCGTCGTTCCTTGCCTTGGTATTTTTTTATCTTAAAAAGTTGATGGGCAAGGTGGCTAGCGGACATAAAAAAACGACGATGCGTCGCAATCGTCGTCAGCCTGAGCGTTTGGAATTATCTGGCACATTACGTCAACATAAGGCGAATATATGGGTAGCCCTCGATATGAGCGGTAGTATTACAGATGCAGAATTTACCAATGCGTTAGAACAAGTATTACAAATTGTTCATGCCTATAATCATCGCATTACCATTGTAGAATGTGATAACGAAGTTCGTCGTACTTATACAATGGAAACTGTAAAAGACGTAAAACCACGCCTTGATGTGCGCGGGTCAACCGCTTTTTCACCCGTATTTTTCTCTAGCTAATCAACATCACGTAGATTTACTCGTATACTTTACGGATGGAAAAGGCGAAGACCGCCTTCGCGAAGCTCCAAAAGGATACAAAGTACTTTGGGTCCTTACGGGCTCTGAACCTAAACTATCCTTGCATAATCCGCACGGCATAGTCCGTGAAATGGGCTATGTAGCCGTTGACGAAACACAAGACATCGACGAATTCGTGAGAATGAGCAGTCGGTCGGGGTTTTCCATGGCGAATCAAGAGTAATCATTGCTTAACAATCTTAACTAGACCATATTATTTACGGCAGAGGGAGGTGTGGGTGTCTAAAATCTTCCACCGGCTATTTCTTCCCCCCTTCGGGGCTCAGGCCAAAGTCAGATTTTAGACACCCACACCTCCCTTTTGAACGTAGATGATATTTGTTCCATTAAGATTGTTAAGCAATTGATAAGTAAATCTTATCAAAAATAATAATATAATGCAATCTTAAACATTTTACTCAAAAAGTGCGATGAGTTTTCTTTATTTTAATAGATGTTGTTCTTGATTTTTGATATTTCAGGGATTGATAAGATTGATGCATGTATTAACTATAAGTATTTTTAATGTATTATTTTTGTGTTTAATTAGGGGAATGTTATGAACAAAATTTTTAAAGTGATGTGGAATGCAAAAAAAGGATGTAATGTAGTTACATCTGAAAAGGCAAAAGGTACATGCCGTTTCCAAGGATCTACTAGATTAGCTGCAATAGCTATATTAGGTTTAACTGTAATCACTAGTGGTGTGAATACAGCTAGTGCAGAAGGGGCGACTACTACAGTTGGTACAATTGAAGTTAAGACCTCAAATAATCTTACATTTGTCGGAGGTCATTTTACTGCCTGGTACAAGTTTAACAGCTATGGATTCTAAAACATATTCAATTTCTGGTACAATTGCAAACCCTACAAGTATGGCATTTAATGGGCATACGAATACGACTGCTTATATATATGCAAATGGTCAGTTAGTTCCAGACAATTCCTTTGTCGCAAATGGTACAGAGCAAGCAACATCTACTCGTCTTATTACTAAAACGTGGAATGATAGTGGCACTGTTGATGGTAATGGAAACTATATTCATTCTACAAGTCCAGTTAAAAAAGCTGCTCAAATTTCTCCAGTAGAAACTAAACAAACCGTAATTTCCTCTCCTGGTAGAGAGAAGAAAGGTACAATAAAGACAGAAGTTCTTGGCACTAAAACTACTACGACTACGGGTAAAACTGTAACTATTAGTAAATTGTCAGACAATTTAGCATTTGCAAATATTGCAGGCCTTGCTGAAGGTGGTGCAAGTACTATGGCATCTTATGATTTAATGCTTGATGATATCACGCAAGCCGCATTGAATGAACATGCAAAAGCCATCAACACTTTAACAGAGCTTGCAGTAGATGCTCAAAATGATAAGCAAACAGCTTTTGTAGATGCTAATGGTAATAAAGTTGTAAAAACAACTGACTCCACTGGCACAACAGAGGGGTATTACCTAGAAAGTGATATCGATTCCGCTACAGGTAAGGCTAGAGTTGGTGCTAGTACAGTAGCTCATTCTGATATTCATGTAAGTCTATTAGATGCATCTGGATCTACGACTACTCCTACAAAATTGAGTAACGTTGCTGATGGCACAGTTGCTGCTAATAGTAAAGAGGCAGTCAATGGTGGTCAATTATTTGATGTAAAAAAACGGCGGCAGACGCTGCCAATACTGCAGTTACTACAAAAGGGATTAAATTTGATGGTGATACAGGTACAACTATCACTCGCAAACTAGACGAAACACTAAATATTAAAGGGAATACAGCAGCTGGTGCTGTATTAACAGATGGTAATATTGGTGTAGTTTCTGATGGTACAGATACACTGTTAGTTAAATTAGCTCGAAATATTGATCTTGGCACTAATGGTTCTGTTACAACTGGTAATACTAAAATTAGCAATAGTGGTTTGACATCTAAAGACGCTGCTGGCAATAAAACAATTGTAAATAGTTCTGGTGTATCTTTTACTGATAATGCTGGTAATGCCACTGGTCCTAGTATTACAAAAGATGGTATCAGTGCGGGCAATAAAACAATTAGCAATGTAGCAACAGCCGTTAATAGTACAGATGCCGTTAATAAAGCGCAATTAGAAGCAGCGATTGCCGCAATCCCTACAACTGGAGGGGCAAGTACACTTAAGACCGCAGCAGATAACAGTACGACAGGTACTGTAGCATTAGCGACCCAATCTCTTGCCGTCAAAGGTACCGCTGACTATGTAACAACAGCTGCAAATGGTAATTCTATTACTGTTGATTTAGCACAATCTATAAAAGATAAAATTAATACAGCAGCTACTGTAGCTGGCACAGGTAAAGATGGTCGAGATGGTTCTAACGGCACAGCTGGAGCATCTATCACTGGACCAACAGGCAAAGATGGATTAAATGGTAAAGATTTAACGGATAAAACGAATGCTATTCGTAATGGTGAAGCTGGCATTATCGTGTACACAAATGATGCTGGTGAGCGTTTAGTAAAAGCCAATGATGGGAAATACTACAAAGCGGCTGAGGTAAATGCAGACGGTACAACTGTAGCAGGTGCAACGGCTGTAACTAACCCAGTAGCCAGCCTTGTAAATCCAGATGGTACAACAACTGGTGGTACAACTAAACTAACTAACGTTGCTGATGGCACAGTAGCTGCTAATAGTAAAGAGGCAGTCAATGGTGGTCAATTATTTGATGTAAAAACGGCGGCAGATGCTGCCAATACTGCAGTTACTACAAAAGGAATCAAATTTGATGGTGATACAGGTACAACTATCACTCGCAAATTAGACGAAACACTAAATGTTAAAGGGAATACAGCAACTGGTGCTGTATTAACAGATGGTAATATTGGTGTAGTTTCTAATGGTACAGATACACTGTTAGTTAAATTAGCGAGAAATATTAATCTTGGTACAGCAGGTTCCGTTACAATGGGTAATACTACCATTAGTAATGATGGTTTAACCGCAAAAGACACTGCTGGCAATAAAACAATTGTAAATAGTTCTGGTGTATCTTTTCAAAGATAGTACTGATGCTGCTACTGGGTCCCTAGCATTACAAAAGACGGTATCAGTGCGGGTAATAAAACAATTACCAATGTAGCAACAGCCGTTAATAGTACAGATGCCGTTAATAAAGGGCAATTAGAGGCAGCGATTGCAGCAATCCCTACAACTGGAGGGGCGACTACACTTAAGACCGCAGCAGATAACAGTACGACAGGAACAGTAGCATTAGCAACTCAATCTCTTGCTGTTAATGGTACTGCTAATTATGTAACAACGACTGCAAATGGTAATGCCATTACCGTTGATTTAGCACAATCTATCAAAGATAAAATCAATACAGCCGCTACTGTAGCTGGCAACGGTAAAGATGGTCGAGATGGTTCTAATGGTACAGCTGGAGCCTCTATCACTGGACCAACAGGCAAAGATGGATTAAATGGTAAAGATTTAACGGATAAAACAAATGCTATTCGTAATGGCGAAGCTGGCATTATCGTGTACACAAATGATGCTGGTGAGCGTTTAGTAAAAGCCAATGATGGGAAATACTACAAAGCGGCTGAGGTAAATGCAGACGGTACAACTGTAGCAGGTGCAACGGCTGTAACTAACCCAGTAGCCAGCCTTGTAAATCCAGATGGTACAACGACTGGTGGTACAACTAAACTAACTAATATTGCTAATGGTACAGTTGCTGCTAATAGTAAAGATGCAGTCAATGGTGGTCAATTATTTGATGTGAAAACGACAGCAGACGCTGCCAATACTGCAGTTACTACCAAAGGAATCAAATTCGATGGTGATACAGGTACAACTATCACTCGCAAACTAGACGAAACATTAAATATCAAAGGGAATACAGCAACTAGTGCTGTATTAACAGATGGTAATATTGGTGTAGTTTCTGATGGTACAGATACACTGTTAGTTAAATTAGCACAAAAGATTAATCTTGGTACAGCTGGTTCTGTTACAATGGGTAATACTGCCATTAGTAATGCTGGTGTAACTTCAAAAGACGCTGCAGGTAATACAACAATTGTCAATGGTTCTGGTGTATCTTTCAAAGATAGTACTGATACTGCAACGGGTCCTAGCATTACAAAAGATGGTATCAATGCGGGTAATAAAACGATTAGCAATGTAGCCACAGCCGTTAATGGTACAGAGGCCGTTAATAAAGCGCAATTAGATGCGGCGATTGCAGCAATCCCTACAACGGGAGGGGCGACTACACTTAAGACTGCAGCAGATAACAGTACCACAGGAACCGTAGCATTAGCAACTCAATCTCTTACAGTTAATGGTACTGCTGACTATGTAACAACGGCTGCAACTGGCAATTCTATTACTGTTGATTTGGCACAATCTATAAAAGATAAAATCAATACAGCCACCACTGTAGCTGGCAATGGTAAAGATGGTCGAGATGGTTCTAACGGTACAGCAGGAGCCTCTATCACTGGACCAACAGGTAAAGATGGATTAAATGGTAAAAATTTAACGGATAAAACGAATGCTATTCGTAATGGTGAAGCTGGTGTCATCGTGTACACAAATGATGCTGGTGAGCGCTTAGTAAAAGCCAATGATGGGAACTACTACAAAGCGGCTGAGGTAAATGCAGACGGTACAACTGTAGCAGGTGCAACGGCTGTAACTAACCCAGTAGCCAGCCTTGTAAATCCAGATGGTACAACAACTGGTGGTACAACTAAACTAACTAACGTTGCTAATGGTACAGTTGCTGCTAATAGTAAAGAGGCAGTCAATGGTGGTCAATTGTTTGATGTAAAACAAAATATTACTAATTTGACTAATACTGTTAATGGTGGATTGAACTTTAAAGGAGATACTGGCAATCAATTCAATAGTGCATTAGGTACGACTGTTAATGTAGTTGGTGGCACAACGGGTAATGGTACAACTAATAATGTTGTAGTAACTGCAAATGGTACAGATACATTAACTGTTAAATTAGCTGAAAAATATTAATCTTGGTACTAATGGTTCCGTTACAACTGGTAAGACTAAAAATCAGCAATGCTGGTCTCACATCTAAAAGATGCTGCTGGTAATACAACTGTAGTAAATGGTTCTGGTCTATCTTTCACCGATAACACTGGGTGCTGCTACTGGTCCTAGCATTACAAAAAGACGGTATCAATGCGGGTAATAAAACAATTAGTAATGTAGCAACAGCCGTTAATGGTACTGATGCAGTTAACTTGACTCAAGTACGAAATATGATTTCTGGTATCGGTGGTGGTGCACATAGTAAAGTTACCGAAGGTAATAATATTAAAGTTAAGGAAATCACTAGATACGATGCAACAAATGGTAAAGTATTTAATGTTGCACTTAAAGATTCAATCTCTGTTACAAATGTAACGACTACAGATGCAGCTGGTAACACAACTGTAACTAATGGTAATGGTGTAACTATCACTGGTGCTTCTAGTCCTACAAACCCTGGTAAGACTGTATCCTTGACTACTGATGGCTTGAATAATGGAGGTAACCAAATCCATAATGTAGCACCTGGTACATCTGCTACTGATGCAGCAACTGTAGGTCAAGTACAAGAAGCTATGAGTGGTTTAAACAGTGCGTTTAATGGTTTTGGATAGCTAAAATAAATACAACTGGTGCAAATGCGGCAGCATTGGCTGGTTTGAAACCACTTCAATACGATCCATTGGAACCAACTCAAATCATGGCTGCATATGGTCATTATCATAATAAATCTGCTGTAGCAGTTGGTGTGGCTCACTTCACTGATGAAAGCACTATGTTCCACGCTGGTGTAACTCTTGATGATCGAAAATAATATGTTCAATGTTGGAGTAACTAAAAAAGTGGGTTCCTCCACCGCTAAAAAAGAAATTCCTGAACGTTATAAAGGTGGTCCAATTAGCTCTATATACGTAATGAATGATGAAATTACTGCATTGAAAGAAGAAAATGCAAGAATTAAACAAGAAAATGAAGATACTAAAGCTAAATTGGCAATGGTTATGGCAAAATTAGGTTTATAATCTGAAAGAAAGTACGTATATACGATGTATTTAGTCAGCAACAAGATTATTTACAATTAATATATGGGCGTTCATTCTACGAGTCTTCTTTGGCACCAATCATATCTATGGTTGGTGCCATTCTTTTTTGTTCTATAGTGATAAGCAGAAAGGAGACATCTACTTTCGAAATCTGACTTTGGCCTGAGCCCCGAAGGGGCGAAGAAAAAGCCGGTGGAAGATTTCGGAAGTAGATGTCTCCTATGGTCTATACTTGATTAGCTGTTTAATTCAATAGAAGAACCTGGATCGATAATAACCGCGGTTTGGTTGTATTTGCCTTCTACTAGGCTTGTGAATACAGCCTGGTTCGCGGTCGATAACAGGCCATGTTTTGTAGTGGATTGGGATGGAGATGCGAGCTTTTACATAGCTTGCTGCAAGGGCTGCATCTTCGACGCCCATTGTGTAGTTATCGCCGATAGGGAGAAGTGCGTAGTCGATATCGCCAAAGCGGTTTAATAGTTTCATGTCGCTAAAGAGGGCGGTGTCGCCTGCAAAGTATACGATGTCGCCAAAGAAGTTGACGATGCAACCTGCTGCGTGACCACCTGGTACGCCAGCGCCATGGAATGCAGGAACGATACGAACGGAACCAAATTCAAAGTCATATTTACCGCCAAGGTGCATAGCGTGTGTACGGCAACCTGCAGCAGCTGCTTTGCCAGCAACTTCAGCTGTAGAGATTACGAGCGCATCGTTAGCTTTAGCGATGAACTCAGTGTCGCCGTAGTGATCATCGTGACCGTGGCTGACGAAGATGTATTGGCATTTAATATCTTCTTTTTTTGCGATGTCCCATGTATTGCCCGTTAAAGAATGGGTCGAAAATCATGGATACGTCACCGTTTGTTAACATAAAGCACGCATGGCCGAAATAAGTTAATTTTGTTTTCATAGGAACACTTCCTTCCTCATATATACTAATTTAATTATATTGTATAATAGAAATGGAAAAAGTAAAACTATTGATGTACATTTATACATAAAATAAGGAAATATTATGGAATTAACACATTTTGATGAACAAGGCAATGCGTGGATGGTGGATGTGTCCGATAAGGATTATACGCATCGCATTGCGGTAGCAGAAGGTTTTATAGCCATCAATGATGCTATAATGACCGCATTCAAGGTGGGACGATGAAAAAGGGTGATGTTTTGTCCGTTGCTCAATTGGCTGCCATTATGGGGGCTAAGCAAACGAGTAACCTCATCCCGTTGTGTCATCCTTTGATGCTTACGAAGGTGGAGGTCCATTGCCATCTTGTTGATGGTGAAAGTCTAGCTTTCACAACAGATACGCATAGTAAAGCGGTAAAGATTACGGCGACAGTTAAGACGACGGGGCAAACCGGTGTTGAAATGGAGGCACTTACGGCCGTACAAGTTGGTCTCCTCACTGTATATGATATGTGCAAGGCCATCGATAAGGGCATGATTATGGGGCCTACGTATCTCGTTGAAAAAGACGGTGGCAAGAGCGGACACTTTATTCGAAGTAATAAATGATCTTAGTGGTGTAGGGCTGTTTGTGTCCCACCTAGGAAAAATAGAATTCACTACTTGAATACGTACTTTAGATTAGGTAGAATAATATAGATATAAGAATAGAGGGAATAATATGGAAATTGTATTATATGAACCGGAGATTCCTGGTAATACCGGTAATATTGCACGCCTTTGTGCGGCAAACCATATGACCTTGCATCTCATCAAGCCATTGGGGTTTTCCATTGATGACAAGCACGTTAAACGAGCGGGCCTTGATTATTGGCATTTGGTAGATGTACAGGTACATGAAAATATAGAAGAACTATATGCGAAATATCCTGATCGTCGTTATTTTTATGCTACTACAAAGGCAAAACATGTGCATTCTGATGTGAAGTTTGAAATCGGTGATATGCTCGTATTTGGTCCTGAAACTAGAGGTTTACCTGAAAGTTTATTAGAAGGTAATGAAGAAACGTGCATTCGCATTCCTATGGTGGAAGAGGCGCGGTCTTTAAACCTTTCTAATTCTGTGGCTATTATTGCCTATGAGGCTATGCGTCAATTGGATTATCCAGATTTGAAAGAAGTTGGCAATTGGATTAGCCATAAGTAAAATAATGTATGATGTTTGTGAGACTTAGCTTTCACAAAGAATAGTGTATGCAATAGGGGGAATGAATATGAATTACGATAAAGCCCATGATTTAGCACACGCAATGCGTGAATCTGAAGAGTATAAAGAGTTGATGCAAGCGCAAGAGGCTGTGAAAGCTGACGCAGAAGCAACTGCATTGGTGCGCACATTTATGGCTCAACAAATGCAATGGGAATATGCTAAGTTGTCCGGCGCGCCAGAAGCAGATGATTTGCAAAAGAAACAAGAGGAATTGATGCCTCAAATTCAAGCAAATACGGCAGCTGCTAATTATTTGCAAGCGCAAATGCGTTGGAGCCAAGTATCTAATGATATTTACAAAATCATTAGCGAACCAATCACTGAGGGGATGAAAGTGTTTAGATCATGGGGAAAAAAACAACAACCACAACATTAAGGCCCTTACAAACGGCTTTTATTAGAAAGAATTACCAAGTACACGTGTACGAGAAGAGGAGTACTTTACGTCATCATACGACCTTTAAAAATCGGCGGCCCTGCGGATCTATTCGTTGAACCTACAACGATGGCTGAATTGAGCTTTGCGCTTCGCACCATTCACGAGTTTGATGTGCCTGTTACCATTATTGGTTGCGGATCCAATATTCTCGTGAAGGATGGTGGCATTCGCGGTGCTGTTGTATCTGTTCGACATATGACACAAATTATGGACTGCAATGATAACGTATTGTGTATCGGTTCTGGGTATATGTTGAAAGACGCTTCTGAGTTCGCATGGGAAAATGGCTTGACTGGCCTAGAGTTTGCCATCGGTATTCCTGGCACATTAGGGGGTGCCGTATTTATGAATGCCGGCGCTTATGATGGGGAAATGAGCCATGTCGTTACAGCTGTTCGAGCTGTAGATTTTCAAGGCAATATCAAAGAATACGATGCATCGCATTTAGATTTTGGGTATCGTCATAGTGTATTCCATGATAATCATGAGGTTATCGGTGAAGTGATTATGACTCTTAAACCTGGAGACAAAGCTGCTATTAAGGCACGCATGGATGAACTTACAGAAAAACGGGAGTCCAAACAACCTTTAGAATTTGCTAGTGCCGGATCCACCTTTAAACGCCCACCAGGGTATTTTGCAGGAACCTTGATTGAACAAACAGGCCTAAAGGGCTTATCCGTAGGAGATGCGCAAGTATCCCATAAGCATGCGGGCTTTGTTATCAATACAGGCAGTGCTAGTGCGAAGGATGTACTCGATTTAATTGCCGAAGTACAACGTCGCGTGTATGACCAACATGGTGTACATCTTGAACCAGAAGTACGTATGATTGGTGAAGATTAATACAAACTAAATACTCATACAAGATTTCTTATGTATTGTTACTCTTTTTAAGGAGACTGTATTCATAAGAAATCTTTTTTTATGATTTTTAAAAGAGTATGATGGTTATATAGTTCATTTGTGTTTAGGAGGCGATGATATGAATACTTTGTTGGCCCAGGAGATTCATGATAAAGCGCTAGCATGTGGGTATGATAGTTGTGGTATAGTGCCTCTTGATGCACTTGATTTTTATAAAGACCGGTTAACGAAGCGTTTAGAAGATGTACCTGAAAGTGAAGATGTATATGCTCATAGTAAAGCTTTTTTGACATTGAAAGAAAATTATCCTTGGGCGCAATCTATAGTGGTTTGTACTGAATATTTTGGAAATTATAAGTTTCCTGTGTCGCTTCGAAAGCGATATGCAAAAGGCTTACTATTATCATTAGCCAATATCCCAGATGGTGTTGAAGCCAAACGAAGACGATCTTTTGAAACGTGGTTGCATAGTAAGAATATCCAATGTATTGGCGGTGAAACAGCAAGGCCTGCAGGGGTTGTTCCTCTACGCCCCGCTTCCGTAGCAGCGGGACTTGGGATTTATAGAAAAAATAATTTCTTTTATGGTCCTAAAGGTTCTAATTATGAATTGGTAGCCTATTTAATAGATAAGTCTTGTGAGTATATTCAGCATCTAGAGATACCACCATGTCCAGATACTTGCGATTTATGTCAGCAAGGGTGTAAAACGAAATCTTTATCTGCACCGTTTACAATGAACCCATTAACCTGTGTATCTTTTATCAATACCTTTGGTGATGGTAATTTGCCAGAAGGTGTGACAGAGGATATGTTGGAAGAGTGGATTATAGGTTGTGATAATTGCCAAGACTCGTGCCCATTTAATAAGAATCATGATTGGAGCGTCGGGAAAGACTATCCTGGACTTGATGAATTGGAACCTATACTACAGCCAGAATTTATTTTGAAAGCCTCTGATGAAGAGATTATAGAACAGATGATTCCTAAATTCTGTTTTCATTTAACGAATGAACAAATTCCATTGTTGCGTAAATCTGCTAAGCGCGTGATAGAGCGTAAATAAGTCTTTGGTTTAAGATGAGTCAAAAGTATAATCAAATGTTGAAATTGCCATGATTAGAATAGGCGTCTGTTTTGACTTTTTTCTATAGACTGCGTTATAATTAAGTGTTGCCAATTTTGGGAATATACCTATATAGCGACTTTCACAAGCGTTATATGATATAGAATATACTAAAGGAATTAAAGGGAGGATCTTATGATTCGCGAAAATCTTCGTAATGTAGCGATTATCGCCCACGTTGACCATGGTAAAACTACTTTGGTGGACGCATTATTAAAACAAAGCCATGTGTTCCGTGAAAATGAAAAGGTAGCAGAACGCGTAATGGACTCCAATGATTTGGAACGTGAACGTGGTATTACTATCTTGTCTAAAAACACTGCAGTTATGCATGATGGCATCAAAATCAACATCGTTGATACTCCAGGCCATGCTGACTTCGGCGGTGAAGTAGAACGTGTACTTAACATGGTTGACGGCGTATTGCTTCTCGTAGACGCTTACGAAGGTCCAATGCCTCAAACTAAATATGTTTTGCGTAAAGCATTAGAACAAAAATTGAAACCAATCGTTGTTATCAACAAAATTGACCGTCCTGACCAACGCGTTAAAGAGGTTGAAGATGAAGTTCTTGAATTGTTCATGGAACTTGAAGCTGATGATGACCAACTAGATTTCCCTGTAGTATACGCATCTGCTCGTGCTGGTGTGGCTAAAACTAACTGGGATGACGAAGCTGTAAATATGGAACCATTGTTTGAAACATTGATTAAAGAAATTCCTGCACCACAAGGTGATTTGGAAGGTCCTCTTCAATTCATGGTTACTACACTTGATTACGATAACTTTATCGGTAAAATCGCAGTAGGCCGTATCGTTCGCGGTAAAATGAAAACTAACCAACAAGTAGCTATCATGACTGGTGAAAGCACTCGTAAAGCGAAAATCGGTCGTGTATATACATACAATGGCTTGAATCGTGTTGAAACTGACGAAGCTGAAATGGGCGATATCATTGCGTTCGCTGGTATCGACGATATCAATATCGGCGAAACTGTAGCAGATGCTGAAAATCCTGAAGCATTACCATCCATCTCCATCGACGAACCAACATTGTCCATGGTATTCTCCGTAAACAACTCTCCATTCGCAGGTCGCGAAGGTGAATTCGTTACATCCCGTCACCTACGTGATCGTTTGTTCCGCGAAGTAGAAACTAACGTTTCTATGAAGGTAGAAGAAACTGATTCTGCAGATGCTTTCAAAGTATCTGGCCGTGGCGAATTGCATTTGGCTGTATTGATCGAAACTATGCGTCGTGAAGGCTATGAATTACAAGTAGGTAAACCTCGCGTAATTTTCAAAACTATTAACGACAAATTGTGCGAACCATTAGAAGCTTTGACTATCGATGTACCTCAAGAATTCATGGGTACTGTAATGGAAAATCTTGGTCAACGTAAAGCTGAATTGACTAACATGGTTGAGTTAGCTGGTTACCTTCGCATGGAATTCGTAATTCCTGCACGTGGTTTGATCGGTTTCCGTGCACAATTCTTAACAGCTACAAAAGGTAATGGTATCATGAACCATGTATTCCATGGTTATGCACCATACAAAGGCGAAATTCCTTCCCGTACACGCGGTGCCTTGGTAGCATTCGAAAATGGCGAAACTACACCATATGGTTTGAACTCTGTTCAAGACCGCGGTACATTGTTCGTTGGTCCTAACCAAGACGTGTACGCAGGCCAAGTTATCGGTGAAAACACTCGTGAACTTGATATGGACGTTAACCCATGTAAGAAAAAACACGTTACTAACATGCGTTCCAGCTCCTCTGATGAAGCAGTTCGCTTGACTCCACCTCGTATCTTCTCCTTGGAACAAGCTCTTGAGTGGATCAACGATGACGAACTTGTTGAAGTAACACCTGAAAGCATTCGTATGCGTAAAACAATCCTTGATCGTGCTGCACGTGCGAAAGCTGCAAAAAATAAAAAATAATATCTATACAAGATATATGAAAACGACACCCCTAGTGAGTGTCGTTTTTGTATTTTTATAAGGTTTAGGTATTCCTATTTATTATATGCATATGAAACTTAGATGATAAATTTATCATTTATGATAGATAAGCATAGTAATGCCTATATATACAAAGTATGCATAATAGCTTGATTATACGGGTATAGGTATATACGAAAACCTCTATAAATTTGTATAATAATAGCAAGTTTGTTGATATAAGTTATTGATTATGGAGGTTTTTATGAATAAGAAATTATTAGCATCCTTATTTGCTGTAGGTTTGGCTGCAGGTTGTGTATGCTCTTCCGTTGACGCTCATGGTGTATTCTTTGCTAACCGTACCGATGAAAAAGTCCTTGTTCTTGGTGAAGGTCCGGTAGATAATGCCTATAGTGCAGATATGGTAAAAAACATTACTGGCTATGATGTACAAGGCAAACAAATTCCAGTACAAGTTGTTAAACATGAAAAAAATATAGCTATTGTTCCACCAGCAGATCTTGGTGTTACAGTAACTAATTTTGACTATGGCTACTGGACTAAAACTAAAGATGGCAAAATGATTCATAAACCAATTACAGAAGTACCAGGTGCTGTTAAGAGTACACATGCTATCAAATATGATATTCACTATTGGAATGCACAAGCAAAACCTTTCGTAGATAAAAATGCATTTATCCAAATCATTCCATCTGTTAACCCATTAACACTTAGAAAAGGCGATACTTATGAAATTCAAGTATTGAAAGATGGTAAACCTTATGCAAATGCACCTCTTATTAAAGATTTAGTAAATGATTTGACTGGTGAAGCTAAAGCTGATGAAAACGGTAAAGCTACGGTAGCGGTTACTGCTGATGGCTTAAATGTAGTGGGCGTAGAAGTAGCATTCCCTACACAAAATAAAGGGGAACAAAATAAATACTTTAGTGCATTGTCCTTCCTCATTTCTCCTGAAGAATAATCTGAAGCCTATTTCTACTATTCACTGAGTGTGTGAATGAATACAAGACCTCCTAAGTTGGACTCAGGGGGTCTTTCTATGTTTTGAGAGCATTTAATCCAGTCTGTTAAGAGTGTAGAGTGTGACTGGCTAAGAAAGAAGAGAGATTTATATGAAATTACATCGTCATGTATCGGCAGTAATGGCTGCTTTGGTATTAACAGGTTTATCTTATTCTGCTGGGGCTACTGATATTAATGTATCTAGTGATAAAGCAGAAGAATTGCTAGGCTTATCGATGGGATCCCCGACACAAACGCAACCTGAAGTTAAGCATATTGAAGATACATTAACAGTTAATGTACATGGTAAAAGCTTGACCGATGAAGGTAAATCTAAAAACGTAACAGGTATTTACAATGGTTTTGGGTCCCAGTTAACGGTGGATAAAGATCTTGTAGTACGTTTAAAGAATGATGCACCAGCATCTAAAAATGAATTGGGTCACTATTATATGAGTGCTGTTTACGCTGGTTACGGCGGTAAGGTGCCACGTCTTAGCAAGGACAATCCTGATCGAGATTTTGGGGATACCAATATTCACGTCAAAGGTAATGTAGATATTGATGCTATCGGCTCTGGTTTACAAGTCAATCAACGAGGTCATATCCTTGTTGATGGAGGTGGTAAGATTATCACTCATCCAGTAGAAACATCTGATACCTATTCTGTAGTAGCAGAAGAAGGGGATGTATATGTTAATGCAGGCGCTGATGGCAAACATCCAGGTACTAAGGACCTAGTTGCTGTTGGCAATGTGGGCCTTATCAACAAGGACTATGGCCGCGATCCAAATCATAATGTTGAACCAACTAATATAGCGCTAGCTTTCACAACACCTAACTCTAGCCTTACCGGTGCTGTTTTGAATGAATATGCTGAAAGTAAGAAAAATCCTCATAATTCTGGTGCCGATATTTATTTACAAAATGGCGGTACTTGGAATAATGAATGGATTGGTAAGGACCGTCCTACACCAAGAAAAGAACGTCCATCAGGGGATAATGCGGCGTACCTCTATAAGGGAAGTAAGGTACGCAATCTCGTAGGTGGTGCAAATCCAACGGCAGCGGGTATCATTCATCCTATCGATGCACGTCCAATTACCATTCAAAACTATAGCGGCTTTGTGAATGCTGATTATAAGGCTGGTGTACCGGCTAGTGAAGAAGGTAAGGGGCAAATTATTATCCAACACGCCGCTGATAATAGCCATGTAACGGTGCAAGGGGATAGTGCAAAAAATCTAACTGATGATGCAAGTTACCGCGCTGAAATGCAATCGTTGGCGAATAAATTACAATACACTGGAAATGATAAAAAATTAGCTACTGCAGTCCAAATCAATGAAGGTGTAACACGCCCTGCAGCTGTTGCAGAACTTGGTACAGATGCATTTGATTCGCAAGGTAATCTCGTTGTGGGGAATACAGCGACTGTTAAACACGCTGGAGAATCCTCCTTAGTAAGTGGTACAAAATCTGCTCTTGCATCTACGGCTATGGCATGGCGTAATAATACAAATGATTTACAACGTCGTTTAGGTGACCTTCGTTTAGCTAATACGGATCAAGGCGTGTGGGCTAAATATATTGGTGGTAAATCAAAGATTACAGATGGTGCTGATGCTCGTATGACCTATAATGGCGTTCAAGTTGGTTATGACCATAAGGCATCGAATGGCTGGATCTTTGGTGGTGCCCTAGATTACAGTACATCTAGCAATTCCTACGCCGTTGGCAGTGGGGATGGTAAAATCGGTGGCATTGCGCTATATGGCACAAAACAACATGATGATGGTCGTTATCTAGATATCATCGCTCGTGGTAACCGCTTATCCAATAATTACAAACTTTACTCCGTAGGTGGACAACGTGTGAACGGTGATTACCACACATTTGGCACATCCTTGAGTGCTGAATACGGTAAGCGCATTAAGAAACAAAATGGCTTCTATATTGACCCAAGCGTAGAATTTATCGTAGGACGTTTGAATGGCGTATCCTATGATGCCAATATTGCCGGCGGTGGATCCATGCATGTGAAAGCTGACGGTGTTAACTCTGCTGTGGGCAGATTAGGTTTTGGTATTGGTAAAGAAACAGAAAAATCCAACATCTTTGCAAAACTCGCATTGGCTCATGAATTCTCCGGTAAGATGAATACAACCTATTCCGCACCAGGCAATCCAACAGTAAAAACAGAACTTGATTTGAAAGATACTTGGCTTGATGCTGAAATCGGTGGCTCCTGGAGCGTTCGTCCTAGTACATACCTATATGGCACATTTACGAAAAACTTTGGTGCTACTATAGACAATACATGGCGTATCGATGCGGGGGTACGGCATAATTTCTAATTGAATAAAGAACAACCTCTATAGTATATGTGATATGTACCCCCTTTATTGGACACTCAGTAAAGGGGGTACATATTAATGAAAACTATAGAGGTTGTTTTATTTTTGATACAAGTTTAAGACGAGTAAAATAAATAGTTTGTAATATTGTTGTGCATAATTAACACTAATCTGCGGAGTTCTCAAAAGACATAAGTAAAATTATTGTTTTGCTATGGGGCTATTCTTAGTTGATTTAAGATGGTCTTTATTTTTTTAGAATTACATTCAAAAAAATCTTTGTTAAAATAAATATATATTCTTGTATTATATATTTTTGAGGTAAATCTATGGATATATACAGTTTTTTTAGAGCAACATAATAATGCTAGGGTGGGTTTCAATTTTGAATTATTTATTAATTATAATGAATCATATTTTTACACAGGATTTGGATAAAGCTATATTTAAATTATTTTTCTAAGATCTCAAAGATAGGATTTCGATTTAATGAAGGAAAATAATTTATAATCCTCTTTTGGAATATAAAGATGGATCAGAAGTTTTTTTCTGTAGATGATTTAACTGATGAGGATTTTGATCTCTTAAGACATCTTAATTTTTAATCGTCTATCTAATAATGTAAAAAGCATTTATAGCGGATTTATTATGGATTCAAAAAGAAAGATTATAAATATAGTATTATAGCTATTAATGCTTATTATGGCTTGTTTAAAGAGTTGAAAAAAATAACATAAACTCTAACTTTGATGTAGAGATTATAAGACGTGCTTTATTTATTGCTACACAAATTAAAAAAATGATAGCTTCTTAAAAAAACTTGTTGTAAGCTAATTTATGACATTATAACTTCTGACACAAAGCTTCTTGAGAATACTTTTTAAACGAATATACTTTATAGATATTCTTATACAATATGATAAAAGTATATTAGAAAAATTTAATAATGATTTTTAGACGAGGAAATTGAATTATCTAGAGAGAACTTATATAAGTCTGAGCATGCATATAAAAAGTAAATTGAGATGTTTAAAAAAATTAAAACTATCTCAAGATATCAAATTAACGAATATTGCTTTAGCTAATTTCTATGTGAATTATGCAGACTGTTTAACTCGATCATCATTAGATGAAATTTTTAATTGCTAAAAAAATGCTATATAGATGCTATAAATTTATATAGAAATAATGGAAATGCACAAGATGCTGTTTATATACATGAAAAAGTAGAAAAAAATAGAGCCATTAGTCGTTGAACAATTACAGCCTATAAAAAGTTGAATTAAATGTTACATCAATAATAGAAGAAATTAAGAATGATATAAAAGATTTATCCTTTGAAGAATGTATAATTTGCTTTTTTTAAAAAGTAGTTGATTTTTCCTCACAAAGATAGTTTAAGAAAAAGATTAAAAGATGAGCTTGAAAAAAATCTCCATTATCATCAATGATACCAGTATTTATAGTTAATAAAACTGGGAGTGTACTTTTGTTTGTTAGAGCCCATTATTAGTCTTGATCTAGATGTAGATTCTGTCGAGTTGGATAGACATTTGGCTCATAAACTATTGATTGAGACACAAATTTATTCTTTGGGGATTGAATACTTAATAAATTATATTAAACAAAAAAATATGATATTAATCCTGATGCGTTAGATTTTTTTAGTACAAGATAATCTTATAGTACCAGAGAATAGAAGAAGTATATTTAAATACGCTTTATATCTATTTCTTAACGATAAACGCTATGAAGCTATGCATATTTTAGCTCCTCAGGTGGAAAATTTATTTAGAGAATTAGCCCAAAATTGTGGTGGTTCGGTTACCACAATTGATAAAGATGGTACAGGTCAGGTAAAATTATTAAAAAGTATATTTGAAACAACTGAATTATTAGAATGCTATAACCCCGATATTTTGTTTTTGTTCAGAGCGCTATTAATTGAGCGTGCTTGTGGAAATATAAGAAATGATATAGCTCATGGACTTCTTGATGAAAATGATATAGAGGGAAGTGTATATAGCTATTTTTTTGGAGCTTTAATAAAACTAATCTTATATACATCAAAGGGTGCATTTGCTATCATAAAGCATTCAAATAAGTTAAAACATATATTGAAGGGAATAATTAGAATAAGATATGCAAGAAACTATCTTAATAGATATAGTAGATTAATGTTATATGAAATGGATGTGTTCTTTAAAGTATAGGAAAAAAATCCCAATATTTAAATTAGAAATAATATTTATTAAAAAAATATATTACTAGTCGAGATTTTTTTGTATAGATTTATATGGTAGTATTAGAATATTTATTAAAAATTGCTATGGCTATATTTTTACGGCGATAATGTGTACTTCTTTTTTTATTGTCTTTAACTGTATAAACAATAGTATAATTTTTGTAAAAGAGTTGTCGGAATCCCTGGTTGCGATATTGACCGACTTTTCGTAAACTACCACGTGTTGGATAGGTTTCAAGACTCAAAAATCATTTGAAGTAAATTATTATATATTTCCAGTGCAGTATTTGGCGATACAAGCTTATCTAGGATGTATATAAATATATTATGGAGGTCGGATTCTGCAGAGGGGAAAATTGTGACTTTATAGGTGTCCAAGATACTCCTCCTTTAATTCTGAAAAGAGGGTTCGTGCATCTTTTCCTTGCACATGATTAGCTATATCTGATTCATATTGTGTTATCGCTTTGTCGATTTCGTTAGATCGTCTTAGTGATTCGTATGCTTCCATACTCATAACAACAAGCTCACCGTATCCATTTTTTGTAACGAAAATCGGATCATTAGATTCTTTGCACATATCCATTATTTCATTTGTATTACGTAAGTCTTTCATCGGTATTATTCTTGGCATAATGTCATCTCCTAATAACTGTATTAATTATGACTATATTGTGTCATAATTAATGCTATATAACAAGTGGATTTATTGATTTAACAAATTCATTTTCCTATGCTAAGATAAAATAACTAGTGTTTATACAACTTTTTAAGTAAGAATTAGGAGACTACAATATGAAAGTTTTAATTGTAAATGGTAGTAGTCATGTGAATGGCACAACTATGCAAGCAGTTCAAGAAGTGCAAAAGGTATTCCATGATGCTAATGTAGATACTGAGGTCATTCAACTTGGAAATAAACCTATTCGTGATTGTATCCAATGTGGCTATTGTTTTGAACATGGCGAATGTGTATTCAAGGATGATGATGTAAATGCATTTGTAGAAAAAGCGAAGGATGCGGATGGATTTATTTTTGCAACTCCTGTATACTATGCGCATCCAAGTGGACGAATTTTATCCTTTTTAGATCGTGTATTTTTCAGTGCAGAAAATATAACACCAAATCCATTTGCCTTTAAACCGGGTGCATCCATTGCGGTAGCTCGCCGCGGCGGTACAACGGCATCTTTTGATGTACTTAATAAATATTTTGGTATTTCTCAAATGCCGATTGCGGGTTCTACATATTGGAATATTAGCCACGGCCTAGTGGCTGAAGATGCTAAGCAAGATGAAGAAGGTATGCAAACCATGCGTAACTTGGCTCGTAATATGATCTGGATGATGCGTAGTTTTGCGGTAGCTAAGGAGCAAGGTGTGCCATATCCAGATACAGAGAAAAATGTATCTACGAACTTTGTACGTTAATAACTCGGCGCTTGGTGTGGTGTTAAAGGAGATATAATGGTTAATGTTTTATTTATCTGTCACGGCAATATTTGTCGTTCTACCATGGCAGAGTTTTATATGAAGCATATCGTTAACAAGGCAGGTCTGGCTAATTCTATTTATATAGAATCTGCGGCCACATCTCGTGAGGAGATAGGAAATGATACCCATTATGGAACTAAACAAAAATTAGATGAAATGGGGATTCCTTATGCTCCTCGTAAGGCCCGCCAAGTGACCATGGATGATTACCATAGATTTGATTACCTCATCATCATGGATGAAAATAATGCACGGAACTTGTATCGCATTATCGGTGATGATGTAGCGCATAAGGTGCATAAGGCTATGACCTTTGTTGGTGAAAGCCGAGATGTAAAGGATCCTTGGTATACGGGAAATTTTGACGAAACCTATGACGATGTAAGTCGTAGCTGCGATGCACTCTTGCAGGTCATTAAAAATAATATGTAAAATATACGCCTCTATTATTAGTTCTTCGATTAGCTAATGATAGTGGCGTATATTATATGTCCCTGTGCTAATATACTTTATACTATCGAAGCATGCTGTAATATGGTATAATTCTTTAGTACACATGCGCCTATAGCTCAGGGGATAGAGCGCCGGTCTCCGGAACCGGGTGCGCAGGTTCGAATCCTGCTAGGTGCACCAAATAAAAGGCTTTTCGAAATGTCGAGAAGCCTTTTTGTATATATCGTTAAAGGTAAATCCATAGTTTAGAGACATAATTTACTATCTATATTTATTACACTGAATTCCTCTGGATCTAAATTCCTTCATGAGTAATTCTATTGATTTATCAATGATTTCTTCACTTGTTATATATACCATCTTTTTGTAATAGACAGTACCATCAAATTCTATCCAACGGCTTGTTTTTACCATTTATTTTTGCAAATCTTCATTCTGCCCGCCCAGCTTCCCATGCTGCGGAATTTTTTTCCTTTGGAGAAACGCACTTCGCGAATATCTTTTTAATTTATAGGTTCTTCTTACTAATCCAATGCCTATAGAGACTTGATCATCTGTAAAATAAAGAAGTTTATAACGTTCTTCAGGAGGCATGGATCTAATGATAGATAAGTTATATGTAGCAAAGACTACAGCAATACCGACTAATACAAAGATTAGTATTATTATATATTTTTCCATATTTTCAACTCCTTCTTTTCTCTATTATAATAAATATAAGTAATGTGTGAAATAATTTTGATAGTTAATATGAAACGGCATTGGTATTTATTAATAGGAGAGAAATGAATGGACACACATGCACGAACCGCAAAATGGAGCAAAGGCGTACTCAAAATCTAAGTACTGCTCATTCCCAAGCAGGTCGGGCAGGTGGTACGATGGCTAGTTTACCTCGTATGCTACCAGTATTAGCGACCATGTTGATACCTACAATGGCAGTATTCTACATTATTAAAAAGCCTTTGCTCAAAAGGGAAACGAGAAAATTAGTAGAAAAGAAATTAGCGGCTACTCCAAGTACTGATGATATATTGACATCAGTGTATTGGGCTTTTTCTAATCAAGAGTATATGAGTAATGATGCTTTCACCAAGGATATTATGAATTACATTGAGGATAATAAAGCGAATTGGAATCCGAATGGGATTGCTGTTAATGCCCACAAGGTATGTATTGTTTATGAAGCTTTTATTACAGGTTCTGAACAGCTAAGAATCAATGAACATATTGTTGATATAACTGATTTAGATGAAGATAACCGAATTGATGGTGTATTTCAAACTGATATTAAATTCGAATTAAGCGCAGAGAATAGAAGATATTTTTACTAATGTAGAATTATTGAGAAAAAAATTCATAATCAATTGGCCAATAAAATAGTAGATGGACTAGATTCTTTTGAAGGATTAGAATATGTAGAAACCGTAGATACTGTTCCAGTATATCGAGTTATGATTGGAGATTGATTGATTTGTATAACTTCATGAATGAAACTTCATATCAGTTATATATTTGATATGGTATAATGTTACCAAATTATTTATGTTGTTCATGTTAGTTTGGTTTACGTTATAGTGTTACAGAAATGGAGAGAGGATTATATGAGTTCATTAATATTTCTGCTGATATTAGCGCTTGTGATTTTTCTTTATTAAGCAATATAATACATTGCAAAAATTAACTGTAGAAATTAAAGAAGCTCGCGCTAATATTATCGTAGCCTATGAGAAAAAGGTAGCTATTATCAATCAATATTCTGGTTTAGTTGATGAATATGGCGATTACGAGAAATCTATTCAATTAAAGGTGTCTGATAATTTCCTAGAAATGGCACGTGCAACGGCGAAAGCTGTCCAAAAATATTACGGCCTTAGCAAATCAATTTCCAGAATTAAAAGCAGATTCTCAATATGGTAAATTCTTGGAAGCGATTAGTGCGAATGAAACTTTTATTTCTAATAAACGTGAAATTTATAATTTCCAAGTAAAAGAATACAACAGTGCTATTGCGCAAATTCCGATGGTGTTCGTAGCTGCTATGTTGGGCTTTAAACAAGCGCCGTTCTTTGATCCTAAGAATGAAGATGCTCTTGCAGCATTCAGTGGTGCAGATCCTGAAGCTATCAAAAACCTAGCTAAAGAAGGTACAGATAAACTTAGAGATACATTCGACAGAAAACCTGCTGAATTTAAACCTCAAGATAAACCTGAACAATCTGAACAACCAACTAGTGTAGAAGAATTAGAACAACAAGTTTTAAAACAAAATGAGCTTGGCAAACCTGTAGATACAGAAGAAACTAAGCAAGACGATAAAAAATAATTTATCTAACTATAAGGGGCTATACCTTATGCAATGTATTGCATGTGGGTATAGTCCTTTTGATGATTATTGGAAAATAATGAAATATATTGTTTTCTAATCATTGTGATAGCATAATGTGATTAGATTAGATTAGATTAGATTAGATTAGTAAATGTGACTATAGTAACACAAAAAAATTATTGAGAATAATATACAATACAATATAGTATCCATATACAAAATCTGAACCCGCCCATTTGGAACAATAGGGCTATATGGATATTGAGCTAACTATATTTACATTAGCATATACAGTATCAGAGTAGAGGATATAACATGAATAATACAATACAAGAGGTATCCGTTGATCTCCATGATTGGCGCGATGAACAAGAGGCTTGGAATAACCGGTCTAAATTTTTTGTAGAATTACATAGTCGAGCAGATCGTAAGGCACAGGTGACAGATTTTCTTGCATTTTTAAAGGACGAACATCTATTACCTTCAGCTGGTGGTACCGCTCTCGACATTGGTTGTGGTGTCGGTGATTATGCACTTGGATTAGCTAGAGAAGGTTACAAAACTACGGGAATTGATTTGTCCGATGGCATGATTCATGGTGCAAAACAACTGGCAGATAAAGAAGGCCTTGATGTGAGCCTATATATTGCACCATGGTCTGAAGAAACTAGGCAGAAATTAGGCTGGGATAAATCCTTTGATTTGGCGTATAGTATTTTTTGTCCTATCATGTTTGATGTAGAGAATATACGGGCCATGCATGATGCAAGCCATGATACATGTCTATGGATTGCGTTTAGTGAACGTATGGATGAAACGGTAGATATGTTGTCAGAACATTTCTTCGGACGAGATTCATTTCCGTGGGCTGGTAAGATGAAAGCATGTTTAGATGCCATTCATGAGATAGGTCATAATGTGAAAGTTACGTATAAAACTGTACCCGAAACAGAGGTTATGAGCCTTGATAAAGCGGTAGATTATTTCACGATGCGTCTCCACAATAATGAGTGGGGCACCATGGAAGATATGAAGCGAGAAATTAGACAACTCATTGAACCGCGTGCTATTGATGGTAAAATTCATAATAAGACAGTGGATACGGTTGCATGGGTATCTTGGTCGGTTAAATAGGAGGCATTATGACAGTAGAAGAAAAGCGTCAATTAGAACTCAAAACGATGCGTCAAATCATTGGCATCTATTGTCATGATAAACATCATACGCCAAAGGGCCAACTATGCGAAGATTGTGAAGAGGTATGGCAGTATGCACAGCATCGCATCGATGTATGCCCACACATGGAGCATAAGACGTTTTGTAGCGTATGTAAAACACATTGTTATGCGCCGACGTACCGAGGAAAAATCCGTGAAATCATGCGCTACGGTGGCCCGCGGATGTTACTACACTCTCCAATTCAGGTTGTTCGTCATATGTATTTAGAGTGGAAGGATAGAAAAAGGAGCCATATATCTCATGAAAACTGATATGATTGTAAGAACGGGAATATTTGTAGCGTTGACGGTTTTACTATCTTATATATTTGCTATTCACACTACCTTTATACATATCACTTTTGGATTTCTATCAACCGCTATATTTGCCATTCTTTATGGGCTGATGGCAGCTGGTATAATGGCTGCTATTGCCTGCTTTATAGGCATGGCTCTATTTGGACAAGGCGTATTCTTTCCCGGCTTTATCGTATCTGAATTTCTTGTAGGCTATGTGTATGGACATTTTTTACATGGTCGTAATGTTACATTTAAACGATTACTTTTACCAGAAGCGATTGTGACAGTATGCATACATTTGCTATTGAATACACTGTGGCTGACAATATTTTATAATAAAGCTGTATCCGCTATATTTGTTGGACGTCTTATTAAAAATATTATTTGTTTCCCCTTAGAGATTGCATTGATTTTAATTGTGTATAAGGCAATCAGTAAATTTATAGTACCCAAAAAGCTATAACCCTATAACCTTTTATTATACTAAAATGCACCCCTAACATTAGATGGTATGTTAGAGGTGCATTTTTATTGGTTATATAGTTTTATGCAAGCGCTTTATCGAATACAGCCTTGATGTATGCCTTAGTTTGGTCATAGCTTTCACCAGGTTGTGCTTCGTATTGTTTATCAGTACCGAACCAAAGGTTAGGGTAGTATTCATATGGATGCGTTTTGAATAATTCGTGAGCATCTTGATCCTCAACCCAGTCGATTTTGATATTTTTATATGCAGGATTTTCTGCTTGTAATTCTTCGATTGCACGGAATGCGTTTTGGCAATAAGGGCAACCGTTTAAGTGGAAACCTAAAATTTCTTTCATAGTATTCAGTCCTTTCAGAAAATACGACTAAATTTAGTGATTTATTGAGTTATTTCATACTCACATCAACTAAGATGTGATATATTAAAAAGTATATCATAAATAACAACAATATTCAATTTTTTAGATATAATCTACTAGCAATTGTAGGTTGGTATATAGGAGGATGGCTATGATTTCAGGTGCCGCATATGTGGTGAAAGCATTGCAAGAGGAGAATGTTGAGATTTTATTCAACTATCCTGGTGCAGCAACCATCGATATTATGGATGAATTATACAAACAAGATCAGGTGAAAGTAATCTTACCTCGCCATGAGCAAGCATTAGCACATGCAGCTGATGGTTATGCACGCAGCACCGGTAAGGTCGGCGTTTGCATGGTTACCTCTGGCCCGGGTGCGACAAATCTTGTTACTGGTATTGCTACAGCCTACTCAGATAGTGTACCTATGGTGTGTATTACCGGCCAAGTAGATTTAGTCTTGATGGGCAATGACGCATTCCAAGAAGTAGATACGGTTGGTATTGTTCGTAATGTTTGTAAATATGCCGTTACCGTTCGTGACCGTAAAGATTTAGGTCGTATTTTGAAAGAAGCCTTTTACATTGCTCGTACAGGCCGTCCTGGTCCTGTAGTTGTAGATGTGCCTAAAAATATTCAAAAAGCGATGGGCTCTGATGTATACCCAAGTGAAGTTAACATCCGTGGTTATAAGCCTAATACCACAGTTCACATTGGTCAGGTAAAAAAAGCGTGCTCTGTTATTGCTAAGGCTAAACGTCCTTTATTCTTATTAGGTGGCGGTATTAGCATCAGTAGCGCCAATGAATTGATGACTCAACTGGTAGATAAAACGGGTATCCCTGTGGTCACTACCTTGATGGGGAAAGGAGCTATTAGTTCACGTCATCCATTGTACTTAGGCAATGTAGGCATTCACGGTGGCTATGCACCGAATGTGGCTATTACCGACTGTGATGTTATGATTTCCATTGGTACTCGTTTCAATGACCGCATTACTGGCAAATTGAGTACATTTGCACAAAACTGCAAAATTGTACATATTGACGTAGATGCTGCCTCTATCTCTAAAAATATTAAGGTAGATATTCCAATCGTGGCGGATGCAAAACTAGCTATTGAGGCTTTGTTAGAGTATATTGAACCTCACGATCTAGGCGATTGGCCAACTCAATTGCAACAGTTAAAAGAAGAGCGTCCTGTTACGCAAGCTGGTGAAGAAGGTCTTACGCCACAAAATATTATCGACTACATTAATAATCATTATGATCGTCCAGTGGTAGCGACTGATGTAGGTCAAAACCAATTGTGGACTACGCAATTCCTCGAAATCGAAGGCAATCACCAATTGTTGACATCTGGCGGTTTAGGTACGATGGGGTATGGATTCCCTGCGGCTATTGGTGCTCAATTTGGTAATCCTACAAAACGTGTATTCGCCATTTGTGGTGATGGGGGCGTGCAAATGAATATTCAAGAATTTGCAACAGCTATGCATTACCATTTGCCTGTGACCTTGGTTGTTATCAACAATGGCTATCTTGGCAATGTACGTCAGTGGCAACAATTATTCTACGATAAACGCTATGCATGTACTAATTTGTTAATGGATGAAAGTGCTATCGTCACTCGTGATATGATCGATAATGATGAATTTGAATACGTACCAGACTTTGTGAAATTAGCAGAAGCCTATGGCGCACAAGGTATACGTGTTACAAAAGCTGAAGAATTAGAAGGCGCTTTTAAAAAGGCAGATGCTTTCAAAAAAGGACCAACACTCATTGAATGCATCATTCCAACTGAGTTAAATGTATTGCCAATGGTACCAGCCGGCAAATCGTTGAGCGACATGTTATTAAAGGATAAAAAATAGGAGGGGCTATGGAATTACATTTAGAAAAACGCTGCATTTCAGCATATGTAGAAAACCAAATCGGCGTATTGGCCAAAATTTCTGGCCTCTTCGCGGGTAAAAATTATAACCTTGATACGTTGACAGTAGGTGAAACAGAAGACCCTACCATGTCACGTATGACCATTGAACTCACTTGCGATGATTTGACATACGAACAAATTATCAAGCAACTTAACCGCAGTGTTGAGGTTATTAAGGTTATCGACTTTACAGATATGCCGATTACAAAAAAAGAATTATTATTCATCAAGGTTAATAACTGTAAAGAATCGGACAAACAAGAAATATTCCGCATTGCAGAAACCTTTGACCTTAAGGTCATTGACTACAATCGAAAATCCGTACTTGTACAATGCGTGAAAACAGTATCTAAGAACAATGACATGATTGCCTTGTTTAAGGATATGTTCGTTAATCGCATCGAAGTTGTCCGCGGTGGTAGTGTCGCAATCGAGGCATTGGCGACTCCGGATCGCTAGTGACGTATAGACCTAGAGCATTCAGGTTGAGTAGCCCATACTTGCTCACTCCACCGGCCGTGTCTGACTTCGCCCTTCGGGCTTCGCAGGGCCAAAGTCGTTCGCGAGCACGGACTACTCAACACTCTCTTCCTTTCGGTTTATTACTGTCACTAAGCGAGCCGAAGTCTATGGACAGGAGAGATAGGGGATACGGATATATGGTATAATAAAATATCGAATGTATTAAATATAGAGACCTTGCTTTAATTTGGACAAGGTCTTTTTTACCTGGAGGAAATATGAGTTTATTAGATGATATTTTAGCCCATAATAAAGAATATGTGGAGGATCAAAATACAGGATATGTTGATGTAGATACAAAATGCAGTAAGATGCCGAGCCGTCAGATGGCGATTGTAACGTGTATGGATACGCGTCTTGTGAATTTCTTAGAGGATTCCATGGATATTGGCCGTGGTGAGGCTAAGATTGTTAAGACTGCAGGTAACTGTATTACAGGGCCTTTTGATGGTGTTGTTCGTAGTTTGTTGGTTTGTATTTATGAGCTCGGTGTTAACGAAATCTTTATCATCGGTCACCATGAATGTGGTATGGCTAAAACTACGGCTAAGGATTTAACAGAAAAAATGTTAGCTCGTGGTATTGCACCTGAGGCCATTCATATGGTGAAAAAGGAGATGGAACACTGGGCGGATGGTTTTACACATCCTGCTGAAAATGTAGAGGAAACAGTGGACGAATTGCGTATGAATCCGTTGATCCCTAAAGATGTGCCAATTCATGGACTTATTTTCCATCCTAGAACAGGTGAAATTGAGGTTATCGTCAACGGCTATACACAAATGAAACAATATTACGAAAAGTAATAGGTATTTCTTTTTAATAGAGGTATTATGAATTGAGTGATATAGATAGATTAGACACTTTTGAGGTAGCCTGTAAACATTTTCTTGCAGATTTTTCAAATTTTAAAAACCTCATTTCTACCCAAGTTCAATCGTTAGACGGTCTAGAATGGTCTTTTGATAAAGGTTCCACCAAGGTTTGTAGTGCTGATGAAAAGGGCTTAAAAAAACGATGCAAGGTTGGCGTAAAATATAGATTACAGGTTGAGTTATCTCGAATTGATGCAGAAACTATTTGGGCGGAATTTAGTCGATTTTGGAGGACTACTACTTTAAATCAGGTTGAAAGAGTATACAGCAATGAAGAATTAGGGCGCTATCAATTTATAGCTAATAATTCTATAGGTGATGAGCTTACCTGTGATATCTATTTACCTAATGAATGGAACATACCGCAATTAAATATGTTGGGATGTGTTTCTGCAAGATATAGAAAAGTAGATGTTCAAGAAGTATAGAAAAATCTTATTTGACTTAAAGTTAAGTTTAAGTTTTATAATGTGTTCATATTAAACATTAGTAAAGCTATTAGGTTAATAAAGGAATTATATGAACAAAAGAAGATTAATTATATCTATATTAGCTATTGTTTCCTTGGTTGGAATAGCTACAGGAGGTTATCTATATAAAGATGCCATACAAAGTCGAATTGCTCGGACTGCGGCTGTAGTAACTGGTCAAGAGATCAAACCTCTCCTTGATTCTGAAAGTCGTTATATACGTCAAATCGTAGCAAAGGATAATAGCACGAGCCGAACCATTATGTGGCAATCGGATAGTAGCGAAGCTGATGCGGTTATTGAGTATCGTCTTGTTGGTAGTGATGATATTAAGAAAGTATCGGCTACGGATATTGCTTTCACAGATGATGGTAGTACGACGTATATTCATGAGGGGACGATTACAGATTTAACACCTGATACTAAATATGAATATCGCGTTGGATATGGAACGGATCGCCGTAGTGATTGGTATCTCTTAGAAACAGCAGGTGCTGGTGAGTATGAGGTTCTCATCTATCCAGATTCTCAATCTGGCGATTACTCTGGGTGGGAAGAAATTGTAAAGAATTCTGCTAAGCGTAATCCTGGTGCAGCCTTGTATATCAGCATGGGTGACCTCGTAGATAATGGTGAACAGGCTTATCAATGGCGAACGTGGCTCGATTCCATTAAGCCGTTGAGTGCACGTATTCCTTTGGCCCCTACATTGGGCAATCACGAGATGTATACCTTAGATTGGAAGATGCGTGAGCCTCGTGCCTATTTGAACTATTTTGACGTGCCGAATAATGGTAATGCCACATTTGATCGTAGGTATTATTCCTATGATTATGGAGATGTCCATTATATTGTGTTAGATACGCAGCTATATGAAAGTACTCACGAGGATAATCACGATACACATCACCCTGATTTATACGATGTACAGGTGCAGTGGCTACGACAAGATTTAGCATCGAATACGAAGAAATGGACCGTAGTTCTTATGCATCGAGATCCATTTCAATATGCCTTTGATCGACCTGGCGCTAGCCGGGCAGCGGGCTTTGATGAAGAAGGGGTATTATTCATGCCTATCTTCGATGAGTTTCATGTAGATTTAGTCTTATCCGCTCATCTACATTCCTATCGGAATCGTGGTCATGTGCGTAACTTTGAACGTGATGCATCAGGGCCATTGTATATTTTGACTGGTATAGCGGGTGATGCACGACGACCTAATTGGCAACAACATCCTTTGGATGTATATGTGGCACTGGATCGAGAAAAAAATAATTATATGACGATGACGGTTACACCGAATCGATTAGTTGTACGAGCTTTCTTGGCTGATGGTACACAGATAGATGAGTCTGTCATTGAAAAATAAATGGAGCTGTAGTAGTTTGCGTTATATCAACGCATGCTATTACAGTTTTTATACTTAGAAATTCATATAATTTATAGCTTATAGTTCTATGATTAAAATTAATGCATAGCATAACAAATAAAAAAATACAAAAATATATGTATAAAACTTGAATAATATAAGCGATAGTATTATAATACGTACATAGGTTATAAAAAAATACACATAAATGTATAAAATATACATACAGTGTATAAAGGAGATAACGTCATGAATACATTACAAGATTTAATAAAAAAATATGCAGCACAATATAAAGAACAAGTTATAGCATGGCGTCGACATATTCATAGTCATCCAGAATTATCTGGTCAAGAAAAAGAAACATCTTTATTCATTCAAAAGACTCTTGGAGAACTAGGGATTCCATTTGTCAATGATGTTTCAGATTATGCAGTTATCGGTGAAATACAGGGCGCTCACACAGGCCCTGTTATTGCGTTACGGGCCGATATTGATGCATTGCCAATCCATGAAGAAACAGGATTGCCATTTGCATCGCAAAATGAAGGTGTTATGCATGCTTGCGGACACGATGGACATATATCGATTTTGCTTGGTGCGGCGGCTGTGTTGCAATCTATAAAAGATGAATTGCACGGTACCGTTAAACTCGTATTCCAACCTTCTGAAGAAGAGGCGTTATTTCCTGGTGCACAAGGCATTGTGGACAGCGGTATCCTAGATGATGTAGATGAAATTTTTGGACTTCATGTATGGCCTCAATTGCCGGTAGGCACGGTAGGCCTTAAGAAAGGTCATCTTATGGCGGCATCCGATCATTTTCTCGTTCATATTCACGGTAAATCTACGCATGGTGCAGAACCTCACAATGGTATCGATGCCATCGTGGCTGCGGCGAACTGGATTGTTAATGTAGAATCCATGGTGGCTCGTGAGACGAATCCAATGGAAAATCTCGTGTGCACCATCGGGGTAATCAATGGTGGTGACCGCTATAATGTAGGCTGCGGCGATGTATACCTTGAAGGAACATGTCGTACCTACGAACCAGCGAAACGTGACTATATTGAACGTCGTTTAGGTGAAAGCTTACAAGCTTTGGATATGATGTACAAAACAAAGAGTACCTTAGATTATAAACGCGGTCATGGGAGCGACAACGAATGACCCAGATGCCATCGACTATGCTACATCCATCGTAGAAAAATACCTTGGCAAAGACGCCGTAGTACATCCAGAACATCCGTCTATGGCGGCAGAAGATTTTTCTGCATACTTACACAAAATCAAAGGCGCTTTTCTTTGGTTGGGAACTGGTTTTGAAGGCAATCCAGCACTTCATAATGCAGGGATTTACCATTGATGAAAAAATTTTAGAATCCGGTATTACCATGATGGCCGCACTAGCTGCAGAATATTTACAACCGAAAGAGTAGCTTTCACAAATAACAAAAATAAAATTGTATAAATATATACCGTATAGATTGAAGGAGTTATCATGAAAAGTTTACATAATAAATCATTTAAGACAATGCTAGATTACACACCAGAAGAAATTAAATATTACTTAGATCTAGCTGCTAAATTAAAAGCAGATAAAAAAGCGGGCACAGAAATCAAAACGATGGAAGGCAAAAATTTCGTACTCATCTTTGAAAAGGATTCTACGAGAACACGGTGTGCCTTTGAAGTAGGGGCAGCAGACCAAGGGGCACATACGACATACCTTGGTCCCTACAGGATCTCAAATGAATAAAAAAGAATCCTTAAAGGATACGGCGCGTGTTCTTGGTTCCATGTATGATGCTATTGAATTCCGTGGCTTTGACCAAGAAGACGTGGATACATTGGAACAATATTCAGGCGTGCCTGTATGGAATGGCCTAACCGATATGGATCATCCTACACAAACATTGGCTAATTTCCTTACATTGCAAGAAAATATCGACAAGCCATTGAACGAAATTTCCTATGCCTATGTAGGCCATGGTCAATCCAATATGTGTAACGCTTTGATGAGCGGTGCCGTAAAAATGGGCATGGATTTCCGCCTCATCGGTCCTAAACAATTCTGGCCAGCTGGTCCGTTCTACGAAGAATGCTTGAAGGTAGCGAAGGAAACAGGCGCTACGATTACATGCACAGATAATGTGGCAGAAGGCGTTAAAGGTCTTGATGTGATTTACACAGGCGTATGGGTAACGATGGGCGATACTTACGATATGTGGGAAGAACGGATTAACCTCTTTAAACCATTCCAAATCAATGCGGATATGATGGCTTTAACAGGCAATCCAAATACGAAATTCTGTCACTGCTTGCCAGCATTCCACAATACGGAAACGCAAGTTGGTAAAGATATCTTTGAACGATTCGGCATGAATGGTATCGAAGTCACAGAGGACGTATTTGAAGGTCCAAACTCCTTGGCATTCCAAGAAGCAGAAAATCGTTTGCACACCATTAAGGCGGTTATGGTTGCTACATTTGGCGATTATCCAATGAAATAATAGTTAGAATACAGATGACGGGAGAGGTCATCTAGCACGTATAGTAAAGAAGGTTATCATATGAATCCATATAAGGTATTTATCGTAGGTCACGAAGGAACGACGGGCCTTAGAATTCACGAACGGCTGTCCGGTCGGAAGGATATTACATTATTATCCATTTCCGATGAGGACCGTAAAAATATTGATGTTATTGCGAGCATTGCAAAGGACGCGGATATCGTGTTCTTGTGCTTGCCTGATGCGGCCTCCAAAGAGGTGGTGGCTGCTATTGGCGATTATCCTTGCAAGATTATCGACACATCCACAGCATTTAGAACGGCTGATGATTGGGCCTATGGCTTTCCCGAACTTGGTGAAAGCTATAAAAACGATATTAAAACGAAACAACATATTGCCAATCCTGGCTGTCATGCAAGCGGCATGATTGCTTGCATTGCACCCTCTTGTGAAAGCAGGTATTGCCCCAGTAGATTATCCTTTCACCATTACATCCTTAACAGGCTATAGCGGTGGCGGTAAGAAAATGATCGGTCAATATGAATCGGAGCCAAAGGATTATTTCCTCTACGCACCACGTCAATATGGCCTTAGTCAACAACATAAACATTTGCCAGAAGTAACCCATGTATGCGGCCTTACAGAAGCGCCAATATTCATGCCTATCGTAGACGATTACTACAGCGGTATGGAGGTCAGTGTTGGCCTACATACACGTCTATTAGCAAAACCTGTTACCGTAGAAGATGTGCATGCTGCACTCGTAGATTTCTACAAGGATAGCACTATCGTCAAGGTAGCACCACTTAACTTAGAAGAAGACAATAAACAATTGTTAAATGCTAATAAACTAAGCAATACGGATGGCATGGTCATATCTGTTACTGGCAATAATGACCGCATGGTCGTTCACGCTATTTTTGATAATTTAGGTAAGGGCGCTTCTGGTGCAGCCGTACAATGTATGAACATCGCACTTGGATTGCCAGAAGAAACGGGGCTTTCACTATGAACAGTGTAACAAATGCAATGCGGGCGCACATTTTAACGGCGGCCGTTCCATATATCAAACAATATACAGATAAATACGTAGTCGTAAAATACGGCGGCAATGCCATGACGGATCCGGAACTTAAAAAAATCCGTTATGAATGATTTGCTACTACTCCAATTAGTAGGGGGTGAAAAGTAGTCCTCGTTCACGGCGGTGGTCCCAGATATTAATAGCACCTTAAAGGCTATGAATATTGAATCGAAAATTCAGTAATGGGTTTGCGCGTTACCGACAAAGAAACGATGAATGTAGTACAAATGGTGCTGGCCGGCAAGGTTAATAAAGGCCTCGTAGCAGACCTCATTGGCTTTGGTGGCCGTGCTATTGGCCTTTGTGGCGTGGACGGTGAACTCATTCAAGTGCACAAGAAAAATGAAGAACTTGGCTATGTAGGCGAAGTGGATACAATCGATCCAAAGGTTATCGACGATGTCATCAGTAAGGGATATATTCCGGTCATTTCCTCCGTTGGTTGTGACGCAGAAGGCAATGTATACAATGTCAATGCCGATACAGCAGCTGCAAAAATTGCAGGTGCCCTCAATGCGGAAACCATGGTGGCCATGACGAATATCGATGGCGTACTACGGGATGTAAACGATCCTAATTCCCTTATTTCTAAGATTACCCTTGCTGAAGCGGAACAGTTGAAAAAAGAGGGCGTCATCGCTGGTGGCATGATACCAAAGGTAGACTGTTGCTTAGAGGCCATCAATGCAGGTGCTCAAAAGGTTTTCATCATCAATGGTGAAATTCCACACGCCATCCTCATCGAACTATTAACCGATGAAGGTCTTGGCACAATGTTTGTAAAGTAATATAGTAGATATAACGATGGTAACATCATTTGCCATCGTTACATTGCATATAGATTGACGGCGGCTAGGCCGTACGTTTGGAGGATATGATGAGTAAGACACAAGATTTTGAACAACAAGATAAAGAGTATATAGCCAATACGTATGGCCGGTTTAACGTTTGCTTTGAAAAAGGCAAAGGTTCCTTGTTATGGGATGTAGAAGGAAAAGAATATATCGATCTTGGTTCTGGCATTGGCGTTACAGCATTTGGTGTAGACGATGATGAATGGTCCAAGGCGGTGATTGCACAAACTCATGCATTAAACCATATTTCAAATTTATATTATTCCGTACCACAAATTAAATTGGCTGAAATGTTATGTAAACGGACAGGCATGAAAAAGGTGTTCTTCTGTAACTCTGGTGCCGAATCTAATGAATGTGCTATCAAGGCTGCTCGTAAGTATAGCCATGACAAATACGGCGATGGTCGTAATGTTATCGTTACGCTCGTTAATAGCTTCCATGGTCGTACGGTAACAACCTTGTCGGCTACAGGTCAAGATGTGTTCCATCAACATTTCTTCCCATTCACAGAAGGATTCGTTCATATGCCTGCTAATGATATTGATGCGGCTTTGAAAGTCCTTGCTAATCCAGCAGTTTGCGCCATCATGATGGAACCAATTCAAGGTGAAGGCGGCGTTATGCCTCTCGATAAGGAATTCGTTCAAGCGGTTACAAAATACGCGCATGAACACGATCAACTCGTGCTTATCGACGAAGTGCAAACTGGTAATGGTCGGACTGGTACTCTATATGCATATGAACAATTTGGCATCGAACCAGATATCGTGTCTACGGCTAAGGGCTTAGCAGGTGGCTTACCTATGGGCGCTACTCTATTCAATGAAAAAACACAATTCGTATTAACTGCAGGGGCGCATGCTACTACATTTGGTGGCAATCCAATTTGTGCCGCAGCAGGTTGCACCATCATTGAACGGTTAACACCAGAATTTTTGGCTACTGTAAAAGCTAAAGGTGATTATGTAAAACACGCCTTAGAAGGTAAACCAGGCGTTGTTGGCGTTAGCGGTATGGGCCTCATGATTGGTATCGAAACAACAGTAGATCCTAAAGAAGTCATTGCTAAATGTCTAGAAAAAGGCGTAGTATGTTTATCTGCTAAAAATAAGGTTCGTTTGTTGCCAGCCCTTAACATTTCTCAAGAACAACTAGAAAAAGCAATTACCATCTTGGCTGATGTAATTGGTGAATTGGCTAGCAAATAGTCTTACATTGATAGATTCATTCGTTTTGTATGAACAATTGATAAATATATAGATAAAATCCGATGAATATGTAGACTTTATATTCTATTCGTGATAACCTAGAATAAATAGTCTATATTGGAGGAGTAAATATGAATACAGAATCCTTACGTAATGATGTATTGGTTCCTGCTGTTGCTAAAACATTAGACATTGCAGCAAAAGCAAAACCAACAAAAGATGAGCTCTGCACAACTGCAAAAATTACAGCAGCTGTAGCGGTAGCAACTGCTGTTGTATCCTTGGCGGTACAAGCAGTATTGCGCAATCGATAAGAGAAGCATAAAGAAAACGACATGGCATTGCCTGTCGTTTTCTTTTACATTTACCCTGTTATTCCCATAAATATGGGGATTTCCAGTATATTTTGTTAATCTGTGCTAAAAGCTAAGGAGGCGATATCATGCATAGTCGCGATTTAATTGAACAATATAAAACCTATGTACAAGATTGGCGTAGGTATTTTCATAAACATCCAGAACTCAGTAATGAAGAGTTCGAAACCACAAAAACTCTAGCCAAAGAATTAGAGTCCATGGGCGTAGAGGTTCATGTAGATACAGAACGTGGAACAGGACTTATAGGCATTATTCATGGTGCTAAGCCTGGTAAAGCGATTGCCCTTCGTGCAGATATTGATGCCTTGCCTGTACAGGAACATAATACATTTGATTTTAAATCTGATGTAGATGGCAAGATGCATGCCTGTGGTCATGACGGCCATATGGCGATATTACTCGGTGCAGCTAAGATGATTACTGCTATGAAAGACCGTATCGAAGGTGACGTATACCTTGCCTTCCAACCAGCCGAAGAAACCGGTGCAGGCGCTCCTGATTTCATGAAGTTTGATAATTGGTTTGAAAAAATCGATGCTATCTTTGGTGGTCACGTATGGATTGATTTACCAGCAGGTCTCATTTCCGTTGAAGAAGGGCCACGCATGGCGGCTAGCAGTAAAATTACAATCCGCGTAAAAGGCAAACAAGGTCATGGGGCACAACCGCATCAAGCTATTGATGCGGTTGTCGTAGCCAGTGCTATCGTTATGAATCTGCAAACCGTAGTATCTCGCAATGTGAGTGCCTTGGATTCTCTTGTGCTCACCATCGGCAATATTCACTCTGGTTCAGAATGGAACGTTATCCCAGGCGAAGCACAAATGGGTGGTACCATCCGTTTCTTTGATCCTGCACAAGAGGACCATTATGTAGAATCTATACGCCGCGTTGTAGAACATACAGCATTAGCTTATGGTGCTACGGCTGAATTGATTTATGAAAAGAAAGTGCCGCCAACCATTAATGACGCAGCAGCCAGTGAACTGGCTGAACGTGTTGTTATCGATACACTAGGTAAGGAAAAACTGTCTAAAATGCGCAAGGTAATGCCAGGCGAAGACTTTGCTTGGTACCTACAAGAAAAACCAGGCTGCTTTGCCTTTATCGGTATTCAGAACCCAGAGGTAGGCGCCACCTTTGATCACCATAACAATCGATTCACCATGGACGATAGCGTACTATCTGCTGCATCGGCGGTGTATGCGGAATATGCTATTGCGTGGTTGAAAGAGCATAAATAATATATAGAGCCTTATTAGTATCTTCGGATATTAATGGCTCTATAATAAATGTTGGGGTGACACCACTACGGTGTCACTTCCAACATTATTTTTTTGCCTTGAATTGTCAAGTCAAATGCAACTCTACTGAATGATAAACCTCGTATGGAGTTTTCCAATTTAAGCATTTGCGCGGTCTAAGATTTATTTCTTTCATTTTTGCTTCAACATAGCTATCTGATTGATTAATATCCACAGTTTTTCGGGAAATATTCTCTAAGCAATCCATTGGTGTTTTCGTTTGTTCCTCTTTGCCAAGGATGATGTGGTAATGGAAAAATAAAATTCTACTAAATTCAACTCCTGACTAATTTCTGCATGTTTAGAAAAACTCTTTCCCTCTATCTGGAGTTATTGTTTCTAGAGGTTGATTTTTTTAAAAGCTTAATCATCGCTTGTTTGACTAAAAATGCATTCTTTTTTGCAATTTTTTTACATAGCAGATACCTACTTTTTTTCGATCAGTTAATGTTACTAAGCAAGCCTTACCAGTCTGCCCCATAAGTGTATCAGCCTCCCAATCACCTAATCGTTCTCGATTATTTGCAGGAGCTGGTCTATCTGTAATTAAATTACTAATTTGAATTTTTTTCCACGTCTTTCTTCATAATTTTTTTGTATGACGACTTTTACCACGATGTCGTAGTTTGCGAACAACTCTCTATTTCCATGTGATAATTCTTTTTTTCATCAAAAACGACCATTATATATTTCCTGTAAATTGTATTGTAACTAATAGTGAAGCTTGAATTTTCAAATTTCAATCGAGAGGAGATCTGTTCCGGAGACCATTGATGTCTCAAAAAAATAAATTCTTTACACATTCATATAGACTTGGATTATCTAGCTTTTTTTCTTGGTTTACAATTAAAGCGTCTATTTTTTTATATCTGTCATGGGCTTCACAAGGTATGTACTCGCCATTTTGACTATTTCTTTTGATTTCTCTTGATATAGACGATTTATTTTTCCCAAGTAAAATTGAAATTTCTGTTTGATTTTTTTCCTATATCAATAAAAATGTTTTAGAATTTCGCGCTCTTTTAGTGTAAAATGAGTATAATGATTCATGGCTCCTCCTGATTTTTTTAGATGTCTTTGCAAACACTATTTTATCAGAAAGCCATGAATCTTTTTTTAGTTGCACTTAGATTATAAATTCAAGGCAAAAAAATAAGCATATAAGGCTCACATGCTTTACAATAAAAGTGTCAAAGTCCTAAAGAAAGGATGTGAGCTTATATGCCTACTACTGATTATACTGAATTTTTACATAATGTAAAACAAGAATATATTACAAATAGCTATGAATTAGACGGAATATTTATTTTTGACATAGAATTACCAGCAACATCACATATTTGCCCAAAGTGTGGAGAAACCACAAAGCATATTAAGGATTACCGCATACGTACTGTAAAGTTTGGAAAAGTACAACGAGGTCCACTAATTGGAAAATACAGACAGCGTCGGTATATTTGTCCGCATTGTGGTCATTCTTTTGCTGAAAGCAATCCATTTGTACGAAAACATATGCAACTAAGTGTAACTAATATTAGAATGCTATTTGATAAACTTACTGAAAGTGTAACCTATACAGCTATTGCTAACGAGTGTGATACATCTATTACTACAGTATTACGTTATTGCTCTATGATCACTATACCTAAGCCCAAGACCTTACCCACTGTGATTGGTATTGATGAGTTTAAAGGAAATGCAGAAGGCTACCAATACCAAGTTAATTTAACTAATCCAGATACACATGAAATATTAGATATTTTACCGAAACGTGATACGCAAGCATTAATCCACTATTTTGCATCATTTAAACATAAGGATCGCCTACAAGTTAAGTTTATTGTAATGGATATGTCCATACAATTTAAGCGCATCATGGAGGCGCTATTTCCACATGCGCATATTATCTGTGATCGATACCATGTATGTCGACTTGTAGATTGGGCGGTAGAGCGAGTTAGAAAGCGTGAGCAACATAAACTGGCTGCTTATTCACGTATGTTAAAACAGAATCGACGTGTACTAATGAAGCATCCAGACCATTTAACGGAAGCCGAACATATTAAACTATGTGAAATACTCAGAATATCTGATGATTTACGAAAAGCATATGCTTTAAAACTTTCTTTTAGAAAAAAATCTTTTTCAATCTATGGTAAACAAAGAATAGCTGCACATTTAACGCATTGGTTGGAATTAGTAAAAGCATCTGGCTTAAATGAATTTAATAACTTCTTTACATCATTTCCTGCATGGATGACGCAATTAACTAATGCATTCTTACTTCCATATTCTAATGGATACACAGAAGGAACTAACAACAAAATTAAAGTATTAAAACGGATAAGCTATGGACTTCGCCACTTTGGTAGATTTAGAGTACGTATTCTACTTTTGAGCAAAAAGAATGGCACCAACCATAACTATGATTGGTGCCAAAGAAGACTCGTAGGGTGAATACCCCAACATTTGACAGAGAGCCTATATTAATACTATAAAGGCTTTTTTTGTATTTATCAAGATAATAAATATAAGTGTTAATATTCCGATTGTTATGCATCTTTACAATTTTATTTGTTATAATTATTAATATAACTATATATTTATTTATATATGAATTTATACATATATAAGGAGGTATTATTATGGAGCGAATTGAAATTACAAAATCATTTTCTAATAGTGGTAGTAGAAATGATGTCAGGATGAGAGTAGTTAATGAATTTGCTAAAGAGTCACCGGGATACGGAAATAAAGATAAGGCATCTAGATATATTTATTATGTTGAAACACTGGAGAATGGAGATAGAATATATCTTCAACGACCAGCAAATTTACATAATGGATTTGACTTTCTTGTTTGTGTAGAAAATATTAATTATGCTGAGGGAACAGGAAAACGAAGACGTAATTATCCTAAACATACGGATATTGAAACAGATTTGGTAAATAAGAAAAATGAGAATTTAGAATTATATTGTAAACTTTATGATTTGATAGACGATGTTTATAATTGTAAGGATATTTCATCAGAGGAAATATCAAAAGCTTACTTTTACTACTGGATATTCTGCTGAACATATTTTTAAAAAGTATTGAAATGGTTATTTATTGAACAGGATATTAGATACTGGAATTATTCTGGTAGAGCAAAGACTCGGGGGATTATTCCTACAAAAGACTAGAAAAGATGGTAATACCTGAGAATAGTTAATTATAGGAAAATCTTTAAAGGAGAAAATAATACTTTTGTAGAATGTAATATAAAGGAATTACTATATAAATTTATTAAATTTAATTGCTATCCTTCTAGATCTAGAATAAAATATAAACATAGATCTGAAAGGAGCAATAATATGAGTGTTATATCTGCTAAAGATGCAGCAAAAAAATGGGGGATTTCTCAACGGAGAGTAGCTGCTTTATGTTCTGATGGACGCATCCCCAATGCACAACGTGTTGGTAATATGTGGGTTATACCAAGTGAGGCAGAGAAGCCTATAGATGGTAGACATTTGCGTTATACAGCAGAAGAATTATTACCGATTAAACCATTTTTGAAATGGGCTGGTGGAAAGGGCCAATTACTTTCACAAATACAAGAATTATATCCATTTGAAGATGCGAAAATTAAACGTTATGCAGAGCCATTTATCGGTGGTGGTGCAGTATTATTTGATATTCTTAGCAAATATGAACTAGATGAGGTCTATATTAGTGATATTAATGCTGAGCTTATTAATACCTATAGAGCTATTCGTGATGATGTAGATGGGCTGATCAATTTTCTAAAACCGATGGAAGAAAAGTTTATCCCTATAGAGATTGAAGAACGTAAAGAATATTTCTATAAACAAAGGGATAGATTCAATGAGTTAAAGGGCATAGAGAATAATAATGTTGATTTTGAAAAAGCTGCATTAATGATTTTTCTTAACAAGACCTGCTTTAATGGGTTGTACCGAGTGAATAAAAAGGGCTTATTTAATGTTCCAATGGGTGGTTATAAAAAGCCTACAATTTGTGATGAAAAGAATCTTCGTGCTGTTTCTGAACGCCTACAAAATGTAAATATTGTTCATGGAGATTATAAACAGTCAGAGAGTTTTATTGATAGCAATACGTTTGTTTATTTTGATCCTCCTTATCGACCAATAACAGAGTCAGCTAGTTTTACGGCATATACAGAATATGATTTTAATGATAAAGAACAGATTGAGTTAGCTGAGTTTGTTAATAAAATTAGTGATAAAGGGGCAAAGATTGTTGTTAGTAATTCAGATCCGAAAAATACAGATGAAAATGATGATTTTTTTGATGAAATTTATTCATCTCACTCGATTAAACGTGTTGATGCATCACGTATGATTAATAGTAATGGGGCAAAGAGAGGTAAAATAAAAGAACTATTGATTTCTAATTTTTTTAATTGGGAGAATTTCATATGGCAAAAACGAGATTTTTAATGAATGGTTATCTGGTTTTTAGACCTAGTATTGCTGATTATGGCTTTTTATATAAATTTTGATAAGGTTTATCGTAATGTTGATGATATAAAAGTTGAGTTGAATATATTAAATTCGTTAATTGGTTCTCATAATATTGAAGAAGAGTTTAGATGTATATTATCAAGATATCCAGAAGTATTACAATGTATTCCTATACTACTAGCTGTGCGTGCTAGTGAAATATATTGCCAAGATGATCGTGGTGGTATTTTATTTAACTTTAATTATAAGAAGAACTCTTTATCTACTGAAGATGATTTAGATAAGTATGTATATTTTATGAAAGAAACAGGTCTGTTTGATTTGCTTAGTAAACATATAATAAACAATTTAGTAGATTATGTAATGGGCGTTGAAACAGGACTTGACTCTAATGGCCGTAAAAATCGTGGTGGACATTTAATGGAAAAACCTTGTTGAAAAAAATTTATTATTAAAAGCAGGTTTTATTAAAGGGGTCGACTATTTTTAAAGAAATGTATATACATGAGATTACAGAAAAATGGGGAATAGATTTATTTGCAATCTCAAATCAAGGTACAACTGAAAAAAACGCTTTTGATTTCGTTGTAAAAACAGATAATATGGTATATGTTATTGAAACTAATTTTTATAGTGGCGGGGGCAGTAAGTTAAATGAAACTGCTCGTAGTTATAAGACCCTTGCATTAGAATCTAACACTATTGATGAAATTACATTTGTTTGGTTTACTGATGGTAAAGGCTGGAATAGTGCAAAAAATAATTTAAAAGAAACCTTTGATGTTATGGAACATATTTATAATATTAAGGATTTGGAGAATAATATTATTAGTGAGGTCTTTAAATAATGGCCAAGAATGTTAAGAAAATAAAGAAATGGGAACCAGAAGATTTTGAATTAGAAATGACAACTCATTGGTCTTTCCCAAAACGTGGTGATTGGGCAACTCATGATGCAAAATGGCGTGGTAATTGGTCTCCTTATATTCCTAGAAATTTGTTGCTTCGTTATTCACAAGAAGGTGATTTAGTACTCGATCAATTTGCTGGTGGTGGAACCACTTTAGTTGAAGCAAAATTGCTTAATCGTAATATCATTGGTGTTGATATAAATGATGTTGCACTAGAACGATGTAAAGAAAAAATTGATTTTGATTATGAAGCCGCTAAAGGAAGAGTCGAACTACATAAAGGTGATGCTCGTAATTTAGATTTTATATCTGATGACAGCATTGATTTCGTTTGTACACATCCACCGTATGCTAATATTATAAAATATAGTGAAGGTATAGAAGGTGATTTATCACAGCTAAAAGTGCCTGAATTTCTTGAAGAAATGAAATTAGTCGCATCTGAATCGTACCGTGTTTTAAAAAAAGGTAGATTTTGTGCGATTTTGATGGGTGATACGCGTCAGAAGGGACATATGGTTCCAATGTCGTTTGATGTTATGCGTATCTTTGAAAACGTTGGATTTAAATTGAAAGAGCTTATTATTAAAGAGCAGCATAATTGTAGAGCTACAGGGTATTGGAAAACTAATAGTATTAAGTATAATTTTTTGTTAATTGCGCATGAGTATTTATTTGTATTTAAGAAATGACCATAAAATAAAACCTCATTATTGAATACTAGATGCGTATTCTTTGGCACCAATCATTTTGTGTTTGGTGCCATTCTTTTGAAGTAAAAAGAAGAATACTTTCACGAAGTTTATTAATGGGAAAATGTCAGAATTTCTTGAATTTCAATGTTAGAGGTATGTATGAATATACTTATATGTCTCATCATTATTGCTGTTACCGGTATATTACTGATGAAGCGCTATCAACCACAGCCTATTTTGATAGGCATGGGCATCCTCATGATGTATATCGCCTATGAAGGTAGTTGGATTCATGCCATATTAGATGAATCTCAGTCTACAGGTGTTCTGATCTTTGATGCGATGGACATTGTACGAATCACGACATCAGAGAATGTAGTGAGCTTAGGCCTTATGATTATGACCTGTGCTGGTTATGCAAAATATATGGAACACATTGGGGCAGGGACGAGGCTGGCTCATACATTTATAAAACCCTTGTATCGTCTTAATCGGCCATACATAGTGCTAGCCCTTATGTTTCTACTCAATATGGGGCTATCCATATGTGTACCGAATCCGTTGAGCCTTGCCTTACTTATGATGGTTACCATCTATCCAGTATTGCTACGACTAGGTGTAAGTCCCATTGGCGCAGCAGCAGTTATTGCTACGGGCCATTTGATGGATGTTGGGCCTGGTGCTGTATCGACATTGCTCATAGCTAAGACGGTCAATATTCCGGTTCCTAATTATTTTGTGGGCTACCAGTTACGACTCTATTTCTTAGTTGCCGTTGTAACGGCGGTGGCACATTTCTTGTGGCAGCGATATCGAGATCGTTTAGATGGTCCTATGGAGGTAGGTGACTGTGAAAGTATTCCTGAAGCCCCAATTGGGCCTAAGTTATATATGATATTCCCTTTATTGCCTCTATGTTTTATCTTGGGTTTTAGTCAATATGGCTTGCCTGGTGTAAAGATGAATGTTACTCTTGCCATGATGCTTGCCTTTGGCATTGCTTTATTGGCAGAACTCGTTCGTCATCGTAATTTAAGGATCGTCCTTAAAAGTACTACTGTATTTTTTGAAGGCATGGGTAATCAGTTTTCCTATGCGGTAACCCTTATTATAGGGGGTCAAGTCTTTGCACAAGGCTTGGTGAGCTTAGGACTTATTGATTCGTTAGTTAGTGTACTTCAAACATTGTCCCTTAACTCTGTGGGTCTTACCTCTGTTATGGGTGGCGGTATGCTAGGCCTAAGTATGGTAACAGGTAGCAATGTGGCACCTTTATTTACATTGGTACCGCTAGTACCTGATATTGTGTCTAACCTCGGACTAGATCCTATTACGACTATGCTAGGCATGCAAAATGGGGCCAGCCTTGGTCTGTTCCTGAGCCCTATCAGCCCTGTTATGGTCGGTGTAGCAGGGGTGGCGCATATTAAATCGGTAGATTTACTCAAACGAACCTCTGTGCCTGTAATCGTGGCGCTTATTACGAGCTGTTTGGGGATATGGATGCTCTATTAATATAGATGAATAATATAATAAGGAATCTTATTTTGTAGGAATAACTTGTTGAATTAAAAATTTAATCTACTTGAATTAAAATAAGAAAACAGGCTCAATCTTAGTATTTCTAAGATCGAGCCTGTTTTCTTCATATTTATGAGAGGGAAATGGGATGGAAGCTATGTAATGTCATTTAAGAGTGCAAGGCATTGAGATATCCTTTTACAGGGTTAATCCCATTTTTAGAACATTGTAAAAAGTGTGCTAAAATATTTTCCAATGTGACCTCTGAATAGGACTGGAGCTCTCCTGTCATATAAGTTTCTACAGAGGTGTGGGTTTGGCTATTATTGATTGCCTCTATTGGCCTATGGTTTGTATCGAATCCTGGAATTTCCCGTTGTATATCTAGTTCCCATTTCATATACAATGTCATAATCGCAGTGACTAATGACTGTTTTACTGTTGAAATAGGAGGTAGTTTATCTTTTATATTTAAGAATTCATCAGGATGTGTATAGGCCATCATATATCCATACTTAAAAGTGATAAGATTTTGACCTTTCATGTGAGCAACCTCTAAGTCATGCAAGTAGGATTGCAAGACTGGAGAGGGAGTACATAGACCAATAAGCATGACGAGATATGATGAAATTAGCCATTTGATCTTGGCATGCAGAACGTTGTCCTGCATTTTGTGTATTCGTAAATAGTGGCCATTCTTTTTGGATTATAGATATGATTAAATCATCTTTCATAATATATCTCCTATTTGACCCACGAGTCCTCTAATCTAAGGTCATCATCTTGAATGTGTTGCATAACTTCTTTAGCTTGATACGTTAAAAAGTCGATAGGACTAGTACTTAATGATTGACGATGAAGTTCTTGGATAAGTGCATTACATAAAAGATCAATATGACGCTTGGTATCGGTTAGAGGAGCATTTAAAAGGTCTGGTATTCCATAGTTTACAGTGTTTCCAAGTATAGGTAGAGCACAAGTATGTCGATAGATCCATTTATAAAATGGAGCATATGACTTATTTAATAGATGAACTATCAACATATAGTGCTGCGTGAATTTAGTTCGAGCAAGATGAGCTGCTACCATATCATTACGTTCTACCATACGTTGTAAATTGTATTGCCCTGATTGAGCGAGTTGATTGAGTTCATAAGCGATTTTTCTAAGCCTAATATCCTCGGGATAATAAGTGAGTAATCGTTGACGTATAGTTGTAAACGTACCTAAATTATCTATAAATACTTCTCCATTAGTTGCTGTACACAATAGGTCTTGTGGTACACGACGATATTCACTTGGACTTTGTGGTCCTTCTGGATATAGTGTGTAGCGCTTATAAAAGTGTGAAATACTTTCTATTTGTACTTGCCCGTAGGCGTAGTTTGTAAAATAAGATAATAGATTGTCTTTGTTTGATTTATATATATCATCTGGTAAAAAGAGTTGGCACCGTTTAGTAAAATCATGATCTTCTGAAAGCACATCATCGTAGCCAAGACATTCCGATCCGGTTCCTACTAATGCTAAGCAGAGGAATGGACATATATTTGGCATGTTTAACTCTAAATCTTGTGCCACATAATGAGCTAATTCGCGACCTAATTGTAGACCTGTTTTACGAGATGGTTTGGATTTCTGTTGTAATGTTTCAATTAAATCCTTTACATAGTCTAAATTTTGTTGTACCGATTGATAGGCTTGACTATCTATACCATAGTTGTGTTTTACAATCGGTAAAGCTTCACGATATAACTGAAGTGCTTTGTCGTAGTGGTGTTGATTTATTTCATAATCTGCACGATTATTCAATACTGCTGCGTACATTGGATGACTAGTGCCTACTTCGCGTTGTAGTATATAAGCTGCTTTATCTAAATATATCTCTGGAGATAGTTCGCTATAGCCTTTGATATGTTTGCTAATTTCATATAAATTGTTATAACTAATCGCAAGAGGTACTTGGTATTCTGTAGATTCTAGTAGTTCTACCGCTTCTAATTGTAGTTTATGAGCAATGTCATAATTATTAGTGTTTTGGTATAGAAGTGCCAAGTTATTTAGTAATCCAATATATGCGTAAGATGTATCTTCTAGAGTTTGAAATATTTCTTTTGCTTTCAATAGATATGATTCTGCTTCGTAATATAATTTTTTTTCTCTATATGTATTACCAAGATTTATTAAAATTGTGGCATATGTTTGCGGGGAATAGGACTTATTTTTTTGGAGAATCTTTAGTGATTCCTCAATAGCAGTAATAGCTTCATCATATCGGCCAACATTACGTAGAGAACCACCATATTCATTTAAAATTTCAATGAGCTTTTTGTCATTCTTTTCTTGACGACACAAGTGAATTGCCTTTTCTAGATATTCAATCATACCTTGTTCGTTACCTTGTCGCCATAAAGCATGAGCTTGTTGCAATAAGAATTGTATAGACTCCATAGAACCTCCTATAAGAGTGAAAGCAATTCTGGGGCTGGATCTGAAATAGTTGCGTGACTCACAATATCTTTGGATATAATTGCGACAATTGGTTTTCAATTGTCTTTAAATCAGTATAGGATGCCGCAATGGAAATAATACTTTTACCACATAGTCCGACACCGATTTGTATATGTAATAAATCTACTTGATGATGCCAAGCTAAATAATTTGCTAAATGAAAAGCGGATACAGATGTAGTACATTCATAAATTCCTAAGTGAGTTACCTTGGGAATTATTTTTTTGTGTTGAAATACTGAAAGTACATCAGGATGAATTCCGGTGACAACCCTATATTGAATACATTCCTTGTGTTTTAATATACATTCGATTTGTTTCACTATATCCGTATCTGCACCGAGTAAGAAAAATGCTTTACCAGGGCAAATACGATACTGTTTGACCAGAGTAATAGGATAATCTTTTAATAACTGATCTAATAGTGAATATCCTATAGCAATACGATTTGTTTCCCAAAGACAAAGGTCTGTTTGCGATGCCATGGTAATCACCTCCTACCTATAATCATTTTCAGTATAAATAGAAAAAATAAATAGAACAATAGAGAAAAGCTTGAAGGTTCGATTATTACCTAAAATAGGTTTGTATATTACCACTCTGAAATATTAATTTATAAACATTATATGTGTTAAATGGAAAATAGTACTCTAGGAAAAAAGAGGTCTGAAATTTACAACAAAGATGACAGGAAAGTCTTATAAGTATGCACGAATATTATGATAGGATTTTCTTAAGAAGCATGCTAAGTATTCTGAATTTGCATGAGGAGAAACGAAAAACAGATGAATAGCATGATGGAGTATTTTACGTTGTTAGGAGGTTAGAAAATGCTAGAACGAGGATTTAGTAAACCCACAGAACGAATTGAGAAATTAAGACAAGTAATTATTGATGCAGTACCACAGGTAGAATCAGAACGTGCCGTTTTAATTACACAATCCTATAAGGAAACGGAAGGTCAACCTACTATTATTCGTCGTGCAAAAGCAGTTGAGAAAATCTTTAATGAGTTACCAATTACAATTCGAGATAATGAATTAGTAGTTGGGTCCATTACAGTAAATCCAAGATCTACTGAAATATGCCCAGAATTCTCTTATGATTGGGTAGAAAAAGAATTCCATACCATGCATAACCGTATGGCGGACCCATTTGAAATTTCTGAAAAGGTGCAACATGAATTACATGATGCATTTTTATACTGGGATGGAAAAACAACGAGTGCTTTAGCTGATTCCTATATGGAACCAGATACAAAAGCTTGTATTTCTAATGGAGTATTTACGGTTGGCAACTATTTCTACGGCGGCGTAGGTCACGTAAATGTAGACTATGGTAAAATCCTGAAAAAAGGTTTCCGCGGTATATTGGAAGAAACAATAACAGCTTTAAATGCGTTGGATGAAGATGATCCAAGTAGTATTAAGAAAAAACAATTCTATAATGCCGTTATTATTTCTTATAATGCAGCTATCCGGTTTGCACATCGCTATGCAGACAAAGCACGTGAATTGGCTTTAAAAACTTCTTGCCCAACTCGCAAAGCAGAATTAGAACAAATCGCAGCCAATTGTGATCGAGTTCCTGAATTCGGTGCTCGTAATTTCTGGGAAGCATGTCAATCTTTTTGGTTTATTCAAATTATGGTACAAATTGAATCAAATGGTCATTCAATTTCACCAGGTCGTTTGACCAATATATGTATCCATATTTGAAAGACGATCCAATTGATCGTGTTAAAGCGCAAGAATTGGTAGATTGTATTTGGGTTAAGTTAAATGATATTAATAAAACACGTGATGAAGTTTCTGCACAAGCATTTGCTGGCTATGCAGTATTCCAAAACCTTTGCGTAGGTGGCCAAGATGAAGAAGGTAAGGATGCTACAAATGAAGTATCCTACATGTGTATGGAAGCCGTAGCGCATGTACGTTTGCCTGCACCATCTTTCTCAGTTCGTGTACATCAAAATTCTCCAATGGAATTTTTATATCGAGCATGTGAAGTTTCCCGTTTAGGTTATGGTGTGCCAGCATTCTATAATGACGAAGTTATTATCCTAGCATTAGTATCTCGTGGTGTAGCCTTAAAGGATGCACGCGATTACAGCATTATCGGCTGCGTAGAACCGCAAGCGGGCCATCGTACCGAAGGTTGGCATGATGCAGCATTCTTCAATATTGCTAAGGTTCTTGAAATTACACTTAATAATGGTCGTTGTAAAGGAAAACAATTGGGACCAAAAACTGGTGAGCTAGAAGAGTTAGATAGCATGGAAAAAATTCTTGCGGCTTATCAAAAACAAATGGAATACTTTGTTCGCCATTTAGCTAAAGCTGATAATGCAGTTGACTATGCACATATGGAACGTGCTCCTTTACCATTTATGTCAGCTATGGTTGATGATTGTATCAAACGCGGTAAATCTTGCCAAGAAGGCGGTGCAATCTATAACTTTACAGGACCTCAAGCATTTGGTATTGCTGATGCGGGTGACTCTTTATATGCTATTCAAAAAAATGTATTTGAAGATAAACGTATTACATTAAAAGAATTACGTGATGCTTTGGAAGCTAACTTTGGGTATAGTGATGCAGCAGCACCTATTTGTACTCCATCTATTTCTGAAGCTACTTTAGATGAAGCTCAAATTTATGAAGCTGTCAAGAAAATCTTATCATCTACAGGATCCATTGATATTGCTACATTAGAGTCTCACTTAAAACAAGGGGCAGGCACAAGCTGTGGCTGTAAATCTCAATCTGATCCAAGTAAATATGCGACAATTCACAATATCTTAAAGAACACAGATTCCTTTGGTAATGATCTTGAAGAAGTTGATGAATTTGCATATCGTTGCGGTAAAATCTACTGTAATGAAGTTGATAAGTATATGAACCCACGTGGTGGTCAATTCCAAGCTGGTATTTATCCAGTATCTGCAAACGTTTATTTGGTAAAGATGTAGCAGCCTTACCAGATGGTCGCTTAGCGACAGAACCATTGGCAGATGGTGTATCACCTCGACAAGGTAATGATGTTAATGGTCCAACAGCAGCATCTAACTCTGTTGCAAAATTAGACCATGCACAAGCTTCGAATGGTACATTATATAATCAAAAATTCACTCCTGCAGCAGTTAGTGGTGAACAAGGTTTGAAAAACTTCGTATCCATTATTAAGAGCTTCTTTGATAAAAAAGGTAGTCATGTTCAATTTAACGTAGTTGATAAACAAACATTAATTAATGCACAGGAACATCCTGAAGATAACCAAGATTTGATTGTTCGTGTAGCAGGTTATAGTGCTCACTTCGTTACATTGGCAAAAGAAGTACAAGATGACATCATTAATCGTACAGAACATGATATGTAGGTGCATATATTAAAGGATAAGTTTGTATGGAATCAGTAGATTATAGTGTACAAGGCACTGTATTTGATATTCAACGCTTTTCCATTCATGATGGACCGGGAATTAGGACAATCGTTTTTTTAAAAGGCTGTCCATTGCGGTGTAAATGGTGTTCTAATCCAGAATCTCAACAATATTATCCTGAGGTATTGTATCGAAAACAACTTTGTATTGGATGCAAAGCATGTCAAGCGGTATGTCCTAAACAGGCTATTGCTGATAGTAATCCTTATTGGGTCAATCGTACGCTCTGTGATAATTGTGCAGAGTGTACGATAGTCTGTCCAACAAGTGCACTTTCTATGAAAGGTAAGTTGATGACTGTAGAGGAAGTAGTGAAAGAGCTTCGTAAAGATGCGACACAATATTTTCGCTCTAATGGTGGCATCACCTTATCTGGTGGAGAGGCTTTAACACAACCTATATTTGCAAAAGAAATATTTAAAGCTTGTAAAGCACAAGGTTGGCATACAGCAATAGAAACAGAAGGATACTATGATACAAAGATTGTAGAAGAAATTATGCCGTATATTGATTTAGTTCTATTGGATATAAAAAGCGTCAATCCAGAACAACATAAAAAGTTTACTGGTGTTGATAATGCAAAAATAAGAGAATCGGCAAAAGTTATACAATCAATAGCAAATACAACAGTGCGTGTTCCTACTATACCTGGATTTAATGCAAGTGAAGAGGATATACGAGGTATTGCGGAGTTTGTAAAAGAGAGTATGCCAAACGTGCATGAAGTACATTTGTTGCCATATCATAATTATGGTCAAGGAAAGTATGAACTCTTAGGACGTGAATATGAATTAGAGAAAACACCAAAAATTCCAGAAGAAGAAATGGAAAAATATAAAAAAATTGTAGAATCAAAAGGTTTAACCTGTATTATTGGTGGCTAGGAGGTACTATGGATACAGCATTATTAGAAAAAGTGATGGGACAGGTATCGGAAGAGCTTGGCATTAAAAATCCTAAAGAAACAACAAAAACGTCTATAGGAGTAACTGAATTTGTCGGTACTGCAATAGGTGATACAATCGGTCTTGTAATAGCAAGTGTAGATCCATTATTAACAGAAACAATGGGACTAGGTGAATTTAAGTCTATCGGTATTATTGGTGGACGTATTGGTGCAGGCCCTCAAATTATGGCTGTAGACGATGCAATTAAAGCAACAAATACAGAAATCATTACAGTAGAGTTACCTAGAGATACTAAAGGTGGGGCTGGTCACGGTTCTCTTATCTATATTGGTGCGCATGATGTATCTGATGCACGTCGGGCAGTGGAAATTGCTTTAGAATCGTTGCCAAAATATTTCGGTGATGTATATAGCAATGATGCAGGTCACCTCGAGTTCCAATATACAGCACGTGCTAGTTATTGTTTAGAATCTGTATTTAATACACCATTAGGAAAGTCTTTTGGCATGGTATGTGCAGGGCCTGCTGCTATTGGTACGGTTCTCGCCGATACAGCAGTTAAATCTGCAAATGTAGAGGTAGTATCATATTCATCTCCTAAAGCAGGAACAAGTTACTCAAATGAAGTTATTCTAACCTTCTCAGGTGATTCTGGAGCTGTAAGACAAGCTGTTAGAGCAGCTCGTGAGGTGGGAATAAAATTACTTGGTACATTAGGTGATGAACCTAAATCAAGTACTACTCCATATATTTAATAAACAGTTAGTAGAACATAGGAGGATATTATGATTTCAGATGCATTAGGAATGGTAGAAACAAAAGGTTTAGTTGGTGCCATTGAAGCAGCAGATGCTATGGTAAAAGCAGCAAATGTAAATTTAGTTGGTTATGAAAAAATTGGTTCTGGATTGGTAACTGTTATGGTTCGTGGTGACGTTGGTGCAGTTAAAGCGGCAGTAGATGCTGGTGCAGTAGCAGCACGTGCAGTAGGAGAAGTTGTTTCCTTACATGTTATTCCACGTCCTCATACTGATACAGAACGTATTCTCCCAACTCTTAAGGCATAAATATAGTGTGGCATATGAGGCTATATCCTTATATGCCACTACTTTAGAGGAGGCACTATGGAAGATAAAGACCTAACTAGGATCTTAGAAGACATGGTGGCACGTATTTTAGCAGAACAGAATGCAACAAAAAAGTTGCGTAAACTATATGTTGCTTTTGATGATATATGGCATCATGAAAACTATTCGTTAGCTAGCCAATTAATATCATATAAAGAACGACCTGTTTACGCACTTGTTGCAAAGCCTTGTGATTCTGAAATGGAGCGTAGAGTTAAGGAAGTATATCCTTTCCTTATGCTACATTCTTATGATGCAGAGCCGAATTTTACAGAGAATGATTGTGTGGTATTACCGTATATCCCACGAAATGATGTCATTCATATTGCATTGGGGTATAGTCAATCATATTTGTCAGAAGTTGTTAAAAGGGCTTTTGCTCAAGGTGCAAGCGTATATGTTCTGCCTACGTCGATAGAGCCTTTATCAGGAAAAGAGCCAATTCCCTATCAAGAGATGGTACGTTCCTACTATAAACGTATATTCGAGTTAGGGATACAATACATAGACCATATTCGTTATATAAATTGAGTTTTATGAGATAGGAGTCAGCATGTATTTAGCAAAAGTTATTGGTAATGTAGTCGCTACTAAAAAGAGTGATACCCTTCTAGGATATAAATTAATGATTATACAACCGGTAGATGCATCGCTTTCACCAGCTCATAGAGAACAAGTGGCAGCCGATTTTGTAGGTGCTGGTGTAGGCGAATATGTACTAGTCGGTACAGGGTCTTCAGTACGGGTAGAAGAGAATCGAAAAGGTGCAACTATTGACTTGGCAATTATAGGTATTGTAGATTCTGTTGATATTTAACAAGGAGGTAAATATGGAAACCCAATGGGGGGTATTTTCCTCGGTTACACAAGTTGTTAGTGCCGCTAAAGAAGCATTTCATATGTATAGAAAAGTGAGTTTACGAGAAAGAAAACAGCTGATTCAAGCTATTCGAGAAGGCTTACGTGACTATACCCATGAGTTTGCAACTCTTGCATGTACAGAAACAGGCATGGGAAAAGTAGAAGATAAGATTATTAAAATTAAACTTGCACTAGAGGAAACCCCAGGGCCTGAAGATTTACAAACTAATACGACACAAGGTGAGGGTGGTATGGTTTTTACAGAGCCGTTTCCTTATGGTGTTGTATGTGCCATTCATCCTAGTACAAATCCATGTGAAACGCTTATTAATAACACGATAAGTATTTTATCGGCGGGTAATGTGGCAATACACTGTCCTCATCCTAGAGCGATGAGTGTATCAAAATATATAACTAAAATTATCAATCAAATTATAATGGATAAATTTGGTATATGTAATCTTGTTACAACAGTGGATTCTTGCTCATTAGCTTATATTAAAGAAATAATGAATCATCCTGATGTTGAATTAATACTTTCAACAGGTGGTTCTGATGCAGCAAGAAGTGCATTATCATGTGGTAAAAAAATAATTTCTGCAGGCCCAGCAAACCCAACATTTATTGTAGATGAAACTGCTGATATTGAAAAAGCCGCATATTGTATACATAAAGGTGCATCTTTTGATCATAATATAACTTGTATATCAGAAAAAAATGTAGTTGTTGTTCAAGATATATTACCTAAATTTAAAGAGGCCTTAGAGCGTCTTAATGTGTACTATGTGGATTCTATTGGTGAAATGTTAAAGCTATCAAAGATTTTGCTAAATGAAGATTTGGAAGTCAATCGATTATATGGTGGGAAATCTGCAGATACTATTTTAAAGGACGCAGGGATTTTAACTGATCGTTCTTATGATTTAATTGCTGTTGAAACGGTACGCATTCATCCATTTGTTACAAAGGAACTACTTGCTCCATTGATTGCCATTGTGAAAGCTAGAGATTTGAATGTGCATTACAAATTGCTATTGAGGCTGAGCAAGGTTGCCATCATACAGCAGGTATACATTCTAGTAATTCTGAACGTTTAAGACGTGCAGCTAAGGAGTTTGAAACGGCCATTTTTGTGAAGAATGGTTGTTCTCTAGATGGCATCGGTATTTGTGGTGTAGGGTCGACGTCTTTTACAATTGCAAATATCACAGGTGAAGGCGCTGTGACGGCAAAAGATTTGGTTCGTAAACGAAGATGCGTATGCGTTGAAATATTAAGATCATATGCATAAGCTTATGAAAGTTGGTTATGATAAATAATATTCGCATGATTTTTATGATTATCGTCGAATACTATATGTAGAGATATTTTGCATATTGTATGAGAAAGGTAGTAAAAAGCAATGCCACGAAATCAATTCGAAGAACGTCAACATGAGCAGTCCCGTTTAGATATCATGACAGTAATTGGACATGATCTACTTGAAGAGATACAGCAATCGGTTGCAGATGTAACTGGAATTGCTTTTGTTACAGTAGATTATAAAGGTGATGTATTAACTAAGACTACACATTTTTGTAAGTATTGTAAGAAAGTACGGAATAATCCTACATCATTGTTATTGTGTAAATTGTCAGATGCATCTGGAGCTATTATTGCTGCTACTAATAAGGAGGTAAGCATATATATTTGTCCCTGTGGTCTTCTAGAAATTGCCATTCCTATTATTGTAGATGGTCAGTATTTAGGAGGCTTTATTGGAGGTCAAATTTTATGTGATGATGCGCCAGATACAATTGTTCGGTTAAGTAAAAATATGGTCCCTGGAGGACAAGATTTAATTGAACATGATGTATTGAAATCTACCTCTGAAGAGTTGGACGATATCAAACGATATAGTTACAGTGAGGTTCTTTCCATTGCAAAGTTAGTAGAGTTTATCATCAATCAACTAACAAATCATGAAATCGTATCAAATCGTAATAAGCAAAAAAATTTAAAACGTATTGATACATTGGAGTTAAAATTACAAGAAACAGAGGATAAGCTATATAGTTTACAAACTGAGTTAATGCAATGTAAGCGGTATATTGATATTGTACGTAATTGTAAATTATTGGACATAATAGATAGTTTATCGATTTTAGAAAATGCTCCTACAACTGAAGCTGCTATTTTGGATTATATACATACATTAGCTCTTCAGAATGATAGTTGGACTGAAGCTACTATCAAAGAGGAGTGTTCGCGAATAGAAACTATGATAAATTTGCTCAATTATCGTGAAGATTGTCACGTGTCCTGGAAGATTAATGTAGATGAGTCAATGTGGCATTGTATGGTACCCGCCTATAGTATATGGCAATATGTGCAACATATTATAGAGGAGGTTCAACAAGATGGGCAGAGTGAAATTTCTATTATGTTACATACCATGGTTCAAGAAATCGAGCCTCTATCATTTTAGACGATGATAAGATTGAACTTGAATCGAGTGATTTAAACTTACTACAAGATTTGATTCAGGAAAAGAATTCTGTATCTTATGAAGCTATGGTGGAGCAAAACATATCTTCCGCAGTTAAATCTATTATTGAGTTACAGAGAATGTTTATAACACAATATGGCACATCTGTAAGCATAGATTGTCATTATAAATCTTGTGGAGGCATGCAAGTAATACTTTCATATCCGTTAGAGTAAATAAGGAGCTAGGTTATGGTCAAGATTCTTTTGGTGGATACTGATCAATTGCATATGAAAGCCCTACGAAAAAGAATTGCTATGCATATGGATGCAGATGTGGTTTGTATAAGTACATATAAAGAAATATTGGAGTTAGGCAAACATACTGAGTTTACGGTTGCTTACGTTGCAATAGATATATGTAACCAAAAAGCAAGTGATATCATTCGATATTTATATTATACATACCCCGAATGTCGTGTAGTGGTAATGATTAATAAAAAAATTGAATCAATTATTGCCATGACGATGAAGTATGAGGGGATTGGATACCTTTATAAACCTTTTTCTTGGAAGGATTTTATTAAATGGATTCCGAAGGATACAGGTAGTATAAAACAGAATATATGTGAAGATGGTTCCGTATATTTGGACGAAGTGTATAATGCATTGCATCAAGGTGATTTCCTTTTAACCTTAGAAAAGATGCATCAGCTATGTGAACATATATGTAAAAGCTGTGATAAAAATACACTTATTGATATGTTGTATTCTATTGTTGATGAAATTCAAACGAGTTTAGTAGATTATTCAAGCTCTGTTAAAACCGTATTTAATCGTCAACTGCCTCATGCATATCTTACTACTAGATATCCAGAAGGTTTAAATGTATGGATATTTAAAACTGTCGATTTTCTATTTATGGAAATGTATAAAGGAAAACAAGATATTTTATATACAATTCTTTGCTATATACATAATCATATTCAAGAGGATATATCTTTAAAAGATATAGTGATTGCTTGTAATGTTAGCCAAGGGTATGTTAGTCGTATATTTAAAAATAAATTGAACATGACTATTATGCAATATATACATAAAAAAAGAAAATAAATTTGGCTAAAGAATATCTATTAGGTACAGAAAAAAAGTGGAACTAATATAGCTAATATTCTAGGATATAGTGATATCAGTTATTTTTGTAAAATTTTTAAAAAATATGAACATAGAACTATCTCTCAATATAGAGAGCAGTTAGTTAATGGATAAATGAATACTTATGAAACAGTCTGAATATATACATCGAGTGACTGAACGAGTGATGACGAGATTAACAGAAATCAATCGCTGTAGTGTTCCGATTGGCGTCTCAAATCGTCATGTTCATGTGTCTAAAGAAGCATATCAAGTGTTATTTGGCCAGGATAATTTGACTAAAAAAGTAGATTTGAAACAACCTGGTCAATATGCTGCTAATGAAACAGTAACATTGATAGGACCAAAAGGGAGTATTGAAAAAGTACGTATTTTAGGACCTTTTAGAGAAGAAACACAAGTGGAAATTTCTCTTACAGATTCATTTGTGTTGGGGGTGCCCGGAGTTATTCGTGAATCAGGAGATTTAAAGGAACACCGGGTATTACCTTGATGGGTCCAAAAGGTGTGGTCACAATTTCTCAAGGCGTCATTGTTGCTCATAGACATATTCATATGCACCCAAGTGATGCGAGTCGAATGGGTGTATTTGATAAGGAACGAGTATCAGTAACTATCTATGGAGAACGAGAATTGACATTTTCTAATGTAATTGTTCGTGTGTCCCCTAAGTTTGCTTTGGAAATGCATATAGATGTAGATGAAGCGAATGCAGGATATATTAAGAACAATGATATAGGAATTGTATCGAAAACATAGAGGAGATACACATGAAAGTAGACATGATTGAAAATATAGTAAAACAAGTTGTAAAGGATTTACAACAAGAAGGCATTACCTTAGATATATCTGCTTATGAGTATGGTATTTTTGATACCATGGAAGCAGCTATCAATGCTAGTGAAATTGCACAAAGGAAATTATTATCATATTCTTTACAAGAGCGTAATACTTTTGTAGATGCGATTCGAGATACAGTTTTACAAAAAGATCATTTAGAAATGATTTCGCTAATGGCTGTTGAAGAGACCGGCATTGGTAGATATAGTGATAAATTGATTAAGAATCGAGTGGCTGCAGTGAAAACACCAGGTAAGGAAGTGTTAGAAACAAGAGCCATGACGGGTCATGATGGATTAACGCTTGAAGAGTTTTGTCCATTTGGTGTTATAGGTGCTATTACACCTACTACTAATCCTACAGAAACGATTATTAATAACTCTATATCTATGCTTGTTGGAGGTAATACAGTAGTATTTAGTCCTCATCCAAGAGCTAAAAAAGTATCTACAATTTTGGTGCAAATGATAAACAAGGCTTTAGAAGCTGTAGGGGCACCAAACAATTTAGTGACTATGGTTAGAGAGCCATCCATCGAAAATACACAAATTATGATGGAACATCCTAAAGTTCGATTGCTTGTGGCGACTGGTGGGCCAGGTATTGTAAAACAAGTGCTTTCATCTGGTAAAAAAGCAATTGGCGCAGGTGCTGGTAATCCTCCTGTTGTTGTAGATGAAACAGCACATATAGAACAGGCGGCAAAGGATATTATAAATGGTGCAAGTTTTGATAATAATGTGCCATGTATTGCAGAAAAAGAAGTGTTTGTTGTAGAAGAAGTAGCAGATCAACTAGTGTACCATATGAAGAAAAATGGTGCTTATGAAATAACTGATATGTCTACTCTTGATAGTTTAGTAAAAAAAGTGACCAAAGAGGATGGCAAACCAAATCCAGATTATGTAGGTAAATCTGCAAAAGATTTACTTGCATTAGTGGGCATTGCTGTAGATGACAGTATTCGTTTAATTATTGCGAGGACATCAGAACATCATCACTTGGTAACAGAGGAAATGATGATGCCAATTTTACCGATTGTATCTGTTCCCAATGTAGATATTGCTATTGAATGTGCATATCGGGCAGAATTAGGTAATCGTCATACGGCAATCATGCATTCGCAAAACCTTGAAAAATTATCAAAAATGGCGCGTTTATTAGAAACTACAATTTTTGTTAAGAATGCACCTTCTTATGCCGGTATTGGTGTAGGCGGTGAAGGACATACAACATTCACAATTGCAGGACCAACAGGTGAAGGAATTACCTGTGCACGCTCATTCTGTCGAATTAGACGCTGCGTATTAAGTGAAGCGTTTAGCTTAAGATAAGAGAGGTTTATATGAATGAATCGTTAGGACTATTAGAAGTAAAAGGCTTATTAGGAGCTATTACAATGGCAGATGTGATGGTAAAAGCATCAAATGTACATGTAGTTAATATTGATAGAGCTAATGGTTTTGGTTGGTTTACTGTAAAAATAGTAGGCGATGTAGGTGCAGTGCAATCAGCTATACAAGCTGGCAGTTCAATAGCTAAAGAGATGAATTGTTTTGTTGGCTGTAAAGTAATACCACGGGTATCACAAAGTGTAGTTGATGTATTCTTGAAAGATAATCAAGTTAAAGAAACTATTGAGTCGAATCAAAAGGATAGTACTCTGGGAAATGAATCTATTGAAGTGGAAGATTCTACTTCTATTTTGGTTGAATCAATCATTGACAACTCAAGTGAATCGCCTGAGTTAGTCAATACTTTACAAAAAGAAGATATTGCGATTGATGAATCAAAAGATGATACTTCATTAGTTGAAATTATTGAAAATGTAACGGAAGTACAACAACCTAGAAAATCAACTAAATCAGGAAAATCTAAAAAGAAAAGTAATTCTAAAAAATAAGGAGATTTATTATGAATAATGCATTAGGAATGGTAGAAACAAAAGGTTTGGTAGCCGCAATAGAAGCTGCAGATTCAATGGTAAAAGCATCGAATGTAGAATTAACTGGCTATGAAAAAATTGGATCTGGATTGGTGACTGTTATGGTTCGTGGTGATGTAGGTGCTGTTAAAGCTGCTGTTGAAGCTGGTGCTGTAGCAGCTGGTAATGTAGGTCATGTTGTATCAACACATGTAATTCCACGTCCACACAATGATATAGAATCATTATTAGCAAAATAAACTAGCCCGTAACAAGGAGGCTAGACATGGATATTTATGATTCTGTCCAAAAAATTATAGAGACTATGGAGAGAACTTCTTCAACTATGAAAAGGGAAAATCGATTCTTTGGAAATCCAGAAACATCACAAAATCATAAACCTATTACTATTGAATCAGTTGTGGATCAAATTGTAAAAGCGTGTGAAACTGAAGCAAATCGTATAGGTGTACCTGTAGTAGTGGCTATTGTAGATGCTAGTGGCAGTTTAGTTTATCAAAGACGAATGGAACAATCTCTTGGCGTTAGTATAGACTTGGCACCCAATAAGGCTTATACGTCCATTGCATTTAGATGTAGTACGGCGAAACTTGGTGAGAGTATACAGCCAGGGAGTTCTCTTTATGGTATAGAAACTATGGTACAAAGACCAATAGTTTTATTTGGTGGCGGTGAACCATTAATGTGCGGTGATTACTTAATAGGTGGTTTAGGCATTAGTGGTGGTACCGTAGATGAAGATATGCTCATAGTGAAAGCAGGACTACGAGCTTTTCAAGAATGTATAAAAGGAGCGTAATAATGGAATCATGGACCTTTAAAACGCAAATTTTTACAGAAAGTGTTAATCATTCTACAACAGATTCAAAATTAGATGCATTAGACAGGCTTCGTCTATTAAGTGGAGAGCGAATTTTTATTGTTTGTGACCCTTTTTTAGTAGGAACTCCAGCATTACAAACCGTGATTGATTTAATAAGTACTGATAATACTTATATTGTACATTCCGATGTAGTTCCTGATCCGCCTATTGACTCTATTGTAAAAGGGGTATCGGTATTAAAAAAAGCGGAATCTACAATACTTATTGTAATTGGTGGTGGATCTGCTATAGATATGGCAAAGGGTATTAATTACTTCTGTAAAACCTTATACCATGTAGGGGTTAGAAGATTTATTGCTATACCAACTACTAGTGGTACTGGATCTGAAGTGACCTCATTTGCTGTTATAACAGATACTAAAACTGGTATTAAATATCCTTTAGTAGATGATAGTTTACTGCCAGATGAAGCAATATTAACAACATTTTTTGTAAAATCTGCACCCGAAAAGGTGACTGCCTACAGTGGAATGGACGTATTAGTTCATGCACTCGAGGCTTTGGTAGCTAAGGATGCTAATAATTTCACTGATGCGCTAGCTGAAAAAGCAATAGAATTAGTAGTCAACAATCTACCAATTTGTGTGACTGATGGAAAAAATGAGAGAGCACGAGCTGCGATGCATGAAGCTTCTTGTATGGCTGGCCTTGCATTTAATCAAGCAGGATTAGGTATTACACATGCATTGTCTCATCAGCTAGGAGGACAATTTCATGTGCCACATGGGTTAGCTAATGCGATGTTATTACCTTATGTAATTATGTATAATGCAGTAAATTCAAAAATTGCTAAATCAAAATACATTTTAATTGCTCAGAAATTATCTTTAACAGATGCAAATGATGATGAAAGTTCGCAATTATCGGCATTAGTAAAATGTGCACAATCATTAGCGCGTCAAGTGGGGTGTGCCATGACAATGAAAGAATTTGGTATTAATGAAATAGACTATAAAAACGCATTTCCTGTATTAGTTCAACAAGCAATGTCAGATCGTACTTATGCAGGTAATCCGTACGAAGCAACAAAAGAAGATTTAACACGTATATTGACATGTATTATATGAGGTAACACATATGGATGCTACACAAGTGTATGTTAGTGAATTCATTGGAACGGCTGTCTTAATGGCATTTGGTAGTAGTTGTAATGCAGGGCTACTATTGAAAAATACGCTTACCAGTGCACTTAAGTCAAATTGGATTGGATTGATGTTTGGTTGGGGCTTTGCAGTTACGTTTGCTGTATATACTGCTGTTGGTTTAGGTGGTGTTGGTCATTTGAATCCAGCTATTACCATAGCGTTTGCAGCTGGCGGATTATTTCCTCCTGAATTAGTAGTGGGAACCGTTATAGCACAACTTTTGGGTGGCTTTTTAGGTGCGGTTATTACTATGTTACAGTATTATCCACATTTTAAAATAACAAGTCCAGAAGAGGGAAATAGTGTGTGTATTTTTGCCACTGGCCCAGCTATTGATCATCGTGGATGGAATTTACTATCAGAGATTATTGCAACGTTCTTATTTATCTTCTGTGTACTTTTGTTAGGACCTATGGCAAATGGCTTAGCACCATTAATTATAGGGTTCTTAGTAGCAAGTATTGGTTTCTCTTTCGGAGGAACTACTGGATTTGCATTGAATCCTGCACGTGATTTTCCATCAAGGATGGCTTACGCTATTTTACCAGTTCCAAATAAAGGATCTGCAAATTTAGGCTATGCGTGGGTTCCAATAGTAGGACCTATCATTGGTGGGTTCTTAGCTGTAGGTGCATTTTTATGGATTAGAGTATTTGCAAATCTGTGATTTGAAGGGAGGCTATATACCGTGATAGACAAGCAACGAATCATACAAGAGTCAGTACCAGGAAAGCAGGTTACATTGGCTCATGTATTAGCTAATCCTAAAAGGGATTTATATAGCAAATTAGGCTTGGATAGTGAGGGGCGCAGTGCAATAGGTATTTTAACTATTACGCCAGGAGAAGCCGCTATTATTGCAGCGGATATGGCCTCTAAAGCTGCTAATGTTCATATTGAATTTATTGATAGATTTTCAGGAGCAGTATTAATTTCAGGTGATGTTTCAAGTGTAGAGGTATCTTTAACAAATGTATTACAAGGCTTTTCTGAACTCTTACAATTTAGTGTAGTATCACTTACAAGGAGTTAACAGTGAAAAACCTAAGAAGCACACTTTGGGTTGGAAGTACCTATTGCCACATTGAAAAAGTGGTAAAAAACATGTTGGATTTACCGTATTCCCTGCCACGCCCCATGGCAATTTATCGTAAAGAGAATTGTCTTTTAACTCCAGGCGAGTATATTGAAAATCCATGGTATTTTTCTGCTCTATTAGTTTCATCATATGATGTCGAAATTGTTGTATTTGTATATCGATTAGGCGAACCTTTTAATCCATATCCACCGGCTACAGCCGGTGCATTTAATCGTGATGTAATAGGTGTTTTAATCATTCAAAACTCTGTATCAGATAATCTATGGCACCAAATTGAGGAGGCCCAGCATATTCTAGAGTTAGCAGGAGCTATGAATATTTGTATTGTTGTAGATGAAATTGGTGATAGCATATGTGAAGAATTATCTATCACATGTGATAAGAGTGGCTTCATATATGGTTATAATGCGCTAAGAGATATGTTAATAACAAAATATGATAATATATAAAATAGATGATTATATTAAATACTAGAAAAGTATACCCAATAAATGTTGGAGTGCTAGCATTATGATGTCACTCCAACATTATTATTTTACAAATATGTAAGCGTTATTATAATCTTTACAATAACAAAATGCCCCCTTCACAGCAACCATCTAAGGCTGCTCATGAAGAGGGCGTTTTGCATTGTAGTAAGAAAGTTTGTAAACATTTAGACGGAATCTAAATGTGTATATATAAGGCCATACAGCTTACGATAAGAGGGGGAAAGTAGCATCCTATTGGAGTAGTATTGCATAAAAAGGGGAAATGTATTAGGATGCGTCTCTCATAGATATGCAAGGGATATACAGGGGAGATATCTATGGTTGTACAACTATATGGCCGTATATAACGGTATGTAATATAAATTAGAATTTATGAGTAAATCCCGCGTTTACGCCCCAGTCAGCTTGGTAATCACCAGATAGACCGGTAGTAACATCTGCATATACGCTGTTGTTCGTATTGAAACCATAACGGCCGCCGAATGCGAGTTCAGTCCAAGTGCCTTTGAGGTCTTGTTCTGTCAATTTTACGGCATTACCGCTAGCATAGGTAGTTTTTACATTGCCTGTGAAAGCGTGACCTGCAGCAAAGCGTGTATATAGGTTACCATTGCCAAATTGTTTACCTACTTCAAGGCCGAGTTTGCTAGATGTGCTATTTACGCTAGCTTGGTTAACGGATACATTGCCTGCTGTAAAGTCACGACCACCGAAGTGTGTATAGTTTAATTGTGCTTGTGGTTCTACATAGAAACCATTAGCAGATTTTATAGTTTTGCCGTAGCGAACGCCGATGCTATACGCATTGGATTTTACATCGCCAGATTTAGCTTGGCCGATTTCATTACGCGCTGTAAATTCATTAGAGATACGACCTACTTGAGATTCTACATGTACGTATTGATCCTTACCAAGGTCTTTCAATCCATAAGCGCCAACAGCATAGGATTTTACCTTGCCAGAACCATTGAATACATACTCTTCAGAACCGCGTAGGTAAGAAACTTGGCCACCTACGGTCCAGTCACGGCTAGTTTTAGTATCATAACCGCCTTGGATGCTTGTGTAATCAGTAGCTGTATTGATACCGTCATTAGCATAGTTATATCGACCGCCACCAATACGAGCCCAAATACCTGTTGGGGAACCTTGTTGTAATTGGTTAGCACGATTCATATCGCTCGTCATTGTACGCCATGCGTTGATATTACCAACTACAGCAGAACGAATGCCGCGCATTTGTGGTGTATCGTAAGCACCTGGAGTTATCGGAGTAGGTGCCGGTGTAACAGGAGTTACAGGTGTCACAGGGCTAGGTGCTGGAGTTACCGGAGTAACAGGAGTAACAGGAGTAGGTGTTGGTGTAACTGGAGTAATAGGGCTAGGAGCCGGAGTAACAGGAGTTACTGGTGTTGGAGCTGGCGTAGGCGTTGGAGTAGGAGCCGCATAGGAACCTTGACCATTACCGTTTTGCCATGTAATAGCACCTTCTTTTTGGTCTGTAGTTAACGCTTTTTGGAAGCTTGACACGATGCCATTAGAAGCGATGGATACAGTACCAGAAAGGTTTCTTTCACCATTCATATAATTTTCGTAATAGAATTTATGCGCCAAGTTATCTAGAATCTTGTTTACATTGCTTTCAGAGGACGTATCGAGATGATCGCCTGTTACATAGCCATGTACACCAGACCCTGTTGTAGCGGATTTTACGATGAAGTTACCGCCTTCGATGTCAGATGCATCAAGGCCTGTTTTTTGAGCGGCTGGTTTAGCGAAGTTCAAACCAGTACCAGCGCTCATGTCGTAAATGACATTGATGTGGCCGTCTAAATTATTAACGTGGATGTCGCTACGAGAATCTTGGGAAATACGGCTGAATCCTTCACGTGTACGAGTGCCTTTGAGTGTATTGATACTGCTGCGCGCTTCGTTGCCTTTAATTTGGAATGCCTCCAAGCCACCCATGTTATCGTGGCTCCACATGCCACCATCAAAGGTCATGTTGATTTCGCCACCCTTATCCTCTAATGTGTTCACAGCCTTGCCGGTAAATTGGTTAGGCTATTGTGCGCACGGCCGAGGCCAATATTAATCACGGATGGTTGCTGTTGTTGGTATGGAGGCATCGTTTTATCAGATACAAGTATATTACCTTGCATATTAAATACTTTATGTTTTACAGTACCTGAATCATCGATACCAAGATTAATTTTACTGTTATAGGCAAATGCTAATGGATAGGGTGCGTCCCATGGGGCCGTATTCACGTTCATAACCCCGCCATCCACTTGAATGGAACTATTATCTAGCATGCCTGTAATGAAAGCTGGTTGGCGGTGACGCTTAGGCAATTGATTTTGATCAGGCGTATCCAAGGATGCAATAGTCACTTGACCACCGTTTGATGCAATGACACCTGTTGCCGTCGTATTGCCAGTGCTTTCAAATTTACTTTCAGAACCTACTGCAAACACATTGCCATTAGAACCAAGGCCTGCTGCCGCCCACGTGCTAGGGAGGGCCACTGTAGATGATAACATAGTCATCATTACAGCGGACAATAACATCTTATTTCTCGCTCTCATTCTCTTACACCTCAACTATATTACTTAATTTGTAATTTATTTTTATATTGTGAAAGACTCTTCATAAATGAATATATATCTATCGGTTGATTTAATACTCTCTTATATAATGAAAGATAGATATATACTCGCTTTATAAAGACTTTGTGTCAGACACATTTAAAATATATTTAAAATAATATAACATTTTTCGTGAATTGTAAATGAATTTCTACAATTTTATTTTAAAAACATTTAAATTATTAATAGATGAGTTACATATTAGGGGCGGTGAATACGACGTATGGTATTCTTTACAAATCTAGTGAGCATGGGTATTATTGTATGTATAGCGCGATTTCTAGTAACAGGCTAGTTGTAGCATAGAAAGGAGCCTTCATGAAAGTCACTTGTTCCTGGCCCACAACGCCACTGTATCAGGCGTATCATGATTATGAATGGGGGCGTCCTATTCATGATGACCAACGTCAATTTGAACATTTATGTTTGGAGAGCCTACAATGCGGTCTGAGTTGGCTTACGATTTTAAATAAACGAGACGTTATACGTCAGTGTTTTGATTATTTTGATGTTGATGCAGTAGCTGAATATACGGAAACAGATATAGAGCGCATTATGAGTACAGAGGGAATGTTAAAATCCCGCAAGAAGATTGAGGCCATCATCAACAATGCACAGGCGTTCCAACGCATTCAAGACGAGTTTGGATCCTTTTGCGAATATATATGGGATTTCACCAATCATAAAACTATTATTTACAAAGGCCATCCAGAGGGAAGGGTGCCTGCTAAAAATGAATTATCTACGCACATTAGCAAAGACCTTAAGAAACGAGGGTTCAAATTTGTAGGACCTGTGACCATCTATTCCCATTTACAAGCTAGTGGTCTCATCAACGATCACGGTAAGGATTGCCCTTGTTTTAATGAAATCAATGAGGCCAATCCTGTGGTTTATATGACAATAGATGATTAATATAAATAGAACCGTATCTACTGAAACATAGATACGGTTTTTTTGTGATATTTTATATTGATTGTTATCGATATAGTTGATATACTACTTTCATAATAACTTTCATACGTAAGGGAAAGGATAAGAAGATGATTGGTTTAGGTACGGTTATCAACATGGGGCTCATTATCGGTGGTAGTATTATTGGGCTCACGTGCGGCCGATTTATGAAGGACAATTTAAAACAAACCCTTATGGTAGTATGTGGTATCATCGTGCTGTTACTAGGGATGAGCGGGGCCATGCAATTTATGCTGGTTATCGTTAATGGTTCCTTGCAAACTACTGGACCTTTGTTGATGATTATCAGTATGGTAGTTGGTGCTGTGATTGGTGAAATCATTGATTTAGACCGATGGATTACGGTCTTTGGTGACTGGGTGAAAGATAAAACCGGTAATACAGGGGACCCTAAGTTTACGCAAGCGTTTATCACTGCATCACTTACGTTTACTGTTGGTGCGATGGGCGTGCTCGGTTCCATTCAAGATGGATTGACAGGAGATTACCAAACCTTGCTACTCAAAGGAATTCTTGATGGTGTTATCGTTATGGTTATGACCTCATCCATGGGGAAGGGCGCATTGTTTTCCTTCATTCCTGTAGGTATCACGCAGTGGTTGATCACGGCCTTAGCGCATGTGGCGGCGCCACTTATGACACAGCAGGCTATCGACAATTTATCCTATGTAGGATCCATCTTAATTTTCTGTGTAGGCATTAATATAATTTGGCCTAATAAGATTCGTTTAGCTAATTTATTACCTGCTATTTTTATCGCTATGGGCCTTACGTTTTTAATTTAAATTTAAATTTTAAGAACCCTCTTTACATTATGTGTAAAGAGGGTTACTATATTCTCAATATAATTTTCTTGTAGTTAAAATGGTTTCCCCTAGAAACGCATGTTATCGCGGTCTAGCGGATACAAAAGGGCCTTTCTTCGCCGAACGGTTCTAGAAACCAGAAAGGACATGATGAGCGAACAAGTTTCTGTTTCAAAATCTAATATTCGTGGTGCATTTGGTGCATTTTTTATTCCTGGTATGTACACTGCCTTATGGGCCGGATTTGTGCCATATTTAAAAGCGAAACTAAGCATCGGTGAGGATGTATTAGGTTCCATGATTTTGTTGCTCGGTGTAGGTTCTTGTTTATCCATGGCTATAGCTGGTAAACTTGTAGAAAGCTTTGGCTGTAAGCGAGTCGTTTTATTAGCTAGTTTTATCGGCATGTTGTCTCTGGCTATTGTTACCATGTGTTCTACAATTGTGACAACCACAATAGCATTATTTTTCTTTGGCATTGGCGTAGGCCTTAGTGGTGCTTCTGCCAACTTACAAGCTATTTTAACCGAAAAGGTAAGTAAAAAGCATTTAATGGGTGCTTATCACGGTGGGTGGAGCTTAGGTGGCTTTGCAGGTGCCGGTGTATTGCTTGTTCTCTTAAAAATCTTATCTTTACCTGTTAATGAAAGTATTTGGGGGCTTCTCATCATACTCTTTATTGCGATGATCGCGGTTAGTCAATTTATGTTAACCTTTGGTCGTGATCCAAATGCAAAGGTTATGAAGAAGTCTAAAAGTCCGTTATCATTCCATCCAATTGCTATTATCTTTGGTCTCTTATCCTTTGTATCCTATTTGGTAGAAGGTGCGGTAGGGGACTGGAGTGCACTTTACTTATTTGAAGATAAAGGTATAGTTATTCAAGAAGCTGTCATGGGCGTTATGCTGTTTAATGGGACTATGTGTATTGGTCGCCTTCTTGGTAATACAATTGGTAAACATGTAACATCTAAACAAGTTGTTGTAGGTGGTTATCTACTAGGTGCTATTGCAATGGCACTCATCGTATTCCTACCTGGCCATGCGTCTATGTATACGTACTTATTATTAGGTATCTCATTAGCCATGGTTGTGCCAAATCTATTCTCTGCAATGGGGGAACAAAATGTAATTCCTATGACACAAGCAGTGGCAACATCTACCATGCTCGGTTATATGGGGATTTTGATGGGACCTGCATTGATTGGATTCATTGCTCATGGTACGAGTCTTACCATTGCATTCATCGTCTTGACTGTATTGCTTGTTATCAGTGCCGGCATCGGTAAATATGCATATTATTTAATGAATAAAAATTGTGGCGTAGAAGAATAGTTTCTTCGTTTAAATGCTGCAAATAAAAAGAAGAGGGGCTACGATTCGTATGAATCGTAGCCCCTCTTAGTATGTTAGTAACCGATTAGCGGTCGCCGTTAAAGATGGAGTTTTTAACAAGAACGTAGTCTACTTTGCGGATAGCTTGTAGTGTTGTGCCACCAGCGTAGGAGATAGCGGATTGTAAATCTTGTTCCATTTCGATTAATGTATCGAAGATAGAGCCTTTGGAAGGAATGAAGATTTTTTTGCCTTCTACGTTTTTACGTTCCCCTTTTTGGAACTCAGAAGCGGAACCGAAGTATTCTTTTACAGCTTGGCCGTCAACAATTTTTTCTTCCCCTGGAGATTCTTGGTGACCAGCAAATAGGGAACCAATCATAACCATAGTAGCGCCAAAGCGAATGGATTTAGCGATGTCGCCGTGATCGCGAATACCGCCGTCAGCGATGATAGGTTTTGTAGCTGCTTTTGCACACCAACGTACAGCCGCCAATTGCCAACCGCCAGTACCAAAGCCAGTTTTTAATTTTGTGATACAAACCTTACCAGGACCGATACCTACTTTTGTAGCATCAGCACCAGCATTTTCAAGTTCACGAACTGCTTCAGGAGTACCTACGTTACCAGCAATAACAAATGTTGTTGGTAAATTCTTTAATGTATTGAATCATGTCGATAACAGCATTAGAGTGACCATGTGCGATATCGATTGTGATATAATCAGGAATAAGGTTAGCTTTCGCTAATTCATCAACTAATGCAAATTCTTCTTCCTTTACGCCGATGGAAATAGAAGAATATAAGTTTTTTTCTTGCATGCGTTTTACAAAGTCAAGACGGCGTTCAGGTTGGAAACGATGCATGATATAGAAATAGCCTTTTTCTGCTAGTTTTTCAGCTAACTCTTCATCGATGATAGTTTGCATGTTTGCAGGAACTACAGGCAATTTAAATGTACGATTACCTAGTTTAACATGAGTATCACATTCGCTACGGCTGTTTACGATACATTTATTAGGAATCAGTTGTACGTCTTCATAATCGAAGATGTTAGTTGTATTAATCATAGTTTCTATATCTCCTTTGAGGTATAATAAATTGAACCTGTACCATTATACTGAATTTGTTTTCAATTTTCAATACATTCCGAATATTAAAAACACTCATATAGTTATTATACAATTTTATAGGTAGCTTGTCTGTACATTTTCTCTATGTTCAGCCCATTATATACACATTATATTAATAGGAGGTTATTTTAATGGAGCATTCCAAGACACGCATGATAGCAGAAGCTGGTGTAGCTATTGCTATTGCACAAGTATTATCTTTTATTACACTTTTTCATATGCCACAAGGCGGTTCCATTAAGGCCGCATCCATGGTACCTCTCATGATTTTTGCATATCGCTGGGGTGGTGCACGCGGTATTTTGGCTGGCGTTGTATATGGCATACTTCATTTCTTGCTCGGTTTTAAATCATCTATCCATTATCTAAGCATCATCCTAGACTATCTTGTTGCTTACGGTGTTATTGGTGTGTGCGGGTATTTCAAGGACAATATGACAGGTCTTGTTAGCGGATCTATTGTTGCTATTGCGCTTCGTTGGTTTGTGTCCGTAACAAGTGGTGCTGTTGTGTTTGCTAGTTATGCACCGCAAGGTCAAAATCCATGGATCTACTCTATGATTTATAATGCATCTTATATGGTGCCAGATGGAATTCTTAATATTGTTGTGTTGTTGTTTATTTACCAAGGGGTAAAAAGAGGGTTGAAACGCGGTGCTTAATTTAGGCGTAATTATTTTGGCTGGTGGCCTAAGTTCACGCATGGGATATCCTAAGGCTTTATTGCCTTGGACGAATGGTGAAAGCCTCATTTCTCATGCGTTGCGCAATGCATTAGAACATGATGCTAATGACATTCTCATTTCTATCGGTGACGATGAAAGTCTAGGCCAAGCCATTCAGGCTAATATTATCGACACATTGTCGAATAAAGAGAAAGAAAAAGTTTCTATCGTTCGGGATTCTGTTCCTCGAAGTGGTCCATTAGGCGGATTATATAGCACATTAGCCGTAGGCAAGAGTCATGCCTATGCGGTGTTAGCTGTAGATATGCCATTTATGGATTTTAATTTATATTACGATTGGCTCTACCAAGTAGAGGGCGATGACTGGAGTGTTATTGTGCCTGTTGGTGAAAGTGGACGCTATGAGCCTATGGTGGGAATATATAAGCCATCCATTGCTCCATTATTGCAAACCACTTTAGCAGGAGAGGATGTATCTTTGCAGCATGCATTAGATATTGTAGGACCTGTGGTAACCATTGATGCAGGTGATTACGGTCATCATTTACGCAATGTGAATCATATAGAGGATTATAAGTGGGCCCGCGCAGAGGCTGTTAATGCGAATCGTCATGTTCCACTTATCAGCGTGGTTGCTGAAAAACGTAAGACTGGTAAAACTACGGTGGTAACGCGACTAATTAAGGAATTAGAACAAATTGGTTTCTCTGTAGGCGTTGTAAAAAGCGATAAACATGGCTTTCACATGGATTATGAAGGAACTGATACGGATCTTGCTATGAAAGCAGGCGCCACGGCCGTAGCCATTGCAGGCCCCACGGAAACGGCCATACGCATACGCACTGAAAAACAATCTAATCTGTATGATTTGGTACAGCAATTACCTGTAGATATTGCTATACTAGAAACGAGATCTCAAGGTATATTTCCGATTGTAGAGGTAACCAGAGAGGGGTATACAGAATCACTGATATCCAGTGATATAGAACGCGTAGAGACCATAGAGGTTACTAAATTAGATCAATGCATACCAACTTTGGTATGTCGAATACAAAGTATGATGAGGAATTTAGATGATAGCCGTTACTGTTGATGAAGCGCTTCATTTGTGGAATGAGGCTTTACGAGAACAACATCATAGCATCGAATCCATTGCCGTTGGCGACGCAAAAGGATGTGTGTTGGCCGAAGATGTTTTGGCACCTACCGATGTGCCCGCTTTTCATAAATCCGCAATGGATGGGTATGCCTTAGCATATGATCCTAATTGTGATACCTATATCGTCGATGGTATCATCGGCGCTGGTGTTGTATGGGATAAGCCTGTAACGACTGGTCATGCCGTACGTATCATGACAGGTGCTCCTGTACCAAGTACTTGTGATACAGTTATCATGCAAGAACAAGTGAAAGGTACTGGCGAAGTAGGGGCTACGATTACTATACAAGGTACGCAACAAAAGGGTAGCCATATTATCCCTCGTGGTGAAGAATGTTCCGCAGGGACCGTTGTCATACCAAAAGGGACAGAAATAACCTCTACGGTGCAGACAATTTTGATCGGCCTTGGTTGCATCGATGTGTCTGTGTATGCGATGCCACGTATACTGGTTCTTACATCAGGCCATGAAGTTATTGAGCCGGGCGAACCCTTAACTGCAGGAAAAATTTACAATTCAAATCGCATGATGATTTGTAGTTTACTTGCTGATTTAGGCTTTCGGTGCGTTACCCATTATCATGTGAGCGATGCACCGGATAGACTAGACGCAGAAATTGAACGCGTCCTTGAACTCAGTGAACAAGCAGATATTATCATCAGCTCGGGCGGTGTATCTGTAGGCATGTTTGATACAATGCCCCTTATATATGAAAAATTAGGTGCTAAGACCCTATATGAACGCATCCAAATGCGACCTGGCGCAGCCTCCTATGGTGCGATTACCCCTAAAGGCCAACTTATCTTTGGCTTATCTGGTAACCCCGGTGCTGCCTTTAATGGTTGGCACCTACTGGTGGTTCCCACATTGCGTAGATATAAAGGTATTAAAAATTGGTCCACCCCAGTACTTAATTGTGTAATGGATTGTGATCTATCTAAACGTAATGCCTTTGATCGCTACGTGCAAGGCAAGGTCATATTTGGTGATGGACAACCTCGTTTTGTGGCAAATCGTCACTTTAACAGTAGCAGCATGCTTGGATTATATACCGTTAATGCCTTAGCCTGCATTCCTAAAGGCGTACATGAGGTACATGAAGGAGATATATTTAAGGTATATTTGCTAGGCCTCTTACCAACAATATAATAAATTGCAAGGGACTCATGTATGAGTCCCTTTTTAAATTAGTACAGGCCTGTACTAATTTGTGGAACCATATGTATAGGCTCGTTACAAATAGAACAGGCGTGTACTAATTCTAGGACTGCATGTATAGGCTCGTTGCAAATAGAACAGGCCTGTACTAATTCTAGGACTGCATGTATAGGCTCATCGCGAATAGAACAGGCCTGTACTAATTCTAGGACCCTATGTATAGGATCGCTGCGAATAGAACAGGCCTGTACTAATTCTGAAACTATATGTATGGGCATGCTGCGAATAGAACAGGCTGTCTAATTCTGAAACCCATGTATGGGCATGCTGCGAATACTACAGGCCTGTACTAATTTGTGGAACAGTATGTATCGGAATAGATATTAAAAGATATTATTGACCACAGTTAAATAAATATATGATAATGAAAACATCTCATAAGTTAGAAGAGATGCTTTTTGCATATGGAGCGGTTAAGATGCTATGGATTATTTTGATTATACCTATAAGCACAATTATATTGAGTTTAGCAGTAGTATATATAAGGTTGGTACTTATACTTACAATTGGCACGGGGGAACAGAGATTTTTTTATTCTCTTAAAGGGTCGTGTTGAGATGAGTTGTAATGATAAGGTTTTTTTACGATGGAACCTCTTGATGTTGTTATTATTTCTCCTCAAGTGGGTCATTCAACACTCGCTCTTGAAGAGGATGTGGTTGCCTTTGTTATTCAAGTAGGTAATGAATTTTATCAACAGTATGATTCGGATTTTGGCATGTATGAGTTTGTTATTCGTTCGGACGCGAGTACACGTCGTAATGAATTTTTTACGACATTACGCCATCATGCGGCCATGACGATGTTGTTAATGAATAAAGGTGAAAACTCAATTCATCGTATGTGGATAGAGCATCATTACTTGGCTTTAGCGGGGGATGTATTTAGAGAATTTGATCCAGTCAAAAAAATTCATGAAAATGCAAGACCTGGTGATATTAAACCGGCTACCTTTGATAAAATGATTGAGTATATCGACGAACATTACCAACAAAAGTTAGAACTAGAAGATATTGCGAGAATAGGTGGCTATAATGTGGCCTATACATCACAATTCTTTAAACGGCAAATGGGCATTTCTTTTGTGGACTATGTGTTGCGGTTGAGACTGCGAGATGCTACGACACAATTAACTAGTACGGATGAGGCTGTTGCAAGGATTGCAAGTAGTTGTGGATTTGCAGATATCAAGGCCTTTAATGTAGCTTTCAAAAAGCATTTTCATATGACGCCAACAGAATATCGTAAGCAAGTGAAAGAAATTGGACGTAAAACAATGGTACAAAGATTCGAAGGAAATTATTTCGGTTGAAAATCAAGATGTACTAGACCTATTACAATCCTTCTTGTCTTATGAAGATGATGCTAGAGCAAAGGCGGAGTTAGAGTACATGAGCCACAAGCTAGAATCATTGAAAGCGAAGCTTGCCGATGTTGTTAGCGAATTATAATTACTATCTATAGTATGGTGTGGCAATGATGGAACTTTTGCTGTTCATGCAAAATATTTTTTTGTAGCATATAGAAAAAAATTAGACCTAGGTGATTTTCTATATCTTGAATTTATAATCTAAGTGCAACTAAAAAAAGATTCATGGCTTTTCTGATAAAATAGTGTTTGCAAAGACATCTAAAAATCAGGAGGAGCCATGAATCATTATACTCATTTTACACTAAAAGAGCGCGAAATTCTAAAACATTTTATTGATATAGGAAAAAATCAAACAGAAATTTCAATTTTACTTGGGAAAAATAAATCGTCTATATCAAGAGAAATCAAAAGAAATAGTCAAAATGGCGAGTACATACCTTGTGAAGCCCATGACAGATATAAAAATAGACGCTTTAATTGTAAACCAAGAAAAAAGCTAGATAATCCAAGTCTATATGAATGTGTAAAGAATTTATTTTTGAGACATCAATGGTCTCCGGAACAGATCTCCTCTCGATTGAAATTTGAAAATTCAAGCTTCACTATTAGTTACAATACAATTTACAGGGAAATATATAATGGTCGTTTTGATGAAAAAGAATTATCACATGGAAATAGAGGAGTTGTTCGCAAACTACGACATCGTGGTAAAAGTCGTCATACAAAAAATTATGAAGAAAGACGTGGAAAAATTCAAATTAGTAATTTAATTACAGATAGACCAGCTCCTGCAAATAATCGAGAACGATTAGGTGATTGGGAGGCTGATACACTTATGGGGCAGACTGGTAAGGCTTGCTTAGTAACATTAACTGATCGAAAAAGTAGGTATCTGCTATGTAAAAAAATTGCAAAAAAGAATGCATTTTTAGTCAAACAAGCGATGATTAAGCTTTTAAAAAATCAACCTCTAGAAACAATAACTCCAGATAGAGGGAAAGAGTTTTCTAAACATGCAGAAATTAGTCAGGAGTTGAATTTAGTAGAATTTTATTTTCCATTTCCACATCATCCTTGGCAAAGAGGAACAAACGAAAACACCAATGGATTGCTTAGAGAATATTTCCCGAAAACTGTGGATATTAATCAATCAGATAGCTATGTTGAAGCAAAAAAATGAAAGAAATAAATCTTAGACCGCGCAAATGCTTATATTGGAAAAACTCCATACGAGGTTTATCATTCAGTAGAGTTGCATTTGACTTGACAATTCAAGATATTTTAAAAATCATATATTTCTTAGAAGAGTATTACTGTTGATAAGTAGTGCTCTTTTTATAGGAAAAATCTATAGATTTTAGATTGATCAAAATGAGAAAAATAGTGATGATTCCATATGTTTTTCTGCGATTTTACCTAGAAAACTACCTTTTAATATGGATAGTTATATCGTCCGAAACGAGTAGAATATGATTCATCAGATAACAAACACGTATTGATTTACTAATTTTGGAGGATATAATGACTCGTATTAAATTCATGGAAAATGTAGGTAAAAGTTGCAACAGTTACAGCAGTAGCAATGTATGTATCTTATTTCCCACAAATTATGAACAACCTAGCTCATCCAGGCACAGGCGATTGGATCCAACCATTAGTAGCAGCTATCAACTGCACATTATGGGTAGCATATGGCTTTGTTTAAAGAACATAGAGATATTCCAGTTGCATTGGCCAATGCACCAGGCATCTTCTTCGGTTTAGCAGCAGCTATTACAGCTCTTATGTAATTTTCTACATAAGCGTTTCACATCGAGTTCTCTTTCGTGGGACTTGATGTGACTTAATCAATAAATAATCTTAAGATGCTGTTGACCATTTTTAATTATATATATCATAATAAATGCATCCCTTGGATTTATTAGGGATGCATTTTTATGTTAGAAGATGAGGTAATTATGGATTACTTTTACTATACATATAAACATAATCATATAGATTTCAGTAGCCATATATACAAGGTTAGTACCTATCATTACAATTGGCATGGAGAAACGGAAATCCTTATTTTATTAAAGGGCCGTATCGAGATGAGTTGTAATAGTGAGGTTTTCACAATGGAACCTCTCGACTCTATCATTATTTCCCCTCAAGTGGGGCACGCTACGTTGGCATTAGAGCAGGATACGACGGCATTGGTTATTCATGTAGGTAAGGATTTCTTTCAACAATTTGATCCGAACTTTGGAATGTATCAATTTGTGATACGCTCTGATAAGTCTAATCGGCATAATCCGTTCTTTACCTCTTTACGACATCACGCAGCCATGATGATGTTGATTAAGTCTAATGGTGAAAGCCCCATTAATCAGATGTGGTTAGAACATCACTATTTAGCATTAGCCAGTGAGGTATATGATGAGATTGATGCGGTTAAGTCGATTCATGGTAAGCCTGTTGATATGACAGTAGCTACCTTTGATAAGATGATTGCCTATATAGATAAAAATTATCAGCAAAAGATTGAATTAGAAGATATTGCCCAAATCGGTGGCTATAATGTGAACTATACATCTCAGTTCTTTAAACGCCAATTAGGCGTTTCCTTTTTAGAGTATCTCTTGCGGATGAGGCTAAGGGAGGCTACAGTTCGTTTAGCTAATTCTGATGATGGGGTTGCTCATATTGCAAGTAGTTGTGGCTTTGCAGATATTAAAGCCTTTAATGTTGCCTTTAAAAAGCACTTTCATACGACACCATCAGAATATCGTAAGCAAGCAAAAGAGTTAGGGCGTAAGACCAAATTACATGATTGGAAAGAGATTATATCTACACAAGAGGAAGATATTGTAGAACTACTACAATCTTGTTTGCCTTATGAACATGATTCTAGTTATAAGTTAAAGCTAGAGGAAGCGAATCAAAAATTACAAGTTGTTAGAGAACAGCTTGAATCTGTTGTTAAAAAATTACAATCCTAACCTTAATTAGTACAGCCATTGTAAATTGTTATAATTTTATGGTTTTGCGTTTTAAATTTAGGAGATATACAATCATT